>AEWW01012795.1_pt1 | contig 14085 bp, 13 predicted proteins | sample 267848 | NCBI WGS metagenome assembly AEWW01 (sample SAMN00713649, study PRJNA62039) | ant fungus garden metagenome | place: Panama: Gamboa | collected Apr-2009 | depth 0.5 m m | reverse complement strand
TGCAGCGCGTGATTGATCTGCTGCAGCAAGCCGGGTAAACCATCGCGCATGGCGGCATGCCCAACGCCTGCCAGCGCCGCCAACTGCAACAGGCCACTTATCAGCAAGAGCTGTTGGCGCAGTGTGCCACGCAGCAGCAAGGCCAGCGTGCTCAGCAGTGCGAACCCCAGTTCCCAACACCACACCGCGCCAAAGCGCGTGGCTAAAACCGCCTGCCAGGTTTCCAGGTCACCAACATTGTGCCAGTCACCGCTCATCAAACCGGTTTGCGTGGCGAGCATTAACACCGCACTGAGCAGACTCAATAGCGCTGTCGTGACTAAAATTTTGTGCAAACGTTGCGCCAGCACCGGGCGATAGCGCCGCGGTGCCAGCAGAGCCGTATAGAACGCGCTGCCAGCCAGCAATAACACCGCAATAAAATGCAGGGCGCGCAGACTAATCCACAACGTGCTCAGGCTCATCGATTACTTCACGCTGAACGCGTAGCTTCCCTTGGTTTTGTGTCCATCAACGGACAACACATGCCAGTTCACCTGGTAGTTGCCCGACGGCAGCGGCTTGCTGATTGGCACGATCAACTGATCATGCTTTTTGTCGTTGAGTTTGGCTTTTTCCACGGCCATCGGCTGATTCTGTGCATTGAGCACTTCAACACCGCTGAAGGCAGGCTCAACATCTTCTGTGAAGGTCAGCGTCAGATTTTGTGGCGAGCTGTCGATCACCGCTTTATCGGCGGGAACCGGCGTTTTCAGGTGAGCATGTGCCAGTGCAAACTGACTGAAGACCAACGTGGATGACGCCAGCAACAGCGCCACAATCGGGTTTAACGCAGTTTTCTTCATCACTTCTTCCCTTTGCCATGCGGCGCTCTGCCGCAAACGTGGCAGCAGGATACGCCGCTGGCCCAGACGTGTCGAGACTTGCGGTGCGATCCAATTTCCTTGATCCGTAAAGGGGAAACCATTACTTTTGCCCCTGTTTATCAGGAGAAATGCATGAGCCAAAACCTTGCCCTGTTGTCGCAGGAAGAGAAAGACAAAGTGAATGTCGATCTGGCCGCCGCAGGCGTGGCCTTTAAAGAGCGCTACAACATGCCCGTGATCGCGGAAATGGTCGAGCGCGAGCAGCCGGAAGCGCTGCGCGAGTGGTTCCGTCAGCGTTTGATGAGCTACCGTCAGGCATCGCTTAGCCTCTCTCGCCTGCCCTACGAACCCAAACAGAAGTAATTAACCTATGTTACGCGTTATCGATACCGAAACCTGTGGCCTGCAAGGCGGCGTGGTCGAAGTCGCGTCAGTGGATGTGATCGACGGACAGATCGTCAATCCGATGAGCGATTTGATTTGCCCGGACCGCCCTATCAGCCGTCAGGCGATGGCGGTGCATCGCATTACGGAAGCAATGGTCGCCGATAAGCCGACCATTGAAGAAGCGATTGGTCGCTATCATGGCAGCCCGCATTATGTGGCGCACAATGCCAGTTTTGATCGTCGTATGTTGCCGATCATGCCCGGTGAATGGATCTGCACCATGACGCTGGCGCGCCAGCTGTGGCCGGGCATTAAGTACGGAAACCAGGCACTGCGTCACAGCCTGAAGCTTGACGTTACGCCACCTGCTGAACTGCATGCGCACCGTGCGTTATATGACTGCTATGTCACCGCTGCGCTGCTGATCCGCATCATGGAGACCTCCGGCTGGAGCGTCAGTGATATGGTCGGCCGCTGTCAGCCCGCAGAAGTCAGCGGCGATGTGTTCCCGTTCGGGAAATATCGCGGACAAAGCATTGGCAGCATTGCGCGTAAAGATCCCGGCTACTTACGCTGGGTGCTGGAGAATGTGCGCGATTTGCGCCCACCGTTACGGCAGGCGCTGCGCAAGTACGTGAAGGTCGATCAATAATCGACGCGGTCTGGCAAGCTGGCCTGCGCCAGACCGATCAGGAAAGTAAACTCCTGCGCTACCCCTTCATAGGCTTTAAAACGCCCGGATTTACCACCGTGACCGGAATCCATCTCGGTACACAGCAGCAGCAGTGTATCGTTGGTTTTCAGCTCACGCAGTTTTGCTACCCACTTCGCCGGTTCCCAATACTGCACCTGGGAATCGTGCAATCCTGTCGTCACTAACAGATGCGGGTAGGCTTTCGCTTCGATGTTGTCATACGGGCTGTACTGGCGAATGATGTGGTAAAACTCTTCTTGCTCCGGGTTGCCCCACTCGTCATATTCGCCGGTGGTTAGTGGGATCGACGGGTCCAGCATGGTCGTCACCACATCGACAAACGGCACTTGCGCCACAACACCGTGGAACAGTTCGGGGGCAAGGTTCATCACACCGCCCATCAACAAGCCGCCCGCACTGCCGCCCATCGCATACAGCTGCTGCGGATTGCCGTAGCCTTTCGCCACCAGCGCCTGCGTCACATCAATGAAGTCGGTGAAGCTATTCATCTTATTCTTCAGGCGACCATCGTCATACCACTGCTGCCCCAGCTCGCCACCACCGCGTACATGGATAATCGCGTAAACAAAACCGCGTTCCAGCAAGCTAATGCGACTGGTGCCGAAACTGGCATCCATGCTACTGCCATAGGCACCATAGCCGTAAGCCAGCAGTGGATTGCTGCCCGATTTGAAATGCTTGCGGTGATAGACCAGCGACACCGGCACTTCAGTGCCATCACGCACCGTGATCCAGTGATGTTCGCTTTTGTAGTCATCTGAGTTGAAGCCCGGCACCGGCGTCTGTTTCAACACGCGGCGGTCGCCCGTCTCCATATTGAGTTCAAACAGCGTGGTTGGCGTAGTCATGGATGAATAGCCATAACGCAGCGTGTCACTTTCCGGCGAAGGATTGTATGCCAGCCAGGTGACGTAAGCCGGATCGTCAAAGGCGATCCCGATGCTTTCACCGCTTTCCCAGTTGATCTGGCGCAGCGTGTTGACGCCGCGCTGGCGCTCTTCCACCACCAGCCAGTGGCGGAACAGCTGGAAATCCTCCAGCACCACGTTATCGCGTGCCGGAATCAACGCCTGCCAGCGGTTCTCGGCCAGCCATGCGCTGCGATACAGGCCAAAGTTTTTGCCGTCGCGATTCGAGCGAATATAGAACTGGTGATTGTAGTGATCGATGCTGTACTCGTGATCGCGACGACGTGGACAGAACACCTGCGGCTGCGCATCCGGATACTCGGCATCAATTAGCTGGATCTCACTGGTGGTGGTGCTGTACATCGCAATCAGGATGAAGTGCTCGGAGGTGGTTTTATGCACGCTGAGATGGAAGCTCTCATCCTGCTCTTCATACACCAGCTGATCGTCTGATTGCGGATGACCTAACTCATGGCGCCACACCTGATAGGCCAGTAACGTTTTCGGATGCTTACGCACGTAGTACAGCGTGCGCGAATCATTGGCCCACGCCACGCTGGAAGAAGCATTGCTCAGCACTTCCGGATACCAACTACCACTCTCTAAGTTACGGAAGCGGATGCCATACTGGCGGCGCGACAGAAAATCTTCCGCCAGCGCCATCACCTGGTTGTCGGGTGAGATCGCCAGTGCGCCCATGGTGTAGAAATCACTGTGAGAAGCTCGTTGATTGCCGTCGATCAGCAGTTGCCAGGGTTCATCCGCTGGTGCGTTTACCGACTGACGAAAATAGAGCGGGTATTCGTTGCCTACCTCATAGCGGCTTTGATAGCGATAGCCGTTTTTTACGTAGGGGACGGAGTGGTCCTGCGGTGGGATGCGGTCGACAATCTCTTTTAATATCCGTTCCTGCAAAGGATCTTGCGACGCCATCATCGCTTTACCGTACGCATTCTCGGCGTGCAGATGTGCCAGAATCTCTGGGTTTTCACGCTCGTCATCGCGCAGCCAGTAATAGTTATCGGTGCGCGATTCACCGTGCAGGTTCATGACGTGGGGGATTTTTTTCGCTTGCGGCTGGTTCATTCTGGCTCCTTTCCCTGAAAGACAACATTCAGCAAGCGTGGCACTTATCACGCGGGAAGCCAAGCAGCAGCGCACAGGAAGTGTAACGAAAGGAGCGCTTTTTCATGCGCTCCCTCGTCAAGGGTGGTTAACGCAACAAAGTAGCTGGAAAATCAGCGGGCAATTCATTGGCCGCACAGGCGATGACCTCATCATTATCGGCACCGCAATCTCGCACCAGTGTGATGGTGGCAAATTCGTCGATCACTTCAGTGGGATAAGCTGGACCCGCTTCGCGATAACGATTCATTTCGTTGAGATGTTCATTCTGGAAGCAAACCGTCTGCTGCGGATTGTTCATCACCCAGCGGGGGAAGAAGATCGTACCGTGAAACAATCTGTCTCCCAGATTCGCGATCAAACTGACGTCAGTGCCGGTGGGTTCAGTCCAGGAAACTTTGTAGACCTCTTGCGCGACTCGCACAATATAGGCGCGCTGGTCCTTAACCCAACGATTACCCACCATCCCGCTATGAATACGATAATCAACGGTGCTGGCATTTTTAATATACAGCTCATAGTTCCAGCCATTGTCATAGGTATAGATCAGGTGTTTGCCAACAAATCCAGCCAAATCATTTTTATCGAAGGTGCTCATAATGTGTTCTCCTTTGGTTTGAAGCCAGATTACGCCTTCACTTACCTGATGAATAACGCTATGTTTCGATAAAATTCATTCAAAATTTAGATGATATGCATAAATCAACGTTGGAACAGTGGAGCTTGTTAAATGAGGTGGTGCTGCGCGGCAGTTTCGCCAGCGCGGCCGAGTCGACACATCGCAGCCAGTCTTCGGTAAGCTATAACCTCGCCATGCTGCAAGAACGCCTTGAAGTCACCTTGCTGGAGACCAAAGGAAGGCGCACCGTGCTGACGCCTGCAGGCGAGAAGCTTCTGGCGCAGGTCAGGCCACTGTTGAAAGCGTTCTACGCGCTGGAAAGCACCGCAAGCGCTATGCGCAACGGAGAGCGCAGCCGCATCGAACTGATGGTGGATAGCATCTTGCCGCGCGAGCATCTGTTCAGTGTGCTGAGTGAATTCCAGCGTCTCTATCCAGGTACGCAGGTTAACGTCACCGAGGTGTTGGAAACGCAGATACCGGATAACAGCCAGGCGGATGTAATGGTATTGAGCCAGCGCCAGCCCGGGACAGGCCGGGGCGAATGGATGATGAATGTGGATTTCGTGGCTGTTGCGCACCACCAGCATGCGTTACATCACTTGAATGGCGCGGTTAGTGCTGAGCAGTTAGCGGAATATCCGCTGATCCGCATTGCCGATCATCAGCATTTTAGCGTACTGCAGGAGCACCATCAGGGAGAGATCTGGGCTTGTTCCACCATCGAGGCCGCAATTGAGGCGGTAATGCATCAGGTTGGTTATGGTTGGTTACCGGAGACCCGTATTCAGTCCGCCCTGGCGGCAGGAACATTGAAGATGCTGCCGCTGCAACAGGGCGTTCGTCGCGTAACAGCGCTGCATTTACTGATCAATAACGAGATCATTGTTATTGATGCACAGTTGCAAACACTGCTCGATCTGATGCGCAATAAAGCCTGGATATGATCCAGGCTTCAGCATCATTACGCCGCTTTCTCCGCCTGAATATCGCGCTGAATGCCGTCGCGCACATCCTGTGGGATCTTAAGGGCATCACCCAGTGCAGAGAGATAGCTGCGCTCCATAAAGTGATCCACATCGATGGCGGCACAACTGAGGAAGTACAGTTCCAGCGCCTCTTCTTCGTTTTTCACATCGGCCGCCAGCCACTGTGGATCGAGTGGACGGTTCATCGCCTGCTGGATCAGCGTTTCCGCCTGTGAACCATAACCCGCCTGATGGATATTCTGCTCAATGGCGGCGCGTTCGCGATCGTCAATATGACCATCGCTTTTGGCAGCGAACACTAACGCCGTAACCAAACGTTCAGCGCGCTGATCCACAGGTGTCTGCAACTGACCAAATTCCGGCTCATCCTGGTGCGTTTCACGCACACGCTGTTTGTATTTGTTCCATAGCACGGCACCCGCTGCCGCACCGCCGCCGACCAGCAAGGCTTTGCCGCCATATTTGGTCAACAGGCTTCGTGTAGACTTGCTGGCCACCAGCAATCCCGCTAACCCACCCAGCGCGCCGGGTGCCAGCATATCGCTCAAACCACTGGCTTTGCCGTCGCCGCCCTTCTTCGCCAGCACCGACTGGATTTGCTGCAACCAATTGCTCATCGTTTAACTCCTGTTTAAGTTCCCGCGTTCCATGCTGCCGTAGCGAGTGTCAGGTAACGTCAGAGCGGGAAAAGTATGGCAAACCTGATGAAGGCGAATGCGTGAGTACGCAAACGTTTTCGTATATACTGCGCGCGCATTTTGACTGCTAAGGTGAAATTATGACGACTCTCGGAACCGCGCTGCGCCCTGCCGCAACGCGTGTGATGCTGTTAGGTTCAGGCGAATTGGGCAAAGAAGTGGCGCTGGAGTGTCAGCGTCTGGGTGTGGAAGTGATTGCCGTGGATCGTTATGCCGATGCCCCTGCGATGCACGTTGCACACCGTAGCCATGTGATCAATATGCTGGACGGTGATGCGCTGGCTGCGTTAATTGCGCTGGAGAAGCCGCACTTTGTGGTGCCAGAAATTGAAGCTATTGCCACTGAAAAACTGCTGGAACTCGAAGCGCAAGGCCAGAAAGTGGTGCCTACCGCCCGTGCTGCGCGCCTGACTATGAACCGCGAAGGTATTCGCCGTTTGGCGGCAGAAGAGTTGTCGTTACCGACTTCAACCTATCAGTTCGCTGACAGCAAAGAGAATTTCGTCGCAGCCGCCAATGAAATTGGTTTTCCGTGCATCGTTAAACCAGTAATGAGCTCATCGGGCAAAGGTCAGAGTTTCATCCGCGAAGCGAGCCAGCTGGATAAAGCCTGGGATTACGCGCAGCAAGGCGGACGTGCCGGTGCCGGTCGCGTGATCGTCGAAGGTGTGGTGAAATTTGATTTCGAAATCACCCTGCTGACCATCAGCGCAGTGGATGGCATCCATTTCTGCGCGCCGATTGGTCATCGTCAGGAAGATGGCGATTACCGTGAATCCTGGCAGCCACAGCAGATGACCGACCTGGCTCTGCAGCGTGCACAAGATATCGCATCTAAAGTGGTGAAAGCGCTGGGCGGATACGGTCTGTTTGGCGTTGAGCTGTTTGTCTGCGGTGATGAGGTGGTGTTTAGCGAAGTCTCGCCACGCCCACACGATACCGGCATGGTGACGCTGATTTCTCAGGATCTGTCCGAGTTTGCTCTGCATGTGCGCGCGTTCCTTGGCTTGCCAATCGGTGGCATTCGCCAGTATGGCCCGGCGGCTTCGGCGGTGATTCTGCCACAGCTGGATAGCAACAATGTGCAGTTCGTGAACATCGAAGCGGCATTGGGTGCGGGACTGCAGTTGCGTCTGTTCGGCAAGCCAGAGATTGCTGGTCAACGTCGTCTGGGCGTAGCGCTGGCTACCGGTGACAATACCGATGAGGCGATTGCACGTGCCGTGGCGAGTGCCGCAGCCGTGAAAGTAGAGGGCTAATTCCTTCGCCAGCCACTCGTCTGCAGAGACAACGTATAAGGGCGGCCACTGGGCCGCCCTTTCAACACCAATGATTCGCACCCTGGCAAATGCGTTACTTCGCGCCTTCCACTGCTTCACGCGCCAGACGCGTAATGCGATCCCAGTCGCCGCTTTCCAGCGCATCGTTCGGCACCAACCACGAACCACCAATACAGAGCACGCTTTTCAGCGCCAGGTAGTCACGATAGTTGGCCGGTGAGATACCGCCGGTTGGGCAGAAGCGCACCTGTGGGAAAGGACCGCCAATCGCTGACAGCGCTTTAACACCACCATTCGCCTCAGCCGGGAAGAACTTAAACTCACGCAGGCCATAATCCATACCCAACATCAGTTCAGAAACGGTGCTGATGCCCGGAATCAGTGGTACCGGACCTTCAACTGCGGCTTTTAGTAACGGCTCCGTCAAACCTGGGCTGATCACGAACTGCGCACCGGCATCAGTCACCTCTTTCAGCTGCTGGGTGTTGATCACTGTGCCCGCACCGACAATCGCTTCTGGCACTTCTTTGATCATCGCACGCAGCGCGTCCATCGCCACCGGCGTACGCAGCGTCACTTCCAGCACACGCACACCGCCGGCCACCAACGCTTTGGCCATCGGCACGGCGTGTTCCAGTTTATTCACCACGATCACCGGCACAACCGGGCCCGTAGTCATGATCTGTTCAGCAGTGGTTTTCCAGTTCTTCATCACGTTTCCTTAGTGGCATCAGCCCGACTCGCATCCGGCTGTCAATGTTTGGGCTCTACCATACAAGATTGGCTGGAGCGGCGTCTATCGGATATCAAAAATTATTGAAACTCTGGTTCAATTTTAAGAGAAATGAATTTCGGGCACAAAAAAGCCCGCTCATTGGCGGGCTTAGATTTCAAGGCTTATTCAAACTCATTCCACGAACGGCCATCACGCGTAATCATCGCGACGGACGCCACCGGACCCCAGGTGCCAGCCTGGTATGGCTTAGGCGCTTCAGCATCGGCGTTCCATGCATCAATGATGGAATCCACCCAGCCCCACGCCGCTTCCACTTCGTCACGGCGTACAAACAGCGCCTGAATACCGCGCATGGTTTCCAGCAGCAGACGCTCATAGGCATCCGCCAGATGCGACTGGTTGAAGGTCTCGGAGTAGCTCAGATCCAGCTTGGTAGTCTGCAGTTTGTGCTTGTGATCCAGACCCGGCACTTTGTTCAGGATCTCGATATCCACCCCTTCGTCCGGCTGCAAACGAATGGTCAACTTGTTCTGCGGCAGTTCAGCATAAGAGTCTTTGAACAGGTTCATCTCTGGGTTCTTAAAGTACACAACAACCTCAGAGCATTTGGTCGGCAAGCGCTTACCGGTGCGCAGGTAGAACGGCACGCCCGCCCAGCGCCAGTTGTCGATATCAACACGGATCGCCACGAAGCTCTCGGTGGCGCTCTGCTTGTTCGCGCCCTCTTCTTCCAGATAGCCTGGTACTTTTTTGCCCTGCACGAAGCCGGCGGTGTACTGGCCACGCACGGTTTTTTCACGCACGTTGGTCTGGTCAATACGACGCAGCGAACGCAGCACCTTCACTTTCTCATCACGGATGGCATCCGCACTGAGATCGGATGGCGGTGACATGGCGATCATCGTGAGGATCTGCAACAGGTGGTTCTGGATCATGTCGCGCATCTGGCCAGCTTTATCGAAGTAACCCCAACGGCCTTCGATACCCACCTCTTCCGCCACGGTAATCTGCACGTGATCGATGGTACGGTTATCCCAGTTATTGACGAAGATGGAGTTGGCGAAACGCAGAGCCAGCAGGTTCAGTACCGTCTCTTTACCGAGATAGTGGTCAATACGGAACACCTGGCTCTCTTCGAAGTACTTGCCAACGCTGTCATTGATCTCTTGCGAGGTCTCGAGCGAGGTGCCGAGCGGCTTCTCCATCACCACGCGCGCCGGTTTAGCATTCAGCTTGGCGGCGCCCAGTCCATCGCAAATGGCGCCAAAGGTGCTCGGCGGCATAGCGAAGTAGTTGATGGTGACACGATCTTTCTGGTCAAGCATCTTGCCCAGTTTGGTGAAATGCGAGGTGTCGTTAACGTCGAGGTTGCAGAAATCGAGACGGCTGCTGAGTTTATCCCACAGCGCTTCGTCGATTTTCTCCTTCATGAAGGTTTCCAGCGCTTCACGCACCACTTTGGTGTACGCGTCTTTGTCCCACTCCGCGCGCCCCACGCCGATGATGCGTGTGGTGTCGTGAATCTGACCGGCTTTCTCCAGCTGATACAGTGAAGGCAACAGTTTCCGGCGAGCAAGATCGCCTTTGGCACCGAAAATAACCAGATCGCATGCCTGGGCTGTTTGTGTTACCGCCATTTTCCTCTCCTCGTTGCAGGATATACCCGGTTTGAGCGTCCTCATCATCCCAGGTCCTTATTGTAATTTTCTTACAGCACAATGTACTTTTTTCCCCGCATCGGAACAACCCAGACGCGGTGTGGCATTAGCCATTACTTTGAACATGATGGCGAACAAAGGTGTGTTGTGGTGTGCGCTTTTCGCGCTTTTTCTGTTTCGATGTTTGTCGGGATAAAACCCGGCAACGATCAAAGTATGACAAAAAAAACGCGCTTACATTTGTCCGCTGCTGCGTGCGAGGGTGTATTACACGGTATATTGTTGTGAATTGGCAGCGTTTTATCAGGTGATGAACGCGACGAAAGTGATTGAGACGCATCGGGTTAACGACATGCTGGAACATATTCAGGCGCAACTTAACGCGCTGAGCAAATCAGAACGGAAAGTGGCAGAACAGATTCTGGCCGCTCCGCAGCAGGCTATGCACTCCAGCATCGCCACCCTGGCGCGTGCCGCCGACGTCAGCGAACCGACCGTCAATCGCTTTTGTCATCGTATGGGTACGCGCGGCTTCCCCGACTTCAAGTTACGACTGGCACAGAGTCTGGCAAAAGGTCCGAACTGGGTCAGTCGCGATGTGGAAGAAAATGACAGCGTCGAAAGTTACAGCCACAAGATTTTTGATTCCGCCCTCGCCGGCTTAAGTCATGTGCGCCAACAGCTGGATCTTCAGGTCATTGATCAAGCGGTTCTAGCCCTGACTCAGGCACAAAAAATCGCCTTTTTTGGTCTCGGCGCTTCTGCTGTGGTGGCTCATGATGCGACCAATAAATTCCTGCGCTTTAATCTCCCGGTCATCTGGTCAGAGGATATTGTGATCCAGCGCATGAGTTGCATAAATAGTGGACCAAATGACGTTTTTGTCCTCATATCACATACTGGTCGAACCAAAAATATGATAGAACTGGCTCGCCTGGCGCGTGTAAACGCTTCCACAGTTCTGGCTATCACCTCTCCGGGTTCACCCCTTGCGGCAGAAGCAACCCTCGCACTGACGCTCGATGTACCTGAAGATACGGATATCTACCTGCCGATGGTTTCCCGCCTTGCGCAATTAACCGTGGTTGATGTTTTGGCGACAGGTTTTACCCTTGAGCGTGGCGCGGCTTTCCGCGAAAATCTGAAACGGGTGAAAGAAGCGCTCAAAGATTCGCGCCTGGAAAAGCGGGTGCAGTAAAATAATTAACATCACATTCACAATGTGAGTCGAATCACAGCCCATCGATCATATAGAATATGCGATTACACCGTGTCCCCTTGAGAGTGACACGAACCTTTGTCAACGGAGTCCTTCATGTCAAGACGTCTCAGAAGAACCAAGATCGTAACTACCCTCGGCCCAGCCACCGATCGCGACAATAACCTCGAAAAAATCATCGCGGCGGGCGCGAACGTGGTGCGACTCAATTTCTCCCACGGCACCCCGGAAGACCATCAGATGCGCGCCAACAAGGTGCGTGAGATTGCCGCTAAGCTTGGCCGTCACGTGGCGATTCTGGGCGACCTGCAAGGTCCAAAAATTCGTGTTTCTACCTTCAAAGAAGGCAAAGTCTTCCTGAATGTCGGCGATCGCTTCCTGCTGGATGCGGATATGAGCAAAGGCGAAGGCGATAAAGAGAAAGTCGGCATCGACTATAAAGGCCTGCCAGAAGACGTGGTGCCGGGCGACATCCTGCTGCTGGATGATGGTCGTGTACAGTTGAAGGTGCTGGAAGTTCAGGGCGTTAAAGTCTTCACCGAAGTCACCGTCGGCGGCCCGCTCTCCAACAATAAAGGCATCAACAAACTCGGCGGCGGTCTGTCTGCCGAAGCGCTGACTGAGAAAGACAAAGTCGATATCGTCACCGCCGCGAAAATCGGCGTGGATTACCTGGCCGTGTCCTTCCCGCGTAATGGTGAAGACATGAACTATGCTCGCCGTCTGGCGCGCGATGCAGGTTGTGATGCCAAACTGGTGGCCAAAGTCGAACGTGCAGAAGCCGTTGCGTCTCAGGAAGCGATGGATGATATCATCCTCGCCTCTGACGTGGTGATGGTCGCGCGTGGCGACCTCGGCGTTGAGATTGGCGATCCAGAACTGGTAGGTATCCAGAAGGCATTGATTCGTCGTGCGCGTCAGCTGAACCGTACCATCATCACCGCCACCCAGATGATGGAGTCGATGATCACCAACCCGATGCCAACCCGCGCCGAAGTCATGGACGTGGCGAACGCCGTGCTGGATGGTACCGATGCCGTGATGCTGTCAGCGGAAACCGCTGCTGGTCAGTATCCTGCCGAAACCGTGTCTGCGATGGCAAAAGTGTGCCTCGGCGCGGAAAAAATCCCAAGCGTCAACGTGTCTAAGCACCGTCTTGAAGTGCAGTTCGACAACGTGGAAGAAGCGATTGCGATGTCCGCGATGTATGCAGCCAACCACCTGCAGGGGGTTTCTGCCATCATCACTATGACCGAATCGGGCCGTACTGCGCTGATGACTTCACGTATCACTTCAGGCCTGCCGATCTTCGCCATGTCACGTCACGAACGTACATTGAACCTGACTGCGCTGTATCGCGGCGTGACCCCGGTTTACTTCGACAGCAACAATGATGGTGTAGCCGCCGCGCATGATGCAGTGAACCTGCTGCGCGACAAAGGTTTCCTCGTCTCGGGCGACCTGGTGATTGTCACCCAGGGCGACGTGATGGCAACCACCGGCACCACCAACACCAGCCGTGTTCTGCGCGTAGACTAAACGCTCACGCACCACTCACAGCGGCTGTAACAACATGGATAAACGCGACTGCCTGGCAGTCGCGTTTTTATTTTTCTGACAAGGAGGCCAGATGGCCCGCTATCAACCGATTACCCAACTCACCGGACGGGTGCTGCTGTTCCCGCTCGCGCTGGTGTTGTTTGAGTTCGCGACTTACATCGCCCATGACATGATTCAGCCCGGCATGCTGCTGGTCACTTCTGAATTCAACGTCGGCCCGGAATGGGTGTCGACTTCTCTTACTGCTTATCTGATGGGCGGCGTGGTGCTGCAGTGGCTGCTCGGCCCGCTCTCGGACAAATATGGTCGCCGTCCAGTCCTGCTGTTCGGCATTCTGTTCTTTGCTGCGGCCTGCATTCTGACCACCTGGGTCACGAACATCGAACAGTTTGTCACCCTGCGCTTTATTCAGGGCATCAGCCTGTGCTTTATCGGTGCAGTCAGTTATGCCGCCGTGCAGGAAGCGTTTGATGAGGCTTTAGCGGTGCGCATGATGGCGCTAATGGCCAACGTGGCCCTCTTAGCCCCGCTGGCCGGTCCGCTGGCGGGTGCCGCCTGGTTAACCGTGGGTGAATGGCGCAGCATGTTCTGGCTGTTTGCGATTTGTAGCGTGGTGGCTTTTGTGGTGCTGTGGCGCATCATGCCGGAAACCGCTGGCGATCGTAGCCACTCCATTGCCCTGCCGAATCTGGCGCGCGCCTATGGCCGTCTGGCTCGCGATCGTCAGGTGATGTATGGATCTTTCGCTATTGGCCTGGTGTTTATTCCGATTCTAACCTGGGTTGCCCTGTCACCCGTGATTCTGATGCATGCCGAGGGCTTATCGCGTATGGAGTATGCGTTGCTGCAACTGCCAGTGTTCCTTGCCATGATTGCTGGCAACCTGACGCTGGGTAAACTGGCGGGTCGTGTTCCCATCGAGCAGCCCGTCAAATTCGCGGCGTGGCCGATTCTGCTGGGTTTAAGCATCTCGTTGCTGGCTAACCTGCTCGACAGCCATACCTACCTGCTGCTGACCGCAGGATTAAGTCTGTATGCCTTTGGTGCGGGCATGGTCAACGCCGGTCTGTATCGTCTGACGCTGTATTCCAGCAGCGAAGGTAAAGGCAGCGTGGCAGCCATGCTGGGAATGATCAGTATTCTAACATTGGCCATCGGGATTGAACTGGCAAAAGCAGGCTACTTCAGTGGTGGCACGCCATGGTTCAGCGGCATCAATTTTGCGGCAGGTGTGCTGTGGTTTGGCCTGGTCACACTGTTTCTGCGTGAACGTATCCGACGCAGCCACGTTGAAGCGGTAGAATAATCAAAGGGGCCAATCGGCC
>AEWW01031153.1_pt1 | contig 14412 bp, 15 predicted proteins | sample 267848 | NCBI WGS metagenome assembly AEWW01 (sample SAMN00713649, study PRJNA62039) | ant fungus garden metagenome | place: Panama: Gamboa | collected Apr-2009 | depth 0.5 m m | reverse complement strand
GGTGAACTCATCGCCGCCTACGAAAAGCTGCATCTTTATGATGCGTTTGCGATGCAGGAGTCACAGCGCGTGAATCCAGGCAACGAAATCCCACCGCTGGTGGAAGTGGCCGGGATGAAAGTGGGCCTGATGACCTGCTACGACGTGCGCTTCCCGGAACTGGCGCGCCGTCTGGTGCTGGACGGTGCTGATGTGCTGGTATTGCCTGCCGCGTGGGTCAAAGGCCCGCTAAAAGAGATGCATTGGGAATTGCTGTGTACGGCAAGAGCACTGGAAAACACCTGTTACATGGTGGCCGTGGGCGAATGTGGCCCGCGTAACATCGGCAACAGTCTGGTCATCGATCCTCTCGGCGTGGCGATTGCCAAAGCGCCGGAGTCAGCGGCACTGGTGTTCGCCGACCTCGATCCACAACGTATTGCCTACGCACGTAGCGTACTGCCGGTGCTGGAAAACCGCCGTTTTGCTCGTCCTGAACTGAAACCACTTTGATAGATTTTGGGGAACTGGCTCATGAAAAAATTAACAACAGCAATCGCTTTGGCGCTAGGGCTGACGGCCTGCGCGGTGCAGGCAGCGGAGACGATTCCAACGCAGAAAGTTGATCAGGCGCTGCATGACCGCTTGCCAGCAGAGATTAAAAGCGCTGGAAAAATGATTTCGGTAAACAACGGATCGTTTCCTCCTTATGAGATCGTTAACGGTCCACATTCGATGGACGGCGCCTCAGCCGACCTGACGAATGCTTTGGCTCAATTGCTGGGTGTGAAAATTGAACATGCCACGGTCAGCGGTTTGTCGGGTGTTTTAGCTGGCATTAACTCGGGCCGTTATCAGATGGCGATTGGGCCGATTGGCGACTATCCCGATCGTCAGCAGAAAGTCGACTTCATCGATTTTGTGCAGGAGTTCGTGGTGTTCGGCGTGCAGAAGGGCAATCCAGCGAAAATTAACGGTCTGGCAGACACCTGCGGCAAGCGTATTGCTGTGATGGCAGCCGGTTCAGCTGAGCAGGTGATTCGTAAGCAGTCGGACGCTTGCGTTGCCGCGGGCAAACCTGCGGTGGTGGTGCAATCTTTCACCGATCAGCCTTCATCGATTCTGGCAGTACGATCTAAGCGTTCTGATGCATTCTTCTCTTCACAGGCACCGCTGACCTACTTTATCGAGCAAGCCAATGGCCAGCTGGAGCTTTCCGGTAAAGGGCAGAAAAACGGCTTTGGCGATATTTTCCAGGGCACGGTAGTACCAAAAGGTTCCGAACTGGGCAACGTAGTACTCGACGCCTATAAAGAGCTGTTCGCCAACGGCACCTACGCGGCGATCATGAAGAAGTGGAAACTCGACGGCAATATCTTGCAGCAGCCGGGTCGTAATCTGGCGCAGGGGACAGCAAAATGAATCCGGTCACCCACAATACGCGAGCCAGGGATAAGGCCAACGTGCAGCAGCGCGATGTCGCTTTCGCCCGCAGTGCGCCCACCTATGGACGCTGGATCTCATGGATTGTGGTACTGGTGGTCGCGGCCAACTTTCTCTGGCTGGTGGCGACCAATCCCAATTTTGAATGGAAAGTGGTGTTGCAGTGGTTCACCGAAGGTTCGGTGATGAAAGGGCTGCAGGTGACGCTCGGGCTGACGGTGGTCTCGATGATCCTCGGTACGCTGCTGGGCCTGCTGCTGGCGGTGTGGCGCCTTTCGGAGAATAAACTGCTGAGCGGTATCTCGTCGCTTTACATTTGGTTTTTCCGGGGCACGCCGCTGCTGGTGCAACTGATCTTTTGGTACAACCTGTCGACGCTGTTTCCGAACATTTCGATTACCGTACCCTGGACGGATATTACCTTCGCCAGCTGGAATACCAACGATCTGATTACGCCGCTGACCGCTGCGTTTGCCGGACTGGCACTGAATGAAGCGGCGTATATGGCCGAGATCATTCGCGCCGGGCTGTTGTCTGTGGATCAGGGACAGGTGGAAACCACTCAGGCGTTTGGCATGAGCCGCAGTCGTGCGCTGCGTCGCATTATCATTCCGCAGGCAATGCGATCCATTATTCCTCCCACCGGCAATCAGCTGATCAGTATGATTAAAGCGACCTCGCTGGTCAGCGTAATAGCCATGGGCGATCTGCTTTACTCGGTGCAGGCCGTGTATAACCGCACCTTTGAAATTATCCCGATGCTGATGGTCGCCGTGATTTGGTATCTGCTGATCACGTCGATCCTGAATATTGGGCAGTCCGCTATCGAACGCTACTACGCACGCGGCACCAAACGCACTGTGGTGAACAAGCGCCGGGCAGACACGGCTGTCGCAGCCACACATCAGCTGAAGGAGGATGTATGAGTGAGATTCAGCCGCTGGTCTCTGCGCGCAATGTCCAGAAGAGTTATGGCGATAACGAAGTGTTGAAAGGGATCGATCTGGATGTGTTTCCAGGCGAAGTGGTGGTGATTCTCGGGCCATCGGGCTCGGGTAAATCGACCTTCCTGCGCTGCATCAACCATCTGGAAGATATGAATGCCGGTTCCATTATGGTGGGTGACGAGCAGATTGGCTACGAATTGAAGCGCGGAATTCTGCATCGCCTGTCGGCACGGCGGATTGCTCACCAGCGTCAGAAGATCGGCATGGTGTTTCAGCAATTCAACCTCTATCCGCATATGACTGTGCTGCAGAACATCATCGAAGCGCCGATTGGCGTGCACAAGTTTCCCCGCCAGGAAGTGCTACAGCATGCACGCGAGCTGCTGACAACGGTGGGATTAAGTGACAAAGCCGATGCCTGGCCACGCCATCTTTCCGGCGGCCAGCAGCAGCGTGTGGCGATTGCTCGTGCGTTAGCCATCAAACCGGCGTTGATGCTGTTTGATGAGCCGACTTCCGCGCTGGACCCCGAACTCGTGGGAGAGGTGCTGGCGACGATGCGCACGCTGGCCGATCGTGGTCTGACCATGATCGTGGTGACACATGAGATTGGCTTTGCACGTGAGGCGGCGGATCGGGTGGTGTTTATGGATGGCGGCGTGGTGGTGGAGCAGGGAACACCGGAGCAGGTGATCGGTAATCCGCAGCACCCGCGTACGCAGGCCTTTTTGAGCCGCTTTATTTAATGTTGCGCGGGTGTTGATCGTAATCTGTTACAGATTCCAGTTGTGACAGCTGATAAACTGCGCGTTAATAGTTATGTCTGTTTTCGCTAAGGTTGAAAGGTAAAGTATGGAAGGTTTCAGCATTGCCAAACTGCTGATCATCGGTGCACTTATTGTACTGCTGTTTGGTACCAACAAGTTACGTTCACTGGGTGGTGATCTGGGTTCCGCCATTAAAGGCTTCAAGAAAGCCATGAAAGACGATGAATCCACCGCAACCAAAAGCACCGCTGAAGAAGCGCCGGCTGAACGCGTGAGCCACAAAGAGTAATCCGACTTCAAACGTCAATAAGTGTAAATGTTTATGACGTTGATAAAAAAACCAGACTGCTTCCAGTCTGGTTTTTGTTTTTTGGCACGGGTGAAAAAAGCCTGGCTGCGGGCGTCACACCCGCAGAACCGATTACTTCACTTCCAGCCCTTTGGCCTGCATATCCGCATGATAAGAAGAACGGACGAATGGGCCACAGGCCGCATGGGTGAAGCCCATCGCCATGGCTTCCTCTTTCATCTCATCAAACTCTGCCGGGCTCACATAGCGCTGAACAGGCAGGTGGTGGCGGCTTGGCTGTAAATACTGGCCGAGTGTGAGCATGGTGACACCATGACGACGCAGGTCACGCATCACTTCCACGATCTCCGCATTGGTTTCGCCCAATCCGACCATCAGGCCAGACTTGGTTGGCACGTCCGGATGCGCTTCTTTAAAACGCTCCAGCAGCTTCAGTGACCAGTCGTAGTTGGCGCCAGGGCGCACCTGACGGTAAACGCGTGGCACGTTTTCCATGTTGTGGTTGAACACATCTGGCGGCGTGGCGGTGAGGATTTCCAGCGCACGATCCATACGACCACGGAAGTCAGGCACCAGCGTTTCAATTTTGATGTTAGGGCTTTTTTCGCGAATGGCAGTGATGCAATCGGCAAAGTGCTGAGCCCCGCCGTCGCGCAGATCGTCGCGGTCAACCGAGGTGATCACCACATAACGCAGCGCCATATCGGCAATAGTTTGTGCCAGTTTCAGTGGTTCGTTGGCGTCAGGCATATTTGGACGGCCGTGGGCGACGTCGCAGAATGGGCAACGACGCGTACAAATCGCGCCGAGGATCATAAAGGTGGCGGTGCCGTGGTTAAAGCATTCAGCGAGGTTAGGGCAGGAAGCCTCTTCACATACTGAGTGCAGACCATTTTTGCGCATGGCGGCTTTGATACCCTGAATGCGGCTGGAATCCGCAGGCAGTTTAATCTTCATCCACTCCGGCTTACGCAGAATTTCTTCACGCTCGACCATCACGGTTTTCACCGGGATCAGCGCCATTTTGTCGGCATCGCGATACTTGACGCCACGTTCCATCTGAATTGGTTTACTCATAAATCTGCAGGTTCCGGTCGGGATTGCGATTTGAAAGCTTCCTCACTCAAACTGAGAACCAGGCTTTCAACTTTATTTGAAAATATGGCAAAAATTATATCATTTCGTCTGCGCATAAGCAGCCGATATGCGAGCGCTAAAGTTACAATTTTGTAAATGAGCACAGACAGTCAAGGTCAGACCCTGGCCTCATTTTGCCATTCAAGCTGGGTGAAACCCGTTAAGCGGGCGAAATGTTGTACCAAACGGGGTTGTACGTCGGCGGTTGTGACGCCCGGCTGCTTTTCACTTAACTGCGTCATGCGCATGCCGGCATAACCGCAGGGATTGATGCGCAGGAAAGGTGCCAGATCCATCGCCACATTTAATGCCAGGCCGTGGAAGGAGCACCCTTTGCGAATGCGAAGGCCTAATGAGCACACTTTGTCATCGCCGATATAAACGCCGGGTGCGTCGGCACGTGCGCGCGCAGCGATACCATAATCCGCCAGGGTGGCGATCACGGTTTCCTCCAGCGCAGTGACCAGCTCTCTGACACCGATTTTGTGGCGTTTAATATCAATCAACACGTACATCACCTGTTGCCCAGGCCCGTGATACGTCACCTGGCCGCCACGATCGCTCTGCACTACCGGAATATCGCCCGGCATCAGCAGATGTTCGGCTTTGCCTGCCTGGCCCTGGGTAAACACCGGATGATGTTCCACCAGCCAGATTTCATCGGCAGTGCTGCTGTCACGTTGATCGGTAAACTGATGCATCGCATCGGAGACAGGTTGCCAGTCGCGCTGGCCCAGTTGACGAACAAGAAGCGTGTTAGCTGACAAAGCGGAGATCCGGTAGAGAGTGAAGGGCTGAGTATAACGCTGGCAAAGCCGCCTTTGCCAGCGCGGGTATTACAGGACCATGCGCACGATATCAATGTTACCCAGTTCTTCGTACAGGGTTTCTACCTGTTCGATATGCGTTGCGGTGATGGTGATAGAAACCGAATGGTAGTTACCTTTGCTGCTCGGTTTCACTGCCGGGGTATAGTCGCCGGGGGCGTGGCGCTGCACCACTTCAACCACTTGATCAACCAGCTCCGGTTGCGCCAGACCCATTACTTTATAGGTGAAGGGGGTAGGGAATTCGAGCAGTTCATTCAGTTTGGTTTTCATGTTGGCTCCGGTGCTTAAAATTGAGAAGAGAAGCCCGAAGGCCGCCCCTACAACAGGTGATGCATAAAAATCGATAAGGGAGGCTTTCCAGCCTCCCCTATACGTTTGAAACGGGGGTTTCTAATTATATGGTATCAGACAGACGATTTTTCAAGCGTCTTAGCCAAACCAGTGATGGAACATCAGTTTGATGTAATCAATGATACGGCTGAAGAAGCCGCCTTCCTGCACTTCGTTCAGGACCACCAGCGGACGCTGTTCAATGGTTTTGCCATCCAGCTGGAAGTTGATGCTGCCCACCACCTGGTTTTTCTGCAGCGGTGCATGCAGTTCGGTATTGGTCAGTACATAGCTGGCTTTCAGGTCTTTCATACGGCCGCGTGGAATGGTCAGGTAGGCATCTTTTTCAACGCCAAGCTGGACGCGATCGCTGTTACCAAACCAAACCGGCTCAGAGGCGAACTCTTTGCCTGCTTTCAGAGGTGCTACGGTCTCGAAGAAACGGAAGCCCCAGGTCAGCAGTTTTTTACTCTCGGTTTCACGACCTTTATAGGTGTGACCGCCCATCACGGCGGAGATCAGACGCATCTGGCCTTCAGTGGCAGAAGCCACCAGGTTGTAACCTGCCGCGTCAGTATGACCGGTTTTGATGCCGTCCACGTTCAGGCTGGTATCCCACAGCAGACCATTACGGTTCATCTGTTTGATATTGTTGAAGGTGAACTCTTTTTCACGATACACCGAATACTCGTCCGGCACATCACGGATCAATGCCTGGCCGATCAGCGCCATATCACGCGCCGAGCTGTACTGGCCTTCAGCATCCAGGCCGTGCACGGTCTGGAAGTGGGTGTTTTTCAGACCTAACGCGCCAACATAATTGTTCATCAGGCTAACAAACGCATCCTGGCTGCCGGCAACGTAATCGGCCATCGCCACACAGGCATCATTCCCTGACTGCAGCACGATACCGCGCGTCAGCTGAGAAACCGGTACGCGATCGCCAGGCTTCAGGAACATCAGTGAAGAGCCTTTGAACACCGGGTTACCGGTTGCCCAGGCATCTTTACCCACGGTGACGATGTCATCGTTATGGATTTTGCCTGCTTTGACTGCCTGACCAATCACATAGCTGGTCATCATTTTGGTCAGACTGGCTGGATCGCGGCGCGCATCGGCGTTCTTTTCGGCCAGGACTTTACCTGAGTTGGCATCGATCAGCACATAAGCTTCAGCATCGATTTCCGGGACGCCCGGGATCATCGTCTTAAGGTTAACATCGTCCGCAAAGGCGGCATGGCTGAGAGAAAGGGCGACCAGTGATCCCACTGTCAGGCGTTTCAGAAAACGAGAGGGTTTCAGCGTATTCATGTTAAGGACTACAACATCCGTGGGCTAAGAGTGAAAAAAGTGCCTTACTATAGCAAACGCCCGATCGAGCGACATCTTGCTTTGCAAATCAGTTTCAGCAGTAAAGGTAACTGCCCGTAACATTACGGACGGGCAGTTGTAATAAATGAGCTCATTTGTGCTTCAGTGGTCAGGCGCTGTTGTAACGCAGCGGCTTCCGCCCGGCTGCTGTAGCCGCCGAGTTGAATACGATAAACGTTGCCATTGGCTTCCACATTGCCGGGGACGCCAAAACGTTTACCCAGGCTGGTCGCCAGTTGACGGGCGCGCGCCGCATCATTGACCGCACCGACCTGAACGACATAACCACCGGCGGTATGCGTACTCTGAGGTGCAGCGCTGGCTGGAGCAGAAACCGATGCCGCGACAGGCGCAGCGGATGTTGCCTGCACAGGCGTGGCGGCCGGTTCACTGCCTTCCAGTACACCGTTTGCTAAAGGCTGAGGCGCGCCGAGGAAACCGCTGCTCTGCACCGGGGCACCGAGTCCACCGTTACTCTGCAGGGTGCTGTTATCGACTGCGCGAACATCCTGTGGCGCAGGTGCAGGCGTGGTATTGGCGCTGCCACCCATCATCACCATGCCGCCGTTAAGATCCGGGCGCGCGGGCAGGGCGTAGCTCTGCTTCGCCACTGTGGTGCCAATGGTGCCGGGGCCGGAAACAGAACCATCCGGTGCGACTTTGATGTAATCCACGCGAACACGGGAATTATTCGAGATATTCAAACGGTCGCCTGCCGCGCGAGACAAGTCAATGATGCGGCCGGGGGTATACGGGCCACGGTCATTAACACGCACCACGATCTGGCGACCATTGGCGAGGTTAGTGACGCGCACATAGCTTGGCAGTGGCAGAGTAGGGTGTGCCGCAGTTAAGGCATCCGGGTCGTAAGCTTCGCCGATCGCTGTGCGATTACCTTGCGCTTCTGCACCGTACCAGGTGGCCAGTCCGACTTCGCTGAAGTTCGAAGGATCCTTGATTACGCGATAATTTTTACCATTAACGCTGTAATCCTGGCTGGTAGAAGGATTGATCGGTTCATAGCGCGGTTCAACGCCTGGGATTTCCACCACCGGGCCATTATAGGCCGGCTGCGGTGGCGCAGTATTATTCTGCTGTTCCGGTGCGGAACAGGCAGCCAGTACCAATGATGCCAGTGCAACCCCAAGCCAATCCTTACGCATGTGCAGCCTCTTAAACGCTTTTAGATAACATTTTTCGATGAGTATGGATCGACATCACGATGCCAAATCCGGCCATTAATACAATCAACGCCGACCCGCCGTAGCTCACCAGCGGCAGCGGAACACCGACCACGGGTAAGATACCACTTACCATACCAATGTTAACGAAAACATAGACGAATAAAATCAACATCAAACCACCGGCCATCACGCGACCAAAGGTGGTTTGCGCGCGCGCCGCAACAATCAGGCCACGCAAAATCAGCAGCAGATACAGCACCAGCAGGACTAATACGCCCACCAGGCCGAGTTCTTCTGCCAGTACCGCAAAGATAAAGTCGGTATGACGCTCGGGTAAAAACTCCAGCTGTGACTGGGTGCCATGCAGCCAGCCTTTACCACGCAAACCACCTGAACCTATCGCAATCTTGGACTGAATAATGTGATAACCGGCACCGAGCGGGTCACTCTCTGGATCGAGCAGCATCATCACGCGGTCGCGCTGATAATCATGCATCAGGAAGAACCACAGCACCGGAATAAAAGCCGCCACCAGCAGCACCGCCACAGCAATCAGCTTCCAGCTCATCCCCGACAGGAACAGCACAAACAGGCCGGACGCGGCGATCAGAATCGAGGTGCCGAGGTCAGGCTGTGCCGCCACTAACAGCGTCGGCATGAAGATCAACACCAGCGCAATGCCAGTATTTTTCAGCGTCGGTGGGCAGACATCGCGGTTAATAAAGCGTGCCACCATCAGCGGCACCGCTATTTTGGCTATCTCGGAGGGCTGGAAACGCACAAAGCCAAGATCGAGCCAGCGCTGCGCCCCTTTACTGATATGGCCAAAGGCATCCACCGCCACCAGTAATATCACGCAGACAATATAGAGATAGGGCGCCCAACTTTCATACACGCGCGGCGGCACCTGCGCCATCACCAGCATGATAATGATACCCATGGCAATCTGACCGAGTTTACGTTCCATCATACCCGGATCCTGACCGCTGGCGCTCCAGATAACGATGGCGCTGTAGGTCAGTAGCGCAAGGATGATCAGCATAAACAGGGGATCGATATGGATACGCGTCCAGATCGATCTTTTCTGCGGACTATCGTTCATGGACATCTTTATTCACCTTCGTAGCCAGGCGGCGTCGGTGCGGCTTCAGGCAGCACGGTATTGTTGTCACCTAACATTATGTGGTCGAGAATCTGACGCATCACCGTACCCACTGCCGGGCCAGCACCGCCGTTCTCCAGAATCATGGTCACGGCAACGCGCGGTTTATCGTAAGGCGCGAATGCCGTCATTAACTTATGGTCACGCAAGCGTTCAGCAATTTTGTGCGCGTTATAGGTTTCGTTCTCTTTCAGACCGAATACCTGCGCAGTACCGGATTTCGCAGCGATTTTGTAAGGTGCATCAGCAAAACTTTTGTGCGCCGTCCCGTTCGCGCGGTTGGCCACGCCGTACATGCCATCTTTGGCGATTTCCCAATATCCCGAGTGGATGTCGCCAATCGGCGCATCCGGCGGCTGGCGATACGGCACCATGGCCTGACCTTCACGGGTGGCGCGCAGTAAATGCGGCACTTTGATAATGCCGTCATTGATCAGAATCATCATGGCTTTGTTCATCTGCACCGGGGTTGCGGTCCAGTAACCCTGGCCAATGCCCACTGGAATGGTGTCACCCTGATACCACGGCTTCTTAAAGCGTTTCAGTTTCCACTCACGCGTTGGCATATTGCCGGGACTTTCCTGCGGCAAATCAATACCGGTGCGATGGCCATAGCCAAATTTGGTCATCCACTCTGACAGGCGATCAATGCCCATGTCGTAGGCGACCTGATAGAAGAAGGTATCGGCAGACTCTTCCAGCGACTTGGTGACGTTAAGACGGCCGTGTCCCCATTTTTTCCAGTCGCGATAGCGTTTTTCCGAACCGGGTAACTGCCACCAGCCGGGGTCAAACAGGCTGGTATTGCGATTAATCACCCCTGCACTCAGCGCAGAAACGGCAACATAAGGTTTCACCGTTGAGGCGGGTGGGTAGGATGCCTGTAACGCGCGATTGTACAGTGGACGGTTCTCATCGCTCAGCAGGGCTTTGTAATCCTTGCTGGAGATGCCATCGACAAACAGATTGGGGTCATAGCTGGGGGTGGACACCAGCGCCAGAATTTCACCGGTGCGTGGATCGCTGACCACAACGGCGGCACGACTGCCGGCCAACAGGGTTTCGATGTACTGCTGCAGTTTCAGGTCAACGGTCAGATAGATATCGCGACCGGCCTGAGGGGATTGCTCGTGCAACTGGCGGATCACCCGGCCGCGGTTGTTCACTTCAACCTCTTCGTAGCCGGTTTTGCCATGCAGCACATCTTCGTAATAGTTCTCGATGCCCAACTTGCCGATATCATGCGTTGCCGCATAGTTAGGCCATTTACCTTCATCATCGAGGCGTTTAACGTCGCGGTCGTTAATTTTAGAGACGTAGCCCACTACATGCGTCAGCGTCTGACCGTAGGGATAATAGCGGCGCTGATAACCTTTCACTTCCACACCGGGGAAGCGGTACTGATTGACGGCAAAGCGCGCCACCTGCACTTCGTTGAGTGCGGTTTTCACCGGAATGGAGGTGAAACGACGTGAGCGTTTACGCTCTTTTTCAAAGGCGTCGAGATCGTCGTCCGTCAGATCCAGCACCGGGCGCAGATCCTGCAGCGTCTGCTTCAGGTCATCGACTTTTTCGGGTACCAGTTCAGCCTGGTAAATGGTGCGGTTCAGCGCCAGCGGGACGCCATTACGATCAAAGATGATGCCGCGGCTGGGCGCGACGGGCACCAGCTTGATGCGGTTCTCATTGGAACGGGTGCTGTAATCGTCAAAACGCAGAATTTGCAGATGATAGAGGTTGACCACCAGCACGCTGGAGAGCAGGAAAATGCCAACAAAAGCCACCAAAGCCCGGCGGACAAAGAGTTTCTGTTCGGCAGTGTAATCGCGAAAGGCGTTGCTCTGTAATTTCATCCGCTGCGTTTATTGTCTGGAGGTTGTCAGGCGTTTATTCACGGTGATAAGGATGATTCGTGGTGATGCTCCAGGCACGATACAGGCTTTCGGCTACCAGCACACGCACCAGCGGGTGAGGCAACGTCAACGTGGACAGCGACCAGCTCTGCTCGGCAGCGGCTTTACAGGCCGGCGCCAGTCCTTCCGGGCCGCCAATCAACAAGCTGACATCGCGGCCATCTTGTTTCCAGCGCTCAAGCTGTTGCGCCAGCTGTGGGGTTTCCCACGGCTGCCCTGGAATATCCAGCGTGACGATGCGGTTGCCTTTGCCGACGGCCGCTAACATCGCTTCACCCTCTTTTTCCAGGATGCGCTTGATGTCCGCGTTCTTGCCGCGTTTACCCGCAGGCACTTCGGTCAGTTCAAACGGCATATCCTTGGGGAAGCGGCGCAGATACTCCATGAAACCGGTCTGAACCCAGTCAGGCATTTTGGTGCCGACGGCCACAAGCTGCAGTTTCAAGGCTTAGCTCCAGAGCTTTTCCAGCTCATACAGCTGGCGGCTCTCTTCCTGCATCACGTGTACGATCACTTCGCCAAGATCAACGACGACCCAATCAGCGGCAGCTTTACCATCGACGCCTAGCGGCTTTAAACCCGCGGCACGGGATTCCTGAACCACGTGATCGGCGATCGAAACCACATGACGCGTCGACGTGCCGGTGCAGATGATCATGCAATCGGTGATGCTCGATTTGCCCTGAACATCAACAGCAATGATGTCCTGGCCTTTAATATCGTCAATCTTATCAATAACGAAATCTTGGAGTGCTTTACCTTGCAAAAGGTTCCCCTTAAAAACAGGTGATTACGAGAAGGCTGAATGCCCGGAAAACATAGCCTAAAATGAAGCGGCGCAGTATAGCACGCAACGATCAACCGCGATATAAGCCAGCGCGATCGATGTAGTCGATAACCGCATCGGGCAGCAGATCGCTGCAGGATTGCCCCAGGTGACGACGCTGGCGTATTTCCGTGGCGGAGATGTCAAACAGCGGCGTATCAGCCAGCCAGATATGGCCTGCCGGTGCTTGATGCAACTGTTCTGCGTGCTGTGCACGATGCGCATCCAGCCACTGCTGCATCTCAGGCGTTTCCATCTGCGTTGCATAGCCCGGTCGCTGGCACACCAACAGATGGCACAGAGAGAGGAGATCCTGCCAGCGATGCCATTTGGCTAACGTTAGCAGAGAATCTTGTCCGATGATAAACCCGAGGGGCTGTTCTGCACCGCGTTCCGCACGGAGTGCTTCAAGGGTTGCGACCGTCCATGACGGCGTATCCCGTTCCAGCTCGCGCGTATCAATATCAAACAGGGGGCGGGTCGCAATCGCGCAGCGCAGCATTTCCACGCGCTGCCGGGCACTGGCTTCAGGCTGTGGCCGATGCGGTGGCACGTTGTTGGGTAATAGCGTGACCTTTTTCAGCCCTACCTGTTGCGCCAGCGCTTCCACCGGGCGCAGATGGCCAAAGTGGATAGGATCGAAGGTGCCGCCAAACAGCGCGTAAAGTTTAGACATCCGTAAAGCTTAGGGGAAAATCGCGGTGACACAGCAGCAGCGACAAGGTTTCAAGCTGCGGCCAAAGGTTTTGACCGTAATCCTGCTTCATGGTCAGCTCCAGTTCGGCGAGCAGATGGACGGCGCGTTGCAGACGACGTGCATCAAGGCGTTGCAGCGCATCGGTAAACAGTGCGCGACGGTTTTGCCAGATACGCTGTTGATCCATTAGCGCACGCAAGCCCTGTTTACCCTGATTGCGCTGCAAATGCAGCAGCGTCAGTAAATCACGTTGCAGAGAACGCAGTAAAATCACCCCTTCAGCATCCTCTTTTTCCAGCTGATGCAGGATATGCAGGGCGCGCTTACTTTTGCCCGCCAGCAGGGCATCCACCCAGTGGAAAGGGGTAAAGTGCGCAGCGTCATTTACCGCGTCTTCCACGCGGGGCAGAGTGAGTTTGCCATCCGGCCACAGCAGTGATAGACGTTCCAGCGCCTGCGCCAGCGCCAGCAGATTACCTTCGTAGCAGTAGCACAGCAGTTGAATCGCCGCGTCATCAACACTCAACTTCATGGCTTTGGCACGGCTCGCGACCCAGCGCGGCAACTGCGCTTGTTCGGGCGTCTGGCAGGGAACCAGCACGGCATGAGCGCTGAGCGCTTTAAACCAGGCGCTGTTTTCCTGCGCTTTGGTCAGTTTTGCCATGCGCAGCACCAGCAGGATATCGCTGTGCAGCAGGCTGGCGAGTTTAACCAGTTGCTCGGCCATCGCTGCATTGGCACCGTTTTCTGGCAGTTGCAGTGTTAAGGTCTGGCGTTGCGTGAACAGGCTGAGTGCCTGACAGCTGGCAAAGATCGCATCCCAGTCGGTTTGCGCATCAAGAGTGACACTGAAGTGTTCTTCAAAGCCTTGAGAAGATGAGGCCGCGCGAATGGCATCGGCACTTTCCTGAATCAGCAACGGTTCATTGCCGGTCAGAAAATAACAGGCGCGCAGCCCCTCACGAAGCTGCGCGCTCAGTTGTTCAGGATAAATCCTGATCATTGCAGACTGGTTGCTGACGAAGAGGGCACTTCTGGTGAATTCTCACCTGGTGCGATGATCTCCGGCTGTGGCAACGTGTCTTTGTTGCTTTCCTGCGCGGCATGAACCGTTAACAGTTTACGCACCAGTTGCTCGGCGGCACGCTGGCGCATCTCTTCATAGATCATTGATTGTTCAGCATCTTTCGCCAGTGCGGCGTTAGGGTTATCAAAGAAGGAACGGTATACAGTTGTGCTAATCGGATAGATGCCTTTACCCGGAATCACGACCTGTGCGGTGACAGTCATCACCAGTGAATATTCAGCGGTCGTTCCGCTGATAAACACCGATGCTGTGTCTCGTCCCGTTCTTGCTGCCCCAAGGCGCAGAGTGGGATATTGAGCCGTGTTCGCATCACTATCTTCGACGATATTGACGTTGTTAATGCGCAGTTGCTGGCGCACAACACGTGCTAGCGGCCCATATGGGTCGCCAGTTTGGACAATCAGCGTCTTCATTTCTTGCGGCACCGCA
>AEWW01027474.1_pt1 | contig 14598 bp, 15 predicted proteins | sample 267848 | NCBI WGS metagenome assembly AEWW01 (sample SAMN00713649, study PRJNA62039) | ant fungus garden metagenome | place: Panama: Gamboa | collected Apr-2009 | depth 0.5 m m | reverse complement strand
GTCTTGTTGTTTTAATATCAGTTTTGCCCTGCTGTTCCAGCTTACCGTTGGCCTTGCTGCCGTCATTGGATCAATAAGTGGTAAAAATCGCGTATTTCCATCTTTTTCACCCCAGGCGATTTGCCGATTTGCAAAGCGCATACCACAATTAATCGCACCGTCTCGTCGCGGTGAAACACCATCTAAGACAGGGAGATAACCAATGAATTTTTTCAAAGTCGTTGCAGGATTATTAATGGCTGCGGTCATGGCGATCACACTTAGCGCCTGTGCACCAACAGCAACAAAGGAAGGAACCGGGGGCTATATCGATGATACGGTGATCACCACCAAGGTTAAGGCACAGTTGTTGAATGACGACTCGCTGAAATCCACCGAAATCAACGTCGAAACCTTTAAAGGAAAAGTGCAGTTAAGCGGCTTTGTCAGCTCACCGCAGATGGCGAACCGTGCAGTGACGGTGACCCGCAGCGTGGCAGGGGTTAAATCTGTGGTTAACAATATGCAGATTAAGTAATAGCGTATCGATACTGCAGCGGGCGGCCTTTGGGTCGCCCGTTGTGTTTCAGCGGGTGCCTCAGAAACGGTAACCCACACCAAAGAAGAACACCCACGGATCGATGCGCGTGTTGATATTCTGTTGTTCACCGTTGGCTTTAAATTTCACTTCAGTATCGATGTCCATGTACCACAGCGATGCGTTCAGCATCCAGTCGCGGTTGATTTGATAATCCATCCCCACCTGACCCGCCACACCCCAGGAATCTTTGACGCTTAAATCACTTAAGCCCGCGTCCTGGCCGGTTTGATTAAATTTGGCATCGTAGAACGTGGTGTAGTTGATACCCACGCCAACATACGGGCGCACCGGGCTGCGGCTATCGAAGAAATAATACTGTGCCATCAGCGTCGGCGGCAGCTGGCGCACGGTAGCCAGATTTCCGGTGGCACCAAGGCCAACCTTGTGACGGAACGGTGTCGCCGCCAGCAGCTCAACACCGATGTTGTCCGTCGCCATATAGGTGAAGGTCAAGCCTAGTTGGGTGTCGTTACTCACGTTAAAGCCGCCCATACCCAGCACATTGTCAGAGCCTTCGGTTGGACGAACAGTCGCGCTGCCGGCACGCATGAAAAAATCACCCGCCTGATGGGCCAGTGCCAGTTGCGGAATAGCCAGAGCCAGTAGCAATGCGCATTTTGCCAGTTTCATAATCACTCCTTTGCAGAAAAGTAGGGTCTTAATCGGGATTGCGGCACAAGATCTAACCCTTTTTGGTAAAAGATCATCTGCATCAATTCAAATTAATCACTTAAAAAACAATGAATTGATTCAGATCAATTTTCGGCATTGCGCGCCTGGAAGAAAAAACGCTGAGGAGGTTTTGAGGGCAGATGAAGAGGCTTTGCTGCTTTTATGAACCGGGTACGAACTTTAATTCCCCATTCTTTACCGGAGATGACACAAAGTTATGGTCTTGCGGGTGCCCGCCAGCCCACAGAACATGTACAATCGCCGGGTTAATTAACCCGGTTCCATCAAGGAGAGTACATGTCTATCACGGCAAGCTCGTTATACCGTGACACAGGAAATTTTCTGCGTCATCAGCTGGTTACTATTGTGCTGATGGCGTTGTTGACGTCGTTCATTACGGTGATTGTCGGTCATGCATTAACCCCAGGCGAAGACCAGTTATCCCTGCTTAGCCAGGCTGACGACAGCGCAACCTCACTGTTTGAGCTGGTACAGAATATGTCGCCGGATCAGCAGCGCATCCTGCTGCGCGCTTCCGCAGCCGGCACCTTTGCCGCGCTGATCGGCAACACGCTGTTGCTGGGCGGTATGCTGTGCCTGATCCCGCTGGTCTCCAATGGCCAACGCGTGAGTGCCCTGCGAGCAATCGGTGCCTCCGCGCCACTGCTGCCGAAACTGCTGCTGCAGACCTTCCTGATTACCCTGCTGGTGCAAATTGGCTTTATGGTATTAATGGTGCCTGGCGTGATTCTGGCGATTCTGCTGTCACTGGCACCGGTAATGCTGGTCAGCGAGAAAATGGGTGTGATTGGCGCGATGCGCGCCAGTATGAAACTGGCATGGAAGAACATGAAAGTCATCGCCCCTGCCATTGTGCTGTGGTTGCTGGCGAAGATTGTGCTGATGTTCCTCATCTCATCACTCACAGTGCTGCCGGTGAACATCGCGTCGGTGGTGATGAACGCGCTGGGTAATCTGGTCTCCGCGATTCTGATTATCTATTTGTACCGACTGTATATGCTGTTACGTTAACAGCGATGGCGCTCTGCGGAGCGCCTTTATTGAACGCTCCTGCCCTAACTGGAAACGCTATGAAGCAGTTACTCGATTTTCTTCCCCTGGTAGTTTTCTTCATCTTCTACAAGCTGTACGACATCTTTGTCGCTTCTGGTGCCCTGATTGTCGCCACGGGCCTGGCGCTGGTCGTCAGCTGGGTGCTGTATCGCAAACTGGAAAAGATGACGCTTTTCACCTTCGCACTGGTGACGGTATTCGGCACGTTGACGCTGGTGTTCCATAACGATGAGTTCATCAAATGGAAAGTCACCGTGATCTATTCCCTGTTCGCGTTGGCTCTGCTCTACAGCCAGTTCTTTATGGAACAGCCGCTGATTCAACGCATGCTCGGTAAAGAGCTGCAGTTGCCCGGTGTTGTGTGGCGTCGATTGAATATTGCCTGGGCCATCTTCTTCTTCGTCTGCGGCCTGGTAAATATCTATGTTGCGTTTTGGTTATCACAAGAGTTTTGGGTTAACTTTAAAGTGTTTGGTCTGACCGGCCTGACCCTACTGTTTACTCTGTTAAGCGGCGTGTATATCTGGCGACAGATGCCGCAACAAGAACAAAAATAAGCAACGCCGCCCGGCACCGTCGGGCTTCTCTTCACCTGCAGAAGAACTGAGCAATGGACGAAAAACATAAATTGCCGCAAGGCGAGATGGTGTCGCGCACCCTGGCGATGCCAGCGGATACCAATGCCAATGGTGATATTTTTGGCGGCTGGTTGATGTCACAGATGGATATGGGCGGCGCTATCATGGCCAAGGAGATCGCCGAAGGTCGTGTGGTCACCGTACGCGTTGATGGTATGTCGTTCCTAAAACCGGTGGCAGTAGGCGATGTAGTGAGCTGCTATGCGCGTTGCATACGTACCGGCAACAGCTCGATGACCATCAATGTAGAAGTGTGGATCAAGAAGGTTTCGTCTGAGCCAATCGGTCAAACGTATTGCGCCACTGAAGCGGTATTTGTTTACGTTGCCGTGGATAACAGCGGGAAATCCCGCCCGCTGCCGCCTGGCAAAGCCAATCTTGCCGATTAACAGCGATAAAAAAAGCGGTCAATGACCGCTTTTTCTTTGCCTTCAACCCAGGCTTACTCGATGTTAGCACCGCCGTTAATGCGGAACACAATGTTCATGGTCAAGCCTTTGCCAGGACGACCCGGCTGATAACGCCACTTCTTCATGGCCTGCTTCACTTCACGCTCGAACATGTTGCGCGGTTCGGCAGAAAGAATCTCCACATTATCGACACGACCGTCGCTATCCACATCAAACTGCACGCGTACACGGCCTTCCACGCGTAACGCAAACGCACGCGCCGGATAGGCAGGTTTGCTCACGTTCATCGCCTTAGGCCCGTCAGAGACGGTTTGCGTTGGCGCTGGGTTACTCTTCGGTGCCGTGGTCGGACGCGTCTGAGTGGTCGGGATATCCTGCTTGACCGGATTCTCCTGCGGCTTCACTTCCTTACGTGGCTTCGGCTCGACCTTTTTCTCTACCTTCGGCTTAGGTTTTGGCTTGGGCTTTGGTTCAGGTTTCGGAATCGGCACCGGCTCGACTTTAGGCGGCTCGGGTGCAACCTCCGGCTCAGGTTCGGGCTCTGGCGGCGGCGGCGTCACCACCGCGGGGGCCGGTTCTGGCTGCACTTCAGGTGCCACCATGGTCACGCTGATTGGCTGGGATGCTTTCGGAACCTCAATGGTCTGATGAAACGATGCATAGAGAATGCCCGCAATCAGCGAGCCGTGGAGTACCACGGACAAGATCATAGCTACGGGGGTACGTGTAGGAAGAGGCGTAGTCAACGTCGTCATATCAGTCATATTCATTGAGTGAAGCGCAGATTTTAAATGCAAATAGCAATCAGTTTCAATAAGCGATGTGTAAGCCACTCGCAGAAAGGCGTTTTTTAGCGGAGATTGCGCTATATGGCGGTGGATTTATCTTTCATTTGCACTCTGATTAACGATCACTTAACGTGTCTCGCAATTTCGGCAAGTCTAACGGGAGTACCCCATCGTGCTTTACGTCATTTATGCGGAAGATACCGCAGATTCACTGGAAAAACGCAATTCCGTACGCCCTGCGCATCTCGCGCGCTTGCAGTTACTGCAGGATGAAGGTCGACTGATCGCCGCTGGCCCAATGCCTGCTGTCGATAGCAACGATCCGGGTCCGGCAGGCTTTACCGGTTCAGTGATCATTGCCGAGTTTTCCTCGCTGGAAACCGCACAATCCTGGGCTAATGACGACCCGTACATTGCCGCTGGCGTGTATGAGAAAGTGGCGGTCAAACCGTTCAAGCGCGTATTTTAATCGATGTGGCAGTCTGTTTTACTGCTGGTAGCGGTGTTAACGCTGATTGGCAGAGCACTCTGGATTTGGCGTCAGCAAGGCTGGCGCCAGGCCCGGCAGCACATTGTGATGTTAGTCGTGCTGGCGGCCGCATTACAGATCGTCAATGTCTCTCTGGTGTTACGCGGCGCTTAACGGCCGCGTAAGCCATTTACATATTCTGCGTGATGAACAGGATAGATCGGCGATGCTGCTGCGCCACCTGATGACGAATGGCATGGATACGTTTATAGCGACGTGACTGCCCTTCCAGCCAACGTGCACGACGGCGGTGTACCTGACGTAACATTCTCCAGCGTGCCACTTCATTTCTGCTTCGTCTCATCACATCCTCATCAGACAGGCTAAACTCGCCAGGCATTATAAAGATCTGATTGAAAATGCCAAATCGAAAGCTTCATTGAACTGTCATTCACGATTAAAGGTTTCACTAGTGCTATTCAGCACGTAAACTTTCCTCATCAAAGCGCGAACAGGATGTCCACTTAATGACTACATTTTATACCCTAATCAGTTGGTTGCTGCTGTTCGGCTACTGGTTGCTGATTGCGGGTGTCACGCTGCGTATCCTGATGAAACGCCGCGCAGTGACGTCCGCCATGGCCTGGTTGCTGATCATCTATATTCTGCCGCTGGTGGGTATTATCGCGTATCTGTCGTTTGGTGAACTTCATCTGGGCAAACGCCGGGCTGAGCGCGCACGCACCATGTGGCCCTCCACCGCCAAGTGGCTTAACGACCTCAAACAGTGCCGCCATATCTTTGCCACCGAACACAGTGACGTTGCACGTTCATTATTTGAACTCTGTCACCATCGTCAGGGCATTGCGGGTGTCAAAGGTAATCAGCTACAGCTGCTCACTAACTCTGATGATGTGATGCACGCGTTGATTCGTGATATCCAACTGGCTCGGCACAACATCGAGATGGTGTTTTACATCTGGCATCCGGGCGGCCTGGCGGATGAGGTCGCGGAGTCACTAATGGCGGCTTCACGCCGGGGTGTACATTGCCGCCTGATGCTGGACTCTGCGGGCAGCGTGGCATTTTTCCGCAGCCCATGGGCGAATATGATGCGCAATGCCGGTATCGACGTGGTTGAGGCGTTACAAGTGAGCCTGCTGCGTGTGTTCCTGCGCCGTATGGATTTGCGACAGCATCGTAAAGTGGTGCTCATCGATAACTATATTGCCTATACCGGCAGCATGAACCTGGTCGATCCTCGCTACTTCAAGCAGGATGCAGGCGTGGGCCAATGGATCGATTTGATGGCGCGTATGGAAGGGCCGGTCGCGACCACGATGGGCATCGTTTACGCCTGTGACTGGGAGATTGAAACCGGCAAACGCATTCTGCCGCCCGCGCCGGATGCCAACATCATGCCCTTTGAGCAGGAAAGCGGTCATATCATCCAGGTGATCGCTTCGGGGCCGGGCTTCCCGGAAGATATGATTCATCAGGCGTTGTTGACGGCGGTCTATTCCGCACGCGAACAGCTGATCATGACGACGCCCTATTTCGTCCCCAGTGACGACCTGCTGCACGCCATCTGCACCGCTGCGCAACGCGGTGTTGAAGTCAGCATTGTGGTGCCACGCCACAATGATTCGCTGTTGGTGGGCTGGGCCAGCCGCGCGTTCTTCACCGAGCTGCTGGAAGCAGGCGTAAAAATTTATCAATTTGAAGACGGTTTGCTGCATACCAAAAGCGTGCTGGTCGATGGACAGCTGAGTCTGGTCGGTACCGTAAACCTTGATATGCGCAGCTTGTGGCTTAATTTTGAAATCACGCTGGTGGTGGATGATGATGGATTTGGCAGCGATTTGGCCACGGTGCAGGATGACTATATCGCCCGCTCACGCTTACTGGATGGTGCGCGCTGGGCTAAACGTGCGTGGTGGCAACGCATCGTTGAACGACTGTTTTACTTCTTTAGCCCTTTACTGTAAAACGAGCGACAAGATTACCGCCTCAGAGTAAGCAGGAATGACCATGGATTTAAATAATCGCCTTACCGAAGATGAAACGCTGGAACAGGCCTACGACATTTTTCTAGAACTGGCCGGTGATAACCTCGATCCGGCTGACATCATTCTGTTCAATCTGCAGTTTGAAGAGCGCGGCGGTGCGGAGTTGTTTGACCCGTCGGAAGACTGGCAGGAGCACGTCGATTTCGATCTCAACCCGGACTTCTTTGCGGAAGTGGTGATTGGTTTGGGTGAAGCGGACGGCGAGCCGATTACCGATGTGTTTGCCCGCGTGCTACTGTGCCGCGAGAAAGACCATAAGCTGTGCCACATTCTCTGGCGTGAATAATCGCTGACGCATAAAACAACGCCGGGCAATTGCCCGGCGTTTTCTTTTCGACCTTATAAGGGGTCGACCTTCAGACAGGATACTGCGTGGCGGAAACTGCCCTCCAGCAACGGACGCGTTTTTGCACACTCAGGTCCGGCAATCGGACAGCGAGTGCGGAATACGCAGCCCGAGGGCGGATTGATCGGTGAAGGCAGTTCACCCTCCAGTAGCTGGATCTGTTTGTTTTTTTCCAGATCCGGATCCGGAATGGGTACCGCAGACATCAGTGCACGGGTGTAAGGATGCTGTGGATTGTTGTACACCGAGTCATAAGTGCCCAACTCAACTGCATGACCGAGATACATCACCAGTACACGATCAGAGATGTGCTTCACCACCGCAAGGTCATGCGCAATGAAAATGAGCGATAATCCCATTTCACGTTGCAGCTGCTGCAGCAAATTCACTACCTGCGCCTGAATCGACACATCCAGCGCCGAAACCGGCTCATCGCAGATAATCAGCTTGGGTTCGAGGATAAGCGCACGCGCAATGCCAATACGCTGACACTGACCACCGGAAAACTCGTGTGGATAACGGTTGATGAGGTTTGGCAGCAACCCAACCTTCATCATCATGTTTTTTACCTTATCCTTCACTTCCTGCTTTGGCATCTTCGGGTAATAGGTGCGCAGCGGCTCGGCAATGATGTCGCCAATGGTCATGCGCGGGTTCAGCGAGGCCAGCGGATCCTGGAAAATCATCTGGATATCGCTGCGCGCCTGGCGCCACTCATCCTGACTCTGCCCCAACAAATCACGTCCCAGCCAGGCCACACGACCGTCGGTGGCTTTCACCAGGCCGATGATGGCGCGTGCCAGGGTTGATTTACCACAGCCCGATTCGCCAACTACGCCGAGGGTTTCCCCCTCATACAAGCGCAGGCTGACGCCATCCACTGCTTTCAGTGTTTTTGGCGGCTGCCAGAACCACTGTTTGCCGTCTTTAATATCGAAATGCACCTTAAGATCGGCAATTTCCAGTAAGACTTTCTTCTCTTCGATGACGGTGCTCATGCTAATTCCTCCACCGGTTTGAAGCAGGCACGCAGACGCCCTTCCGCGAAAGGCTCCAGCGGCGGTGACTTGGCACAAACGTCCATCGCAAAGGCGCAACGTGGCTGGAACGGACAGCCCTGTGGCAAGCGCAACAGGTTAGGCGGGTTGCCAGGAATGGTGGTGAGTGACTCACCCTCTTCCGCATCCAGACGCGGCACCGCACTCAGCAGGCCAATGGAGTAAGGATGCGCAGGCTGATAAAACACATCGCGTGCACGGCCATATTCCATGGTACGACCGGCGTACATCACCAGCACCTTGTCGCAGATACCGGCAACCACGCCGAGATCGTGGGTGATCATGATGATCGCGGTATTGAACTCGCGTTTCAGCTCGTTCAGCAGCGTCATGATCTGCGCCTGCACCGTCACATCCAGTGCCGTGGTCGGTTCATCAGCAATCAGCAATTTAGGACGACACAGCAGCGCCATGGCGATCATCACACGCTGACGCATGCCGCCAGAGAATTCATGCGGGAACATCTTCATGCGCTTGCGCGCTTCCGGCATTTTCACCGCATCCAGCATACGCACGGATTCTTCAAACGCCTGCGCGCTGCTCATGCCTTTGTGCAGCTTCAGCACTTCCATCAGCTGCTCGCCGACGCGCATATAAGGATTGAGCGAGGTCATCGGGTCCTGGAAAATCATCGCAATCTGCTCTGCGCGCAGCTTGTTCAGTTTGTTCTCCGGCAGGTTAAGGATCTCTTCACCGTTGAATTTTGCCGAACCGCCAATGCGACCGTTTTTTGCCAGCAGGCCCATCAGGGCGAAAGCGGTTTGCGACTTGCCCGATCCCGATTCGCCGACGATACCCAGGGTTTCGCCGGCACGAAGTGAAAAGTTAAGATCGTTGACTGCGGTGACATCACCATCGTGGGTGCCAAAGGTGACGCGCAGGTCTTTAACGTCCAGCAGCAGGTTACTGTTTCCCGCACGTGCAGCCATTGCTGGCTGAAATTCATGTATGGTCATCGGGAAACTCCTTAACGATCTTTCGGGTCGAGGGCATCACGCAGGCCATCGCCGATAAAGTTGAAACAGAACAGCGTGACCACGAGGAAACCCGCAGGGAACATCAACAACCAAGGCGAGACTTCCATGGAGTTGGCGCCGTCACTCAGGAGTGCGCCCCAACTGCTCAGTGGCTCTTGCGTACCCAACCCGAGGAAACTGAGGAAGGATTCAAACAGAATCATGCTGGGCACCAGCAATGAGGCATAGACCACCACCACACCCAGCACGTTCGGTACGATGTGACGTAGCACGATATTGAAGGTCGACACCCCGCCCACCTGAGCCGCTTCAATAAACTCTTTGCGCTTCAGGCCCAGCGTCTGACCGCGCACAATACGCGCCATATCCAGCCACGACACCATGCCGATCGCCACAAAGATCAGCAGGATGTTACGACCAAAAAAGGTCACCAGCAGGATCACGAAGAACATGAACGGGAAGGAGTTGAGGATTTCCAGAATACGCATCATCACGGAGTCGATTTTACCGCCGAGATAGCCCGCCAGTGAACCATACAGCGTGCCCACCAGCACCGCGATCAACGCGGAGGCAATGCCGACCATTAACGAGATACGACCGCCAATCGCCACGCGCACCAGCAAGTCACGTCCCGATGAGTCGGTACCAAACCAGTGGCCTGATACCGTATCCGGAGCGGCTGACATCATGGCCCAGTCGGTATCATCATATTTAAACTGCGACAACACCGGCGCTAATATCACGAACAGGGTAATCGCTAACAGCACCAGCAAACTGATCAGCGCAGCGCGGTTATGGATGAAGCGGCGACGCGCATCCTGCCACAGGCTGCGCCCTTCGACTTCCAGTTTTTCACTGAAGGCATCCAGAGCTTCGCTGTTTTTCTTACTTAACATCATGGGCGAACTCCACCATCAGTAACGGATTTTCGGATCGATGACGGCATACAGCACATCCACGATCGCATTGAACAGAATGGTCAGCACGCCGACCAAAATGGTCAGACTCATCACCAAAGAATAGTCACGGTTCAGGGCACCGTTAACAAACAGCTGGCCAATACCCGGCAGACCGTAAATCGATTCGATCACCATTGAACCGGTGATGATGCCGACGAATGCCGGCCCCATATACGAGAGCACGGGTAACATGGCTGGTTTCAATGCATGGCGCAGTACGATACGGCGCAGCGGCAACCCTTTGGCGCGCGCGGTGCGAATAAAGTTGGAGTGCATCACTTCAATCATCGAACCACGCGTAATACGCGCGATGCTGGCGATATAGGCCAGAGACAGCGCCACCATCGGCAGCAGCATGTAATTCCACTGCCCACCGTTCCAGCCACCGCCCGGCAGCCAGCGCAAGGTAATCGCAAAAATCAGCACCAGCAGCGGTGCGACGACAAAGCTGGGTATCACGACGCCCGTCATGGCGACCCCCATTACCGCGTAATCCCACAAACTGTTCTGTTTGAGCGCGGCAATGACTCCTGCCGTCACGCCAAGGATCACTGCAAGGAAGAAGGCGGCGAGGCCGAGTTTGGCCGAAACCGGGAAGGCATGGCCGACCAGATAGTTAACGGAATAATCTTTGTACTTGAACGATGGACCAAAATCGCCGTGCGCCAGCTGCACTAAGTAACTGACGTACTGTTTGCCGATCGGATCGTTCAAATGATATTTGGCTTCGATGTTCGCCATCACCTCAGGCGAGAGCGTGCGCTCGCCGGTAAACGGACTGCCGGGTGCCAGTCGCATCATAAAGAAGGAGATGGTGATCAGGATGAAGAGCGTCGGGATCGCTTCCAGAAGTCGACGCAGGATGAATTTTAACATTGCCGTACCTACCAGGCTGTTGCTTCACAAAGTCAAAAAGGCGGCGCTACAGCGCCGCCACTGTCGATAGCCTGAGTGCTATTAATGTTTAATGATATACAGGTTTTTATCGAGGGTTTTATCCAGCGGGTCATTGCCGGTGTAACCGCCCACGTACGGTTTCACCAGACGCGCATTCACGTAGTAGTAAACCGGCACGATGGTGCTGTCTTTATCCAGAATCTGCTCAGCTTTCTGGTAATCCGCGACACGGGCTTTATCGTCAACCGCTTTCACCGCATCGTGGATCACTTTATCGAAGTCCGCGCTCTTATAGTGCGAAGTGTTACTGCTGCTGTCAGACAGCATGATGTTCAGGAACGAGGTTGGCTCGTTATAGTCTGCACACCAGGCCGCACGAGAAACATCAAAGTTGCCCTGATGACGGGTATCCAGGAAGGTTTTCCACTCCTGGTTCTCCAGTTTGATGTTCACGCCAATGTTCTTTTTCCAGATCGAAGACGCGGCGATAGCCAGTTTCTTATGCAGATCCGAGGTGTTGTACAGCAGGTTGAAGGTCAGTGGCTTGTCAGCCGTGTAACCCGCTTCAGCCAGCAGTTTTTTCGCTTCTTCGTTACGCTTGTTCTGATCCCATTTGAACCAGTCTGGCGGCAGCAATTCCATGCCGTCGGTGGCTGGCGGGGTAAAGCTGTACGCCGGTAACTGCCCCTGCGCCAGCACCTTATTCACCATGATGTCGCGATCCAGACCCAGTTTCAGCGCAGTACGCACGCGCGGATCGGTGAATGGCGCTTTCTGGTTGTTGATTTCATAGTAGTAGGTGCAGAGATACGGCTTCACCATCAACTCTTTGCCGTTATCACGCTGCAGTTTTTTGAACAGCTCGATCGGCATGTTGTTATAAGTGATGTCACTGCCGTTCTCAGAGAAGTAACGGTTCACGTCACTGACTTCTGAGTTGATCGGCAGGAAGGTCACTTTGTTCAGTACGGTGTGCGCGTTATCCCAATATTCCGGGTTACGTACGATGGTGACACGTTCGTTGATGACGTGTGATTCCAGTTTAAACGCACCGTTGCCCACCCAGTTTTGTGGCTGCGTCCACTGATCGCCAAACTTATCGATAGCAGGCTTATACACCGGTGACATCACGGAGTTGATCAGCAGCTTGTAGAAATAAGGAACCGGCTCGCTGAGGGTCACTTCCAGCGTATGGTCATCAATGGCTTTCACACCCAGATCGGTGATCGGTTTTTTACCGGCGATGATGTCATCGACATTCAGGATGTGGCCGTATTGCGGATAGCTGGCGTAAGGAGAAGCGGTTTTAGGATCGACTAAACGCTCCCAGCTATAGACGAAATCTTGTGCCGTGACTGGCTCGCCATTGGACCATTTAGCGTTTTTACGCAGATGGAAAGTCCAGACTTTAAAATCTTTGTTTTCCCAGCTTTCTGCCACGCCCGGAATCGGTTTGCCATCGCTGTCGCTGATGATCAGACCTTCGTACAGATCGCGTGCGATGTTGTCTTCCGGCACGCCTTCAATTTTATGCGGGTCAAGCGATTGCACTTCATCGCCATTACCACGTACCAGCTCCTGTTTTGCTGCCAATTCAACGCCTGCTGGCACTGCGGCCAAAGCAGCATTCCCTGCCAGTGCGCCGATTGCTGCAAGAACGCCTGCGGCAATCAGGCTTTTTTTCGTGATGTTGTTCATTACTTAGCTCCAGTTTTATTATCGTCACCGGGTCAGTGAACTGCCCGGCGTACCCCGTTTCCGGGAGACCTCTGCCTGTCTGAACAGAGACCACTACCACCCTTCAGGGTTTACCACGTTAATGTGCCGTCCGACTGTAGCGCCGGTTCCACACATTACTCAATGTTTCTTTATGTAATAGTATTTCAATGCCAGCATATCTTGCGGATCCTTGCCGGTAAAACCGCCTACCCAGGGCTTCACCAGACGCACGCTGACGCGATAGTAAACCGGCACGATGGGCGAGTCCGTATCCAGCTGCGCTTCGGCCTGCTGATACAATGCGGCACGCTGAGTGTTATCGGCAACCGTCAGGGTTTGCGCCATCAATTTATCGAAGGCATCGCTGTGATAGAACGCGGTGTTGATCGAGGAACCACTCAGCAGCATATTGAGGAAAGTTGAGGGCTCGTTATAGTCCGAGCACCAGGTGGCGCGTACCACATCGTATTGTGCCTGATGACGCGTCTCCAGCAGCGTTTTCCACTCCTGATTTTGTAGCGTCACCTCGGCACCGAGGTTCTTTTGCCACATCGAGGCGGCGGCGATAGCCTGTCGTTTATTCTGCTCAGAGGTGTTATACAACAACGTGAAACGCAGCGGATGCTGAGCATTAAAACCGGCATCGGCCAGCAGTTGTTTGGCACTGGCGTTACGTTCGGCCTGAGTTTGCTTCGACCAGGCAGGGGCTTCAGGCGAGATGCCATGCGTAAATGGCGGCGTCAGCGCATAGGCGGGGATCTGACCTTGCCCCATGATCTTGTCGGCGATGATGTCACGATCGAGCGTCAGCTTCAGCGCTGTACGAACTCTTGCATCATCAAACGGTGCTTTCTTGTTATTCATTTCATAGTAGAAAGTGCAGAGCACAGGGCTGACTTTGACTTGATCGCCCAAATCCTGCTGCAACTTTTTGAACAAATCGGGTGGCACCACGCTGTTGGTCATATCCGTACCACCACTGCGATAGCGATTGATATCACTGTTTTCGGAAGAGAGCGGCAGAAAAACGCCCTCATCAATCACACTGTGCGCGTTATCCCAATATTGCGGGTTACGCTTCAGGACAATCTTTTCATTCACCACCCAGTCAGCCAGCGTGTAGGCACCATTTCCCACATAGTTCTGCGGTTGGGTCCACTGCTCGCCGAATTTTTCAATCGCCGCGCGATACACCGGCTTCATCGCGGTATGGGCCAGCATGTCGACAAAATAGGGAACAGGCTCAGTGAGTGTCACTTCGAGGTGATGCGCATCAATTGCTTTCACGCCCAGTGAATCCGGCGAGGCTTTGCCCGCCAATATGGCGTCGATGTTGGCGATATGGGCAGCTTGCAGATAACTGGTATAGGGTGAAGCTGTTTTCGGATCGGCCAGACGCTGCCAGCTGTAAACGAAATCTTGCGCGGTGACGGGTTCACCGTTGCTCCAGCGCGCATCTGCACGCAGGGTGAAGGTCCAGATACGCCCCTGCTGGTTGCTCCACTGCTTTGCAACGCCAGGCACAATCTGACCATTATTATCGGTCTCGACCAGCCCCTCTAACAAATTGCGGATGACATTAGATTCGGGAACCCCTTCCGTTTTTTGCGGATCGAGCGAGGACACTTCACTACCGTTATTGATGACAATGCGCTGTTTTGCAGATAATTGCGTCCCTGCCGGGATGTCAGCCGCCTGACTATGAGAGAAAAAACCTGCCAGACAAAGTACCAGAGACGTGCGCGCAACTTTTTTCGCTACCATGCTCTTCATCAACAAATATCAACCTTAAATAAAAACCTGATAGCGAGTAAGCAAGAAGCGTACACATTTGTCGCGAACAGGGAAAAAATTTGTGATGAGCCGAAAATTATCAGAACCGATGCCCGCACGCCAAAGCTAAACAGCAAAAATGTTAGCTAATTCTCTTTTATCATGTAGA
>AEWW01036724.1_pt1 | contig 14817 bp, 13 predicted proteins | sample 267848 | NCBI WGS metagenome assembly AEWW01 (sample SAMN00713649, study PRJNA62039) | ant fungus garden metagenome | place: Panama: Gamboa | collected Apr-2009 | depth 0.5 m m | reverse complement strand
CTTATAAGCGTGTAAATGCTCATCATGTCTTTCAACCAATACTATCGATCGAAAATAGCGGGGCAGCGCGCGCTGGGCTCGCACCCAGCAGGATGCGAACCATGAAGCTGTGGCAAATTGCGAACATTATCGTGAGAAGGGAGAGGCGGCGTGCACACTTTACGCCGCTGGAGATCAACGCCCAGCGGCGAAATGACGCGCTAGGCGATGGGCGTGACTTGCATAAAGTGCATGATCGCCACCAGTGTAACGATCGACAGCACCGTGGAGATGAGGATCGCGCCAGAAGTGATTTGCGCATCGCGCCGATAATACTCAGCCAGCATAAAGGGCCCGGTGCCGGTGGGCAGTGCCGCCAGCAGAATCGCCATGTTGGTGAGATCCTGCGGCAGGTGAAACAGCCAGACGGCTAAAATCCAGGTCAGCAGTGGCTGCATCACCAACTTGGCCACCACGACCAGGCCCACCGTGGTGAAACTCATTTTCGCCGCGGTGGGCAATTCGCTGGCTTTGGCTTTTTGCCGACTGGCAAGAAACACCCCCAAACAGACCAGCGCGCAAGGGCTGGCCGCACCGCCGAGCAATTTCAGGAAAGTTTCAACGCTATCTGGCATGGTCAAACCTGCGCTGGAGCATGCTGCGCCTAGCAGCGGAGAGATAATCAGTGGATTTTTTAAAATGGCGCGCAGTACTTTAATCGCCAGTCGATGAAATTCACGTTCACTCTGCAAACCAATCTCGATCATCGCGATGGCAATCGCGAACAGGATACACGCCACTACAATGGTCGCCGTGGTGGTGGGGATCAGGCTGCTTTTACCAAAAATCAGTAACAACAACGGGAAACCCAGATAACCGGTGTTGGGATAGGCGGCGGCAACGCCATCGACGCTGGCATCGGCAGTGGATTTGCCTTTGAATTTTTGACAGGCAAACACGATAACAAATGAGGCGGCGCAGGAGAGGGCAAACGCCCAGAAGAATCCCGGTTGATAAATGGTGTGCCACGGCGTGTGTGCCATGATGTCAAACAGCAGCGCAGGCAGCGCCAGCCATACCACAAATTTATTCAGTTCCGTCGCCGAGGTTGGCCCTAATACACCTAGCATGCGGCAAGCATATCCCGCCACAATTAAGCCGAAAACCGGCAAAAGAATCAGAAACGTAGCTATCATTGTGTCCTCCCAGTAAGCTGAAGGACTCTAGTGCCTTTAGTGATGCAGATCCAATAGCAAATTTGGCCGGGATTGATACGGAAAATGAATCATGCTTGATATGAAGCCGCTGCGGTACTTTATCGCGCTGGCAGAAGTAAAAAATTTCCACCGTGCCGCGGAGCGTCTGCATCTGTCACAGCCGTCCTTAAGTCGTCACATCGCTGCACTGGAAAAAGCGGTGGGTACACAGCTGGTGGAACGCAATACGCGCCAGCTAATGCTGACGCCCGCCGGTGAGAGCTTCTACCAGGATGCACGTAAGATCCTCGAATCACTCCAGCAGGCGCAACAACTGGCGCGTGACACCGCAGCGGGCAAAACGGGTGTATTGCGCGTGGGTTTCACTATGTACTCTGCACATAGCGTGATCCCGGAGTATGTGCGATTGATTCGCCATCACTTCCCCAACATTTCTCTGGAGTTGGAAGAGGCGGTCACTGAAGACCTGCCGGATAAAGTGCTGGCCGGTGAAGTCGATTTAGCGGTACTGGTGGAAGGAACTGCACGCGTGGGCATGCAGACATTGACCGTGTTAACCGAGCCTTTATGTGTGGCCATGTCGCGCACACATCCTAAAGCGAGAAGTCGGAAATTGCAGATCGAAGATCTGCGCGACGATCCTTTTGTGATGACCTCCGCCAGCGCCGGGAGCCGATTAACCGCGGTAATTATGGATTATTGCCGGGCTCATGGTTTTGAACCGATGGTCAGTCTGCAGGTTCGTCTGCAACACACCATGCTTAGCCTGGTCAATGACGCTAGCTATGTGGCATTGGTGCCTTCATCTGTTCAACAACTCAAAATGGATGGCATCGTCTTCAAACCGCTGGCGGATGCGCCGCAAGTTAATCTTGCCGTTGCCTGGAGCAGCGATAACCGCAATCCCTGCCTCAACAGTTTTATAAAGCTGCTGATTCAACGACACGCAGCAGTGTGAAACCTACGCCAGCCGCATAATCATCTGCGGCGCGATAACTACAATGAATTAAATCAATCAGTTAAGATGGGTGGGCCCCGCGAGTCAGTGGCGGTTTCAGCCTGAAATCGCCACAAATACGGCATTGGGTTGTTCAAAAAATGAGCCAATATTTACTTTATCATTAAGCCAATTTTAATCTTCGCCACGTAGAGTGCCCTCACAGTCACAACCATCAGTAAACGAAGTCAGAATTGCCGAGGCGTAACAGAACTCCTGTTAGTTGCCCGCGTCTATAGACCGTGCTGAGCTGTGTTATCCGCTGGAGAGTACCTTTGCTGCGACTATTATTTCTGTTGATGGGTGGACCGGCGCTAAGAGCGGGTTGGCCTTATCTGACCGGGCTGGGCCTGCTGTGTGCTGGTGCGAGTGCCGGGATCCTGATGGATCTGTTGCAACATGGAAGTTTATCATTCCCCTTGCATGTGTTAGGGGTATTCCTTGCGGTTGAAGGGCTGGCGGAAGCGATGAGTGAAATCTATTCGCCTGCCGGCATTGCCTGGCCACCTTTGATGAAATCTGCAGGGCTGATGCTGTTTGGCCTGTTGGTATTCATTGCACCGCATGACAGCAGCCTCTGCTTCTCACTGGGTTTTGCCTTGATTTTTCTACTGGATGGCGGGTTCCGTGTCATATCATGCAGCCTGATGCGCTGTCGGCGATGGACGCGAAAATTCAGCCTCGGATGCGCGGAAATCCTGTTCAGCCTCCTGATTGCCATCCATTGGCCGCTGGCTCCGCATGTGATCGTGCCGCTGTGTTTTGCACTTCTGCTGGCGGGATGGGGCATCAATCTCTTGTTTATGGGAGCGCAAATTCATGCGCTGCCAGAGAACACCAGTGTCACCGCACTGCCTCTCTTTACCCGCAAAGGGCTGCGTGCGCCGCATGGATTGAATTATGAACATCCGCCGCTGCAGGCCGGGCATGCCAGCGTGCCGCTAAATATCTACATCTGGACACCTCTGGGATCCGGTGATGTTGCGGGACGACGTCCATGGTTTGACCGTTGGGTGGCAGCGATTGACCATCGCGGTGAAGTATCAACCGGCCATACATCGTTAGAGATGGGTGATGAACTCTATATCAGCCTCTACCCGGTTGATGACGTTTCACGCACCTTGCGCGGTTTCCTGCAAACGCTGCGCGCAAAAGAGGAGTTCGACGTTGAGGGTTGTTTACTGCCATCGCTGGAAAGTGAAATCAAAAGATGGTGCCGCCCTGATAAACGTCTGGTTCTCACTCATTACAATCAGGCAGCCCTGCGCAATTACTGGCGCGCGAATGCAACCGATACCCGCTATAACCTCACGTCCCGCAACTGCTCGACCAGCGTGATGCAGGCGCTGGACGTTGCGACTGAAGGCTTGTTGGGTGAACACGGTTTGAAAGGGCTTTGGGTCATCCTCAACCCCGATTTTTGGTTGTTGAGTCTGGTACGCAGCCGCGCAGAAGGCATGACGTGGACGCCAGGATTGGTGATGGATTACTGCATTTTGCTGCGCCGTGTGCTGGAATCTCAGCAGCGAACCAGCCGATATCGCAAAATCATTCATCGTCTAAGAGTCGAACTGCTCGGCGCACGGATGGTCGTGCGCAGTTTGTTACGTTGACCGTTTTTGAACAGCGTTCAGGCAAAACCATGTTGTTGCAGAATGGCTCTGGCCGCTGTTGTACTGAGAAAGGCGGCAAGGGGATTAGCAGAGTGGGTGAAAGTCGCCCATCCATATTCCGCCTGAATGTTGAACGGTTCCGGGATGCTCAACACCTGCAAATGCGGATGATTGATTAGACGTGGAGCATAGCTGGCGTAGCCAATGAAGAGGTCTGCGTGCTGTTGGTCGATTAACCATTGTGCTGCCAGTTCGCCCGTGGGGACAGCCAGGCTATCGATGCCACCCACCAGCTGACGCGCGCGCTGTTTCAACCTTTCACCGCAGCCTGGATAAACCTGTCCGATATTGTCAAACAGCTGCCAGGTGTAATCGCCGGAAGGGTCGCTTGACGGCGTCGATGTTGCCAGCCGCAGGTCGTCACGTTGTAAAAGTGAAAGCCAGGTGTCGTTTTCAGTGACAACGTCACGTATGGCGGTCAAACATAAGCTGTTAGCGGCAAATTTGCCGGTGTGCATTGCCAGACCGCACTGTAACAGCGTGGCCGGGTGCTTAAGATTGGCGGAGGCAAATAAATCGCAGTGTGCACCTTGTTCAATCCTCTGCCGAAGTAAGCCTGCAGGGCCAAAGTGGGTGTCGGTTATCAGGCCAGACTGGTGATGAAAGGCTGCTATCAGATCCGGCCAGACGCCGCGCAGACTACCGGCTGCCAGAATGTGTAGCGTTGTCATGATAGGCGGTCCGATAAAAATGCTGATACCAGCGATCAGCCTGCTGTTGCATATCAATATCGCGGAATTTTTCCGGATAGAGTTTCTTCGCCATCCAGAGCTCACCTAAGCCGATAGCTTCTGGCATTGGATATCCCCAGGCTTTGGCATATTCCGGCATCAGCCAGACCTGATGATGCTTCACCGCGTCAATAGTGCGCCAGCGTGGATCTTGTTGGATCTCATCCACCACTTGAGGATAGCGATCCTGGACAAAAATCACCTGAGGATTCCATGCCACAACTTGCTCCATGCTGACTTGCTTGAAACCCTGAACGGTCGATGCCGCAACGTTGTAGGCGCCCGCGTGCAACATCATCAAACCGGTGTATTTGCCAGAACCATAAGTGGTGAGGTCCGGATTGGCCATGTAAGCACGAACACGCTGTTGCTCAGTTAAACCTTGCAGACGATCGCTGACCAGTTTACGTCCGGCAAACGCCGCGGCAATCAGCGCTTTGGCCTGTTGCTGCTTATTCACCACCTCACCAATCAAGGTAATCCCTTCTTTGATGCCGAGATCGTAAGCTTGATTCTCATTCTGCATGCTGGGGTTAATCTTGCCTTGTTCCCCTGCATCGTCATGGCGTAAAGAAATAGCCAATACCGGAATGCCCAGCGCCGAAATCTGGTCAATCATCTCTTTTGGCGCGTAGTTAGTGACAAAAACCACCTGCGGATGCAGCGCCACCAATTTTTCTAAATCCACATGGGTCAGATCGCCCAGCATGGCTTTCTTTGCCAGTTCAGGCACCAGCTGCGCGTAGCCATCACCCAACTGTTGCTTCCAGTTCGCGAGGATGCCGACGATCTTATCGGTCGCATTGAGTTGTACCAGCAGGTTCAGCGTTTGGTGCTGTAGCACCACCACGCGATCGACCTGATCGGGGATCGTCACCTGACGACCAATTTGGTCGGTCACCACACGGCTGGCGAAGGTGTTCAAAGAGGTGAAGGTGAGTAAGCCCGCCAGAATCAGGCGGTTAAGCGTTGTGTTCATGAGTTATCCCTGCAGCGTAATGCAATGGATTATATAGCGCTAATTGGCAGGCGCCTATGACTCTTTCAGTGATACGCAGTCGTCGGACGACATGGCACAGCGTCATCTGCTACTATATTGGCCCAATTGCAGCGCGATCCGCTGTCAATTTTCACCTGTCAAATCAAAACAAAAGCCATCGGGCGAATCAACCTGCATGGCGGTGGAGTAGTGGTTGTTATGTTGCACGATGTAGGAATTATTAATGTCTGGACGTTTCTGGCGGGTGCGCTGGTGATTATTCTGCTGCCCGGCCCAAACAGTTTATACGTGCTGCGTACTGGGATGAGCCGCGGTGCTAAAGCGGCGTCTAAGGCGATAGCAGGGGTGATGATGGGTGATCTGATTCTGATCTTCCTTGCCTGGGCCGGTGTTGCGACGCTGATTCGCACCAGTCCGCACATTTTTATGGTGGTGAAGTATCTGGGCGCGATGTTCCTGCTCTACTTAGGCGTAAAAATCATTCTGGGTGCATTGCGCAAGCGCGAAGGTAACCAGTCCGCTGAAGCCGTTAAAATAGAAAATTATTTCCTGCGCGCACTGCTGCTGGGCGTGACCAACCCGAAAGCCATTCTGTTCTACGTCTCCTTTTTCATCCAGTTTATTGATCCAGCAGTCACTCACACTGCGCCTGCCTTTGCAGTGCTGGGCTCGATGATTCAACTGATCAGCCTGAGCTATTACCTGATTTTGCTGATGGCGGGCAACGTGATGGTTCGCTTTCTGAAAAACCGCACTCGTCTGGTAAAACTGGGGAATATGCTCACCGGCATGTTGTTCTTTGGTTTTGCTGTGCGCTTAATGAGTGCACAAAGTTAATTTTATCCCCAGCGCTAATATCCAGGAAACAGCAGGAAAACCTGCTGTTTCCGTTTTCGGGTAGCATTTAGACAGCCATGATGTCTCAACCCAACCAGCCAATCAGTGCCGCAGCACACAGGCAATAGCCACCGAACAGATGCCAGCGATCATGCTCCAGCCAGCGGGAAAGCCAGCGTAGCGCCAGAAGTCCGGCGACAAAACTCAATATCATGCCCACCAGGCTGGGCAGAAGCACTCCGCTGCTCACTGTGACCGTACCAGCAGAACCTGAACTGAAAGCACGCAGGCCCTCTTTAACGATCACCGCCGGTGTCAGCACCACGGCTAACGCAAAACTAAATTCTTCCGCACGTTTACGTGCCACACCCAATGAAAGACCGGTAGAAATCGTGGCGCCAGATCGAGAAAAACCGCGGAATGGGAGGCATAAACCCTGAACGAAACCAATACCTGCAGCGCTTAAGGGCGAAAGTTCGCCGCGATCTTTTTCTTTCAGGCGTGAAGAGAGGATAATTAATAAGCCTGCGGCAGCGAGACCACTGGCGATTATTTTACTGTTACTAAACAACGACTCTATTTCAAACGTGTCGACGTTCGCGGCGAAGAAATATTTAATCAGCTTCATCAGCGTCAAACCCACTACGCCGGTCACTGCGGTGGCGAGAATAATTAAAAATACATTCTTCTTAAATGCACGGCCCGAACTGAAATAGGTCTCCCGCCAGTTATTCCAGAAGTAAACAATCACCGCAAACATCGTTCCGGTGTGCAGCATCACCAGCAACAGTGTCATATCGGGGGCCGCAGGGTCCAGCCCCAGGAGTTTCTCCGTCATAATGACGTGTGCAGAGCTGGAAACCGGCAGTAACTCTGCCAGCCCCTGTATTACGGCCAGAATGGATACATCGAAATAATTCACCCGTTCGCCCTCAGATAAAATAATGGGAAATGAGACCTGACTTAACCTCGCACACCCTGACACATTTCTCATTTTAGCCGTGATAAGTATTATCCTATTCGTGATATCGTTTATGAAATGTTTACTGAATTAAAAATCGAATAATACGCAGGTTACAACTGCATGACGTGGCGCTGTATTTTCCGATGATGTTTTATCCAGCCAGTGACATTTAGCAACGCTGAAAGCAGCCTGCATCGGTGATGACCAAAATGGCGCATCGCTGCGCTATTTTTGTGCTTCCTGTTAAACCGAATGTATTAAAACGAAACATAAGTATTCGATCTTGTATCCAAGTCCGTATCCCATCAGGCGTTATCTCCTCGCCGCTGATTGTTGGCACCTTCTGGCACGCAAACTGCATTAATCCCGTTAAGTGACCAAATCGGGAGATGAATCATGTTTGAGGCTTTACTGGATGAGGATGCTACTACATTGGCAGCGCTGATCCGCAATGGCGAGGTGTCTGCCCGCGAATTGACGCAAGCCGCGTTGGATCGTATGGAAAAACGCGAACCACTGATTCGGGCTTTTTGTACGGCATCACCCGAATTGGCGTTACAGCAGGCATCAGTGGTGGATGCGAAGCGTGCACGCGGTGAAGCGCTGGGGGCTTTTGCGGGTGTGCCATTGGCGGTAAAGGATCTCATTTGCACGGCGGGTGTGAAAACCACCTCCGGTTCGGCAGCCTATGCCGATTTCATTCCTGAAGATGACGACATCACCGTCGAGCGCCTGCTGGCTGCTGATGCTGTGCTGCTGGGGAAAACCACTGCGCCCGAGTTTGGTTATAGCGGCGTTGGGCACAATCCGCTGTTTCCTTCACCGCGCAATCCCTGGGATTTGAGCAAAACGCCCGGCGGTTCCAGTGCCGGATCCGGCGCGGCGCTCGCCGCTCGCCTTTGCCCGATGGCATTGGGCAGTGACGGCGGCGGATCGGTACGTATTCCAGCGGCGCACTGCGGCGTTTATGGATTCAAGGCCTCGATGGGGCGGGTGCCGTTATGGCCCGGCTGCCGCGATGAACGCTTTCCCGGCGTCTCTAGCTGGGAATCACTGGAGCATATTGGCCCCATGACACGCACGGTGCGAGACAGCGCACTGATGATGTCAGTGATGGCAGGCCCGGATATGCGCGATCGTCACTCCATTCCCTGCAGCGACGTTAACTGGATTTCCTCTCTGGAAAAACCGTTAAACGGGCTGCGCATTGCGTTTAGTGCCGATTTTGGCTATGTCGCCGTCGATAAAGAGGTGCGTGACGTTGTCACTAAGGCCGCTCAACATTTCGCCCGTGAACTGGGGGCGGAATTAGAAGAGGTTGATCCAGAGATTGCCGATGAAGGCGCCACCTTTGCCGCGCTGGTGGCGTTTGAAAGCGATCTCACAGGCATGCGTCAGATGCAAAGCGAACTGGGCTCACGCATGTCACCTCATCTGAGCGCCATGCTGCAACGCGAATGGCGCGCTGAACACTTTACTGACGCCAATACCGCACGCAAGAAGATCTGCAATCAGCTGTGGCGATTTATGCAGCGTTACGACTTGCTGTTGACGCCAACGCTGGCAGTGCCGCCGTTCCCGCTCAATATGCAGGGACCGGAAATCATCGATGGGCGCATGGTGCGCAGCGACCATTGGTTGTCGTTCTGTTATCCCTTCAATTTCACTGGCCAACCGGCGGCCTCAATCCCTGCGGGCTTCACCGCCAGTGGCTTGCCGATTGGTCTGCAAATCGTGGGTCGTCATCTGGACGATGGCCTGGTGCTGGCGGCAAGTGCCGCTTTCGAGCGCATCCAACCGTGGAATCACCTTTATCCTGCCTCAATCGGAGTTGCCCATGAGTAACAAATCATCCCCTGCGCTGGAGCAGGAATTTGAACACGAGCCGGTTCCTTTAAGTCACCGTCACTCGACGCGGTCAGTATCTGCTGTCTGGTTCGGCTTCCCGATGATCCTCACTAACGCGTTGTTTGGTGGCATTATTACCTGGCATTTGGGTTTCTGGCCCGCGCTGATTGCCATCCTGCTCGGCAATCTGGTGCTGTTCGCTTATGTTGGCGCACTGAGTTGGTTTGCAGGTAACACCGGGATGAACTTCGCCCTGCAGGCAAAGCGTACCTTTGGCACTAAAGGCTATATCCTCGTTTCCGGTTTTCTCTCGACCGTCGTGATTGGCTGGTATGCGTTTCAAACGGGTTTAACCGGTACAGTCATTAACCAAACCTTTGGCTGGAACGCACTCGCGGTGACTGCTATCGCGATGGTGCTGTATACCGGCGTCACCTTCCTCGGCGTTCGTGCGTTGTCGATTCTGGGCATGATTGCCGCACCGCTGTTTGTGGTGCTCGGTTTGGTCGCGTTGTGGCTGATTGGACAGGACCATGATTTCAGTACCATCACCCAGTTCAAGGGCAGTGCCAGTGCCGTCGGCGCCATGAGCATGGGAACGGCGGTGACAATGGTGGTGGCAGGATTCGCCGATTCGGGCACCATGACCGCGGATTTTACCCGCTGGTCGAAAGACGGCAAATCAGCGGTTATCGCGGCGTTTTCCGCCTTTCCTATGGCGAACGTCATCTCATATCTGTTCGGTGTGGTGATTGTAGCGGTGGGCGCGGCGGTTGATCCGGTCAATAATGGCGGTAACTTCCTGCCAATGCTGATGAATCATGGCACGTTACTCTCCATCATCGCTTTCCTGTTTGTTTTCATTAACCTTGGCTCGGTTTGTACCCATTGTTTGTACAACGGTGCCGTTGGCTTTAGCCATCTGTTCAGCAGCAAGATGCGAGTCTGGACCTTGATCCTCGGCGCCATCGGCGGGGCACTGGCGCTGGCGGGCGTCTGGTCTTACTTCCTCGAGTGGCTGAGTTTGCTCGGCATCGTGGTACCGCCGTTTGGTGCGGTCATGATCGTTGACCTGATCTTCATGGCAAGAATCAGCGAGCAGCGCAAAACCCGTCGTCTGCGCGGTAGCGCTTTTGCCGCCTGGGCGATTGGCAGCTTGTGTGCGGTGATTGCCCACATTGAATTCCCGCAGTTTGGTGAAGCGGTGATTGGCCTGGTGACGGCTGCTGCCAGTTACACTTTGATTGTCAAACTGAAACGTGAAAACGCAGCGAGCCTGATGGAGCAGAAAAATGCCTGAATTCACCATTGATTCAACACCTTATCCCTGGCCCTTTGATGGCCAGTGCTCACCTGCCGATACCGCGCTGATCGTCATCGATATGCAGACCGATTTTTGTGGCAGGGGCGGCTACGTCGATAGCATGGGTTATGACATTGCGCTGACCCGCGCCCCGATAGCACCGTTGCAGCGCGTGCTGGCACGCATGCGGGAGTTAGGCTTCCCGATCATCCATACGCGTGAAGGTCATCGTCCTGATCTGAGTGATTTGCCGGCCAATAAACGCTGGCGCTCAAAACGGATGCAGGCGGAAATTGGTGCGCCGGGTCCCTGTGGTCGCATTCTGGTGCGCGGTGAGCCGGGCTGGGAAATTATCCCGGAGCTGGCGCCACTGGCGGGTGAAACCATCATTGATAAGCCAGGCAAAGGCTCTTTTTATGCCACCGATCTTGAACTGATCCTGCGCAGTCGGGGGATGCGTAATCTGATCATCTCAGGTATTACCACCGATGTCTGTGTGCATACCACGCTGCGCGAAGCCAACGATCGCGGCTTCGAATGTCTGGTGCTGTCCGATTGCTGCGCCGCGACCGAGCTAAAACACCACGAAGCAGCACTAAGCATGATTCACATGCAGGGCGGTATTTTTGGTGCGGTGGCCAGTTCGGAGACGTTGCTGGCGGGCCTGGCTCAACCTTCCGCCGCGTTAAGCGTTTAACCATTGCAGATAATGTCCCGGCCACTCAGTCGTTTGTGTGCCGGGCTTACCTAATCCAAAACCATGCCCCCCGATGGGATAGCGATGCATCTCAACCGGCACATGCTGCTGCTTGCACGCGGCAGCCATGATCAAGGTGTTGTGTGGATCGGAAACAGGGTCGTCTTCGGCCTGCACCAGGAAAAACGGCGGTGATTGCGGATTAACATAGGATTGAACCGACCAGGCGGTATCCGCGCTGAGTGATGCGTCTTTCCCGACCAACACTTTATGCGTGGAGGTGTGTTCATAAGGTGGCTCAAGCGTAATGATGGGATAGATCAGCGCGGCACGATCGGCCGTTGCGGGGAGATTGTCCATTGCATCACTGGCCTGATAAGCGTGAAAATCCCCGCGGTTCGCCGCCATTCCCAGCAGGTGCCCGCCAGCCGAAAAGCCCAATACGCTGACATTGTTCTCACGGTGGCGCACGATACGCAGTGCGCGCTGTGCATCCTGAAGTGACACTAACGCGCCATCTTTCCAGCCTTCCTGCGGCAGGCGATAACTCAGCACATACGCTGTGTAGCCTTGAGCCGCCAGCCACGCGGCAGCGGGCCAGGCTTCTTTGCCCATTTCGATACGCGTATAGCCGCCGCCAGCCGCAATCAGTACAGCGCGTCCCTTCGGCTGAACAGGCTTGAAGACGGTGAGCGTCGGCATGGCAATATTCCGCTGCGCACCTTTGGCACTAAACGTCATCGCCCCTAAAGGTCCACCGCCACCAGGCGGTTGTTTTGGCCACAAGGGCAATACCTGTGCGGGTTTTGCCGCGGAAGCGGCCAGGCTAAAGCCGCTGCGCGCAGCAAAGGGGGAGAGCAGTAAACCGGTAAGAAAGTGGCGACGGAGCATGGCCGATCCAGACTGAATGCAAAAAGGTATTGAATCAGAAGAATCGGCAGAGAGTATGAAGAAGATGTTGTTAAGTATGACCAATCAACTCATTTTCCTCACGCTATGTGATGCAACGTCTCACCTACAGCGTCAAACAAGCGATCCAACTCGGCAGGCTGTGTATTGAACATCGGGCCAAACTGCAGCGTATCGGCACCGAAGCGCACATAAAAACCGGCTTTCCACAGCGCCATGCCCGCTTCAAACGGCCGAATGGTGGCATCGCCGCCGCGAGGCGCAAGCTGGATGGCACCCACCAGACCGCAGTTGCGGATATCGATGACGTTCGGGCAATCACGCAGCGCATGCAGTGCATGGGCAAAATGCGGTGCCAGCTCGGCGGATTGCGCAATCAGCGCGTCATGTTCCAGTAACTCCAGCGTCGCCAGGCCCGCCGCACAGGCCACCGGATGGGCAGAGTAGGTGTAGCCGTGAGCAAATTCAACCGCGTGTTCTGGCAGTTTTTGCGCCATAAAGGTGTTGTAGATTTCGCTGCTGGCGACCACGCCACCCAGCGGCACCGCGCCATTGGTGATCTGCTTGGCGAAATTGAGGATATCGGGCGTGACGCCAAAATACTCAGCGCCGCTCCAGCGGCCCATACGACCAAATCCGGTGATCACTTCATCAAAAATCAGCAGGATATCGTGCTGCGTGCAGATTTCACGCAGGCGCTGCAAATAGCCTACCGGTGGGATAATCGCCCCCGCAGAGCCGGAAAGAGGCTCAACAATCAGGGCGGCGATGTTGGAAGCATCATGCAGCTCAATCAATTTCAGCATCTCATTAGCCAACGCCACACCGCCGGTTTCGGCCTGGCCAGCAGTGAAAGGCAGATCGGTTTGCAGCGTGTGTGGAATATGGTCAACGTCCATAAACTGACCGAACATCTTACGATTGCCGCCAATGCCGCCCAGGCTGGTTCCGGCGATATTCACGCCGTGGTAACCTCGCGCGCGTCCGATAAATTTGGTTTTCGCCGGCTGGCCTTTGATGCGCCAATAAGCGCGCGCCATCTTCACCGCCGTGTCTGCTGATTCCGAGCCCGATCCGGTGAAGAACACATGGTTTAGATCACCCGGCATATGGTGGGCAATCTTGTCTGCCAGCTGAAATGACAGCGGATGGCCGTACTGGAAGCCGGGCGAATAATCGAGCGTACCCAGTTGTTTCGCCACCGCCTGCTGGATTTCACTGCGGCAGTGGCCCGCGCCACAGGTCCATAAACCGGAAAGGCTATCAAAAATCTGCCGTCCTTTATCATCATTCAGCCAGCGGCCTTGAGCGCCGACAATGATACGGGGATCGCGCTGGAAATTCCGGTTGGCAGTAAACGGCATCCAGTGCGCTTGCAGATTGAGATCGGTAGTGTTGACAGCATCAGACATGATGTTTCTCCAGACAGGTGTATGAAGAGTTTGCATTTAACGGTTAGTTAAGTTAAATCCCTATTAATTCATCTTCAGTTATTGATTTACTCACCTATATGAAAAGCAAATCGCTCGCGCAGGTCACCGACTTTGATCTCAAATTATTGCGCCTGTTTAAAACTGTGAATGAGAGCGGCAGCTTCTCTGCAGCAGAAAGTTTGTTGGGCATGACGCGATCGGCCATTAGCCTGCACATGGGCGATCTTGAAAAGCGACTTGGCATGCGATTGTGTCAACGCGGACGGGCGGGTTTTGCCTTGACCGAAGAAGGGCGTGAGATCCTGCGACACAGCGAGAGTATGATGGCGGCTATCGAGCAGTTTCGCCTGCAGGTTAATCAGATGCATAAGCAGCTGCGCGGGGATTTGAATATCGGGATTATCAATAATCTGGTCACGCAACCACGCATGAAAATCACCCATGCGCTGGAGAAACTGCATGAGATCGGCCCCGACATTCGGCTCAATATCAGCATGATGACGGCCGCAGAGATTGAAAGAGGGCTGATGGATGGTCGCTTGCACGTCGGTGCGCTGCCAGTCACTTCGCCGATTTCCGGACTGGATTACATGCCATTATATGATGAGTGGTCGCAGCTTTACTGTAGCAACACCCATGCGTTGTTTTCCCTCGAGCCAGATGAAGCGCAACTGAAGGGATGTGATGCCATCGCACCCGCTTTTCGCATGACGGCAGAAGCGATTGCCATGCATCAGAAACTCAATTGCAATGCCACGGCAACCGACCGCGAAGGCATTGCCTTTTTGATTCTCACCGGCCGCTTTATCGGTTTCTTGCCTGACCACTATGCCGCACAGTGGGTGGAGAAAAAGATGATGCACGCCATCGCACCGGAACGTTTCCACTTCACCAGTAAGATCGCCGTGGTGACACGCAAAGGGCGCAGCCAGAATGCCATTCTTGAACGATTTTTACAGGCGATTGAGTGGGAGTGAGTTTTACCTAAAGGTGTTAAGCGAATGCGTTACTAGTTACAACATACTTAGGGATTCAACAACACGCTAAATGCCGGCTATTGTGCGTCATCAGTCTACAGGAAAGAAGGTAGCGTCAGTCACTGCAGAATAAGATGAACTTCCCTGCTTTAAGTTGTAAAAGGGGGTGCATGATGCCGCAAGGCGTGATCAACTGGGCTCAGATGACATTAAGCTTGAGTTACAGCGGCTGATTATGGCTTATCTGCAAAG
>AEWW01007711.1_pt1 | contig 14851 bp, 14 predicted proteins | sample 267848 | NCBI WGS metagenome assembly AEWW01 (sample SAMN00713649, study PRJNA62039) | ant fungus garden metagenome | place: Panama: Gamboa | collected Apr-2009 | depth 0.5 m m | reverse complement strand
TCGTCAGCAGCTGTGACTCAAGCAGATCCGGATGTGTCATATGATTATATTCAAGCAGCCATTTAATATCCTTCAGTACCACTTTACTGAACAGCTGCCTGGTGCGCGCTGATTGCAACCAGCGCGCAACATGTGCTTTCTGCCCCTGAGGGGTCAGAAAGAGCGCATGTTTTTTATAAAGCCTCACAGAGATCAGCAGGCTGTAATAGAAGCGGAGCATTACTCTGACAGTGTGGATATCCATGCGCTCTTATCCGGTTTATCTGCTACAGCCTGTCCGCACTTCCGCACATACGGATTTTTTCGCGCACAATTTCTTTCATGGCTTTCTTTCCCGGCTCCATGTATTCACGCGGATCGTTTGAACCCGGCTTCTCGCCAAAATAGGCTTTTACGGCGTCAGAAAAGGCGATTTTAAGTTCGGTTGCAACGTTAACCTTGCAAATCCCGAGTTCAATTGAGCGACGAAGCATCGCTTCGGGAATGCCTGACGCGCCGTGCAGCACCAGAGGAATGTCGACCCTGTCGCGTATCAGTGCAAGACGCTCAAAATCGAGTCTGGGCTCACCCTGGTACATGCCGTGCGCCGAGCCGATAGCTACGGCGAGTGAGTCAATGCCGGTGCGGCGGATGTATTCGCCCGCCTTATCCGGGTCGGTAAAGAAACTGTCCTTTTCATCCACAACAATGTCATCTTCCTGACCGCCCAGTCTTCCGAGCTCTGCCTCGACGCTGGCATCATAGCGATGACACAGACGAACCGCTTGTACGACTTTTTCGATGTTCTGTTCAAACGGGAAGTGTGACGCGTCGATCATTACGGAGCGCACGCCAGCCTTCACTTTAGTCTCAATATCGGCAAGATCTTCATGATGGTCAAGATGAAGCGCAATGGGTAAGTCATACTTGCGCGCAGCCTGCTCACAGATGGCAACAAGATAGCCAAGCCCTGCATATTTATAGGTGCCGGTGGTGCCGGCCATGATAACCGGGGAGCGCATTTCTGCTGCAGTTTCCGCAATAACCTGCACCGTTTCCAGATTATGCACGTTAAATGCGGGAACGGCGTAGCCTTCCCGCTGCGCCTTGATAAGCATGGCGCGGTTTGATACGAGATACATTATGACTGTCCTTCTTTTTCACCTGAAAACTCGAGCATGATTTTTCCGCTCATAGGTTTGCCGTTGAGCTCACTTACTGCACTGGCATAAACGTCTGCATCGCCCTGAACGGCAATCAGTGCCGAAAGATCTATCTGACCTGCTTCAAAAAGCTGTGTCGCCTGCTCCCACTCAACGCCTGGCCAGGCGCCGGAATAATTCATCCAGCTTCCCAGCACCTTCAGCTCCTTGCGAAGGATCAGACCAAAGGTGGCGCTGCTCAGGTTAAGGTCACGGTGCAGCGTGCCAATCAGTCCTAACTGTGCGTGCGGCCCGGCAATCTGAATGCTGAGCTCTACGGTTTGCGGCGCGCCGGCCGTTTCCAGAATCAGCTGATCGAACCGGCGAGCGTTCATTTCGCCGCGAATCGCTTCTGCCGTCATCTGAGCGCTGTTGAAGACATAGTCCGCCCCAAGCTTCCGGGACAGTTCGAGTCTTTCCGGATTGATATCAATGGCGGTAACGGAGCGCGCGCCAAGCGCTTTTGCGCACTGCATGGCCAGGAGTCCTATCGTTCCGGCACCGACAATAATGACCTCCTTGTCGCGACAGCCTCCTGCCAGCTCAATGGTGTGCAGGCTTACGGTCATGGGCTCAAAAAAAGCCCCTTCCACCGCCGAGGTACCTGCAGGCAGACGGAACAGATTCCGGCGTGGTACGGAAATAAACTCACGGTTACCGCCATTGCTGCGTGAACCTATAAAGCTGTAGTGACGACACTGTGACCACAGCTGCCGACTGCATTCTTCACAGGAAAAGCACGGCTGCAGCGGTACGCAGGCAACCAGATCGCCAAGGTTAAGATCTGAAACATCGCTTCCTGTTTCAGTCACGCGCCCGCAAAACTCGTGTCCCAGTGTGATGGGGTAAAAATGTGCGCCTTCGTGAAAAATACGCGGAATATCAGAACCGCAGAGTCCGGAACAGATGACCTGCACCAGTACGTCATCAGCGGATTCAATCTGAGGCAAAGGTGCATCTTCAACCGTAATGCTGCCTCCGGCGTGGATCACGACAGATTTCATTGGGTTTTATCTCCGGGAAGGACGGGGGTTACCCCCCGTCAGTTATTTGGATAAGGCACTGCCTGCTGAAAGGGACGCTTGTTCCTGTAGTTCTGCCTTAATAGCGGCGCGCGCGCGGCGCCACGTCAGCAACACACCGAGCACGTAGACAACGCCTATCACGACCAGCGCGGTCACGTTCTGCCAGGTCAGGAACTGAATGAGCAGGTATGTAATCGGGGATCCGCCCTGGTCCATGGATGCGACCTGGCTTCCGGCTTTCAGTGCGCCGGCATTGGCGGCCAGCTGGGTATGCAGTCCGATGGTCTGGGTTGCTATCCACAGAGTCATGCTCATGATGATGATGCCGGAGATCAGGGTGCGGAAAAGATTACCCTGATGCACCGCCACGGCCATGGCTACAAAGAAGCCGATTGTTGCAAGGTCGCCGAACGGCAGCACGCGGTTGCCCGGCACCAGAACGGCAATCAGTATGGTCAGCGGAATAAAAATCAGACTGGCGGAAACCACTGAGGTGTGACCCAGCAGCAGCGCCGGATCGAGGCCAATCAGGAAATCCTGGCCGCCGAATTTAGCCTGCAGACGTTTACGGGCCTGTTTGGCAATCGGGTTAAGCCCGTCCATGATGGGTTTGATGACGCGCGGCATCAGCAGCATAACGGCTGCCGTTTTTACGGCCAGCTGCAGCACGCCTTTGGCGTCGTAACCTGCGAGCAGGCCGATGATGATCCCCATGATGAAACCCACGGTGACCGGCTCGCCAAATGCACCGAAACGCTTCTGCACGTCGTCCGCGCTGAAGTGAATGCGCTTCAGGCCCGGCACTTTATCAATGATGAAATCGACCAGCACGGCAATCGGCCCCATGTAGGCAGACGTGCCGTGCGGCACCGCAATACCGTCCAGATCAAAGTAGTTACGGGTGTCGCGTGAAAACCAGTCGCCCAGCTTGTAGACAAAGGCCGCATGCAGAACGACGCCCAGAATACCCAGCCAGTAAGAGCCGGTTGCCAGATGTACCATTGCTCCGGTAAACGTCATGTGCCAGATGTTCCAGATATCCACGTTAACCACGCGCGTCATACGGGTTACGAGCATCAGGATATTTACCGCAATAGCGATCGGGATAGCGACCAGCGCAATCTGCGAGGCCCACGTCATTGGCGATGAGCCCGGCCAGCCCACGTCTACGACATCCAGACCAATTTCAAAGTTAGCGGCCATGGCCTTTGCAGCCGGGCCGATTGAATCCAGCATCAGTCCGATGACCAGCCCGATACCCACAAAGCCGATGCCGATAAACAGGCCGGATTTGAAAGCGTCACCGAGTTTCATACCAAGGCTTACGGAGAAAATAATGATAACGATCGGCAGCATAACCGTCGGGCCGAGATCGAGAATGTAACGCATGATGTCAGTAAACATAGGATTACCCCTGCAGAGCAGTCAGGATCTTTTCACGCAGAGCATCAATGCCAACACCGGAAATGAACGGCATGCCGTGCACAACAGGGATGTCACCAAATTTGCGGTCTACGCGGGCCGTCGTACAGATAAGGTCCACTCCGTCCATGTACGTTTCAATTTCGTTAACGCGGCACTGCACAATCTCAACCGTGATGCCGTTTTCCTGACAAAGCTCTTTGATTTCTTCTGCGGCCATGGTTGAAGTGGCAACGGCACCGCCGCAGGCTACGATGACTTTACGTTTCATTATTTTCTCCGGGTGTAGGGGGCAGGTTTTTATCAGGCCGCCGGTGCGAGCAGGCGGTTAGTAAAGCATTCGGCAAGGTCGCTCTCCGGCGCGCTCAGCAGGCTTTCAATAAATTCAGGCTGCTGCAGCTGGCCAAAGAGCGTTTTAAGCAGGTTTAGCTGCTGTTCAGGGTGCGTGACAACCAGCGCAATGATGAGTTCTGCGCCGATTGTGCCGTCGTCGTCTGCCTGCTGGAACTTCACGGGCTGCGCGGGGCGAATCAGATAAATTGCGGGCTCAAGCGCATGCGATGCGTCACAGTGCGGGATTGCCACCGCGTGTCCGTCCAGTGCGATGCCTGTCGGATAGGTTGCTTCGCGTTCAAGCAGGGCTGCCGGGTACGACTCACGGCAGATGCCGTCACGGACCATTTTTTCGCCGATATGTTTCAGTGCTTCTCCGTCATCAGCAAAGCTGAGGCCGGAGGAGACAATGAGGCGGTAGTTATGCATGACTGACCTCTTTTTGCTGGTTCACTTCAGGTTCACATCCAAATGCATAATCACGCAGGACGTCCTGAATCTTGTCGATAATGAGCGATCGCGGATCGGCGGAAAGAGAACCGTTCAGCACGCGATCAAACTGTTTTGGCAGGTACTGACTCAGCAGGCCCAGCGGCAGTTCCACGTCGTTCAGATTGGTAATCAGCGTGTCAAAGGCGCCGCTAATACGTTCGTTTGGCCAGTAGTAGCGAATGCGGTCAGAAAGGCTGTAGTGGATATCCACGAGCGAGTCTGAAAATGCCGGACGATAGTATTTTTTCCAGTAGCCCGGCTCGTTCAGCATGACCTGATCAATGACTGCCAGGATCTGACTCTGCTTTTCAGGCGCAATCAGCGTTTTTTCAATTTCCGCCAAGGCGAAAATCGCCTCGCGAAGCGCAAAGGTCAGTGCCGGACCGACTTTCAGGATGGCAAAGTGATCTTTGACCAGCGCGCGATAAGCGGTGCGGGTCTGGTAATCAGTTGAGTGAGCCTCATAGACCACAGGCGTTGACTCGATAAACTGGCTGAGCTCGCGGGCCTCAGCAGGCGCGTAATGAATAACGCTGCTGTGATCAAACTCCACGCCAGGCTGCACAACCAGTCCGATAATGCGCCCGATAGCCTCTTCCAAGCCGGCCTCACGAAACGCCTTATAGTGAATGTCCAGCGTATGGGCCGCATCTTCAGGACGCGTCACGTGGACTTCGTTAATGGCGTGCGCTTCGCCGCCGGGAACCGGCACTTCTGTACCAATAATGTAAGTCAGCGCCGCCTTCTGTTCCGGGGTGGCCGTTTCCTCTGCAATACGACACAGTTCAGCTGCGCGCTGTGCAACAACTTCCGGAGGCAGCGGCACCGGGTCATCCGCGCAGGACATCGATGCATCAAGGTGAATTTTGCTGAAACCAGCCCTGACGTAATCAGCAATCAGAACGCGGGATTTTTCCATCGCCTGTTCTGCATGTTCTCCCTGCCAGCAGTTTGGACCTAGGTGATCGCCACCGAGGATCAGGCGCTCTGCGGGGAAGCCCACGCGACGGGCAATATCCAGTACATAATCGCGAAAACCTTCAGGCTTCATGCCGGTATAACCACCAAACTGATTGACCTGGTTTGATGTGGCTTCAATCAGCACCTGGCGGTTGCTGTTCAGATCGAGGCGTAAAGCAGCCTCAATGACGAGAGGGTGAGCTGAGCAGACAGAGCAGATACCGCAGTCGATGCCGTCTTTATGTTGCTTAATGATATTTTTCATTGTGTCCTCCGAAAGTATGCCTGATAACATCACAGTCTTTCGTTTATAGCACAATTACTTTCCTTTGTTTATGTGATCATGATCTAAATATTTTCGTATAACTTCGCAATCTTTCGTAAGTGTGTTTCTGGTTAAAACAGGACTCAAGCCATTCAATATTCTTTTTATGCATTGAAAACAGACACATGAAATTTTCACTGTTAGCAGTGCTCACAAACTTTGCATTGATTTTGCTTTGCTGTTTTACTTTCTTATTCTTTCGTTTTAGGATTGGGAGACATCAAAGGGGAGCATTTATGAATACGTTTGACCGCAGGAACAGGATCGTAGAAATGGTGAACAGCACTGGCAGCCGCCTGGTGAATGACATTTCCGCTGAGCTGGGCGTGACAGAGGTTACCGTGCGGTCAGATTTGCGCCTTCTGGAAGAACGGGGCCTGCTTACCCGTTTTCACGGAGGTGCCGCGCGTATTAATGTGTCCGCCGGCGACCCGGCTCACGTCAGCGATGAAATCAGCCTTAACGAGCGCTACCAGCTGGCGGCCGATCCTAAAAAACGTATTGCTATTGAAGCTGCCCGGCTTGTGAAAGAAGGCGACACCATTATTCTGGACAGCGGCAGTACTACCAAGCTTCTGGCTGAGGAACTTGCCGGCATGCGCAACATCGCGGTTATTACGAATAATCTGCCCGCCGCTGCGATACTGACGGAAAATAAAGACATCACGCTGGTCGTGTGCGGCGGAACGGTCAGGCACAAGACTGCTTCTCTGCATGGAAGCATCGCTGAGTATGCGCTGCGCGATGTCTCTGCAAACCTGATGTTTGTAGGCGCTGACGGCCTGGATGCCGAGAGCGGCATCACGACCTTTAACGAAGGATTTGCCATCAGTGGGATCATGGCCGCTGCCTCAAAGCAGGTCGTTGTTGTCACTGACTCATCAAAGTTCGGGCGCAAAGGCTTTAATCAGGTGCTGTCCCTGGACAGGATCGATACGGTTATCACGGACGAAGAGGCGCCCCCTGAGGCGCTGGCGGGACTAAGAAGAAAAGGTAAACACGTCATCGTGGCCTGAAGCAGACGCTGACTGACTGCACTCCCCTGAGCTGTAGTAGTCGAAACTGTTCAGGCTGAGGCTCTACCGGTATGCCCTGACTCCCGGCGCTTTAAAAAGCGCCCTTTCAGGCGCCTGTATTACTGTTGTTCAGTGACGTCCTTACAGATTCAGATATCGTGCCCTGAGTACATCCACTTCGGCATGGTAAGCCGGGTATATCTGCCGGTATTGTTCTGTAGCCGCAGGATCGGGCCTGACTACCTCCCCGCGTTGTTCAGTCAGAAACGCCGGCATTACTGATGAAAGCGTGGTGCCCGGGCCGCTTCCTGAAATCCCCTTGTGACACCAGTGAGCCTGAATCGCAGCGCCAAGAGCTGCCGCATCGGGAATATCGGGTCTTTTTACCGTCAACCCGGTGATATCGGCTATCATCTGGCACCAGACCGGACTGTTTGCTCCGCCCCCAATTACGCTTATGCTGTCAAACGTCATGCCTCGTGCTTTAAAAATATCGATACCCTTACAGAGGTTAAAGGTTACGCCTTCCACAACGGAGCGCAGCAGATGGGGCTTGGTGAAATTCACCATTGTGATGCCAGATATTTCTCCCCTGGCACCGGGAAGATTAGGCAACCGTGCGCCATTGAGCCAGGGAAAGGAAAAAAGCCCTTCAGCGCCCGGTTTGCTGGCCATGAGATAGTTTTCAAAGTCCCGGATATCAATATCCATCAACTGCCTGTAGGTATTTATTGCGTTGGTGACGTTCATAGTGCTTATAAGCGGCAGCCAGTCTCCGCCCGATGAACAGAACGTATTAATGTCCTCAAAACCGGCGCAGTCTACCTGCTGAGGCTGACAGGTCGCGAGCGTACCGGAGGTACCCAGGCTCATGGTCACGCGCCCCGCCGATATATTACCTGTCCCGATTGCTGACATCATATTATCGCCCCCGCCGCTGGAAACGACGATCCCCGGGGATAGCCCAAGGTATTCAGCTGATGCGGCAGAAAGAAAACCGTGCGGCTCCCGTGAGCCTGTAAGCTCAGGCAGTTTAAGCATGAAATCAGGGCCCAGCAGCTCGACGACAGATGTACACCACGTCCGGGTCCGGGTATCAAAGTATCCGGTGCCGGACGCATCGCCAGGTTCAGCCCGGAACTCCCCGGTGAGGAAATAATTCAGGTATTCATGTGGCAGCAAAACCTTATCGATCCTGCTAAAGCTGTCTGCTTCATGCTCTCTCACCCAGAGCAGTTTCCCCAGCGTAAAGGCGACAGGGACCTGAATGCCAATGACTGAAGTCAGGCACTTTCCGTAAAGCGACTGATATTCTTGCAAAAAGTTTCTGAGTTCAGATTCGCATTCTGTGTCGCACCACAGCTTAGCCGGTCGTATCACATCGCCACAGTTATCGAGAATGACCAGGCCATGCTGCTGTCCTGATACCCCAATCCCTTTAACACGGGAGGGACCTATCCCGGCCCGCAAAATGACTTCCTGAACGCCGGCCCTCATTGCGCTGAGCCAGTCATGTGGATGCTGTTCTTTCTGGCCTATTCTGTCACTGATGAGATTATGAACGTGATAGCTGGTTGCCAGAACTTCCTGCCTGTCAGCATCCCACAAAAGTATCTTGGTACCCTGCGTTCCACAGTCGATTCCCAAAAACATAGCTTCTCCGACTTATAACAACGGTTAAAAAGTTGATTTCACGTCAGCGACCGCAGAGCCGGACTCAGGCTCAATATAAGCCCCCTGACCCAGCTGCAGATGTGAGTTGCGTATCATTCACAACAGCTCAGTCACTGGCCTGAGCAGGAGACAGCTTTTCATTCACGTTAGCGGCTCCTGTATACTGATCGACGCGGATAAACAGCGTCAGCAGGCCAGCCAGCAGGTACAAACCGGTATAGGTCCAGATTACCCCTGCCACGTCAAAGACCGGCAGAAGGGTGAACGCTATCGCCGGTGCCAGGCAGTTGCTCAGACCGGCTGAGAGGTTATATACCGACAGCACTGCGCCTTTGTGGCCGGGTTCAAGTGTTGTAAACACCGCCGTCATGGGAACGAAGGCGGCAATTGTTATTCCCATCAGCACGGCGGGGACAAACATGAGCCAGATATTGTGACCCGCGTTTACAGGTATGTAGTAAAAGGCGAGCGTAGCCAGCGCCATGCCAAGGCAGCCAAACCACCTGATCTGGCGCATCCATCCAACATATTCACCCACAATACCCCAGAAAATATTGCTGAAAATCGTCACAAACGAGTAAACCGTCCAGACGAGCAGCCACTCCGATACGGAATACCCCAGCCTGTCCACAAAAAGAACCGGCATGATCACCGGGATGCCAAAATAGGAGATGGTGTTAACCATGCGCAGGATGAATGAAAAGAAAATATCCCGGCTGCTGAAAAGGATGGTGACCGCGCGCGTCATTTCCTCCGCTTTTTTGCTGAAAGAAAGCCCTACGCGTGACCGGTCAGCTTCGATCTTTCTCAGACTCAACATCGCAATTACGCCCCCGGCAAAGACCCACGCCATCGCAAACCATAACGTGCCCGTTTCGCCAAAAGCCGGGATAGTCATGCTTGGCAAAAAGCTGCCGATGGCGCCCATGCCCAGCGTATAAACAGCCCAGAACCAGCCTGTCGCCGCCGCCACTTTTTTGTGCGGCAGGTTCTGTACAAGCAGCAGAACAAAAGAATAAATAAAGAGAGGGTAAGCCAGTCCGCGCAGGCCATAGAAAACGAGCATCAGGGTATAATTTTTATGTCCGAGCCCGTACACCATGAACAGCGCGTGCAGCGCGCACCAGAATATGAACCCAAATGCCATGGCGCGTTGTGGCGTGATCAGCTCAGCAATCACGCCCGTTGCCCATGCGGAGACAGCCGCAGCCAGTCCGTAGACGGTTATAACCATGGCTGCCTGCGAGGGAGAGAACCCTAAATCAACGATGTGCTTAGACAGAAAGGCCATCTCAAAACCATCACCGGCCATAAAAATTGCTACCGCAACGTATCCCCAGAAAAAATTCAATGGGAATCCATACGAATACTTCATGCTTCGCATTTTTCCTCCTCGTTATTGATTTGCGATCGCCTAAGGCGCAGACGCAGCGCAACCACTTGCCTTGCTCGGGCTTATTGACGCCTCAAGATGAGCATTAGATCAGGCTGAAGTCTGTAGTATGAACGGGCTATATCTTTACTTTCTTTCGTTTCCTTCTGATTAGCGGCCTGGCTCCGAAAAAGCTTTAAGGACTGGCATGACAATGAGCAGGCATTTTTAAAGGCATTCTGTTAACCACAGGAAAACACGACGTTAAAGTTGTGACAAACATCAAAGACCTGTTTTGTGATCTCTTTCATATTTCTTCTAAACCTTTCGTAACTTTTCTTTTTGGGTGCTTTATAAGTTTCATAACCATGCAGTACAGGGAAAACCAGTCAAACTGACTAGGGAAAGGGGTAGCTCAAAAGAATTTTCAGCTTTAACCTGGATTAAAAATAGCCTTCCGCATCTTAGATACTGAGCATTATGGCTAGGATAAGGAGGGGGTACTGAGGGGTGACAGAAGTTATACTCAAAGTTAACATCCAGATTTATCCTTCCAGAGGGTTTTTATAAAGGTCAAGAATTAAAACTCCGCTGGCGGTAAATCGCATTCGGTAAAACCCTCCTCTACTGGAGTTTTACCGAATGGCGCAGCGGGGCAACCGGCGCGGCCTGACCCGGCGCTGACCGCCTGACCACTATATATGGTATGCCTCTCAGCTGAGACAGGCACTACATGTAGTAATCAGCGCCGCAGCGGGGCGATTCGGTAGACTTGGCCTTTTACCGAATGGCGGCATTGTGTGAGCGGGGATCAAGTGCCGCTACTCAGGAGGCGTAGTAGATATTGACGGACTCGTCATAATACAATACTATTATTCCTACAACTCAACCCCGAACGCAGCGATTAAGTTCACTGGCTGTTGGGGTGAAGAAACCGGCCAGCGAGCCGGTTTTTTCGTATCTGAAGGGAAGCAAACGTGCGCACCGCTTTTTTTATAGACGGATACAACCTCTTTTACGGCCTGCTGGCCGGTACAGATTATAAGTGGCTCGACCTCACAGCACTGCTAACCCACATCACAAAAATACAGAATCCTGCTTCTGAGACTCTCCTGGTAAATTACTTCACATCTCCGGTGTTGCCGAGCCTTGCAACATTAGGAATTCAATCTAAAGAAGCTCAGGATACCTACATTCGCGCCCTTAAAGCGAAAGCTGTAACAGTGACACTGGGTAAACACCGGTTGGAGCATGGCACAGCTCCCCGCTACATAGATAAACACACCCCGGCTTCGCGGCAGGATAAGGTGGATATATGGGATCTTGAAGAGAAACAGACAGATGTAAGCATAGCCATAGGTATGTACAGGCTCCTTTCACAACAGCAAAACTTTCAAGCTAATGAACGTATAGCGCAGATAGTTCTGGTCTCAGCCGATACTGATATGACGCCAGCGTTAAAAGCGATACGGGAAGACTTTCCAGAAATTACAGTGGGGATCATTCTTCCCCATAGGGAAGGAATAGACCGTGGAGTTCCTGGATCACTCGATAATTACGCTCACTGGGTTAGGAAGACCGTTAAAATAGCTGAGCTACAGGCGCATCAGTTTCCAGATCGCGTCCCCACCAAAAAGAAGCCTGCGATTAAGCCCCATTACTGGTGATTCGGTATTATGGGCGTTTTACCAAACGCCCGGACAGGGGCGTAACAAAACCCCCTCGCGGCGGCCTTTCCGAGCGTTACCAGCTCTTATTAGGACTCTTTGTAAAACTGCCGCCGTTTACAGTGGCATCGATGGCGTTGCGGCAGTCGTCGGTGCCACTCGGATCGGAAGCTTTCGTGCATTCATAATATTTAGCGATGCGCTCCTTGTCATGCGCTTTATACCACTCTTGGCTCTTCACACCCTCATCACAGCCAGTTAGTAGCACGGTTGCCGCTAGGCCCAGTGAAAGTATTACTTTTTTCATGATTTCTCCCTTAGCTAATGGATTGCGGCTGCAATTATAGCCCGTCAGCGCGTACCGTTGTACGACTCAGCTTTACCTGTAATCAAAATCACCTCTACCTGTATCCTCCCCCTGTCTATGCTTTAAAAGCACCTGAACAATAACACCGCATTACGTACTTAAATAATGCTAAAAATGTACACAAATGATACATAATTAATGCTCTTTAAGTACGCAAATTACACTTTTAGTTGAAAGAGACCTAGAGTACTGTTATGGTCTTTAAAGGATACTAAAAATGTACATTTTAAGGGCCTAAATGTATGGCTAACACATCTAATCCGTATGCCGGTGGAGTTGTTGCAGTTGCTATAAAAAAAGGTGGAACAGGTAAGTCTCTTATCAGTCTAAACATTGCACCTGAACTTAAACCCGATTTTTTTAAGATACGGACCCTACTCCGGCGGTAACGACTTTTAACAGCTTCCGCGATGAGGATATTCGGTGGAATGTAGTACGTCTTACCGACGATATGGAGAGCGTCGTTGATCGCTTCATTGCCGAAGTTTTGGAAGCTAAAGAAAAGGGCCATACCGTGTTGGTAGACTGCGGTGGTTTTGACTCTTCTATCACTCGCGCAGCCGTAGCGCTGGCAGACCTTATCATTTCTCCTTTGAAAGACGATCCTTCGGATATTCTCGGACTTCATGAGTTCAGTAAGGTACTGGATGAAATATCTGCAGAACTCGGTGAAAAGAAAATTGCCCATGTTGTTATGAATAAGGTCCCTCCAAATCGCCGAAACTACACCGATATCGACAAATATATTTCTCAGTTCGACAACCTGGTCAGAATGGAAACTGCTATTCCAATGGATAAAGCTGCCCCTCAGCAATTTGGGCAGGGAATGGGTGTGGTTGAACATATGACGACCCGATACAGCAATGTTGGTAATGCTATGCGCTCGCTTTATTTAGATATTAGAAACGCGTTAGATAAGGTATGATTTAAGTGTTCAATATGTACTAAAAATGTACTTTTTATATATCAAGGGTGTACTTAATGGCTAATCCTAAGTCAGCTATGTTCGATCGCATTTCTAAGCTTTCTAAAGGGGCTCCTTTACATGAGGCAGGAACTGCTTCTGAAGTAGTTCCGCAGGCCTCAGAGGCCCTAACCGAAAGCGCAGCAAAGGCAGAGCAGTCTACTCAAAATGAAAAGTCAGTAACTCGCAAGAAAGTCAAAGCTGTTCGCAGAGCTAAAAATGTTCAAATCCCGGAAGATCTTTGGGATGCGTATGACCAGCTTAAGGAACAGAACATAACATCTCTGCTTATGACGCCATACATTCTCGAAGCGTTTCGCGAAAAGCTGGCCCGTGACGGTGCTTTCGACAAAAAGTAATCAGACATTTACCAAAACAATAGCACTTGCGGTACTACTTAAATTGATATTTAAAAATGTACATAATAAGTATCATAATGATTCTTATTATGTACTTATTAAGCGTTAATATTCGCTTTCACCATATACGCAAAGTGTATATTTTTAGTACTTATTACGTATGGGCTTATCTTAGAGAACGCGGGCTACAGGTATATCGGTCCAGCGTGTAGTCCACGCTGGGCTGAGCATCTCCCGCTTCATCTTCCATTCAGTGCTGACGCCCTGACCCGCAAACCACAGGTTACCAAGTCCGGACTGATTAATGCCGTCCAGCACCTTCATCAGCTGCGCACTGTTCGGACGTGGTCCGTCCTCATCGAACAGGCTCAGCTGGCTGACGCCGTTCGGGGTGAAGTCATCGAGCATAATGCCGGCCTTCATGTAGCGCCTTCCCTCCAGCCAGATACGATCCAGGCTGCGCATGGCCACCTCGATAACGTCACGGGTGTCCTGAGTGGGCACCTTCAGGTTCTCGCCGGCGCTGTTGCCGTAAAACACCTCGCCGGGTGCGTGAGGCGAGGTGCGGATAAAAATGCCGACGCGGCGGCAGAATTGCCGCTCTCCGCGCAGCTTTTCGGACGCGCGCGTGGCATACTGGCAGAGCGCCTGCTGCATGGCCACTTTTGACGTTATGCGCTCGCCAAATGACCGCGAGCAGACGATCTGCTGTTTTGCGGGCGCGAACTCTTCGAGCGGAATGCAGGATTCGCCGTTCAGCTCGCGCACGGTGCGCTCCAGCACCACGCTGAAGTTTTTCCTGATGAGGGCAGGGTGCGCGCGCGACAGCTGCAGGGCATTTTCAATGCCCATGATGTTAAGCTTCTTCGCAATGCGCCTGCCGACGCCCCAGATTTCTTCAACCGGCTGATTCTGCAGGAGCGTGGCGGTCCGCTTCGGGTTGCCCGTGGTCAGGGCCAGCACGCCTTTAAACTGCTTCCACTCCTTGCTCGCCCACTGCGCACTTTTGGCCAGCGTTTTAGTCGGGCCCATGCCCACGCCGACTGTCAGTCCGGTTGTGGCCAGCACGTGAGCGCGCAGGCGCCGCCCGAAGTGCTCAAAGTCTTCGCAGCCATCAATGCCGGTTATATCGAGGAACATCTCGTCTATCGAGTATTGCTCCACCTTCGGCGTCATTTCTTCCAGCGCCGTCATGACCCTCTGCGACATCGAGTGGTATAAGGCATAGTTTGAGCTAAAGACATGAATTTTCTCAGAATAACCTTCATTTTTTATTTGAAACCACGGCGCGCCCATTTTAATGCCCAGCAGCTTCGCGCCCGCTGAGCGGGCAATCACGCAGCCGTCGTTGTTGCTGAGCACCACCACCGGCTTACCGCGCAGGTCCGGGCGAAAGAGCGCCTCGCAGCTGGCGTAAAACGAATTCACGTCGGCCAGTCCGAACATGGGCATGGTTACCTCCGGCGCGCGCGCGTGCTGTTGAAGAACCAGGTGACTACGCCGAGCAGCTGTAGCTCCTCCGGGTAAATGGTGGAGTAGGCCGGATTCATGGGCAGCAGGGCGAGGCGGGGGTGCAGCTGCAGGCGTTTGACCGTGAATTCCCCGTTAACCTCGGCAATCACGACATCGCCGTGCGATGCTTCCGTCAGCCCTGTCCAACCACCATCGACGTCGCCGTCATACAGCCCCAGTCC
>AEWW01023660.1_pt1 | contig 14971 bp, 17 predicted proteins | sample 267848 | NCBI WGS metagenome assembly AEWW01 (sample SAMN00713649, study PRJNA62039) | ant fungus garden metagenome | place: Panama: Gamboa | collected Apr-2009 | depth 0.5 m m | reverse complement strand
GGCATCCGCAGCGGGCGCACTGCTTGCCACCGGCACCGCCACCTCATTAGCAAAACTCTCTAACGGTGACAGCGTGCTGGCATCCGGTGTTGCAGTTGCTGCACTATTTTCGATTACAGTTTGGTCGCTCATAATTTTCTCCTTCTTGCTTAATAAAGACCGCAGTCGGCCGAAGCTGGCTGCAATCCGCTCGGTAATACTCATCATGGCCTCCTTAATGCGTCGATTCGGGTGGCGCGTCCTCCCCCACCACCTGCTTTACTTTGTCCGCTGTCTTGTTCGCGGTGCGATCTGGCAAGCCATCGAGTTTTTTCTGCAATGTCACCAATTGGCTGGTCAATTCCGCCACCCGCGCTTCCCGCCGATCGGAAATCGCACGGTACTGCTGGCGAATATCCTCCACCCGACGATTGGCGCTGTTATTCACGAACACGAACATAATCGTCATCGCCACACACAGCAGCGACAGCATCAGCAGCAGGCCGCCTAGCAGTAGCTGACGCCGGTGGCCTCGCACTGAAAACTCACTGTTTATCTGCACCATCGCGACTCTCCTCTAAGGTGGTGATCAGTTGATTGATCTGACTGCGGAATTTATCGCTGTGATCAGATTCCGTGGTGGCTAACAGAATGCCCAGCGCGTTCTTAATCAGCCGTAGATCGGTCTCCAGCGAAGAGATGCGCCGCAGGTTTTTGTCGTGGCGAATACGCAGGTCATCGTTCTCCTGGCGCATCAGCGCATGGCTCTCCTTGAGAAGCATCACCTGCTCTTTGTAGCTGGTGATGATCTCGCCGCCGGCGCGATTGCTGGTGACGATGGCCGCGATGCCGGCCATTAAGGGTTTCCAGAACACAGCTGCCGCACCGCCACCGAGAAGCAGCGCACCGACGCTGGTCACCAAACTACTTTCCATGCCTCACCTCTCTTCACTGGCAAGGGAGCCGCCTGAAGAACATGTTGTCCGCCCTTGCCAGTTGCGCGGCCAACACCAGAATTTAAGTTTACTTTAATTAATGAATTTAAGTATACTTAAGTAAAACCCAACAGAGTTGTCAAGATGATGAAAAAAGAATCTGCAGGTGAACGCATTCGCAGCCGTCGTAAAGCACTGAAGCTCACGCAGTTAGTGGTGGCAAGTGGCATTGGCGTGTCACATGTCGCTGTTTCACAATGGGAAAAAGATGAGACGGTCCCGCGCGGCGAGAACCTGTTGCGGCTGGCAGAACTGCTGCAATGTACGGCAGCATGGATAATTGATGGCGAGGGCGAGGTGTTTGCCGCCCCGCTTAACGTCAGTGGTGTCAGTGCTCTGCCGTTGATCACTCTGGCGCAAGCGGCTGCGTGGATGCAGGAGCAACGCTTATTGATTCAGCAGCAGGCGACCCGCTTTCTCTACAGCGATAGCAGACTGAGTGAATCGGCGTTGGCGATCACCCTGGAGGATACCGCCATGCAACCTGACTACCGACCCGGCGACACGCTGATATTCGATCCTGCCGTTAATCCACAACCGGGTGATGTGGTGCTGGCACACATCAATGGCGAGGTTCTGGTACGTATTTATCGCCTGATGGCCGAACAGCATGACGAGCAAATTTTCTCGTTACGGCCGTTAAATGATGATTTTCCTGTACAGACATCGTCGGAGAAAAAGATTGAATTAATTGGAACTATGATGGAAATGCGCCGCTATCGCGCCAGATAAGAGAATGCAAAAAACCCGCCTATGAGCGGGTTAAAACCAGCAAAACTACGGCAATTATTACAAAACGTCGGTCAAATGATCGACGACAACCCTCCCGTGCACATCCTTCTGCGTAATGCGATAGTTAACACAATATGAGCGGCGGTTGCAGAGCTTATCGAACAGCGTCACGCTGCCTTTTTGCTTGCCGTCTACGCTTACAATATGCCATTCAGTGACATCTTCCTGACCGCGGTTGTTGAGTCTTAATACGCTCTGTTCAACTAAACGGTCGCTATCATCAATCTTTAAATAGTCGCGTAACATTATGCTCACCTCTGGTTAACGAGGGTCAAGATACGCTTTTTATTTATCCATTCAATCGAAATTATTTATCGTAAATACTCCCCCGGTGCAATTAATTAACAATTCGATTTGACGCCGTTTCGCTAGCCGTTTCGGTTAACTCATTAATTGAAAAATAGTTTACGATTCGAGTCTATATTGGTGGACAGCCCCCGCCCCAGGCCTGCTACTGTAGGCCCCACAATAAAAAGCTGTCCGGACAATCGCTATGCTTACCACCATCATTTATCGCAGTCACCTCCATGACCATGTTCCTATCAAAACACTTGAAGACATGGTGACCAAAGCGAATAACAAAAACAGCTCGCACGATGTCACAGGCATTCTGCTTTTTGATGGACTGCACTTCTTTCAGTTACTTGAAGGGCCCCGTGACGCTGTGCAGGGAATTTATGATCGCATTTGCCTGGACGCCCGCCACCACAATTTGGTGGAGTTGATGCATGACTTTGCCCCCGCTCGCCGCTTTGGCAAAGTGGGTATGGAGCTGTTTGATTTACGCGAGCATGATAAATCCATGGTGCTGCAAGCCGTGTTAGACAAAGGCACCTCTCGCTATCAACTGACCTACGATGATCGCGCGTTGCAGTTCCTGCGTACCTTTGTTATCGCTCGTGATAAAGAGAACTATTTTGAAATCCCCGCAGCCAGCACATGGGAATTTATTGCGGATGAGCCATCTCGTACCCTTCAGGATGAAGTCATTGACTCACTGAAAGAGTGCCACTTCGCCTTTCAGCCGATTATCGATCCGTTTGCACGCCGCGTGGCATCGTATGAGGCGTTAATCCGTACCCCAAATGGCGGTTCGCCAGGCGAATACTTTTCTGCCTTCGGTGGCGAGGCTGTTTATCATGCGGATATTCAGTCTAAAAAACTGGCGTTCGAACTGGCGAAAAAATTAGGTATTGGCGAACACAGTATCTCCATCAACCTGCTGCCAATGTCCCTGGTCACGGTTCCTAATGCGGTAGAGTTTCTGCTGACGCAGATTGAAGCCAATGGTTTGGTCCCCGAGCAGGTGATTGTTGAAGTCACAGAAAATGAGATCATCTCGCGCACCGATGAGTTTGCGGCACAGGTGCGCAAACTGAAATCGGCGGGTATCAGTCTGGCCCTGGATGATTTTGGCGCGGGCTTTGCTGGCCTGTCACTGTTATCAAGATTCCAGCCGGACAAAATTAAGATTGATCGTGAGCTGATTAGCGATGTGCACAAAAGCGGTCCTAAACAGGCCATTTTGCATGCCATCATTAAGTGCTGTAACTCGCTGGAGATTGCGGTGATTGCAGAGGGCGTGGAGAAAGCCGAGGAGTGGATGTGGCTGGAAGCGGCAGGCATTAGCCAGTTCCAGGGGTATCTGTTCGCGCGTCCGCAATTAAATGGTTTCCCGGCTATCGCCTGGCCGGAAATCAAATAGCGAACGGTTAGAGAGAATAAAAAACCGCCTTTAACCGGCGGTTTTTGCATTTAAAGCGGGAAGTAACCCGGTGGTAATAATCGATCGCTGATGACCTGGTAGTTCATCAACTTAAAAGAACTTAAGGTGATGGGCACGGCAACGCAGGGACGGTACCAGCCAAACTGCTTTATATATCGCCAGACTTCTGGTGGATTATCTTTATCTCTAACCCAGTAATAACCTTCTTTCATTCTTACACGCTTCTTGTCGCTGCAGCCCTTACTCAACACTCCTCAACGCCTCGCGTGATGCGCATGTTGCACACCGAGTTCCCTGCTCTGACGAATGCTTACCTAAGGCCCACACTTTAGCATATCGAGCGCGCAATTGATCAGTAAGTGATTGTTTTATTTAGCGCTTCGCTTATCGACACCGATATTAACGGCATAAAAAAAGCCGCATTCGCGGCTTAATCAGGCATCAATAATAGGTGACATCAATGGTGCCGTACTGCCTGTCCGTGACTTGCCCTTCGGCATCAGTGGTTACGGTATCGCAACGGAAAGGAACATCATTCTTATACTGGCATTGCGTGGTAACCGTCTTGCTTTGCTCGTTTCTTTGCACCGTCGTCACCACATCGGATATCTTTTTTGCGTCCGTATCATGTTTGGCACTGGCGCGTGACACTTCCTCATCGCCCTTCTTAATACTCAACAGCGTCATATCACCGACGTTATTGTAGGTCAGATGGAATTTAACATCGGAGGCGGGAGAGGAGATTTGATCAACCCAACCCTGATCGTTATAGCCAATATCCACCGTCATGCTGGGAGTGACTTTTTTTATTACCGCGCACTGCTTATTCAGCGTGACGACCACATCCTGACCGTTTTCTGTGCCAGTCAGTTTATCGCCTTCCCGCGTCACTTCGGTGATCTCTCCGGCTTTATCAATGGATTTCACATGGGCAATACAGCCTTGCCCATCGAACGCGATATCGACATCAAAGATTGGCGTGTCGTCGGCGCTAAACAGGCGCTGATGCGTGCTTTTGACTTTGCCGGGAATGGCTTCGAACTGATAGAGGTAAGCGTAATTTTTCATCTGCGGTGCAAAGTCCGCATTTTTATTATCACAGCCGGATAGCATGATCGTTGCCATCAACAGCAGCAGGGTGGGCTTCACGTGAGAATCCTCTTCTCGATGTACGCGGTGTGTCAGGCCAGCATCATGCCGCTGTTACTGAAAAAGATAAATGCTTTCCCGCCTGACACCGCAACAATCTTTGCAGCCACTACACCTGCATGTTCATGATATCGGTGTACGCCGATACCAGTTTGTTACGCACCTGAATCCCCATTTGCATGGAAATGGAGGATTTCTGCAGATCGACCATCACATCGTTTAACTGGATGCCCGGTTTGCCCATTTCAAAATCCTGTGCCTGGGTGCGCGCGGCGGTTTGCGTGTCGCTGATCTTATCCAGTGCTGCTTTCATGGTGGCACCAAAATCTACCTGATTGGTTGACTCGGCCTGCTTGCCGCTGGCCTGTAACGACGTTAACTGCAGCTGCTGCAACACACCATCAATTGCCTGAATCGACATTGCCTATACCTCATTAAAGAAGGGTTTAAATTTTCACGCTGCAAAAGTTAACACACTGTCAATAGGACAAAGGCGCTAAATAAACGTAAAAAACCCAGCTTATCCAGCCATCGAAGTGACCCGATTCATCAATAATGCCAGCCATAAGATTGGAATTTCATTTAAGACGTTGCTTCAGGGAGTCTGTTTTGTCACCACAACTTACCCGGTCAATTATGTCAGGCAGGAATCGGTCATGAATGCGAGTGCAGCCGCCACACAAGATACCGCAAAGAAAGGTTTCAATGACCTTCTGGCTCGCCTGCGCGCCAATCCGCGAATTCCAATCATTGTTGCTGCCGCTGCCGCTATCGCAGTGGTTTTTGCATTGGTGCTGTGGGCTAAAGCCCCTGACTATCGCGTCCTTTATAACAACCTCTCCGATGAGGATGGCGGCGCGATTGTTACCCAGCTAACGCAAATGAACATTCCTTACCAGTTCGCCGAAAACGGCGGTGCCTTGATGGTGCCTGCCGATAAGGTACATGAACTGCGTCTGCGCCTGGCGCAACAGGGGCTGCCGAAAGGTGGCTCTGTTGGCTTTGAGCTGATGGACAAAGAGAAGTTCGGCATCAGCCAGTTTAGCGAGCAGATCAACTACCAGCGTGCGCTGGAAGGTGAGCTGGCCCGCACCATTGAAACGCTCGGCCCGGTCAAGAGCGCGCGCGTGCATCTGGCGATGCCAAAACCCACACTGTTCGTGCGTGAGCAGAAAGCGCCTTCGGCCTCCGTGACATTGAACCTGCAACCGGGTCGCGCACTCGATGAAGGCCAGATTCAGGCCATTCAGCATATGGTGTCGAGCAGCGTCGCCGGTCTGCCGCCTGGCAACGTGACCGTGGTGGATCAGGCCGGTCGTCTGCTGACCCGTTCTGACAGCGAAGGTCGTGACCTGAATGATGCACAGCTGAAGTACGCGTCTGAAGTGGAAGCGCGTTATCAGCAGCGTATCGAAGCCATTCTGAATCCGATCGTTGGCCAGGGCAATGTGCATGCGCAGGTGACAGCGCAGATCAACTTTGACCGCAGCGAACAAACCGACGAGAAGTACAAACCGAACGCCGATCCGAACAGCACGGCGATTCGCTCGCGTCAGACCAATACCAACCAGCAGAATGGCAGCCCGTACCCAAGTGGCGTGCCGGGTGCGTTGTCGAATCAACCTGCCCCTGCGAATACTGCACCGGTTAACAATCCGCAGCAGCAAAATGCCAACGGCCAGAATGCGAATGGCCAGAACAACGCGGCGAACAACAACGGCACCACCACCAGCACGCAGCAAAGCAGCGGCCCGAGCAGCTCAAGCCGTAACGACACCGTGAACTACGAACTGGACCGCACCATTCGCCACACCAAGGTCAATGTGGGCGATGTGCAGCGTCTGTCGGTGGCCGTGGTGGTGAACTACCGTGATGACGGCAAAGGCAAAGCCGTTGCACTGAACGATCAGCAGATCAAACAGATTGAAGACCTGACCCGTGAAGCGATGGGTTACTCGCAGAATCGTGGCGACAGCGTCAACGTGGTGAACTCGCAGTTCAACATCACTGAGCCGACTGGCGGTGACCTGCCGTTCTGGCAGTCGCAAGCGTTCTTCGACATGTTGATGAGCGGCGGTCGCTGGCTGCTGGTGGCGCTGGTTGCCTTCATCCTGTATCGCAAGCTGGTGCGTCCACAGCTGATGCGTAAGAAAGCGCAGGAGCAAGCGGCAGCAGAAGCAGCGGCAGCCCGTGCGGAAGCCATGGAGTCTGAAGAAGCTTACAGCGTGCAGCTCAGTAAAGATGAGCTGGATCAGGAGCGTAAATCTAATAACCGCATGAGCGCCGAGGTGATGAGCCAGCGCATCCGCGATATGTCTGAAAACGATCCGCGCGTTGTGGCGCTGGTTATCCGCGAATGGATGAGTAAAGAACTATGAGTCTGACCGGTACTGAAAAAAGCGCCATTCTGATGATGACCATTGGCGAAGAACGTGCGGCCGAGGTGTTCAAACACCTCAACCAGCGTGAAGTGCAGCACCTGAGCGCCGCGATGGCGGGGATGCGTCAGGTGTCGCATAAGCAACTGACCGAAGTGCTGCGCGAGTTTGAAGCAGATGCCGAGCAGTTTGCTGCGCTGAGCCTCAACTCCAATGACTACCTGCGTTCAGTGCTGATCAAAGCGCTGGGCGAGGAGCGTGCATCAAGCCTGCTGGAAGATATTCTCGAGAAGAACGAGACCACCAGCGGCATGGAAACACTCAACTTTATGGAACCACAGGCAGCGGCCGATCTTATCCGCGACGAACATCCGCAGATTATCGCCACCATCCTGGTGCACCTCAAACGTGGCCAGGCCGCAGATATTCTGGCGCTGTTCGACGAACGTCTGCGTCACGATGTGATGCTGCGTATCGCCACCTTCGGTGGTGTACAGCCAGCGGCGCTGGCAGAACTGACCGAAGTCCTGAACGGTCTGCTGGATGGCACCAACCTCAAGCGTGCGAAGATGGGTGGCGTGAGAACCGCAGCCGAAATTATCAACCTGATGAAAACGCAGCAGGAAGAAGCGGTTATCGAAGCGGTACGCGACTTCGACGGCGAGCTGGCACAGAAGATCATCGACGAGATGTTCCTGTTCGAAAACCTGGTGGAAGTGGACGATCGCAGCATCCAGCGCCTGCTGCAGGAAGTGGAGTCCGAGCAGTTGCTGATCGCCCTGAAAGGTGCCGAACAGCCGCTGCGCGAGAAGTTCCTCAAGAACATGTCAGCGCGTGCAGCCGATATCCTGCGCGACGATCTGGCCAACCGTGGTCCGGTGCGTATGTCGGCCGTGGAGAACGAACAGAAAGCGATCCTGCTGGTGGTCCGTCGCCTGGCAGAATCCGGCGAAATGGTAATTGGTGGTGGCGAGGAAACTTATGTCTGATGCCTTTTCCGCCCGTGCGTGGCAGCGCTGGCAGCCTGATGATTTAGGCAGCACCTTCAAAGTGGCGGAAGAACTGCCGCAGGAAGAGCCGGCTGTGGATGTCGAAATGAGTGCCGAAGCTGAGCAACAGCAGATGCTGGAGCGCATGCAACAGCAGATGCGCAAAGATGCACAGACGCAAGGTTACAGCGAGGGCTATCAAAAGGGTTTTGCCGAGTCACAGCAGAACGGTTACGACGCCGGTTTCCAGCAGGGACTCGCCGATGCCCAACAGCAGCAGGCGCCCTTACAGGCGCGCATGCAGCAGTTAGTCACCGAGTTCCATCACACGCTGGAAGCGCTGGATAGCGTCATCGCCTCACGTCTGATGCAGCTGGCCTTGGAAGCGGCGCGCACGGTCATTGGCCAGGCCACACAAGTGGATGGCACCGCCCTGCTGCGCCAGATTCAGCAACTGATTCAACAAGAACCCATGTTCAGCGGCAAACCGCAGCTACGCGTGCATCCTGATGATTTACAGCGTATTGAGCAGACACTGGGCCCGACGCTGGATCTGCACGGCTGGAAACTGCTCGCGGATAATTCACTGCATCCCGGCGGCTGTAAACTCAGCGCCGAAGATGGTGATCTCGATGCCAGCGTGGCAACCCGCTGGCAGGAACTGTGCCGTCTGGCCGCACCGGGGACCTTGTAATGACCTCGTCGCGTCTTTCCCGCTGGCTTGGCGCACTCGATGCCTTCGAGGATCGTATTTCGCAGGTGCAAACCGTGCGCCGCTATGGCCGTCTGACCCGTGCCACCGGTTTAGTACTGGAAGCCACCGGGCTGCAACTGCCGCTCGGTGCGACCTGCATCATCGAACGTCACGACGGCAACAACATCACTGAAGTGGAAAGTGAAGTGGTGGGTTTCAACGGTCAGAAACTGTTGATGATGCCGCTGGAAGAAGTGGACGGCATTTTGCCGGGTGCGCGCGTTTATGCCCGTTTTAGCGGTGACAACGCACAAGGCGGTAAACAGCTGTTGCTTGGGCCAGAACTGCTCGGCCGCGTGCTGGATGGCGCAGGCAAACCGCTGGATGGTTTACCTGCCCCGGACACCGGCTATCGTGCGCCCTTGATCACCGCCCCGTTTAACCCACTGCAACGTACGCCAATCCACGATGTACTGGATACCGGCGTTCGGGCGATCAACGCCCTGCTGACTGTCGGACGGGGTCAGCGTATGGGCCTGTTTGCGGGTTCCGGCGTCGGTAAGTCGGTGTTGCTTGGCATGATGGCGCGTTATACCAAAGCCGATGTGATTGTGGTTGGCCTGATCGGTGAACGTGGCCGTGAAGTCAAAGAATTCATTGAGAATATCCTCGGCGCAGAAGGCCGTGCGCGCTCGGTGGTGATCGCCGCACCGGCTGACGTTTCGCCGCTGCTGCGTATGCAGGGTGCCGCGTATGCCACACGCATCGCGGAAGATTTTCGCGATCGCGGCCAGCACGTGCTGCTGATCATGGACTCCCTCACCCGCTACGCCATGGCGCAGCGTGAGATCGCCCTGGCGATTGGTGAGCCACCGGCCACCAAAGGTTATCCACCTTCCGTGTTCGCGAAGCTCCCCGCCCTGGTGGAACGCGCCGGTAACGGCACCCACGGCGGCGGTTCGATTACGGCTTTCTATACCGTGCTTACCGAAGGTGACGATCAGCAAGACCCGATTGCCGACTCGGCGCGCGCCATTCTTGATGGTCACATTGTATTGTCGCGCCGTCTGGCCGAAGCCGGTCACTATCCGGCGATTGATATTGAAGCCTCAATCAGTCGTGCGATGACCGCGTTAATTGATGACACCCACTACGCGCGGGTGCGTCAGTTCAAACAACTGCTCTCCAGTTTCCAGCGCAACCGCGATCTGGTGAGTGTAGGCGCGTATGCCGCTGGAAGCGATCCGATGCTCGATAAAGCCATCAAGCTTTACCCGGAGATGGAAGCCTTCCTGCAACAGGGTATTTTCGAACGCAGCGACTATGACGACGCCAGTCTGCACCTGCAGGCCATGTTCGGCTAGCGCGAGCCCAAGCGAGGTAAGCCATGAAAACTGCCAGTGCAATCGATAAGCTGCGCGATATGGCGGAGCAGGATTTGGAACAGGCCGTGATTCATTTAGGTGACATGCGCCGTGGCGTAAAGCAGGCGGATGAGCAGCTCACCATGCTGCTCGACTATCAGGATGAGTACCGCAATAAGCTCAACACCGATATGTCAGGCGGTATTTCCAGCCTGCGCTGGACCAATTACCACCAGTTTATTCAGACGCTGGAGAAAGCCATTGAACAGCATCGGCAACAGCTGAATCAGTGGAATCAACGTCTGGATCAAGCGCTGAGCAGCTGGCAAGAAAAGCATAAGCGATTGAATGCGTATCAAACACTGATCACTCGCGCTGCCGAAAACGCATTACGACAAGAAAACCGTCTCGATCAGAAACGGATGGATGAATTTGCCCAACGGGCCGCTATGAGGAGAGGCGAATGATTACGCTGCCAACTATGGTTACGCAAACCTCTAAAGTCAGCGATGCAGACAGTGCTGTTGCATCGGACAATTTAATGGGTACAGATGCGCTGCCACAGGGATTTATCACTGAACTGGGTAACCGCTTACTGACGCTGGCTCAGCAACAAGGTGTTAACACGCAATCGACTGATCTGACAGCAGATGTCGATGAAAAAGGCGTCACAAAAGCGTCATTAAGCGCGTTATTGCAGGCACTGGACAAACCAGAGGCGTTAAACGCACTTTTACAACCGGAAAACACTAAAGCCACGCTGAAATCAGCCGATGATAAAGACAAGTCTGAAGCAAGTTCGTTAAGTGCCAGCGACTTACAGAATGTGCAGGCTCTGTTCGCGATGTTACCGGTTGCGGTTGAAGCGCGAAACAGTCAGAGCGCCGTCAGCGCCAGCACGGATAAAACCTCTGCCGATGCAGAGACTACGCTAAACGGATCATTGTTAAGCCGAACGCTGCAGAACGCGGTGAAAGATGAACAAGAGGCGCAGACCGACAGTACGCCTCACAAGAAATCCAGCGATGTGCTGAGCGGTGTCAGCCGTGATGTCAGTACGACGCCAGCAGCCAGTAGCAGTGCCGCTGCCGCCAGCACCACGGCCAGCAGCAGTAACAGCAACAGCGCACTGTCACTGGATGAAAGCTTTAAGCAGGTGCTGAGCACGCTCAGCAAACCGGAAGAACAGCGTAATACTCAGAGCGACATGGTAACAGCATTAACCAGCGCCCCGGTCAGCAGCAGTAGCACACTGACCAACAGCACGGCGACGACCAGTACCACTCCGTCGACGCCGATGCTGAATGCCCAACTCGGCAGCAATGAGTGGCAGCAGGCGTTAAGCCAGCAAATCGTGATGTTTAGTCGCAACGGTCAGCAAAATGCCGAATTGCGCTTACATCCCGAAGATTTGGGTGCTATCCAGATCAACCTGACCCTCGACAAGGATCAGGCGCAGTTAAGTATGGTTTCCAGCCACAGCCAAGTGAGGGCCGCGCTGGAAGCGGCTCTCCCTCAGCTGCGTACAGCGCTGGCGGAGAGCGGTATCAACCTGGGACAGAGTAATGTCAGCAGCGACGCCTTCGCACAAAGCCAGAATTATCAAGGCCAGCAGGAAGGACGTCGTGATGGCCAGCACGGCAGCTTTACCCTCTCCCAGGACAGTGAAAACGAGATAACGCCTATTGCCGTCCCGGCAGCCCTTCAGGCGCGCGCGACAGGTAACGGCGCTGTCGATATCTTTGCCTGACAGCGGCTAAACGCTGAAGGTAAGCGTAAAACCCGCGTCTTTTCTTCCCATTGTTTGACTTAAGACGCGGGATAATCTGTCCAGGCGAGCCGAGAGGCTTGCCCATAATTCACAGGAAGTAACTGCAAACATGTCTGATAACGCGAAAGCTAAAGGCCGCAAACGTTCACTACTAATACCGGTGTTACTGATTGTAACGCTGGCCGCTTGCAGCGTGGCAGGCTATGCAGTCTGGCGAATGATGAATAAACACGGGGATGACAAACCGGAAGCGGCGAAAGTAGAGCCACCGGCCGCCCCTGTATTTTTTGCAATGGATACGTTTACGGTTAACCTGGTCAATCCTGACAACGATCCCGACCGTGTGTTGTACGTAGGCTTTACCCTGCGTCTGCCGGATGAGGATACCCGTCGTCGGTTGAATGATTACCTGCCTGAGGTGCGCAGCCGTTTACTGCTGCTGCTCTCGCGTCAAAGTGCCGCTCAGCTTGCCACTGAACAAGGTAAGCAGGCCCTGGTTGAGCAGATCAAACAGGCATTGGCGCCACCGCTGGTAAAAACGCAACCGCCACAGGTGGTCAGTGACGTGCTGTTTACCGCCTTCATTTTGAGGTGATTTAATGGGCGATAGCATTCTCTCCCAGGCTGAGATTGACGCGCTGCTTAATGGCGACAGTGACAGCGCGGAAGTAGAGAACAGTTCCAAAGGGACCGATGGCGATATCCGTCCCTATGATCCCAATACCCAGCGTCGCGTGGTACGCGAGCGTCTGCAGGCGCTGGAGATCATTAACGAGCGTTTTGCCCGTCATTTTCGTATGGCGCTGTTTAACCTGCTGCGCCGTAGCCCGGATATCAGTGTCGGTGCGATCAAGATTCAGCCTTACCATGAGTTTGCCCGCAATTTACCGGTGCCAACCAACCTGAACCTGATCCACCTGAAACCGCTGCGCGGTACTGCGCTGGTGGTATTTTCACCGAGTCTGGTGTTTATCGCCGTAGATAACCTGTTTGGTGGTGATGGCCGTTTCCCGACCAAAGTGGAAGGCCGTGAATTTACCCATACCGAGCAACGCGTTATCCGTCGCATGCTGAAGCTGGCACTGGATGGTTACAGCGATGCCTGGAAAGCGATTTACCCGCTGGATGTTGAGTACGTCCGTTCGGAAATGCAGGTGAAATTTACCAACATCACCACTTCGCCGAACGATATCGTGGTCAACACCCCGTTCCAGGTCGAGATTGGTAACCTGGTGGGTGAATTTAATATCTGTATTCCGTTTTCAATGATTGAGCCGCTGCGCGAGTTGCTGGTCAATCCACCACTGGAAAACTCCCGTCAGGAAGATACGCACTGGCGCGACAATCTGGTGAAACAGGTGCAGCACTCGGAGCTGGAGCTGATTGCCCACTTCGCGGAAACATCCATGCGCCTGTCACGTATTTTGCAATTGAAACCTGGTGACGTCCTGCCCATTGAGAAGCCGGACCGCATCATTGCTCACGTCGATGGCGTACCCGTGCTGACCAGCCAATATGGCACCATGAATGGCCAGTACGCGCTGCGTGTTGAACACCTGATTAACCCGATTTTGAATTCGCTGAACGAGGAACAGCCCGATGAGTGACAGCAAAAAACCGTCCGATGATATTTCTGCGGACGACCTGTGGGCTGAGGCAATGAACGAGCAGGCAACCACCAGCACGCCTGATCCAACCGAGAACGTTTTCAAATCGTTTGAAAGCAACGGTGCCAGTGGCTCGCTGCAAGACATCGATCTGATTATGGATATCCCGGTCAAACTCACCGTGGAACTGGGTCGCACCAAGATGACCATCAAGGAGCTGCTGCGCCTGACGCAGGGTTCCGTGGTGGCTCTGGATGGCCTGGCCGGTGAACCACTGGATATCTTGATCAATGGTTACCTGATTGCGCAGGGCGAAGTCGTCGTCGTGAACGACAAATATGGCGTGCGTATCACCGACATTATTACGCCATCTGAACGTATGCGTCGTCTGAGCCGTTAAGCATGTTAAAGAACGCGCAAATTGGCCAGCCTGTTCATAGCCAGCCGGTGGTCTCTACCGGTTCGGTGATTGGGCAAGTCAGCAGCGTGCTGGCAGTGATTGTTCTGCTGATTCTGGCCTGTGGCTGGCTGGCAAAACGCCTTGGCTTTGCGCCCAAAACCGTCAACACCCAGGCGCTGAAAATTAGCGCCAGCGTGCAGGTGGGTCGTCAGGAGCGGGTGGTGATTGTTGACACCGCCGATGCGCGTTTAGTGCTGGGCGTCACCGCCCAGCAAATTACCCATCTGCATTCGCTGCCGCCGCTGCCACCTGAAGAGCTGGTGAACAAAACCGTGGCGCCGCAGGATTTTCGTCAGCTGTTCCAGAATCTGGTTAAACGTCCCGGAAAACCCCAATGATGCGTCGATTGCTTCCCCTCTTGCCGCTGCTGTTGCTGGCACCGGTTGCCCATGCGCAATTGCCAGGACTGGTCAGCCAGCCACTGGCAAATGGCGGCCAGAGCTGGTCACTGCCGGTGCAGACGTTGGTGTTTATCACCTCGCTGACCTTTATTCCGGCCATTTTGCTGATGATGACCAGTTTTACGCGCATCATCATTGTTTTTGGCTTGCTGCGTAACGCCTTAGGCACGCCTTCTGCCCCCCCCAATCAGGTTTTGCTTGGCCTTGCGCTGTTTTTAACCTTCTTTATTATGGCGCCGACCTTCGACAAGATTTATAGCGACGCCTATTTGCCGTTCAGTCAGGACAAAATCAGCATGGACGTAGCGATCGACAAAGGCGCTCAACCGCTGCGTGAATTTATGCTGCGTCAGACGCGTGAAGCCGATTTAGCGCTGTTTGCTCGTCTTGCCAACACCGCGCCGATTCAAGGTCCGGAAGCCGTACCGATGCGCATTTTGCTGCCGGCTTACGTCACCAGTGAACTGAAAACTGCTTTCCAGATTGGTTTTACAGTGTTCATCCCGTTCCTGATCATCGACCTGGTGGTTGCCAGCGTGTTGATGGCGCTGGGGATGATGATGGTGCCGCCGGCGACCATTTCTCTGCCATTCAAGCTGATGTTGTTTGTGTTGGTGGATGGCTGGCAGCTGCTGGTGGGTTCACTGGCACAAAGTTTCTACTCCT
>AEWW01005510.1_pt1 | contig 15111 bp, 15 predicted proteins | sample 267848 | NCBI WGS metagenome assembly AEWW01 (sample SAMN00713649, study PRJNA62039) | ant fungus garden metagenome | place: Panama: Gamboa | collected Apr-2009 | depth 0.5 m m | reverse complement strand
ACGCGGTCTACGCACAGCGTACATTTGTAGACGCGGTTGTCTTCCGGGTTCAGGCGCGGTACATCGAACGGGCAACCTGCGATGCAGTAGCCGCAGCCGATACACTGCTCAGACTGGAAGTCGACGATGCCGTTAGCGTACTGAATGATCGCGCCTTCTGACGGACAGGCCTTCAGGCAGCCCGGGTCAGCGCAGTGCATGCAGCCATCTTTACGAATAAGCCATTCCAGCTTGTCGTTTTGTTCCACTTCCGAGAAGCGCATGACCGTCCATGACTTGGCGGTCAGGTCCGCCGGGTTGTCATACACCCCGACGTTGTTACCCACTTCGTCACGAAGGTCGTTCCATTCGGAACAGGCCACCTGGCAGGCTTTACAGCCGATACAGGTGGTCACGTCGATAAGCTTCGCCACTTCCTGCTGGTGGTCCCGCGCCTGAGGCGCGGGAGTGAAACCGTTAGTCGCGGAACGACGAATAATATCTTGCGATTGATAAGCCATAAGTCGTCTCCGTTACACCTTTTCCACGTTCACGAGGAAGGCCTTAAACTCCGGCGTCTGCGTGTTGGCGTCGCCGACGAACGGCGTCAGCGTATTGGCGATAAAGCCTTTTTTCGCCACGCCTTCGTAGCCCCAGTGAATAGGAATACCGATGGTATCCACCTCTTTACCATGAACCTGCAGCGTACGAATACGCTTGGTCACCACCGCCTTGGCTTTGATATAGCCGCGGTTAGAGGAGACCTTCACGGTATCGCCGTGGCCGATGCCGAGCTTATTCGCCAGTTTTTCGCCGATCTCCACAAACTGTTCCGGCTGCGCGATGGCGTTAAGCAGCGCGTGTTTGGTCCAGTAGTGGAAGTGTTCGGTCAGGCGGTAAGTGGTGCCGACGTACGGGAACTTCTCGGCCTTGCCCATCTGCTCGAGATCGCCTTTAAAGACGCGAGCGGCCGGGTTAGAGACCACGTTTGGATGCAGCGGGTTAGTCCCCAGCGGCGTTTCAAACGGCTCGTAGTGTTCCGGGAACGGCCCTTCAGCCATCTTATCGATAGCGAACAGACGCCCCATCCCTTCAGGCTGCATGATAAACGGACCGACGTCGCTACCAGGGGCGGCGGCGCTGTAATCCGGAATATCCACACCGCCCCATTTCGCGCCGTCCCATTTCAGCAACTGACGCTTCGGATCCCACGGTTTACCCTGCGGATCCGCGGAGGCGCGGTTATACAGAATGCGGCGGTTTAGCGGCCATGCCCAGGCCCAGCCCAGCGTATTGCCGAGGCCTGACGGGTCGGCGTTATCGCGGCGCGCCATCTGGTTGCCTTCCGGCGTCCAGCTTCCGGCGAAGATCCAGCAGCCGCTGGAAGTCGTGCCGTCATCGCGTAGCTGTGCAAAGGAGCTCAGTTGCTGCCCTTTCTTAACGATTACCGCGCCGGTTGCCGGATCGGTAATATCCGCCAGCGCTTTACCGTTACTTTCCATCGCCACTTCTTCAGATGCTGGCTCGTGCGGCGTGGAGTAGTTCCACGTCATGTTGAGCACCGGCTCCGGCGTCGGGCCGCCTTCTTCGGCATACATCTTACGCAGACGCGAGAAGATACCGGCGAGGATTTCGCCATCGGTCACGGCGATCCCCGGGGCGTCCGCGCCTTTCCAGTGCCACTGCAGCCAGCGGCCGGAGTTGACGATAGAACCGTTTTCTTCGGCGAAGCAGGTGGACGGCAGACGGAATACTTCGGTCTGGATTTTCGACGGGTCAACATCGTTGGACTCACCGTGGTTTTGCCAGAAGGTGGACGTTTCGGTGTTGAGCGGGTCGATGGTTACAAGGAACTTCAGCTTCGACAGGGAAGCCACTACCTTGTTTTTGTTCGGGAACGAGGCGACCGGGTTAAAGCCCTGGCAAATATAGCCATTCACTTTGCCCTGATTCATCATCTCGAAATACTGCAGAACGTCGTAGCTCTTATCCCACTTCGGCAACCAGTCAAAGCCCCAGCTATTCTCGGCCGTAGCTTTATCGCCGAAGAAGGCTTTCATCATGGAGACGAAGAACTTCGGATAGTTGCCCCAGTAGTTCACCTGGTCTTTCAACAGCGGTTTCGGCGTGTTGGCGCTCAGGTAGGTCTGCAGGTCGGCCTGTTTTTCATTAGGCAGCGACATGTATCCCGGCAGGCTGGTTGAGAGCAGGCCGAGGTCGGTCAGACCCTGGATGTTGGAGTGACCGCGCAGGGCATTGACGCCGCCGCCTGCCATCCCCATGTTGCCAAGCAGCAACTGGATCATCGCCATGGTGCGAATGTTCTGCGCACCGATGGAGTGCTGGGTCCAGCCGAGGGCATACAGGAACGACGCGGTTTTATCGTGCGCGCTGGTTTCTGCAATATATTCGCAAACTTTAAGGAAATCGGCCTTCGGCGTACCACAGATGTTTTCGACCACATCCGGCGTATAGCGGGAAACGTGCTGTTTTAGCAGATTCCAGACGCAGCGTGGATGCTGCAGCGTGGTATCGCGTTTGGCGAAGCCGTTTTCATCCAGTTCATAGTTCCAGCTGGTTTTGTCATACTGGCGTTTTTCGGCATCGTAGCCGCTGAACAGACCATCATCAAAGCTGTAGTCCTCACGCACGATCAGGCTGGCGTTGGTATAGGCTTCGGTGTATTCACGGTTGAATTTTTCGTTATTCAGCAGGTACAGGATGACGCCCGACAGGAAGGTTATGTCGGTACCGGAACGAATCGGGGTATAGAAATCAGCCACCGACGCCGTACGCGTAAAGCGCGGATCGATAACGATGAGCTTGGCGCCGTTATGAATTTTGGCTTCCATCGCCCAGCGGAACCCCACCGGATGCGCTTCTGCGGCGTTACCGCCCATCACCACGATCAGGTTGGCGTTTTTAATATCAACCCAGTGGTTGGTCATCGCACCGCGACCAAATGTTGGAGCAAGACTTGCTACCGTTGGTCCGTGTCAGACACGCGCCTGGTTATCCACCGCCAGCATCCCGAGGGCGCGGGTGAATTTCTGTGTTAAATAGCCGGTTTCGTTACTGGAAGCGGAGGCGCACAGCATACCGGTGGTCAGCCAACGGTTAACGGTGGTGCCGGCGCTGTTTTGGGCGATAAAGTTGGCGTCACGGTCCTCTTTCATCAGCTTCGCGATGCGATCGAACGCTTCATCCCAGCTGATTTGTTGCCATTTATCAGAACCTGGCGCACGATATTCCGGGAATTTCAGGCGGCTTTCAGAATGGATAAAGTCCACCAGACCGGCCCCTTTCGGGCAGAGCGCACCACGGTTTACCGGATGGTCCGGATCGCCTTCGATATGAAAAATGGATGCTTTGGCGTTTTTCGCACCGTCGCCGAGGCTATACATCAATAGCCCGCAGCCAACGGAACAGTACGTACAGGTGTTGCGGGTTTCGCGAGTACGCAGCAGTTTGTACTGCCGGGTTTCCGCGAGCGCAGTAGCCGGGGCAAAGCCCAGCGCTGCTGCCGTCGTGCCTGCCATACCGCCAGCGCAGATCTTAAAGAACTGCCTTCTGCTGACCTGCATGGTTCGCTCCTTGTTTCGACATTGTCACATGTAGTTATTTACTTTGCGGTGAAGGCCGCAAAGGTTCAGAATTGAGTTAATTTCCCTCGGTCCTGGAGGGATATAAAAACAGAATACCACATTGTGTGTATGCCTGTTCCAATACGGTTAAATGAAAGTGAATAAGAACCTTCCTGAACAAATCAAAAATGTGACAGATGTCACAGGTTATCGCCAGGTTACCCTCTGGAAACGCGAGGATTTACAACATCCTCAGCCAGACGAGGTAGCTGAAGAGGTACCCGTCGCTCTGGTCTATAACGGCATCTCGCACGTTGTCATGATGGCGACGCCACGTGACCTGGAACATTTCGCCGTCGGTTTTTCCCTGTCGGAAGGGATTATTCAAAGTCGACAAGAGATCTACGGGATGGACGTGGTGCAGGCCTGTAACGGGGTAGAAGTGCAAATCGAACTCTCCAGCCGCCGGTTTATGGGGCTGAAAGAGCGCCGCCGGGCGCTCGCCGGGCGTACCGGCTGTGGAGTATGTGGCGTCGAGCAGCTAAATGATATCGGTAAGCCCGTCGAGCCGCTGCCCTTTAGCCAGACCTTTGCGCTCTCTCATCTCGATCGCGCGCTCAAACAGTTAAATGAGGTTCAGCCTATCGGCCGTCTGACCGGCTGTACGCACGCCGCCGCGTGGGTGCGCCCTGATGGCGAACTGGCGGGCGGGCATGAAGATGTAGGCCGTCACGTTGCGCTGGATAAACTGCTGGGGCGCCGTAGTGAAGAAGGAGAGGGCTGGCAGCAGGGCGCGGCCTTAGTCTCCAGCCGCGCCAGTTATGAGATGGTACAGAAGGCCGCAATGTGTGGGGTGGAAATTCTGTTTGCCGTTTCCGCGGCGACGACCCTGGCGGTTGAAGTCGCCGAGCGTTGTAATCTGACGCTGGTGGGCTTCTGCAGGCCAGGCAGAGCGACGATTTATACTCATCCGCAGCGCCTGATTGCAGGTTAATTGTTGGTCAGTTTTTTTGAAAGATGACAGCAAATCCTTCCGCTTTTAGTTACGGGATGTGAAGACTATTATTTATCACATCAAGGCACGGCGCCTTATCCAAACAACTAAATGAAAGGGTTTATATCATGAAAAGCATCAAAACTTTTGTCGCTGTTATCGCTCTGGCCGCTTCTTTCGGTTCTTTCGCCGCGCAATCTGTGACCGCCACCGCTTCCACCATGGACGCCGCGGAAGCGAAAATCGCCGCTCAGGCGCAGGCTGCCGGCGCATCTTCTTACACCATTACCGAAGCATTTAGCGGTAACCGCGTGCATATGACCGCTGAGCTGAATAAATAAGCTGGCAACCCACTACCGTCGAAAGAGCGCCTCAGGGCGCTTTTTTAGTTTATACCCGCCAGGCGCAGCAGCGCCGTCACCACCGCCGCGGCGATAATCACCACGATAAGCGGCATCTTGCGCCAGGCAAGGAACACGGCAAAACCGACGCCCAGTACCCGCGCCATGCCGGAAAAATGCTCGCTTTCATAAAAGGTGGTCGCCAGCGCCACGGAAAAAAGCAATACCGTCGCGGCATCAGAAAGCAGCGCCTGCGAGCGCTCGGAAAACGCTAAACGGCTGCCAAGCTTTGCCCCGCCCAAACGCATCAGATATGTGCCGATCGACAGAATCGCGATCCCGGCGATAAACAGCGTCATATTAGCCATTATTTTTTCCTCGCCAGTAAACCAAACAATGAGAGCAGAACCGGTAATCCAACCGGCGCGAAGGGCACGGCGGCAAGCGAAATAACCGCGCCGCTACAGGCACGAATCAGTGTGGTACGTTTTTTAAAAGCCGGTACCACCAGCGCCAGCAGGATAGCCGGGAATACCGCATCCAGGCCGATGGTTTCCGGTGCGGGTAATAATTTACCGACGCCGGCGCCCAGCAGGGTACCGAGCGGCCAGATGAGCGCCACGCCCAGCCCGCAGAGCCAGTAGGCGGCTTTACGCTGCTCCGGGGTTTTCTGCGACAGGCCGAACACCACGCTCTCATCATTCATAATATGGCAGCCGAGCAGGCTGGCGGCGCGGGCGCCGACCAGATCGCGCACGGTGACGCCAAAAGGAACGTGGCGGGCGTTCACCAGTAAGCCTGCCGCCGCCGCGGCGAGCGGGTTACCGCCGCTGGCGACAATACCGATAAACATAAACTCAGAGGCGCCGGCCAGCACCGTAATGGAAAGGACAAACGGCACCCACAGTGGAAAACCGTAAGCCATCGCTAATGAACCGTAAGACATGCCAACCACGCCGACCGCCAGGCATACCAGAATGATTGCTTTAATGGTGTCTCCACTGAGACAGGAAAATTTGTAACGCATACGCTTTAGCCATATCGAACGAATTTCCATTATAATGAACGCAACAGAATGGTTTTTCAAGGCGAACGATTCGTTCGATATAAAATACGAGGAGCGGTGTATGACACAGCCCATCAGCGTAATTGCTAAAAGCCTGACGCGCGAGCGCTCGCGCACCGGGCTCTCACTGGCGGAGGTGGCGCGCCGCGCCGGGATAGCCAAATCGACCCTGTCACAGCTGGAATCCGGCAATGGCAACCCTAGCCTGGAAACATTGTGGGCGCTGTGCGTGGCGCTGGACATTCCCTTCGCCCGCTTACTGGAGCCGCAGGCCAATCAGACCCAGGTGATTCGCCGCGGCGAAGGCACCAAAGTGGTTGCTGAGCAGGCCAACTATCAGGCCATTTTGCTGGCGGCTTGTCCCCCCGGCGCGCGTCGCGACATCTATCTGCTGTTGACGCAGCCCGGCGCCGATCGGATCTCGCACCCGCACCCGCCCGGGTCGGTCGAACATATTATTATCACTCAGGGGCGCGCGCGCGTTGGTCTTACCGAAGCGCCGGAAGAGCTGGGAGAAGGGGATTACATCTGCTACCCGGCCGATCGGGAACACCTCTTTCAGGCGCTGGAGCCGGATACCCAGGCGCTGCTGGTGGCAGAGCAAAATTAGTCAGAATCTGCGCATTTTATTCTGATGCGCAGAAGATTATTTCATTTCCCATTAATGATTGAGTGAATTATTTATTCACTCAATTTCTTCATTGTTTTTCCATTTTTGTTTCCTTCCGTTTTGCCTGAAAACATGGGATTGATGTCACTCTTCCTTCCGGAAGGGGTTCGTATACTTAATTCGTGACATTGGGGCCTATTATGTTTTTAGAAGAACGTAGAAAGCATATCCTGAAATATTTAAACGATCATGAGCGTGGTTTTGTTAATTATTTTGCTGCTTATTTTAGTGTTTCAAAAGAAACCATTCGCAGTGATTTAAATATTCTTGCAGAAATGGGGTTGGTGCAACGTTGTTATGGCGGAGCGATTATTTCGCGGCACAATTTAAAGGCTGAACTTATTTCTGAAACCGGTGATAGTTTCGGCGTGCTGCTGCAGCCGATTAACCATCGGAAACCTACGGCGAGCGGTCAGCAGAAAGGAAAATCGATGAACGGCAAAGTGTGTGTATTCGGCTCATTTAATGTGGATATCGTGGCTCGAGTGGAGCGTTTTCCGCGCGGCGGAGAATCGCTACTGGCGCTCGCCAGCAGCCTTGGGCCCGGTGGCAAGGGGGCGAATCAGGCGACGGCGGCCAGTAAAGCCGGCGCGCAGGTCCATTTTGTCGCTAAGGTGGGCAAGGATCAGTTTAGCCACCTGGCGGCCGATCATCTCACTCGTTCAGAAATACACTCCTATACGCTTTATCAATCTGAGAGCGAACCTACCGGCAATGCCATTATTTATGTTTCGCAGGAAAATGGCGAAAATATGATTGCTATTTACTCTGGCGCCAATACTACAATAACGCATAATGAGATTGAGGCGATTATTCCAGAGTTGTCCGCCTCCGACGTTTTACTTGTTCAGCTTGAGAATAATTTTGACGCCACCCATTCGCTAATAAAAATCGCCAGGGAACTCGGTAAGACAGTCATTCTCAATCCGGCGCCATACTCGGCGGAAATAATCAAAAGCATCCCTTATATCGATGTGATTACACCGAATGAAACCGAGGCTTCATTATTATCCGGTATCGACATTCACGATGTTGATACTGCCAAAGAAGCCGCGCTGCGCATCGCTGAATTAGGTGTAAAGAAAGTTCTGATTACCATGGGGTCGCGCGGAGCGCTGCTGCTGGATAATCGCCAGTTTAGCCAAATTCGCGCCTTTCCGGCGGTCACCGTCGATACCACCGGCGCTGGCGATGCGTTTAATGGCGCGCTCGCCGCCTCGCTGGCTGCCGGCAACACCCTGGTTCAGGCCGCGACCTGGGCCTCTGCTTTCGCCTCTCTGGCCGTCGAGCTGGAGGGGGCTTCCAACATGCCTGACTTTGCGCAGGCAAGTGCCCGACTCCGTACCCTCTAATCCAGGAAAATAAGATGAAAACGATTAACGGTGTTGTACCCGTCATGCTGACCCCTTTTACCGCTGACGACCAGATTGATTATCCGGCGCTGGCGAAGCTGATTGATTGGTATCTGGCAAAGGGCGTGGATGCGCTTTTTGCCGTCTGCCAGTCCAGCGAAATGCAATATCTCAGCCTACAGGAGCGTGTCGAGCTGGCGCGTTTCGTGGTGCAACGCGTGGCGGGACGCATTCCAGTCATTGCCTCGGGCCATATCAGCGATGATCTGGCGGCGCAAAAAGAGGAGTTGCTGGCAATGGCGCAGACCGGCATTGATGCGCTGGTGCTGGTCACTAATCATCTCGATCCGCGTAATGAGGGCAGTGAAGTCTTTTTCGCTACCCTGCAATCGCTGTTAGCGGCTTTGCCTTCTTCCATGCCGCTGGGGCTGTACGAGTGCCCGGCGCCGTATCGCCGCCTGCTTAGCGACGACGAGTTCGCCTGGTGCGCCAACAGCGGTCGTTTCGTGGTGCTGAAAGATGTGAGCTGCGATCTGCCAACCGTTGAGCGCCGCGTGCGTCTGGCGCAGGGAACCCCGCTGAAGGTCATTAACGCCAATGCCGCGATCGCCTGGCCGGCGATGCTGGCGGGCGCCGAAGGTTTCAGCGGCGTGTTCACCAACTTCCATCCCGAACTGTATACGGCTGGCTGTGGCGGGAAGGCAAAAATCAGCGGGCGCTGGCCGATGAACTGGCGATATTTCTGTCGCTGGGCGCGGTAACCGAAACGCTGGGCTACCCGAAAAACGCCAAAATTTACCATCAACGGCTGGGGACCTTCGACAGCGATGCCTGCCGGGTTAATAAAGACGATGTGCTGAGCAAATTCTGGGGGCTGACGGTGATCCTCGACCAGATCCGCGCCGGGACTGAACTGTGGCAGCAGCGGATCGCCAGCTAAGGGAGGGATCGTTATGATCGTATCGAGTCTGCAGGCGTGGTCTGCGCAACATGCCGCGTTTCATCCGGCGATCCGCCAGGCGCTGGCGTTTATCGCCAGCCAGGATTTCCAGCGCTTCGCGCCGGGGAAAATCGACCTGATCCCGGGGAAACTTTTCTGCCTGCTACAGGAGATGGAGAGCGTGCCTTTCGCGCAGGCGCGGCCGGAGTCGCACAAGCAGTTCATTGATATTCAGTATCTGATTTCCGGCGAGGAGCGGATGGGTGTCAGCCGCGCTGAAAGCGGCAGTCATTGCGTTACCGAGGATCGGACGCCGCAGCAGGACATCCTGTTCTGGCAGGTTGAAGAAGAGGAGACGCAGATAACCCTGAAGCCTGGCATGTTCGCCATTTTCTTTCCCCAGGACATCCATCGTCCGTGCTGCCATCCGCGCGATGGCGAGCGGCAACATATCCGTAAAGCGGTGATGAAAATCGATCGCGCCTTGCTGGAGGAGGGTTTATGAGTTCGCTTAATCAAACGGCGGCTGAAGCGATTGCGGCGCCGAAACTCTCGCGTCGACGTTGGGGCATTATTTTAATCCTGCTGCTGGCCGCGGTGGTCAATTACCTCGATCGCGCCAACCTGAGTATCGCGAACACCACCATCGCCAGGGAGTTTGGCTTCTCTGGTACTGAAATGGGGCTGTTATTGTCAGCGTTTCTCTGGCCCTATGCGCTGGCGAATTTACCCGCCGGCTGGCTGGTAGACCGCTTTGGCGCGAAGAAAATGTTCAGCGGCGCGCTGGGGTTATGGTCAGCGGTGACGTTCTTAATGGGCTTCGTGAACACCTATAGCTTCTTCTATGGTTTGCGCATGCTGCTGGGCGTGGCGGAGTCACCGTTCTTCACTTCCGGTATCAAGATCACCCAGAGCTGGTTTGCGGAGAAAGAACGCGGTTTGCCAACGTCAATTATCAATACCGGTTCGCAAATCGCCAATGCGATAGCGCCGCCGGTGCTGACTATTTTGCTGTTATGGATCGGCTGGCGCGGCATGTTCATGGTTGTCGGCCTGCTCGGACTGCCATTGTTGCTGGCGTGGCTTAAGTTTTATCGCGACCCGGACGCGCGCGAGGCGATGCTGATACATACCGGGAAAGTCATACGTCCCGAAGGTGAGCAGCCGAAGGTCAGCTGGGGAGAACTGTTTCGCCGGAAAACCACCTGGTTCATGATTGCCGGTAACTTCTGCATCATGTTTACCATTTGGGTTTATCTGACATGGCTGCCGGGATATCTGGAAACCTCGCTGGGCTTTAGCCTCAAGCAGACCGGTTTTATCGCCTCGATACCTTTCTTTGCCGGTATTATCGGCGTGCTGTGCGGCGGGATGCTTTCTGACAGACTGGTGCGTAGAGGAATGAACGCTGTTACCGCGCGTAAAGTGCCGATTGTGGCGGGCGCCGCGCTGGCGGCCTGCTTTGTGATGCCGATTCCGTTTGTTGATAATAGCGGCGTTGCGATCGCGCTACTGACGCTGGGCTACTTCTGTTCACAAATGCCTTCCGGCGTGATCTGGACGTTAGCGACCGATATGGCGCCGAAAGAACAGGTCGCCTCATTGGGTGCTATCCAGAACTTTGGCGGCTTTCTCGGCGCGGCGCTGGCGCCGATTATCACCGGCATTATTCTTGATGCTACCGGGCACTTTACCAACGTATTTATTCTCGGCGGGATACTGCTGTTTATGGGGGCCTGCTGCTACGGTTTCTTTGTGCGCAAAAATGCCTAATCCCTCTGGTAGCAAAAACGCCTGATTGCTCAGGCGTTTTCTTTATTACGCAAGGTAAAACACTTCACTCAGTTCAGCGCTCAACGGGCTGTTATCCGGATTCGTCGGCATCACCTCGCGCATATAGCGCCACCAGCGTTGGCAGACCTCGGTTTCCGCCACCGCATTCCAGCGGGCTTCCGATTCAATTTCCACCGTGGCGAATAGCAGATGGCGCTGTTTGTCGAGGTAGATTGCATAGTGGTGCGCGCCATGCGCTTTCAGCGTCGCTTCCAGTTCCGGCCAGATGGGATTATGACGGCGCCGATACTCCTCGTGGGCGTCGGGATTGACCTGCATCACGAAGGCTTTGCGGATCATAACGCCTCCAGGTACAGCTCGCGTACCTCGTCGCGGCTGGCGCTGCGCGGGTTACAGGGCGCGCAGGGGTCGGCCAGCGCTTTATCCAGCCAGCCTTCGATATCAGCCTTACTCACGCCAAGCTGGCTAAAACCTTCAGGAATACCGACTCGTTTGCTCAACGCGCGAATCGCGTTAATCGCCGCCATGCTGGCGGTTTCATCGCTCATTTCGCGCGTATCGACGCCCATCGCCTGGGCGATGCGGGCAAAACGCGCCACCGCGTTCGGGCGGTTAAAGTTTTCGATGATCGGCAGCAGGATGGCATTACAAACGCCGTGCGGCAGATTGTGGGTCGCGCCCGGCTGGTGCGCCAGCGCGTGCACCAGACCAAGACCTGCGCTGTTGAACGCCATGCCTGCCAGATACTGACCGTATGCCATCTGCTCGCGGGCCTGCAGATTGTGCCCGTCATCGACGGCCAGCGGCAGCCACTGGTGAATTAAGCGAATCGCTTCCAGCGCGTTGGCGTCGGTCAGCGGATGGGCGCCAACTGAGACAAACGCCTCGATAGCGTGGGTTAACGCATCCATACCGGTCGCGGCGGTAACCGACGGCGGAATATCCAGCATGACGCTGGCATCGTCGACGGCAATATCCGGGATGATGTTCGGGTCGATGATGACCTCTTTCACCTGACGTTCGCTATCGATAATCACCGCGTTGCTGGTCATTTCGGCGGCGGTTCCGGCGGTGGTGTTAATTGCCACCAGCGGCACGCCGGCATTTTTCACTTTGCCCACGCCGGAATAGGCCGTCGACGGCGCTGGGTTAGCGCTGAGGATTTTCACCGCCTTAGCGGTATCGATCGGGCTGCCGCCGCCGAAGGCGATAATATAGTCACACTGCGCCGCACGGAATGCGGCGATACCTTGCTGAACCAGCGCTTCGGTTGGGTTCGGAAAGACGTTATCGAACAGATGATAAGACAGTTGATGCGCTTCCAGCGCCTGAAAAAGGCTATCGAGCAGTCCCATTTCCACCAGATGACCGTCGGTGACAATCAGCGCTTTTCCCCATTGCTTGTCCGCCACCAGGTTCACCATATCGCCGATCGCGCCCGCGCCATGCAGGCTGATTTTCGGCAGTGCCAACATAAAGCTCATGATTATTCTCCTTAAAGGGCGCTCGCTTTCTTAGAGCGCCAGCGCGCTGGCCAGCGGCGTGACGCCAAAGCGTTGGCCTAACGCAATCAACTCTTCGCGGCTTATCGTCTGTTTCATGCCGCCCATCGAATAGACTTTCACCAATACCTCAGCGGACTTCTCGGCGGTATCGATCAGGCCGAAAGTTTCATCCAGCGTCGGGCCGCTGCCGAAGACGCCGTGGAATGGCCACAGCACCAGAGAATGTTTCTGCATTTCGCCGGCAGTCGCCTGGCCAATCTCGTCGGTACCCGGCACCATCCACGGCAGAATGCCAACGCCGTCCGGGAACACCACCAGGCATTCGGTGCTGCCTTCCCATAGCTTGCGGGTGAACAGATCGCTGTTGTTCTCCAGCACGTAGGTCAGGGCGATCAGGTTGGTGGCATGGCAGTGCATGATCACGCGATCTTTGCCGCCGGTGGCTTTGATGCGCTCGCAGTGCGACAGGAAATGCGCCGGTAGTTCCGACGTCGGCACGGCTTCTTCCGTCAGCCCCCACAGGATGAAGTAGCCCGCGCCGTCGTTGTCCACTTTCACCACCCCAAGGTTGGCGGCGGGATCGAGCTGCACGTTACGGAAGAATTTACCGGAACCGGTGACGATAAACGGCTGATTAGCCAGTTCCGGCATCGGCTGGCTTAAGGCGATATAGCGCGGCTGGGGGTGAAAATCGGCTTTGAAGGGCGCGATATCCGCTTCATCCAGGCGCAGCGTCAGATTGCCGCCGTTACGTTCGTCCCAGCCTTTAAGCCAGGCGTCGGAGGTGGCTTTGATCATGCCCTGAACGAACCATGAATTGATGATGTTGTGCATAGTCTTGTCTTTCCTGTTGATTCGTAATAGGTGTGACTCCCCGAATAAACCCCATACGGCGCAATCCGGGGAAAGTCAGGCATTAGCCGCGCTGGCTCAGCACGTCTTTTTCATAGGCCCGCACGTTTTCCAGCCACTGGCTGCCTGCCGGCGTATCGTGACGCTGGCAGTACATTTCCCAGATCGCCTGCCACGGCAGCGATTTCTGCTCTTCGAGCAGCGCCAGCCGGGCGGTGTAATCGCCGTCGTTTTCCAGCTGGCGCAGCAGTGCCGTCGGCTCCAGCAGCGCGCGCAGCAGGGCTTTTTTCATGTTGCGGGTGCCGATAACCCACGCCGCGATGCGGTTGATGGAGGCATCAAAGAAGTCGAGGCCGATATGCACGCGGTCGAACAGGTTGTGGCGGATAATTTCGCTGGCGATGGCCTGGGTTTCGTCATCCAGCAGCACCACGTGATCGCTGTCCCAGCGTACCGGGCGGCTGACGTGCAGCAGCAGGCGCGGGATATAGAGCATGGCGGCGGAGATTTTGTCGGAGATGACTTCCGTCGGATGGAAGTGGCCGGCATCCAGGCACAACGCGGTCTGACGGCTGGCGGCGTAGCCCATATAGAATTCATTGGAGCCAACGGTATAGCTTTCGGCGCCGATACCGAACAGCTTGCTCTCAACGGCGTCGATATGGTGCGCCGGATCGAGCTTTTCACTGATGACTCATCCAGCGCGTTCAGCAGACGCTGGCGCGGGGCGAAGCGGTCGACGGTAATATCTTTCATGCCGTCCGGCACCCAGATATTCATTACCGATGGCGTCCCAAGCTGCTCGCCGAAATAAGCGGAGATACGGCGGCTGGCTTTACAGTGATCGATCCAGAACTGACGAATCTCCGGGTTGGCGTGCGACAGCGTAAAGCCGTCGGCGCTGAGCGGATGCGAGAAGCAGGAAGGGTTAAAATCGAGCCCCAACTGGTGGCGTTTGGCCCATTCCACCCAGTGCTTAAAGTGTTCCGGCCTGATTTCATTACGCGCTACCGGCGTGGCGGATTCGAGATAAATCGCGTGCAGATTAAGGCGCTTCGGCCCCGGTATCAGGCTGAGCGCCTGTTCGAGATCGGCGCGTAGTTCCTGGGCATTGCGCGCTTTGCCGGGATAGTTGCCGGTGGCCTGAATGCCGCCGGTTAAGTTGCCTTCCGGGTTTTCAAAGCCCGCCACGTCATCGCCCTGCCAGCAGTGCATTGATACCGGCAGGCGGTCCAGCTGACGCAGAGCTTCCTCGGCATCTACGCCGACGGCGGCATAGCGCTGCTTAGCAATTTCCCAGGCTTGTTCAAGTTGAGTGGTCATGCGCAAAGCTCCTTTGTAGGTTGTGGCTGAAATTGCGCGACGAAGCGGGCAATTTCGCTATCTGAATGCGGGGCGAAAGTGATGAGCGACGCGTTGTCGCGTACCACCTGACGGAATTCATCGACGTTTTGGAGTTCATCCAGCGCCATCAACTGGATGCCGATATTGCCAAGCGTGGAGGCTTCAATGGGGCCCGCCACCACCGGCAGGCCGCAGGCATCGGCGCACAGCTGGTTAAGCAGCGCGTTCTGGCAGCCGCCGCCGACGATATGCAGCTGGCTGAAAGGGTGGCCGCGGAGTGCGGCCAGTTCGTCCAATACCCGGGCATACAGCAGCGCCAGGCTGTCGAAAATGCAGCGCGCCAGTTCGGCGGGAGTGACCGGGATCGGCAGAGCGGACTCCGCGCAGGCGGCTTGAATTTCGGCGCTCATATTGGCCGGGTTGATAAAGCGATCGTTATTGCAATCAATCAGATAACGACAGGCCGGTAGCTGCTCCGTGTCGACAATCAGCGCCTGCAGATCGCTAATGTTCTGCTCCTGCAGTACCTGCTGCAGCAGCCACAGGCCCATGATATTTTTCAGCACCCGATAGCGCCCCTCGGCGCCGCCTTCATTGGTGATATTCGCCTTCAGCGCCTGCTGGCTGGTGTAAGGCGTTTTACTTTCAAAGCCCATCAGCGACCAGGTGCCCGATGAGAGATAAGCGGCA
>AEWW01025782.1_pt1 | contig 15331 bp, 12 predicted proteins | sample 267848 | NCBI WGS metagenome assembly AEWW01 (sample SAMN00713649, study PRJNA62039) | ant fungus garden metagenome | place: Panama: Gamboa | collected Apr-2009 | depth 0.5 m m | reverse complement strand
CGGATTAGTGGCCGCAGTCAGCCAACACCTGCAAAACATCGTTGTCCACGGGATGCGGACAGCGCTGGTACAACTGAGATAACGCTATGCAAGATGCGATAAGAATCCATTCGCGCGACAACGTGGCGGTAGCGCTGCGCGATTTACCTGCCGAAGCCAAAGTCGAAATTGATCGCCAGTTTATTACCTTGCAGCAAGAGGTTGGTCGGGGCCACAAGTTTGCGCTGACGCCGCTGGCAACGGATGCGCTGGTGATCAAATACGGCTTGCCGATTGCCCATGCCACGCGCCCGATCGCCATTGGCGAAATCATTCACTCCAGCAACGCCCGCACCAATCTGAGCGATGTGGATGAGTACGACTACCAGCCGGAGTTTCTCGATATCCCCGCTCAGGCCGGCGATCGCGAGGTGCAGATTTACCGCCGCGCCAGCGGTGAAGTCGGTATTCGTAATGAGCTGTGGATTCTGCCAACGGTGGGCTGTGTGAACGGCATCGCCCGGCAGATTCTGTCGCGCTTCCTCAAGGAGACCAACGAGGCAGAAGGGATCGATGGGGTGCACCTGTTCAGCCATCCGTTTGGTTGTTCTCAGCTCGGTCAGGACCATGAAAACACCCGCACCATGCTGCAAAACATGGTGCGCCATCCAAATGCCGGTGCGGTGCTGGTGATTGGTCTGGGCTGTGAGAACAATCAGGTGGATGTGTTCCGCGAAACGCTGGGCGGCTTCGACAGTGACCGCGTGCACTTTATGGAGTGTCAGAAGCAGGACGACGAAGTCGAAGCCGGCCTTGAACGGCTGCATGCGCTGTACAACGTGATGCGTGGCGATCAGCGTCAACCGGGCAAGCTCAGCGAACTGAAGTTCGGACTGGAGTGCGGCGGATCTGACGGTTTCTCTGGCATCACCGCCAACCCGATGCTGGGCTGCTTCTCCGATCAGATGATTGCCAACGGCGGCACTACGGTGCTGACCGAAGTACCGGAAATGTTTGGCGCAGAGCGCATTTTGATGAGCCGTTGCCGGGATGAAGCCACCTTTGATAAAACCGTGGCGATGATCAACGACTTCAAGCGTTACTTTATCGACCATCAGCAGCCGATCTATGAGAACCCTTCTCCGGGTAACAAGGCGGGCGGTATCACCACGCTGGAGGAGAAATCCCTTGGCTGCACGCAGAAAGCGGGGCAGAGCCAGGTGGTGGATGTACTGAAATATGGCGAGCGTCTGGTCACGCCTGGCCTCAATCTGCTGAGCGCGCCAGGAAACGATGCGGTGGCCACCAGCGCGCTGGCGGGCGCAGGTTGTCATATGGTGTTGTTCACCACCGGACGCGGCACGCCCTATGGCGGATTCGTGCCTACCGTGAAGATTGCCACCAACTCGCAGCTGGCAGAGAAGAAACCGCACTGGATTGATTTTAATGCCGGGCGTTTGATTGAGGGCATGAGTATGCCGGAGATGCTGGCCGATTTCGTCGATATGATTGTGGCGATTGCTAACGGTCAACCGGCGCGTAACGAAGCCAATGATTTCCGCGAGTTAGCGATATTTAAGAGTGGTGTCACGCTGTAAAAATCAGGTGCGATCGATGTGCATCTGACAACAATCACACTTGCTTATCTTAAGGGCGGCATGAATGCCGCCCTGTGCAATGCCAATTTATTCTGCTTCAGACACCGTGCGCGGTTCGCGCTCGGCTTCCGCCTGGCACACCGCTGCCGTAAACAGAATGTCGGTTGAAGAGTTCAGCGCCGTCTCGGCGGAATCCTGCAATACGCTGATGATAAAGCCGATGGCCACCACCTGCATCGCCAGGTCATTTGGAATCCCGAACATGTTACAGGCGACAGGAATCAACAGCAGCGAACCGCCGGCCACACCCGAGGCGCCACAGGCACAAATCGAGGCCACAAAACTCAGCAGAATTGCCGTCGGCACATCCACGGAAATGCCCAGCGTGTGTACTGCCGCCAGTGTCAGCACCGTGATGGTGGTCGACGCGCCCGCCATACTGATCGTCGCGCCAAGCGGAATAGACACAGAATAAGTATCTTCATCAAGATTCAGGCGTTTGGCGATCGCCATATTTACTGGAATATTTGCGGCAGAGCTGCGGGTAAAGAAGGCGGTCACGCCACTTTCACGGATGCAGGTAAACACCAGCGGATAAGGATTACGGCGAATCTTTTGGAACACCAGAATCGGATTCACAATCAATGCCATGATGACCATGCATCCCAGCAGCAGCGCCAGCAGCGTTGCGTACTCCTCAAGTGCACCAAAGCCGGTTGAGGCCAGAATCGAGGCCACCAGACCAAAAATCCCCAGTGGCGCACAGCGAATCACGCAACGCACCACCCACGTCGCCGCATGCGAAGCATCGGTAAGAAACGCCTTGCTGCTTGGGCTGGCATGGCGGAAGGCCAGACCGAGGCCGATGGCCCACACCAGAATGCCGATATAGTTGGCGTTGAGTAACGCGTCAATCGGATTAGCCACCATGCTCATCAACAGACCGTGCAGCACTTCGGTAATGCCAGACGGCGGTGAAATTTCGGTTGCGCCCACGTTCATTGACAGAGTTTGCGGGAACAGATGGCTCAAGGTGACTGCGACCACAGCGGCAAAGAAGGTGCTCAACAGATAGAGCATGATGATGGGACGGATGTTGGTTTTCTGCCCTTGTTGATGATTAGCAATCGAAGAAATCACCAAAACCAACACCAGCAGCGGGGCCACCGCCTTCAGGGCGCGAACGAACAGTTCACCCAGCAGACCTACGGCCAGAGCGGCATCACGTGAGAACCACGCCAGCGCTACGCCGGCAATCAGGCCAATCATGATTTGTTTTACCAGGCTTCCTGCGAACAGCGCGCCCAGACGTCCAATAAAGTTATTTAGCATAGTTCGGTCTTTTTATAGCGGTATGAGTGTTGTGCGCGGTTGCTCCGCGCCAAACGGTTTGCCCGGCGGAGTATAAGGAAAAGTCCTGGTGAGGGAAGAGATAATTCTGGACGTGCGGCGCAGATCGGTTTTTTGATCTGCTGACGATGTGAAATGTGACAGAGCTATGAAAGGTGAAATTTGCAGCTGGCGAAACAAAGCAGGGGCGATTACCGCCCCTGCAGAAGATTATGATGAGATGCGTTTCTGGTCGTTTCTGTGGTTAACCCAGGCGTTAATCAGCAGAGTACCGCCCAAAATCACGCCCACCACCGACAGTGAGATGCCCACCGGGATATGGTAGAACTCGACGATCAGCATCTTGATACCGATAAACACCAGCACAATCGCCAGGCCATATTTCAGCATCGAGAAGCGCTCAGCCACGTTCGCCAGCAGGAAGTACATGGCGCGCAGACCGAGAATCGCGAACAGGTTCGAGGTCAGGACGATAAAGGGATCGGTCGTCACTGCGAAGATCGCCGGAATACTATCAACCGCGAAAATCACATCGCTTAGCTCCACCATGATCAGCACCAGCAGTAGCGGGGTGGCAAACAGCACGCCATTTTTGCGGGTGAAGAACTTCTCGCCTTCGAGATTATCCGTCATGCGCAGATGTTTACGCAGCCAGCGCACCACCGGTTTGTCGCCCACTGCCGCGTCATCGCCTTCTTTGGCAAACGCCATTTTCAGGCCGGTGAACAGCAGGAAAGCGCCGAACACGTAGAGGATCCAGCTGAACTGCGTCACCAGATAGCTGCCGGCGAAGATCATGATGGTACGCAATACGATCGCGCCCAGCACGCCATACACCAGCACGCGGCGTTGCAGGTTTGCCGGAATAGCGAAGTAGCTGAACAGCATCAGCCAGACGAAGACGTTATCCACCGCCAGTGCTTTTTCCAGCACGTAGCCGGTAAGGAAGGCAAGGGTTTGTGCGGTCGCCACTTCACGGCCCGCGGTGCCTTCGAGGTACCACCAGAACGCAGCGCTGAACAGCAGAGAAACGGAGATCCATACCAGCGACCAAACGGCGGCCTGCTTGAATGACATGGTTTGTGCGCCGCGACGTCCCTGTAAGAAGAGATCGATCGCCAGCATGATGAGCACAACAACAGCGAAGCTGCCCCAGAGTAACGGTGTGCCTACAGTGTGCATAGTTGTATTCCTGTCCGGAAAATAAAAAAACGGCTAAGTCAGAAGACGTTAGCCGCTTTGATTAAGCTGCAAGCAAACCTCGCCTTCCGGCAAGGTCTCACTTACAACTCAGAATAGATTCCGGGTTGCCTGACGACCGGATGCGTTTAGCATCGTAATGACGATCAATCAGCTTACAAGTTACTCCCCTTTGCAGCGGTCAAGATACGTCCAACCGCGCAAGGATTCAATGGGGAGTTTGAAATATTCTGCAATATTTACACTTGAGCCTGGTCTGCCGGGAACACCACGCCAGTCTGGCGGCGGATTTCCGTCAGCAGTTTTGCTGTGATGCGCGAGGCTTCCAGTGCCGGATGCTCGACCTGGCGCTGCTCAACCCGTTGGGCAAAGGCCTCGGCTTCATACAGCATGGTGTTGATATGCTGCGGTTGCGTCAGATTCTGGCTCTCGCCACCGCGTGGGATAAAGCGCAACTGCTGGCATTCCGAGATTTTCTCAATCACCAGTGAGCCGGCTTCGCCCTGAATTTCGCTCGGGATCAGTGAATCGCTCACCTTGGAGTGCAGCAGCGTGACATCAAAATCGCCGTAGCTCAGCACCACTGCACCGTGCGCATCGACGCCACTCTCCAGCAGCGAAGCCTGCGCTTTCACCTGCTGCGGTTCGCCCCACAATGTGACGGCAGCGGCCAGGCAGTAAAAGCCAATGTCCATAATCGAACCGTTCGACCAGCGCGGATTAAAAGTATTGGGATTTTCGCCGTCGATATAACGCTGATAGCGTGAGGAGTACTGGCAGTAGTTAATCAACGCTTTACGCAGCTTGCCAAGTTGCGGCAGGGTGTTCTGCAGTTGCAGGAAGGTCGGCAGGCTGGCGGTTTTAAATGCTTCAAACAGCACTACCTGATGCTGGCGCGCGCAGGCGATCATCGCCTCGGCCTCACGCAGATTCGATGCCATCGGCTTTTCGCAAATCACATGTTTGCCGTGCGACATAAACAACATCGCTTGCTCAGCGTGTAACGCATTCGGGCTGGCGATATATACCGCATCGATTTCCGGGCTGGCCGCCAAATCGTCGAGGGAAGTGAAGGTAAGTTTGCAGGGATAGTCAGCGATAAAGGCATCCGCCTGTGACTGCTGGCGCGAATAGACACCGCTTAACTTCATTTTGCCGGTCTCATGCGCGGCGTCGATAAACTGGCGGGTTATCCAGTTGGTTCCCACAATGGCAAAACGAATCACGGCTATGTACTCCTGCAACAGTAAAGCGGCAGAGTAGCATGTTCAGCGGATCGTTCGTCAGACGAAATTTGATCATGCGATCCGCATTCCAATATGATGATGCGGCACATTTTTTTAACCAGCTAGCGGGGACGCGCGGGTGAGTGGAAGTAAACATGCATTGAACTGGACCACACTGCTGATTGCTATCCCCGTGGGATTCGTCGCGTCGCTGGTGACCTTAGCATTTCGCGGCGTCATTGATTTGATTAACCGCCTGCTGTTTAACAGCGATAGCGAAATCACCGTGGCGATGCATGTCTGGCCATGGATCTTCTGGCCGCTGCTGGTGGGCGCGGGCGGTGTGCTGGCGGGGTTCTTCCTGCGCTATGCGGTGGCGATTGAGAAACAGGAAACGGTTAAAACCGACTATCTCGAAGTGATCAACGCGCGCCTGGATGCGGTGCCGACCAAAACCTCGCTGTTTCGTGCACTCTCCTCGATTGCCAGTATCGGCAGCGGTGCTTCGATTGGTAAAGAGGGGCCGATGGTGCAGCTCTCCGCGCTGAGTGGCAGCCTGATGGGCCGCTGGTTCCCGCAGATGCGTAACAGCGATATTGTGGCGATGGCGGCAGCGGCAGGGCTCTCTTCGGTGTACCACGCGCCGCTGGCCTCAGCGATATTTGTCGCTGAAATTGCCTTTGGTATCTCGGCGCTGCAGCGGCTGATCCCGCTGATTGTCGCCTCGGCGGTGGCGGTGATGACCATGTGGTCACTTGGCTTTCGCAGTGCGCTCTATCCGCTCTCCGAAGCCTTGTTCCAGATGGATATCAGCAGTTTGTTGATGACCATTCTGATTGGCGTGGTGGCCGGTTTTGCCGGTTGGTTGCTGATAAAGTTGATTGCCCGCAGCAAAACGCTATTTGGTCGTATTAAATCATTGCCAGCACGTCTGGGGCTTGGTGGCTTAGCGGTGGGCTTTCTGGCGCTTATATCCACCGATATTCTGGGCAACGGCTACGAAGTGATCGTGAAGATTATCGATGGTCACTATGTGCTGGCTGGATTGATTGGCCTGCTGGTGCTCAAAACCCTGGCCACCACGCTGTCGGTGGGATCGAACGCGGTGGGCGGTCTGTTTACCCCTTCGCTACTGATTGGTGCGCTGCTCGGCGTGGCGCTGGCGCAGATGGGCGTGGCACTTCATCTGCCGGTTGGCGATAGCCTGCTTTACGCGGCGATTGGTATGGCGGCGGTATTAGCGGCCGTGAGTCAGGCGCCGTTAATGGCGATGCTGATGGTGCTGGAGATGACGCTCAACAGCAGCCTGTTATTCCCGATCATGATCGCCTCGGTGCTGGCTTCCATGGTGGTGTATCGGCTGCAATCGGCCAGCACCTACCCGGTGGTGAGCAACCACTTTAGCCGCTCAGAAGCCAAATTCGATTTCGATAATATGCGCGTAGATCAGCTGATCATTCCTGGTGCGGCGCTCCAGCCGGAAGAGACTGTGGGGCAGGCGCTGGCAGTCAGTTCGCTGAAGCGCGAACGCTATGTGTATGTGATCAACAGTGCGGGGCAATTCCTGGGGGTAGTATCAATCCATGATATCTCGCGCAAGGTGCTGTCACAGGAGATCACCCTCGATTCACCGGTCAGCAGCGTGATGGACGATAACTTCCCGTGCATTTATCAGAACCAGAGTATGCGTGAAGGCTGGGAGGCCTTTGCTCGCGTGACGCTGGAGCGTTTACCGGTGCTCAACAATCCACAAGAGCGCCGCTTTATGGGTGCCTTGACCAAAACCAGTTTGATTCAGAAGGCGCAGGAATTCTTATAACAACAGCGCCCGGTTAAGGGCGCTGTCAGGCACTTAGCGAATAGCGTAGGTTTCGATTTCCACTCTCTGCCAGGTACGCAGCATCGAATCCACCTGCACAATGGTGCTGGCCGGGCGGATGGTGCCAAAGGTCTCGAGGTGCGCCTGCGCCACTTTATCCGCATCATTCATATCGCGCACATACACCACGGTGCGCACCACATCCTCCATTTCCATATCCGCCTGATGCACCACCTTAGTAATGGTGCTGAGAATGGATTTGGTCTGCTCATAAGCATCCGCTTTTTCAAAATCCGGCGTGGCGCAGGTGCCGGAAATATGCAGCTGATTATCAGCCTTCACGGCACGTGAGTAGCCAAATACGGCTTCATAGGCGCCGCCAGAGGAAATCTTCACTTTAGGGGTTGGGCTCATAACGTTCTCCATTAAAACTGAGGGTTAGGTGGGTAAGGGTTTTCCAGTGCGATCGTGCATTTTCCACAGCGCCAGTAAGCCAAGCACGGCGCCGCCGATCAGATAGAACGCGGGGATTAACGTGATGCCGGTCTGCTTGATCAGCCAGGTATTGATCAGCGGCGCGGTGCCGCCGAGCAGTGAAACAGACAGGTTGTAGCTGATGGCAAAACAGCTGTAGCGCACGGTGCTGCCAAACAGTGACGTCAGGGTGGCCGGAATGGTGCCCTCAAAGAACAGCATGCCCAGCAGCAGTACCGTCATGCCGATGACAATCGCTGCCATGCCGTGGCTTTGCAGTGCCCAAAACACCGGAATGGCGGAAATGATGATCAGAACACTGCCGATGGTGAGCATGCGCTTACGACCGAAGCGATCGCCCAGCATGCCGAACACCGGAATAAACAACAGCAGTGCCAGCGTGGCAATCAACGACAGATTGGCGCTGAACGTTTCTGACATGCCCATAAAGCTCACCAGATAACTCGGGATATAGCCCAGCACGATGTAGTAATTGATATTGAAAGCCGCCACCAGGCCTGCGCAGCGCAGCAATTGGGGCCACTCTTTGAGGATCAGCGCCCACAAAGACGGCGCCCGTGCCGTGGCTTTAGCTTTACCAGCCTGCATTTCACGGAATACCGGCGTTTCATCGACATGCAGGCGGATAAACAGCGCCACGATGCCCATCAGTCCGGCAATCACAAAGGGGACGCGCCAGCCCCATGCCACCATGGTGTTTTCGCCTAACACACTACTGATCACGTTCACAATGATGCCGCCCACCAGGAAGCCGGCGATGTTGCCGAACTCCAGCCAACTGGTGAAGAAGGTGCGACGTTTATCAGGGCTGTGTTCGGCGATAAAAATGCAGGACCCACCGTATTCGCCGCCGGTAGAGAGCCCTTGTAGCATGCGCATCACCACCAGCAAGATAGGCGCAGCAATGCCAATGCTGTGATAGCTGGGGATCATGGCGATACACAAGGTCGCCAGCGACATCATGCTGATACTCAACACTAATGCGGTGCGGCGGCCAAATCGGTCACCGATCGGGCCAAACAGGAAACCGCCGAGTGGGCGAATCAGAAAACCGGCGGCAAAAGCCGCATAAATCGCAATCAGTTCGTTATAGCTGTTGGTGGTGGGGAAAAAGACTTTCGCCATGATCATCGCCATGGAGGAGTAAATGGCAAAATCGAACCACTCCACCATGTTGCCCAGCGTCACCCCGGTTACGGCTTTGGTGAGTTGCCCCTGGCGCGACATCTGGCGTGAGGGAGTTCGGTCCTTTACAAATCGTACAGCTCCATTAAGCGATGGACTTATTGTGTTTTCTTTCATTGTCTTACCCTGTCTGATTGAAGTGGAGTACGACGTCTGTAAAAGGGTTAGCGCATGTAGCTTCCCCCGGAAATCACCAGCGTTTCACCGGTGACGTAGCCTGGTTGCGCGCCCAGATGCCACACCCAGTCGGCGATTTCTGTCACGCTGGCGGCACGTTGCAGCGGCACCGACTTCACGCCCTCATGAATACGTCCGCTCTTTAAGGTGCCTTCGGTTTCCACCCAGCCGGGAGCGATGGCATTGACCACGATGCCTTGACCCACCAGCTCAATCGCCAGCGATTTGACCAGAGAAACCACCGCGGCTTTCGATGCGCTGTACAGCAGTTGCGAAGGGGAGACAGCGAAAGCATCCACCGAGGCGAACAGCAGGAAAGCGCCGCCCTGGGGGCTGATGAATTCACTGGCGACTTTGGCCATGTTGACGCTGCCAAGTACGTTGACGTCAAAGATCAGCCGATAAAGGGCGTCGGTGCTGCTTTCCAATGTTGAGGTGGGGAAGATGCCGGCGGCGTTGATCATCGCGTGGATGTGCCGTCCCTCAAGTGCTGTGGCAACGGCCTCGCGCAGCGCAGCATACTGCGTAATATCGGCGGTCACGGCAGTGATACCCGGCTGGTGCGCCATCTCACAACGATCGATGGCGATCACTTCCCACTGTTCACGCTGAAACTTCTCCATCACCGCTTTGCCCATACCGGAAGCAGCACCGGTCACCAACACCACAGGTTTTTGTGATTGCATTCTGTGTTACTCCGATCAAGCCATCAGGATGGAAGGGTGCTTCGGGGCGATGCTGACTTTCTCCAGCAGATCCAGCGTGCGCCAGGTCTCCTCAAGATTTTCCAGCCACAGGCGACGCACAATATCGATACGCGAATCGGGCTGCTGCTGGGTGGCAAGCAGGTGGCTGAGATTACTGATGCCCTGTTCGCGCAGCTGCAACATGCGGGCGATCAGTCGGGTTTGCAGGCAATAGGTCGGCCACTGCGGGCCACGCGGTGCGGCGAGTCCGACGAAGTAGAGGTTTTCCAGCGTAGTGGGCAGCGTCATGGCGGCAGTACGCAGCGGCACGCCATCCTGCCACTCCAGTAAACTGTCATCGAGGAACGGCAAGCGCGTATTGAAGCCCGTCGCCCACAAAATGCTGTCGTAGTCCGCCTGGCTGCCATCGCTAAACGTGACGGTTTTACCGCTGATGCTGTCGATGCCGGGACGCACGTTAATGCGGCCATGCTGGATCCAGTACATCAAGAGGGTGTTCACCACCGGTGGTTGTTTTTCCAAATCCCAGCTTTCCGGTTCAGGCATGCCAGGGTAATTCTCCCAGCGCCCCAATGAAATCATCGTCAGCACCTGAGTGAAGGCATTTTGCAATTCGGGAGGCAGGTCGTTGAGGAACGGGATTTCGGCACGCGGTACCCCCAGCAGTGCTTTGGGCTGGAACACCTGGCCGCGACGAATCACGATATCGGTCACCAGACGGTGCTGCGCCGCGTCTACAGCCAAATCACAACCGGAGTTACCGCAGCCCACAACCAATACTTTGCCTTGCAGCTGTTCAGTGTTGCGGTACTGGCCCGAGTGCAGCGAAATGCCGCTAAAATTCTGAGCTTGTGGTGGGAATGCGCAATCCCAAAGATGGCCGTTAGCGACCAGCACCCCAGCATAGACATGGGGTTTGCCATTGACGGTGACACGCCAGCCGTCACTGCCCGCATGACCCAGCGGCTCTATGCGATCTACGCTGCTGTTGAAACGGATCTGCTGGCGCAGATTGAAGTGATCGGCATAACTATCAATGTATTCTCGCACCTGATCGCGGCTGGGATAAACCGGCCACGCTTCTGGCATGGGGAAGCCATCAAATCCTGACGATTTCTTCGGTGTAATGAGATGAAGTGCATCGTAATCGTGATGCCAGTGACCGCCCACCCGATCGCTTTTTTCGAAGCAATCGGCGGTAATACCCTGTTCCTGCAGAGTGCGCAGTGCTGCCAGTCCGGCGGCACCCGCACCAATCACACAATAGCGAGCCTGGGATGTCATACGTCTCTCCTGCAAAGTTTTTGCAACATTGGGGTAACGTGATTGACATAGTTTTAAGCGGCTATTTGCGCAGAATGAATAGGGTTATGATTTTGGTTCATATAGGTTTGCCCTATATGCACGCTCAGCCATTAGCATTCGATATGGCTGTAAGTGGATTGCACCTCCTGCAAATAACGGCGCATCAGCCGCATCATTTCGCGGGTGGCAGCAGAAATGGCGGTGTCAGCACGGTGAATAAAGGCAAACACCTCAAAGGCGGGCGGTTCGATGGGTACCCATTTCAGCTTATCGCCGTATCCGAGGTGGTGCAGGATCGGACGCGTAGCGATAAGATCTCCTAATCCCCTCGCGGCCAATTCCAATGCCGTTGCCTGATGTTCCACTTCAATAATCGGTTCCAGCCGCGCACCGATCTCCTGAGCACGCTGATTGAGCAGACGACGGATCGGATCGCTGGTGTGCCAGGTGGCTTCACTGAATATCAGCGGTGCCTGTAATAAGGCATGAATATCCTTCGGCCCATATAAACGCGCATCACTCGCCGAGATATAGCCAATTTGCGTTGACCAGACCGGTTCACTGACCACCAGATTTTTATTATTCACCGGTAGCATCACCAGCCCGGCTTCAATCTCGCCATCAATCACCGAGCGCGCCACGTCCGAAGAGTTGGTGCCGGTTAAACGCAAACGCACGCCGGGATAGCGCGCCCGGAACTCGCAAATCAGATCGGCGAGAAAATATTGGTAGGCAGAACTGAAGGTGCCGAAAGATGCCAGTCCGCCTTTCAGCTCGCGCACGGACTGCACCGCTTCATAACCGCGTTTGGCCGCTTGCACGGTTGCGCGCGCATGAGGCTCAAGGCGTAAACCGGCATCGGTCAATATCAGGCGACGGTTGGTGCGAATAAACAGATGGGTGCCCATTTCGCTTTCCAGTCGCAGGATCTGATCGGAAAGGGAGGGCTGAGAGATCTCTAAAGACTCGGCGGCCTTGGACATGGTGCCCAGATCAATCGCCGCCAGAAAATAGTGTAATTGTTGGAGTGTCATCGTTTTTAGCCCAGCAGGTGAGAAGTCGAGGCCGATCTAAGACACTCCTGAGCATATGCGCTGAGGGGAAAATTGCAACGAAATGAATCGCTAAGCCGCGTTACCGCGCATCGCCTGATCCGTCATCCACAGGCGCGCATCGAACTCCAGCTGGTGATAATCCGGTTCCATATGGCAGCAGAGTTGGTAGAACGCTTTGTCGTGATCCTTCTCTTTCAGGTGCGCCAGTTCGTGCACCACGATCATGCGCAGGAAAGGTTCCGGTGCCAGACGGAAGAAGGTGGAGATACGAATCTCGGCTTTGGCTTTGAGATTGCCACCCTGCACGCGCGAGATGGCGGTGTGCAGGCCAAGCGCATGTTTCATCACCTTTATTTTGTTATCCCAGATGACTTTGCTCACTGGCGGCGCGCTGCGCATATAACGGCTTTTCATCGCCTGGGTGTAATCATACAGCGCCCGATCGCTGACAACATTATGGGTGTCGGGATAGCGTTCCTGTAAGAAGCTGCCCAATCGCTGATTATCGATCAGCAACTGCACCTGTTCGAGGATGTTTTCAGGGTAACCCTGCAGATAGATTAATGACATTGGGATTCCCGACGAAAGACAGTATACTGCGCCCCCTTTTTAGGGCGAAAATCGCGCAAAGTGTACCACGCCGGAGATTCCATGAGCCAACTTGAACTGACCAATCGCACGCTGACCTTGCAGCGCTTCCCGCCGATGCGTGAAGAAAGCCCGTTACAGGCGTGGGATTCCGCCGATGAATATCTGCTGCAGCAAGAACTGCCAGAAGGACCGGTGCTGGTGTTCAACGACAGCTTTGGTGCGCTGACCTGCGGACTGAACGGCCGTGAAGTGTGGCACGTGAGTGACTCGCTACTGAGCGAGCAGGCGGCGAAGCAGAACCTGCGTCTCAATGAGATGGATGAAGATCAGGTGCACTTTATCGATAGCCTGGCGCCGCTACCTGCTGCGCCTGCTGTCGTACTGATTAAAATCCCGAAAGCGCTGGCTCTGCTGGAGCACCAACTGCGCGCGCTGCGTAAAGTGGTGACGCCAGACACGCTGATTCTCGGCGCGGCCAAAGCCAAAGACATCCACAACTCCACGCAGCAGCTGTTCGATCGCATTCTCGGTGAGAGCAAAACCTCACTGGCGTGGAAGAAATCGCGCCTGATTTACTGCACTTACAGCGCGCCCAAACTGCCGGAGGTGTCAGAGACCACGGTGTGGCCGCTGGACGATTCCTCTTACCAGATTCACAACCACGCTAACGTGTTCTCTCGCGGATCGCTGGACGTGGGTGCGCGTTTCTTTATGCAGCATCTGCCGTCAGATATTGAAGGGGAAATCCTCGATCTCGGCTGCGGCAACGGTGTGGTTGGTTTGATGGCGCTGGAGCAGAACCCGCAGGCGGACGTGCTGTTCTATGACGAATCTTACATGGCCGTGGCGTCCAGTAAGCTCAACGTGGAAGTGAACCGTCCGCAGGATCTGGCACGCTGCCAGTTCCGCGTCAACAACGTGCTGAGTGGCTTCCCATCGGATCGTCTGCACGCGGTACTGTGCAACCCGCCGTTCCATCAGCAGCACGCGGTGACCGATCATCTGGCCTGGCAAATGCTGCGCGATGCCAAACGTTGCCTGCAGTACGGCGGCGAGTTGCGTATTGTCGGCAACCGCCACCTCGGTTATCACGTCAAAATGAAAAAGCTGTTTGGCAACTGTGAGCTGGTGGCGTCTAACGCCAAGTTCGTGGTGCTGCGTTCGGTCAAACTGCGTTAATCAGACGCTGAGCGCCAGCTCAGTGGCCTGTGCGATGGCGCGGCGAGCATCCAGCTCCTGCGCCACATCGGCTCCACCAATTATTTTTACCGCTTTGCCGCGTGCGGCTAGCTCGCCCGCCAGCTGACGCAGCGGCTCCTGCCCGGCACAAATCACCACGTTATCCACCGCCAGAGTGACGGTTTCGCCCTGATGGCGCAGGTGCAATCCGGCATCATCAATCTTCAGATACTCCACGTCGCCCCACATCTGCACGCCGTGCGCCTGCAAACTGGCGCGATGGATCCAACCAGTGGTTTTCGCCAGCCCGGCGCCGGGCTTGCCCGATTTACGCTGTAACAGCCAGATTTGCCGATCCGCTGCCAGCGGCTGCGGACGGACTAACCCGCCGCGCGCCTGTAAGCTCTGATCGATGCCCCAGCTCTGATAAAAATCTTCGTGCGCGTTTTGATGCAGCAAAAACTCAGCGGTATCAAAGCCAATACCGCCCGCACCGATAATGGCGACGCGCTGGCCGACCGGCTTTTTATCGCGAATCACATCGAGGTAGCTGAGTACGCTGGCATGGTCGATGCCGGGAATCGACAACTGACGCGGCGCAATACCGGTGGCGATCACCACTTCATCCACACTTTCCAGCTCATCAGCGCTCACGCGATGCTCGGTGCGAATCGCCACGCCCTGTGTCACCAGCTGATGGCGGAAGTAGCGCAGCGTCTCGCTAAACTCCTCTTTACCGGGGATCTGACGCGCAATATTAAACTGGCCGCCAATCTGTGTGTCCGCTTCATACAGCGTGACCTGATGGCCGCGCTCGGCCGCCTGCAGCGCGAACGCCATGCCCGCCGGGCCAGCACCGACCACCGCAATCTGTTTAGGCTGTTCAACTGGGATTACCGGCATCAGGGTTTCGTGGCAGGCGCGGGGATTAACCAGACATGAAGTGACTTTGCCGACAAAGATCTGATCGAGACAGGCCTGATTGCAGGCGATGCAGGTGTTGATGGCATCCGGCTGCCCGGCCTGCGCTTTGCGCACAAAGGCCGCATCGGCAAGAAACGGACGTGCCATCGACACCATATCGGCAATGCCATCGCGCAGCAGCGATTCCGCCACCTGCGGATGGTTGATACGGTTAGTGGCAATAACGGGGACGGACACCGCCTCGCGCAGATGCTGCGTGACCCACGCAAAACCGGCACGCGGTACGCAAGTGGCGATAGTCGGGATGCGCGCTTCGTGCCAGCCAATACCGCTGTTGAACAGCGTCACACCGCGCTGCTCCAGCGCCTTTGCCAGCGTCAGCGTCTCTTCCAGCGAACTGCCGTTATTTACCAGATCGAGCATCGACAGGCGGAAGATAATGATAAACGACGGACCGACCGCTTCGCGCACCGCCTGCGTGACTTCCAGCGCAAAGCGACGACGGCGCTGCACATCGCCGCCCCAATCATCGTCGCGATGA
>AEWW01028593.1_pt1 | contig 15432 bp, 20 predicted proteins | sample 267848 | NCBI WGS metagenome assembly AEWW01 (sample SAMN00713649, study PRJNA62039) | ant fungus garden metagenome | place: Panama: Gamboa | collected Apr-2009 | depth 0.5 m m | reverse complement strand
AAAGTGTTCAACAAGTCGCGTGGTTTACTCAATATGACGATGGCGATCCCCGCGCCAGAGAAAAAGTAAACGACATCCAGCCTGAAGTCACATGATCTCAGGCTGGCTCTGCCTTACTGCCGCACACCTTCCACAGAAATAATCAGCTCTGCTTTCTGCGATGCCGGTCCAAGATCTTTAGTGATATTGAATTCCTTCAACACAATTTCACCGTGAGCTTCAAAGCCGGCACGATAGCCACCCCAGGGATCTTTACCTTCGCCCAGCAGGCGTGCATCCAGGGTGATCGGTTTTGTCACGCCATTGAGCGTCAGATCACCTGTGATCTTATAATCGTTACCCTCTTTTTTGACTGCCGTTGAGGCGAAAGTCGCTTGCGGGAATTTGGCAGTGTTAAGAAAATCGGCACTGCGAATATGCTTGTCGCGTTCGGCATGGTTAGTGTCGAGGCTGGCGGTGTTCAGCGTGACGCTAACCTTATCGCTCGCAGGGTTAGCTTCGTCAAAGCTGAAAGTCCCGTCAAAATCCTTAAACGTGCCGTATAACCAGCTATAACCCAGGTGCTGAATACGGAACTGTACGAAGGCGTGCTGGCCTTCTTTATCAAATTTATAGTCTGCTGCGCTGGCCAGCAAACTGGTGCCTAACAGACTGGCGGCACTCAGTGTCAGTAGCGTCTTCTTGAGCATTTTACTTCTCCTTTTCAGAGGTTAACGGGATGCGGTAACCCAGCATCCTTTTCAATGTGACGTCTCGATCAATAAAATGGTGTTTTAATGCCGCCAGCCCATGCAGCGCGGAAAACAGCACTAATCCCCAGGCCAGCCACAAATGCAGATCGCCAGCCAAATCAGCCTGTTCACCTGCTCCACTTAACAGGGCGGGCACTTCGAACCATCCGAACACCGAGATAGCTTTGCCATCGGCGGTCGATATCAGGTAGCCGCTTACCAGTAGCAGCAACAACAAGCCATACAACAGCCCGTGAGCCAGGCTGGCGGAGCGGCGAATTAAGGGAGAATAGTGTGGTAAGAGTGCGGGTGGGGGAGAAATAACACGCCAGCCAAGGCGCAGCAGTAATGTGGCAAATAGGAGCATGCCAATGCCTTTGTGGATTTCCGGGGCGCTGTGATACCAGCCATCGTAATATCCCAATCCGACCATCCACAGACCCAGCGCAAACATGCCGTAAATGACCAGCGCCATTAGCCAATGCAACATAATGGTCATTAGCCCGAAATGTTGTCTGGAGTTACGCCACATAAAAGTGAATCCGTATCTGGAAATAGGTGGTAATAAGCATCCATACTTTGAAATATGAAAGCAATTAAGCTTACCTTTCTATAAAATTTAAAAAGACATTCGGAAATTGTGCGTTTATATCGATGTCTGCGTCAGAAATATTGACGATGGTTGTATAGGTGGCGGGGAAATAAATTTGAATTGAATATTGCTACACCTAATGCGGCAATCTTAACGCTAAAATGTCAGGAAAGAACTGTTAATGTAAGCTTGCGTCAATATAAGGCTGGCGCCTGAGGCGCCAGCGAGACAACGTTAAGCAAAGCGCGAAAGTGAAAACGGCTTCAGGTCAAAGGAGAAGGGCTTATCCTGGGCAAATTCACTGGCAAGTTCACCTAATACGCTGGCAAATTTAAATCCGTGTCCACTCAAGCCGGTAATAATTAATCGATTTGGCTCGCCTGGAAGGGTATCTATAATAAAGTCTTCATCAGGTGTGTTGTCATAACTGCAGGCCTCACCGTGTAAGCAAACGCCAACCCCTGGTAAGAACTGACGCAGGAAACTGAAGGCTTCACTGCCGTCTGCAGCGATACTGCCGAAAGGTTTACGATCTTCGGGTTTCTGCATCAGCTGCCCGCCATCGTGACGTCCCACTTTTAATGCATTGTTGTCGGCAGGGAAGCCATAAAAGTGACTGCCATCAGGCATCTCCACCGTGAAGCCAGGAAATTGGTTGTTCTCGCTATAACGTCCATCTGCCTGATACCAGGCAAAGACTTTACGCATCGGTTGTACTGGCAAATCTTTTACCAGCTCACTCACCCAGGTTCCGGCACTGACCAATAATTTACGCGCGCGAAACACCCCGTCGCGGGTAGTGACTTGCTGCAAGTCACCATCGCGTGCGATCTCACTCACCGGGCAATTAAACAGTTGTGCGCAGCCCGCCTGTTCAGCCAGCTGTATCCAGCTACGAACCGCCTGCTCACATTTCAGGAAGCCGGAGTGAGGTTCGAATACCCCAATGTAGCCGTCGGGCACAGAGATTTGCGGCCAGCGCTTGCGCACTTCGTCTGCCTGCAGGATTTTTACTTCCAGTTGATACGTTTTGGCGCTGTCGATGACATTTTGGATAAATGAGGAAGTGAGGGGGGCCAGATTGAGGATGCCGCTTCGATGCATAATGCGTTCACCGCTCTGACGTTCCAGCTCATCCCACAAGGTTTGTGCGCGCAGCACCAGCGGGACATAGCGTTCACCTTCGCCATAGGCATGGCGGATCAGGCGTGTTTCACCGTGGTGTGTGCCCTGGCTGTGCGGAGGATGGGCACTATCAATCATCAATACCGATAAGCCTGCCTGGGTTGCGTAAAAACCGGCGGCGGCACCCACCGATCCGCTGCCCACCACAATCAGATCATAAACCATAACCACATCACTCCTGCCAAACGACGAAATTTTTCAACAGCATAGCAAAAAAATCGTGTCCATGAAAAAGGCACCCTATTGGGTGCCCTTTCACGCGAAGTAAGAAATTAGTGCTTTTGATTATCGCGTAGGTATTGCTCTGTGGACTCAATCTTTGCAATGCCAGCTTCGAGTATCGAGATGAACTGTCTGGCTACGTCGGTAGTCAGCCAGTAGGTGGGTCCCACGTCAGCTTCTTCTTCTTTCTGATCCTGCGATGATAGCGAGTGCAGGCGGATCATCATGGCGTCATAACTGTCTACGGTACTGATGTCCCATCCAACCAGCGGATGAGTCTGAATGACGTCTTTATTTCTGTCCATTATAACCTCCTTATTACTCGTTAAACGAAGTGCTTCTTGAGGTTCAATGCGGCTTTTCTTGCACTAGCGGAACAATTATAACATGAAACAGGCGGTACAATAGTTAAAACGTGTGGCGATTAAAAAGGAAACGATAATAAATGCGTTCAGAATGCGACTTTTGTCGAATAATAAAGTGCCCGCTGCTTTGGGCCTTTATTCGATAATCGTGACAGTGGCTACACCTTAGTTATCGGCGGCGTTAGGGGAAAGCTTTACGCTGCAGCGACAAGTAAAAAAAGGCAAGTTTCAGGCCTGCGCTTCTGGAGGCAGCTGGCCATTACGCCGCTGAATCTCTTCAGCCAACCGAGTAAAGTGCTGCTGTAACTGTGAGTCGTGGTTCTGATTTTGCGCTTCGAGCGACAGATTATGCACCAGTAACTGACTGGCACGATCGTCGAGGCAGAACGTCAAACTGGCAAAGGCATTTTCCAGCACCGTTAAACGTCGCTGCTGTTCAGCAATTAATGCCAGCAATTCACCGAAGGTCATCGCCTCTTCTGGTTTTTCAGTAGTCATGTAAAACACCTCCCGTAAGCATGACGAGGCAAGGATAGGGGATCGTTAAACATGAGTCTAGATGCAGCGACTTTATCTGGCGAGAGGGAAATTAAAACAAAAAAACCGGGTGGCGAAACCCGGCAAAAACGGCACAGTGGCAGTTAATCGGTAATAAACCAGTCGTCTGCGCTTTCCCACGTTTCTTGTAAAATATCGCTAATGCGTTCGCGTGACGCTTTACAGCCACCAAATACGCTCAATTGATTGCCGCCCGCATAACGGACTTTGACATGGTGATCGTCATCGGGAAAATCACGGGAAATACGACGGGTAAGTTCGGCACTGAGTGCATCCAGTGCACCTGCGGGAAGGGGCTGAGTTTTCGCTACGGTAATTTCAACACGCATAAAAGCCTCCGGGATAATATACTGGTTATTTGTACAGTAAAATTATCCCAAAGGCAAGCTGTGCAATATTATTCTTTGATACGCCAGTTTAGGGTTTCACCTGCCAGGAACGGCACCAGCGTGTCATCGGCCACGTTGATGGTGTCCTGCACTGTCCAGGACTCACGAACCAGCGTCAGTGTGCCCTCATTCAGCGGCAGGCCGTAGAAGTTCGGACCGTTTTCTGAACAGAACGCTTCGAAATGTTCCAGCGCATTCAACTCTTCGAACACCGTGGCATAGGCAGGCAGTGATGTCGGGGCGTTAAACACGCCGGCACAGCCGCAGCTCGCCTCTTTAAGGTGACGCAGATGCGGTGCGGTGTCCGTACCAAGGAATACGCGACGATTGCCACTGCCCACCAGACTGCGCAGTGCTTCCTGGTGAATGTTGCGTTTCAGAATCGGCAGGCAGTAGAGATGAGGACGTACACCGCCCACCAGCATGTGATTGCGGTTAAACATCAAATGCTGCGGCGTGATGGTGGCACCCAGCAGGTCGTTGCCCGCAGCCAGATATTCTGCCGCTTCTTTGGTGGTGATGTGTTCCATCACCACTTTCAGGGCAGGGAAACGCTGACGCAGCGGTTCCAGCACGGTTTCGATAAAGCGTGCTTCACGGTCAAAAATATCGATGTGCGAATCCGTGACTTCACCGTGTACCAGCATCGGCATACCGATCTGCTGCATACGATCCAGCACGCTGGCAATGGAGTCAATATTGGTGACGCCGTGGCTGGAGTTGGTGGTGGCATGCGCGGGATAGAGTTTCGCTGCGGTAAAAGTCCCGTTGCGGAAGCCACGCTCAATTTCATCCGCATCTAAGGAATCAGTGAGATAGCAGGTCATCAGTGGCGTAAAAGCGTGTTCTGCAGGCAGCGCAGCCATAATGCGCTCGCGATAGGCAATGGCGGCCTCGACGCTGGTCACCGGTGGAACCAGGTTTGGCATGACAATCGCACGACCATTGACCGCACTGGTATAAGGCAAAACTGCATTAAGCATCGCGCCATCGCGCAGATGGATATGCCAATCGTCAGGGCGGCGAATCGTGATTTGCTGGGGTTGGGCTGTCATTCAAAAAGGCTCCGGCTGAGAAAAAACGAATGGGCACGTTTAGGCCGGGGAGTAATCATAAGGGTGTGAGCAACCGTTTGCACGGGATTTTATTGCCGGAAACAAAAACCGCACCCGAAGGTGCGGTGGTTGAGGTTAATCCGTAAACGGAATCACCAATTGTCCCGGCTTCACTTCAATACCCTTGGCAAATTTCTTCGCCAGTGCTTCCCCTTTACTACGGTCTTCGCTCAGCACATAGGCAGGCTTCTCATTGAAGTAGCGTTTGAGAGACTCATTAAGATAAGGCGTCAGTGTTTTCATGATGGACGCCATCTTTTCTGGTTGTACTTGCGCGTCGACAATTTCAATATCATGCAGATAAATCGCGCCTTCCTGTGCATTGAAAATCGGCTGCGCTTTCATCTTCAGCTGCATCTCAGCCTGCTGCGGACCAAACAGCGAGCTGACATTGATGTTTGCTTTGCCGGAGAGCGTAATCTTACCGGGTTCTTCACGACCAATCTGACTGGTGAGATCGCTGAGCACGATGTGTGCATTGACCAGCCCGGATACGCCGACGTCTTTTTCGAAGTTATTGCGCTTCTGCAGCGCTTGATTCACTTCCTGTTCGCTAATGGTGTATTGCGTCAATTGATTACAGCCGCTCAACAGCACGGCTAAAAACAGGGCTAATAGCCCAGACATCGCCTTTTTCATAGATCCTCATCCTGAACGATACGGCAAAACAGCCATAGCCTGCCTGAAACCGGGCCAGGTGTCACCAGGAGAGGGATGAGAAACGCCGCAGCGTTTCTCATCGGACGGGGCTATGCCGCGATGGAAGAGAGCAGGTTAATCTGGGTTTGCTTCGCCATATTGTCGCGGTAATCCGCTACGCGACTCGGCCATTCGATGCCAGCCACTAAGGTGAGCGATCGCAGGAGCGGAAACAGATTGATATCGTCTTCAGACAGTTCGCCATTCACGGCATTGGGTTTGACGATGAGCTTATCGAGTTGACGCAGGTCATCACTGATGTTTTTTATCAGCCCGGGCGCGTGTTTACGCAGCTCAGTGAAATCTCCGACGCTGGCCTGTTTTTTCTCACGGAAGTAACTCCGCGCTTCCGGCGTGGCAAATTCCGCAAACGAGGCATCAGCGATGCGCGGAATCAGCAGCTTATTGATATAGCCGTTAACGCGGCGCAGCCATTCGCTGATGGCGGGGTTGTTTTTACCATTAAGCAGCGGCTCGCGATCCTGCTTATCCACCAATCGGACAATGTCCATACTCTCTGGCATCGCACTGCCATCGGCTTTTTGCAGAATGGGCGCCATCTTCTGCCCGATGAGTTTTTTTGGCATCTGCTCATCGTCATTGAGCATAACGATCAATTCAACCGGCAGGTTCTTTAAGCCAAAAATCATGCGTGCTTTTACGCAGAAAGGGCAGTGATCGTAGATGTAGAGTTTCATCCCGTTTCTCCTGTGTAAATCTAAGGGTGACAAAGGTCACCCTTTTTCGGACGTGCGGGAAGTATGGAAGAGATCATCCGAAGGGGCAAACTAGCTGCTGAAGATGATCGGTGCCACCGGGCGCGGCTGGAACTGCCACCACAGGGCCAGCAGGGTGATGATGCCAACGCTGCTCAGCAACATCCAGGGCAGTTCAGGCAGAGCCAATTGCTGGCCCATGTCGAACATCCACCCGCCACCGGAGTAGCCAATCAGACCGCCGATGGCCAGACCTAAACGACTGAATCCCATGTAACTGCCCCGCGCGCGAGAACTAGCCAACGATGCGCTGAGCGTCTCGCGTGCCGGTTCGGCGATGATGGACCCCAGGTAGAACACGCCGATTAACAAAAACAGCGAAGGGAGAGATTGGGTCATGCCGACAGGTAGCAGGCTAAAGGTCATCAGGAATAAACCCGCCATAAGCCGGGTTTCCAGGCGGAAGCGTTTTTCGCTCCAGCGGGCCAGCGGATAGAGCAGGCTGAGCGACAGCATGGCTTCGATGGCGTACATCCATTTCACGGCGGCGGGCGCACCAGCCACCTGATTCACCATCACCGGCAGCATCAGCATGACCTGCACGGCCAGAATGTAGTAGCCAGTCAACGTCAACACATAGAGGCGAAAACGTTTATCCTGCCAGACACGCTGCATACCTTCGCGCATCGCAATGCGTTCCGTTGAGATGCGCCACGCCGGTAGCCACACGGCGTTAAATATCGCCGCAGCGACAAACACCGCTGCACCCACCCAGCACACCAGGCGGAAATCCCACGCCAGCAACCAACTGCCAATCAGCGCCCCTAGCACCGCTCCCGCGCTGTCCTGCATCATCAGCAGCGAGAAGAAGCGACCACGCTCACGAGCGCGCACCAGTTTTACCACCATGGCGCTGCGGGGCGGGTCAAACAAGGTGCCACCGAGGCCGGAAAGCAAACAGGCCAGCCACAGCATCCAGGGTTGATGCGCCAGCGCCATGCAGGCAAATCCGGCTGCGCGCATCAGCATGCCAGTCACAATCAGCGGACGTGCGCCAAAACGGTCCGCAATCGCGCCGCCGAAAATGCCTAGCCCCTGCTGTACAAATTGACGCAAACCCAGCGCGATACCCACCATTAACGCCGCCCAGCCCAGTTGCTCAACGAAATGGATAGAAATCAGTGGAAATACCACGAAAAAGCCTAACACCACCAACATGTTATCGACTAAGAGGAATGTTTTACCGAGGCGTCGTGCCCGCGCTACCCGAGACATGCTTAATCCTGAGCAAGAGAAGAGAAAAGTGACCAGTTGGTCTATTTTCCGCCTGCGTTGACGGGAAAGACAGCGTATCCAGAATGATATTTTTTCATCGAATCCGAAGAAAAATTAATCCTGGATAAGGATGAATTGCGTGGCAGGGTCTTGAGGGTTTTACCGTAGTGAAAGGGACGGTTATAGTGAGAAGTATCGCCTCAGGCGTACATCTTTCTTAAAGTTATGGATTTCAGGAGTCATGATGTTTGGCTATCGTTCTGCTGGACCCCGCGTGCGCCTGACTACCGATCGTTTGGTGGTCCGTTTAGTTCACGAGCGCGATGCCTGGCGATTGGCAGATTATTATGCAGAGAACCGCATCTTCCTCAAACCCTGGGAGCCGGTGCGCGACGAAAGCCACTGCTACCCCTCAGGCTGGCAGGCACGCCTTGGGCTGATCGCGGATATGCATAAACAGGGCTCAGCCTACTATTTTGTGCTGATGGACCCGGAAGAGCATGAAGTGCGCGGAGTGGCCAATTTTAGCAACGTGCTGCGCGGTTCATTTCACGCTTGTTACCTCGGTTACTCACTAGGCGAGAAGTGGCAGGGGCAAGGCATGATGTTTGAAGCGTTGCAGTCAGCGATTCGCTATATGCAACGACAGCAACGCATTCACCGCATTATGGCTAACTATATGCCGCATAATCAGCGCAGCGGTGATTTGCTGGCGCGTCTCGGATTCGAGAAAGAGGGTTATGCCAAAGATTACCTGCTGATTGATGGACGCTGGCAGGATCACGTGCTGACCGCGCTGACGTGGCAGGAGTGGACCGCGGATCGTCGTGGACAATAAAAGGAAAACCGCATGAAGATGGCTTTATCCGCGCAGGCGCTGCGTGTGATCGGTTGCCTGTTAGAGAAACAGGTCACCACTCCGGATCAATATCCGCTTTCCCTTAACGGCGTGGTCACCGCCTGTAATCAAAAATCCAACCGTGAACCGGTGATGAACCTGAGTGAAATGGAGGTGCAATCTCAGCTTGATGAGCTGGTGAAAAAGCATCTGGCCACCTCCAATAACGGGTTCGGCCAACGCGTCAGTAAGTATGAACAGCGCTTCTGTAACTCTGCATTCGGGAATCTGCAGCTTAACAGCGCAGAAGTGGCGGTGCTGACGTTACTGTTCTTACGCGGTGCACAGACGCCGGGTGAGCTGCGTACCCGCAGTGGACGTTTGCATGAGTTCAGCGATATGAATGAGGTCGAGCAAACGTTGAACGGCTTAATCACCCGTGATGACGGCCCGATGGTGGTGCGTCTGGCACGTGAGCCGGGTAAACGCGAAAGTCGTTATATGCATCTGTTCGGCGGCGATGTGGCTGAAGCACCCGCCGCGAGCACGGATGAGATGGACAGTGAAGATTTGGTCAGCCGGGTTGCGCAGTTGGAACAACAGGTGGCTCAGCTGCAATCCCAGCTGGAGCACCTGTTGCAGAAGGAGCAATAACATGACGCTACGTATCGGTATTGTTGGATTAGGCGGCATCGCGCAAAAAGCCTGGTTGCCCGTGTTGTCGCACGCCACCGACTGGCAGCTGGCAGGGGCGTTTTCGCCGAATCAGGCTAAAGCCCAGCCGATTTGCGACAGCTACCGCATGCCATATTTCAGTCAGCTGGACGCGCTGGCAGCCGCCAGTGATGCGGTCTTTGTGCACAGCAGCACCGCCAGTCATTTTGAAGTGGTGCAGGCGTTGCTGCTGGCGGGCAAAGATGTTTGCGTGGATAAACCATTAGCCGAAACCCTGCAGCAGGCGGAAGCGCTGGTGGCACTGGCAGAGAAGCGCAAACGTAAACTGATGGTGGCGTTTAATCGTCGCTTTGCGCCACGCTATCAACAGTTGAAAGCGGAAATGCCGCGAGCGGCTTCACTGCGCATTGAGAAGCATCGCGCGGATAGCGTGGGTCCAGGGGATTTGCGCTTTACTCTGCTGGATGACTACCTGCACGTGGTGGATACGGCGCTGTGGCTGGCAGGGGGCAAACTCACGCGTGAGCAGGGCTTTATTGAAACCAATGAGGAGGGGGCGATGCTGTACGCCGAACATCACTTCTCGGCGGGAGCGTTGCAAATCACCACCAGTATGCATCGTCGCGCCGGCACACAGCGCGAAGTGGTAAGCGCCATCTGCGACGGTGACTACATCGAAATTAATGAGATGCGTGATTGGCAGCAGGAGAACCTCGGCGGCTTACGTACCGACCCGGTAGCCTCCTGGCAAAGCCATCTTGCTCAGCGTGGTTTCAGCGGTGCGGCACAGCATTTTATCCAGTGCGTACAAAATCAGACGATGCCTGAAACCAGCGGTGAACAGGCGCTGGCGGCGCAGCGTCTGGTGGAAAAACTGTGGCGCGATGCCGAACAGGAATAACCCCTTGTAACACTCAATGCTGGTCATTTCCCGCAGTGGCAGTAGACTATCGCCGGACATCAGCAGATGTCCGCGCTAAGTTGCTCATTTATCCGACACTTTTCAGGATGCGCCACTCAAAATGAATTTGTTGAAATCGCTGGCTGCGGTCAGTTCGATGACCCTTTTTTCCCGCGTGCTGGGCTTTGCCCGTGATGCCATAGTGGCACGCGTTTTCGGTGCCGGTATGGCCACCGATGCCTTCTTCGTGGCCTTTAAACTGCCCAATTTGCTGCGCCGTATCTTTGCGGAAGGCGCCTTTTCTCAGGCGTTTGTGCCTATTCTTGCCGAATACAAAAGCAAGCAGGGCGAAGAGGCCACACGCGTATTTGTGGCCTACGTTTCCGGTTTGCTGACGCTGGTGCTGGCGGTGGTGACGGTGCTCGGCATGATTGCCGCGCCCTGGGTGATTATGGTCACTGCGCCCGGATTTGCTGACACCGCCGATAAATTCGCGCTGACCAGTTCGCTACTACGCGTTACCTTTCCTTATATTCTGCTGATCTCCCTGGCGTCGCTGGCCGGTGCGATACTCAACACCTGGAATCGCTTCTCGGTTCCGGCATTTGCGCCGACGTTATTAAACATCAGCATGATTGGCTTTGCGGTGTTTGCTGCCCCGCATTTCCATCCACCGGTGATGGCGCTGGCATGGGCTGTGGTGGTCGGTGGGGTGTTGCAACTGTTCTACCAGCTGCCGCACTTGAAGAAAATCGGCATGCTGGTGTTGCCGCGCCTCAACCTGCGTGACGCCGGCGTATGGCGCGTCATGCGCCAAATGGGACCGGCGATTCTTGGCGTATCGGTGAGCCAAATATCCCTGATCATCAACACCATTTTCGCCTCATTCCTCGTCTCGGGTTCAGTGTCGTGGATGTACTATGCTGACCGTTTGATGGAGTTCCCGTCGGGCGTATTGGGTGTCGCACTGGGCACGATTTTGCTGCCATCGTTAGCGAAGAGTTTCGCCAGCGGCAATCATGATGAGTACTCGCGTCTGATGGATTGGGGCCTGCGCCTCTGCTTCCTGTTGGCCCTGCCGAGCGCCGTTGCCCTCGGCATTCTCTCTGGCCCACTGACCGTGGCGCTGTTCCAGTACGGTAAATTCACCGCATTCGATGCCGCCATGACGCAGCGTGCGCTGGTGGCGTATTCGGTAGGATTGATGGGGCTGATTGTGGTTAAAGTGCTGGCGCCTGGGTTCTATTCGCGTCAGGACATTAAGACCCCGGTGAAGATTGCGATTGTGACGCTGATCATGACGCAGGTGATGAACCTGGCGTTTATCGGCCCGCTCAAACATGCCGGATTGTCGTTGTCGATTGGATTAGCGGCTTGCCTGAATGCCGCGCTGCTGTACTGGCAATTACGTAAACAGGATATCTTCCAGCCGCAGCCTGGTTGGTTTAGCTTCCTGGTGCGTCTGATGATTGCGGTTGTGGTCATGGCAGCAGCGCTGCTGGGCATTCTGCATGTGATGCCGGCCTGGGAAGAAGGGCAGATGTGGTGGCGGTTACTGCGTCTGGCTGCAGTCTGTGCTATTGGCGGTGGTGCTTACTTTGTCATGCTGGGTCTGTTGGGCTTCCGCCCGAGAGATTTTGCCCGCCGCACGCTGGCATAAAAAAATCCCGCCTCGGCGGGATTTTTCTTTATTAACCTTTGCGGCTGAGCGTCGACTGACCTTTGCCTAATCCATCGGGACCGTAAAACGCCTGAGTCTGGTGCGGTTTCAGTACCGAGAGCGCATCATTGGTGAAGCTGATTTGATGCTGCAGCAGAATACCGTTATGAGTGTTGGTATCGCGCAAACGGCGGGTATGCTGCTGAATGCTCTGCCAGCGGCGTTCACGATCGCTGTGACCATCATAGGGCGCCTGAGTACCGAGTGATTTTTCGGTATTTCGGCGCATGTCGTCCAGATAATTCAACGTCGTCAGCAGCGCGCTTTTATCTTCTGATATGCGCTGCAACAGGTTGCCATTAACCTGGCCGGCAGACAGTTGCTGTTGCTCTTCATCCATCACCACAGTGAGTGAAGCCAGCACGTCCTGCATTTTATCTAAGGTGGTCAGCAGATTGTCCATTGGGATTAGTTACCCTCTAAATACGCCTTGGTATCGGCGATCAGCGCGTCGGCGATCTTACCGGTATCCATTTTCAGTTCGCCATTACGAATAGCGGTTTTCAGTTGTTCAACACGTGCAGTGTTGATGTCTTTGCTGCCCGGCTGCATTAACTGCGCCTGAGCCGTGCTCAACTTCACTTCGGCACCGCTTTCGCTGGTGCTGGCGTTGGTTGAAGCAGTCACGTTTTGGCGCACCTTGCCGTTGTTATCGTTGGTGTCGCGGGATTGTACAGTGCTCACCGGAATTAAAGGCTGCGTTCTGTCGATGCTCATGGTCGTGCTCCTGTAAGGTCAGCTGAGGGTCAGTCAACTGAGTCAGCATAGGGTAATGTCTTTGTTGATATCTCTATCGGCAGAACAACAAGGTTCTTTAACGCTTTATAGCGATATCAGAATATTCCCATCCGCGTCGACGCGCCCACTGACAACCTGACCATTTCCCATGCGCACGCGCACCATTTGTGCCGCGCTGGCGTTGTTCAGCGCACGTCCTTCGCTACTGGCATTAAACCCGTTTCCGCTGGCTACCACCATCACATTTTGTCCTGCTTTGACCCGCCAGGGCTGACGCAGCATCATTGCGGTCACCGGCTGTCCAGGCGGGATATCGCGCAGCGCAATCGCATCGGCCACGCTGTTGTTATCGAACAGGGCTCGCGGAGGCAGTCCATCCAGACGCCCGGTCTCGAGACGGAAATCATTCGGGTCGAGGGTACTGCCACGGGCGACCTGACGGCTGGCAACTAAATACTGACCGGTCACCTGTACCTGAACCTGCAGGAAACGACGATTCTGATCGCAACTGGCGGCAATGCTGAGATTACCCCACTGGCGGCTGTTGCCCGGCAGTTGTAACGCCGGTGCCTCGCAGGTCGGCCACTGCTCTTTGGGTGTGCGCACCACCACGGTCATCCCCGCGGCATGTTGCGGATCGCGCGCTTTAAAAAACTGCGTTAACTGTGCGGTCAGGTCCGCCGCATGGCCGGGCAGCGCGAAGGCCAACAACAACGTGGCCAGCAAAGATAAAGAACTGCGCATAAACGCCTCCTGTCGAGAAGATGGCCTGAGTCTACTCTTCGCGCGAAAAATTCAATGTCAAAAATAGCCGTGATTTTTGCTGCTATTCAGACGATCGCCCTTGCATTTGTCCACTTAAGCTGTCAGCTCGAAATTCTCATTCGCGGAGGAAGCATGCTCGACAAACTCGATGCCGCGCTGCGATTTGGTACAGAAGCGTTAAATCTGCGTGCTCAGCGCCAGGAGATCCTGGCGTCCAATATTGCCAACGCCGATACCCCGGGCTACCAGGCGCGGGATATCGACTTTGCCAGCCAGCTGAGCAAGGTGATGGAAAATGGTCGCGCGGAGGGGAGCAGCATGGCGCTGAAAGTCACCTCTTCACGCCACATTGCCGCTGAAACCAACTCTCAGCCATCCATGGACCTGATGTACCGTATTCCCGATCAACCTGCCGCGGATGGCAACACCGTGGATATGGATCGTGAACGCACGCAGTTTGCTGATAACAGCCTGAAATACCAAACCGATCTCACCCTCATCAGTAGCCAAATCAAAGGCATGATGAGCGTTCTGCAGGGGCAATAACCATGGCATTGCTGAATATTTTTGATATCGCCGGTTCTGCGATGACCGCGCAATCACAGCGCCTCAACGTCAGTGCCAGTAACCTGGCCAACGCCGACAGCGTCACCGGGCCGGATGGCCAGCCTTATGTGGCAAAACAGGTGATATTCCAGACCGATGCCGCCCCTGGCGCGGCGACCGGTGGCGTCAAGGTCGCGGGCGTGGTGAACGATCCTACCCCGGCCAAATTGGTGTATGACCCCGGTAATCCGATGGCGGATGAGAAGGGTTACGTCAAGATGCCAAACGTCGATGTCGTATCAGAAACCGTCAACACCATGTCAGCGTCCCGCAGTTATCAGGCCAACGTCGAAGTGTTGAATACGGTGAAATCAATGATGATGAAAACCCTGACGATGGGTCAATAACGGAGCACGAACATGAGCGTAGCAGTCGGCGTTAATGCCAATCTTGACCCAACGGTACTGAGTTCGTCCAGTTCAACAGGGACGGGAAACAGTGCTCAGGACTTGCAGAACCAGTTCCTGACCATGCTGGTGACGCAGTTGCAGAACCAGGATCCCACCAACCCAATGGACAACAGCCAGCTCACCACTCAGCTGGCGCAAATTAACACCCTGAGCGGCATTGAGAAGCTGAATACCACATTGGGTTCTATCTCAGGTCAGCTCACTACAAGCCAGTCACTGCAGAGTACGACGCTGATTGGGCATGGTGTGATGATTGATGGCAGCCAGATCCTGGTTGGCAGTGGTACCACGACACCATTCGGCGTGGAGTTGAGTACAGCCTCTACCGCCACCACCGCGACCATCAAAGATTCGAACGGCACTGTGGTTCGCACTGTCGATTTGGGCGCATTGACGTCCGGCGTTCACGCCTTCTCCTGGGACGGCAAAGATGCGAATGGCACGACAGTGGCTGATGGCAAATATTCTGTATCAATTGCCGCCAGTAATGGCAGCACACAATTGGTGGCACAACCGCTTAATTACGCTTACGTGAATGGCGTGAGTACGGTGGATAACACCTCAAAACTGGACCTCGGCACCATGGGCTCCGCCACTCTTGATGAAGTTCGTCAGATTCTCTAATTCAATTTTAGCAGGAGACACGTTATGTCTTTTTCTCAAGCTGTCAGTGGTATGAATGCGGCCTCCAGTAACCTGGATGTCATTGGTAACAACATCGCCAACTCCGCCACCGCGGGTTTCAAATCCAGCACCATTTCGTTCGCGGATATGTTTGCTGGTTCAAATATCGGTATGGGTACTAAGGTCGCTGCGGTTATTCAGAACTTCAACGACGGTACCACGACCTCAACCAGCCGTGGTCTGGACGTGGCACTGAGCGGTAACGGTTTCTTCCGTATGACCGATGCCGCGGGTAGCGTGTACTACTC
>AEWW01023554.1_pt1 | contig 15634 bp, 15 predicted proteins | sample 267848 | NCBI WGS metagenome assembly AEWW01 (sample SAMN00713649, study PRJNA62039) | ant fungus garden metagenome | place: Panama: Gamboa | collected Apr-2009 | depth 0.5 m m | reverse complement strand
GCAGAGCCGCCAGGCTAATTAAAATTAAACCAACGTGCCCTTCACACCATGCGGTTCAGAACGCAAATACTGTGACGGAACCTTGACCTGCGCATTCAACGCGGCAGCAGCCTGCCATGGCCAGTGCGGGTTGTAGAGCACAGCACGCCCCAGCGCGACCAGATCCGCGTCCCCCTGCTCCACCACCGCTTCTGCCTGCTGCGGATCGGTAATCAAGCCCACGCCGATAACCGGAATTTTCACCTGCTGGCGGATATCGCGTGCGAACGGCAACTGATAACCCGGCCCCACAGTGATGGATTGCTGTGGCGATAGCCCACCGCTCGACACATGCACATAATCACAGCCCTGGGCTTCCAGTTGCTGGCTAAACACAATGGATTGCTCAACATCCCAGCCGCCTTCAACCCAATCGCTGGCAGAGAGACGCACGCCAACCGGAATCGAAGCTGGCACAGCAGCACGTACCGCCGCAAACACCTTTAGTGGGAAACGTAAACGATTCTCCAGCGAACCACCGTATTGGTCCTGACGTTGATTGCTCAGCGGTGACAGGAACTGGTGCAGCAGATAACCGTGTGCCGCGTGGATTTCAATCAGCTCAATACCCAGACGTACCGCACGCTGCGCGCTATCCACAAATGCCTGTTTGATGCGCGCCAGCCCCGCTTCATCCAATGCGGTCGGTGCATGATCCTGCTCTGCAAAGCTGAGCGCTGAAGGAGCCACCGTTTGCCAGCCACCTTCACTCTCCGGCAGTTGATGCCCTCCCTGCCATGGCGCACGGCATGAGGCTTTACGCCCTGCGTGGCCCAGCTGGATACCCAGACGGATGGGTGACCAGGCGCGAATGTCAGACAGCACGCTGTGTAACGCGGCTTCGGTCTTGTCATCCCACAGCCCGAGATCTCCCGGCGAGATGCGGCCTGCCGCTTCAACGGCGGTGGCTTCCAGAATCAGCAATCCTGCGCCAGAAAGCGCCAGTGAACCTAAATGGATGCGGTGCCAGCTGCTGGCGCATCCGGCATCGGCGGAGTATTGGCACATCGGGGCGATCACGATGCGGTTCTCCAGCTCAAGCTCTCCAATCTTTGCGACACTAAATAGTTGACTCATCTTTATCCCTTAACGTTGGTAGCAGCAGTGCTGCAGAGGTTTCACCTAACTTAACACTGTTCTGACATCGGGACAGCGTCAGGGTTGAATAGCCCAACTCACTGAGATGCCGGGCTTAACACCTATAGAGGCCGCGACCAGACACTTGGTCTTTATTACTCAGTCGTGTTGTGACTATTCCTGGACTTTGCTTAGGCAGATGCCCATTCCCCCGCAACGTTGCTCAATAATCGTCCATCGCCTCTTATCGGCAACCAACCTCACCTGCTCCCTATTGACGAATTTATGTCTCCACTTCTCCGCGCATAGTGATATTTCCGCATTTTTGAAATTCCGTAAGAATTCCCCTTCCTAAACGCCCCTCAAGAATATTCACAGTGGATATTTTGCGCGGCGATCTTCACCTGCTTAATAACAACCTGAACATAGGTATGACAATGCAAAACAAGGGTTCACTCCTTTTACTGACGCTGTCCGTTGCCGTTTTTGGCGTCATCACCACGGAAATTGGCATCATCGGTTTACTGCCCAAACTCATCTCACAGCTACACGTCACGGCAACGCAGGTCGGGTATCTGGTGAGCATCTATGCGGTAATTGTGGCCATCACCGGACCGTTCATCACGCTACTGCTTTCGGGTTTGAACAAGAAAACGGTGCTGCTGGCAATCCTGCTGGTGTTTGTGGTTTCGAACCTGATATACGCCACCACCTACGTTTTCAACACCATGCTGATTTTCCGCATCTTGCCTGCGCTCACGCATGCGGTGTTCTTCTCTGTTGCGCTGGTAGTCGCCACCCAGTCCGTTCCGAAAGAGAAAAGCGCGGGGGCGGCAGCTAAAATTTTTGCGGGTGTGGCGATCGGGCTGGTGCTCGGCGTACCACTGAATACGCTGCTGGCTGAACATGTTTCGCTGGCTGCAGCCTTCTGGTTTGCGGCGGTGGCTTGCTTTATTGCGTTTCTTGGCATTCTGTTGTTCGTTCCTTCCCTGCCTGCAAAAGAAAAGGTCTCCTTTGCCAGCCAACTCAGCGTGCTGCGTAACGGCAAGCTGTGGCTGACCATCATCACCGTGACCATGATCTTTGCGGCGATGTTCTCCAGTTTTAGCTACGTGGCGGATTACCTTGCTGGCATCACGCATCTGAACAACAACACTATCAGTGGATTGTTGCTGGTATTTGGCATATGCGGCTTCATTGGTAACTTCGTGTTCAGCACTTTCCTGCAGAAAAACGTAGTGAAAACCACCCACCTCTATCCGCTGTTATTCGCGCTGGTACTGGTGCTGATCTGGATTACCGGCAGCTCCTCACTGGCCATGTGCCTGTTGACTGTTTTCTGGGGCGCATTCCACTCCTCCGGGCTGGTGATTAGCCAGACATGGCTGATGCGTGAAGCCAGCCGGGCACCCGAATTTGCCAACAGTCTTTACATGTCGTTTTCCAATCTCGGCATCACCATTGGTTCACTGGCTGGCGGCTGGTTTATTGCCGAGTTTGGCACACGCTCGGTGGTATTGAGCAGCATCATTTTTGCCGTGCTGGCGTTTATCAGCATCTTCATAAAACAGCGTGCTGACAATGCAGGTCACCGTTCCGGAACCTTACGCTCAGTTAGACAAAGTTAAGTAACAAGCTGCCATTAGGTCGACAAAATTTCGCCTCCGATCGGGGGCGAAATTGTTTTCTCTCATGCTGACTCAGTCCAGCAATCCCTCTTCCGCTGCCTTAACCAGCGTATCCACCATAAAGCGGATTTTAGGCAGCAGCTGACGGCTTTTCGGCCATAAGGCACTCACCGGCATTTCCCCTCCTGCATGTCCACTCAGCACTTCAATCAGTTCCCCACTAGCAAGATATTTCCCGACCAGCCACAACGGCAGCTGAGACAATCCGCACCCGGCGAGCACAGCCGCCAGCATCGCATCACCATCGGCAAATTCATGCGTCGCCGGCGGAGTAAAGCGCGTGACTTGCCCCAGGCTGTTTTTCAGCAGCCAGATTTTCGGTTCATTGCGACGAAGGCCAACGATACATTGGTGGTGACTCATATCAGCGGGTTCAGCAGGCACACCAGAACGTTGCAGGTAATCAGGAGAGGCACAAATAACCAGCTTCTGGGTTGTCAGACGCCGTCCTATCAGCCCGCTACTGTCAGCCAGTTCACCAATACGGACCACCAGGTCAACCCCCTCTTCTATCGGATCGACAAATCGCTCACTGAACGTCACGGTCATGGAGAGTTCCGGATACTGACGGAGCGTGCGCAGCAGATGAGGTAGGATGCGCTGCCTGCCAAACGCGGCAGGCAGATCTATCCTTAACCGTCCGGAAGGTTCCGCAATATGCGATGTCAGCTCAGCCTCTGCCTGCTCCAGAATCTCGATGGCGCTCTGACTGCTCGCCAGGAATCGTTCGCCATCCGGTGTCAGACTAAGACGTCGGGTCGAACGCAGGAACAGCTCAACGCCAAGTCGCGCCTCAAGTCGGCCGACACTTTTAGCCACAGCTGATTTGGTGAGTCCCAGACGTTCGGCGGCAGCGGTGAAACTGCCGTGCTGGGCCGTCGCCACGAACGCCGTTATCCCCCCAAGATGGTCTGTTTTACGCATGGAATGAGTTCCTGAATGATGGGCTGGCTTTCGCCTTGAAAAGAGATAGTTAGAGACGCGACGGGTTTTTATTGTGGAATAAATGTATTCAATGGAGGGTTTGAATACCAGTTAATTGCGCAAATTGGTCATGTTCTACAATCACTATTAAGGTAAACGCAGTGAGAACTGATTTAACTGGTCGATGCTGAATCACTTCGTCGCAGGCAACACAATATGAAAGACTTCAAAGGAAACAAAAAATCCCTGCCCGTCCGCTACTGCAAGCAGTGTCATAAACCGATGACCTGGCGTAAAAAGTGGGAAAATTGCTGGGATGAAGTGCAGTACTGCTCGGAACGCTGCCGCCGTGCAGCCAAGAGCCACACGGTCGGCAGCGGGTCATAATACGATTTCAACCACTACGCTGAAGCCGCCGTTTCAGTCGTGCTCTCGCCAAAATGTTCACGCATGTGCGATTCGATCTCTTCCAGCGATTTACCACGGGTCTCCGGCAACATCACCGCGACAAACACCAGCGATGCCACGTTGATGGCGGCAAAAATGAAGAATGCATTATTTCCCACCAGCGATAGCAACGGCGGGAAAGCCAACGCAACGATGGCGTTACATATCCACTGAAAAGCGACGGCTGAACCGGTCAATACGCCACGTACTTTCATCGGATACAGCTCAGACATCAGCAGCCAATACACGGGCGAAATACACATCTGCATAAAGAAGAGAAACACCAGGATGCAGGCCAGCGCCAGCAAGCTTTGCACTAAACTGTGCGGCATCAGTACCAGCACCGCTCCCAGCGCCAGCTGCATGGCGATCACCACCGATAACCCGGTGATCAGCATTGGGCGGCGACCAAAATGGCTGATCGCTTTGATGCCGGCAAAGGTCGCGATCACAGATACCACACCGTTGCCTATCGTGGCTGCGATCGACGCGCTGGTTCCCAGACCGGTACTTTTCAGAATGATGGGTGTGTAATACATAAAGGCATTCACGCCGGTGAATTGTGCAACGATCCCCATGCCACAGCCCAGCAGCAGCAATCGTACTATCCATTTTTCTTTCAGCAGTTCACGAGCGAGCGGCCCCTGACGGGCTTCGCGCGCGTTCTGGCGCATCTCCGCCATCTCTTTTTTAATTTCGCGCGGATTCTCACGCAATTTACGCAGAATACGTAACGCCTCGTTTATGCGCCCTTCGGCCACCATCCAGTGCGGTGAGGCCGGGACAAAAAAGGTGCCAATAAACAGCAGCACACCCGGGATCATCGCCAGCGACAACATATAACGCCACATGCTCGGATCGTGCAGTAACAGACTCATCGCCGCACTGACGATGTAAGCCAGCAACTGGCCTGACACAATCATCAGCTCATTACGGCTAACCAGCGGCGCACGATGTTTCGGACCCGCAATCTCAGCGATAAACACCGGAACCGTGGAGGATCCGCCCCCCACGGCGAATCCGAGGATAAATCGCATCACCACCATGATCTCAAGATTCGGCGCGATGGTGGTGCCTAATGCACCAGCAACGAATAGCACGGCCAGACTGCGCAGCGTGATTCGGCGGCCAAAGCGATCAGAGACAAACCCGCTAACAAAGGCCCCAAACGCTGAACCGAATGTGAGCGCAGAAGTGACCAGCCCTTCGGTAAAGGGGGTGAGGTCAAGTCCGCCCTGCGAGGTCGGTAAAGTCATATAGGGCAGCGCCCCGGAAATGATACCCGTGTCATACCCGAACGCCAGCGCGCCCATGGTGGCGACTAACACCACAAAGAACAGACGTTGCTGCACGGTTAAATTGAGCGAGCCGCCATCATCCGATGGGGGCGGAGAAGAATTTTGCATTTGAGCTTCCATGGGTTGCTAAAAACACAGCTAACACTGTGTAAAGAAAGGTATGAGTATAGTCAGGATTTGAAAAATGAGATCTGAGTCACGGTATTGCGTTGGGTCTGAGAGGTTTGTACAGAAGACATTTTTTGATTTTCGAATTCATATCGTGGGTTAACCCTCGCCAGCATCCACATCGCCCACAACCTGTTATTTGCGGTGCACAGATAATAAAGCGAGGCTGTTATTACGAGGGAATGGAAGGATGCAGAATCTTCAAGGGTTAATCCAGGTGGATGAAGTCAGACTTCCCGTTGCGGAATAAGTCAGTCGCGCCCTGCGATTATTGTCGCGCTCAAGGCGAAACCAGTCGAGCGACTCAGCCTGAAAAACCAACACACCAAAATGGCGCTGACCACCTTCCCCGCTCTCCTCACTTTCAGCATGCTGGGTTTGATCGTGCGGAAACAACCATTCTTCTCCCGGCGGCCCGCCTGAATAACTCCTGCGCGTCCAGACTGGCAACCCTTGCCACGTTTGCCCGGCGAGAGCGCTTGCCGGTTCATATCGTTTGACCCCCCCCTGCAAACGTAACTGCAGGCGTGATTGCGAGCAAAATCCCAATACCGTTGCAGCGGGGTTGAGGGCTAATTCCTGCCATTTTGCACTGCGGATATCGGTGTGAAACTCCAGAAGCCGCCGGGCACTGTCCGTTCGCCTTAACACCATCATGCGAGCCTGTGGTTTTAATTCAGTATTGATGGTGCAGACGTTCAGATAACGAAACCCGGCGTGAGGGTCGTTTGCTGCGTCATTCAGTTCCTGCCAGGCCATGGCATCAATATGTTCAGATTCTGGTGTCAAAAATTACGCCCTCAATGTAACGAATGACGTTAAGTATAGAGACTTGTGATTATTCATTGAGGTGTTGCGGGATTAACTTTACCTGAAGGGTGTGACGCTGGAACCTCCGCACACAAGGCGTGAAGGTTCCAGCAATCAGATGATGACAGGGCCTTTCTCCGTGGAGAATTCAGCCAAATCAGAATCGGTAGTTCGCGGAGATAGACAGGTTACGCGGTTCGCCGTACACGGTGTTTCTGCCAACATCGATGTTATACGTCTTGTCGAACAGGTTGTTCAGGTTGGCCTGCACAGAGAGCTGTTTGGTGACCTGATAGCGTCCGAACAGATCCACCAGCGCGTAGCTGCCCTGCTCTGCATACAGCGTTGAGGTTCCGCCTGGGCCCGCTACGTTATCCCAGGTGTGCGTCTGCCAGTTCACGCCGCCGCCCACAGTCAGGTCCTGCAGCATCGGCAGGCGATAGCTGGTGAACAGTTTCAGTGAAGTACGCGGCTGCGTTGGGTTCAGCGCGGCATCTTCGCCATCTTTCGCCACATAGCGCGTTGCACCGAAGGTCATCTGCAGGTTATCGGTCACCGCACCGTTGATTTCGAATTCAACACCTTTACTCACCGTGCCTTTCTGCTCGTAGTAAGCGTAATCGGTACTGCCTGGCACCAGCGCATAATCAGTCGCGCCAAGGTGATCCTGCTCGATACGGAACACCGCCAGCGATGCGGTGATGCGGCTGTTCATCCAGTCGCCTTTGATCCCGGTTTCATAGCTTTTACCGGTGACAGGAGAGAGATAAGCACCCTGCGCATTACGATAGGTCTGCGGTTTGAAAATAGAGGTATAGCTGGCGTAGGCGGAATAGGTATCGTTGATGTCATACACCAGGCCTGCATACGGCGTGATGTTGTTCTTCTCCATATTCTGCGTCAGCGTGTTGGCGTTGTATTGCGTATAACGCGCGCCAAGGATCAGATGCAGCGGATCGGCCAGTGAAATGCGCGTCGCTAAGTAAGCGGATTTCTGACGGATCTCATTATCCTGTGACAGCGCCTGGTCGTCCCAATCCGGTTCTGGATAATTACCCCAGTCATTGAAGTCACCCACGTCTGCCGAGGTGAAGCTGGTGGAGGCACTGACGTAGCGATCGTGCTGGCGGATATAAGTGACACCCGCCATTAACTCATGCTGGCGACCAAACAGCTCATACGGACCGGTGACATAGGCGTCTGCGGTATCTTCTTTGCGTTTTGCGGTGTTGTAGCCGGTGCCGCCTAACAAGTCATAGCCCTCATAGGGGCCAATGCCGATACCGGTCGATTTATCAAAGTAACCGTCGATATACAGCAACTTACTGTCCATAGTGGCTTCAGTATGCGAGCCGCTCAGGTTGAGCTCCCAGCCGTTATTAAACGTCTGCTTCAGGCTGGCGAACACCTTTTTGGAATCGCTGTTGTTGTAGGCCCAATCTGGTGCGAGGTTGGTACTGCGAGAGTAGTTGGTTTTGCTGCCGTCGAGATAGAAAGTCGGCAAGCCGCCCCAGGTCGCACCTTGTATGTTGGTTTCCTGGTAATCATACCCCAGTGTCAGCGTGGTGGAATCGGTGAGATCGGCCGCGACGGTGCCATACAGGAATTTCTTCTGCGTATGGTAGTGATCCAGCCAGCTGTCGCCATCCTGATAGCCCGCCACCACGCGTCCGCGCACATTGCCGGACTCGGTCAATGGACCGGAAAGATCGGCAACGTAACGTTGGGTATCCCAGCTGCCGTAGCTGGCTGACAGATTACCCTGAAACGTTTTGCTGTCTGCCTGCTTGTGCACCATGTTCACTGACGCTGCCGGGCTGCCCGCGCCGGTCATCAGACCCGTCGCACCGCGTACCACTTCAACGCGGTCATAAACTGCGGTATCTGACAGGGTATCACCCAGATTCCAGGCGCTATCAATCAGTGCTGGCACGCCATCGATCTGGTAGTTATCGATCATAAAACCGCGTGAGTAAAAATTGCTGCGGTTAGCGCCAGAGTTGAACTGACTGATGCCGGTGGTGTTGGTTAAGACGTCAGTTAACATCTCCAGCTTCTGATCCTGCATACGCTGTTTGGTGATGACAGAAACAGACTGCGGCGTGTCACGCGCGGTCAGCGCTAATTTAGTGGCGGCGCGCGTAACCGGGACGTTGTAGTCCGTGTCCTGGCTGCTATTGATGCTACCGGCTGCCGCCGTGACTTCCAGCGTTTGCTCTTTAGTGGTGGTCTCCGCAGCGGAAACTTTCGGGCTGTGTAATGCAGTCGCGATAACCAAGGCCAGTAAAGAGATCATCGGCAGCGTTTGGCTCACACCGATATTATTATTTGCCTTTAATAGCCTGGCTTGACGTGAAGAACGAGACATTATCATCCTTTGAGATTTTTTATTAATGAGATGACTGGTGGGTGTTCAGATGCGCAAACGCCCAACTCCGTCAAAATGAGAGACAGAATTCCCTGTAAAACATATTTTCGAAACTGATTTAGTAGGAAGCGTTTTAGCGTGAAAGTGGTACGCAGCAACAGATTCCCCACTCGCCCAAGAAGGCGAATGAGAATTATAATTATTACAATTCACCGATCAAGTTATTTACGGTAATGACGAAAAATAAACAGAACTAACGATAAATTTATAACCTCAGGTGATAATCCCTGATGGACATAGTAAAAATAAATCGGTCTTAGCGTTGAAACTTATTCAATTTCTTTGCTGTCTCAAATATTGAAACATCGTAGCAACCAATCAACAGACATTTATTGAGGATGGGTTTATGAAATAATTAATAACGAATTTATTTTCGCTTTCGCACTAATCTAAATTCCCAGACTTTAAATGGACAACCCAGACCTCAAGGCGTTTATTTGACTGAATCACTCCAATGATTCATTCCCTGATTCAATCCAGGCCCACACCGACAGTTTCATGATTGTTAAATAACCGCAAAACTAACCCACTTAAATCCCCTCGAAGTGAAATCATAACGATATGATATGTAACAACATAAAACATGTCGTGATGACCTCGGGATTTAGAGGCAGGAACCTACACTGGCCAGTGATAGTTTTTCAGTTTCTGCGCACAATGCTTATTGCTGAGAAAGCAGCGCTCGACATCCTCAACGCTAGGTTGGGAAATGATGATTTAACGAAGGTGACGATCCCTACTTCCAGCTCGCAACACCATGGGCAATCACGTTAAGCGGCTCTCCACGCTGCGGATAAGGCTGGCGGAGAACGATACGGCTGGCGAATTTTTCAATGCCGATATCGTCCTCCATCAGGTCTTGAAACATCGATATGGTGGGTGCGATGATCTTGAGTAGGTAATCGTAACCGCCACTAGCGTTATAGCAATCCACTATCTCTTGGTGACTGCTCCTCGCCCTTTGGCCGGGGAACAGCCAACCAATGTGACATTGAATAACCCCAAACTAGCAGCGGTGAATATCGGAACGCGTTTGATTAGTGTTGGATATGATGATGTTGGCGACGGTGAAGGCGGGTTCATCTCGCTGTGATTGTGCGGGCGGGATAACTTAACGATGAAGTTAAGGTTAGTGAACAGGCTGAAAGCCTACATTAAGGTCATTGGCTAACTTGACGAGCCGTTTATCGAGCGTCCAGAGCATTGCTCCTGGGGTAATGAGAGCAGATGCAAGCAAGGTGATATCCACCAGGCCACACCCGTGTCCGTACAGCATTTTATTTTCAATAAATGCCATCACCTCACTCATGCTGGCTTGGTGGCATTGCGGTAACAAGTTCAGGTCACGAAGTGTGCGCACGCGGGGCGCTGGCGGAGTGCCGCAGGCAAGTTCTCCAATAACCATTGGATGAATCAATACCAGGTCCCCGCTCAGTAACCGCACTAACTCTTCATTTCTGTTTTTGAAATGATCTACCCAGACAGATGTATCAACTAGAATGGACATTATGCAGACGGTTCCTCGCGACGGCGGGGAATGCTTTCCATTTCAGGCGCTGCGCCACCCAATGAAGCAAGGCGCTTTGCCGCTTGTACCCGAACAAACGTTTTCATCGCTTCACGGAAAATATCAGCCTTGTCCATATCTGGATCGGCCATATCCAGAGCCTGAGCATACAGCACATCATCAATTGTCACTGTAGTACGCATCTCGCCACCTCATATGATTCAAAAACTGATGTCATCATGCATCAAAATATGAATCAGGTCAATTTCTCACCTTGTTGATGACTCTGGTATGGAGCGTTGCAACTTCGAAGGCAATCATGGCCGTAGCTATACGTGCATTCTTGTCACCAAATTTCACTCTTCATGCCTAGGGTAAGAACACGCGAAAAGTTTCAGGACATCAAACGCGCCGCGCACGGAGGGGTGAGATTCCGACGCGGCATGATTAATTCCATGCACTAAAATCTGGCCAGAGGCGTTTTTATCCGCTGGCACGCTTGTGCCAGCAAATTAACGCCCGCCCGGATAACTTGAGCGCTACCAACCGGCTAACTCAGTTGATAAAACGCACCAGCTTCCGCTTCACTCAGCGCGAGTTTCTGCACCGTGCCCGTCTCTGATGAGCGCACTGCCGCTTCAATCACCGCCATGACGGCAATCGCCTGAGCGGGAGAAACTGGATTAGCCTGCTTGCCCGCCAGCGCATCTCGCACCTGGATATAGTACTGACGCTGGTCGCCTTTTGGCGTTTTGAGTGACGTGACCTGCAGATTGCTGTCAAACACCATCAAATCATCCTGATCTTCGCCCCAGGTCGCGGAACCCGGTTTGATGCCAGCAATCAGTTGCGCTTCCTGCTGGTCGGCTTTGGGTTTGACCACGCTGCCCTTATCTCCGTGAACGATAAAGCGTGACACGCCACCCGCGGCGAACATGCTGGCATGCAGGATCACTTTATGCTCAGGGTAGCTAAGCGTGACGTGCGCCCAGTCATTGCTTTTACCGCCATGACGCAGTACGGCGATGTCACCAGAAACGGTTTCTGGCAGTCCGAAAAGTTGCAGAGCCTGATCGATGATATGAGGCCCAATGTCGAACCATAAGCCGCTACCAGGAATATCGTGTTCTCTCCAGCGGTCGCGCACTTCCGGGCGGAATCGGTCGATGTGAGACTCGAAATGTTTGACCTGACCGATCGCGCCAGAATCGATGACCTTTTTTACCCCCAGATAATCGGTATCCCAGCGACGGTTTTGAAATACTGAAAGCAGTAATGTCTTCTCACGGGCCAGTGCCGCCAGCTCTCTGGCCTCTGCCAGATCCAGCGTAAAGGGTTTATCCACCACCACATGCTTACCGGCATTCAGCGCCAGCTTCGCCAGGGGTGCATGAGTCGCATTGGGCGAGGCGATCACCACCAGATCAATATCTGCATGCTGGATGGCCGCTTCCGGGGAGTCGAGAACGATGACGTCAGGCAGGTCCTTTTTGACCTTCTCCTCACTGCCAGACGAAACAACATGCAGCTTCAAACCGTGAACGGATTGAATTAAAGGTGCATGAAATGTTTTACCGACAAATCCGTAGCCGATGAGGGCGACGCGAATCTCTTTCTGAATACTCATTTCTGACTCCTCTTGCCATTAAGAATGTGTGATGTTGACCTGTGTAGCGTCGGTGACGTCAAACTCGCTCCAGGACGCATCAAGGAAAAGTTGATGGATATCGGTGAGCGGTGCGACCAGATAGGGTTCACAACGGTTGAGCTTCATATGATCGGCCACCACCCAGTGTTCGCTGCTTGCCGCCAGCATGGCGCGCTTCACCTCAGCGTCACCCTCCTGGCTGGCACTCAATCCAAACCGGGCATGCAGCGCACAAGCCCCCAGAATGGCGATGTCGGCACGATACTTTTCAAGCAGAGATAGCGTGGCGCTGCCGGAAAACAGCCGTTGTTGCTTGTCCCATTTGCCGCCCAAAAGAATGAGTTCGACATCCGGCTTATCACTGAGGTGATGGGCAATATCCAGTGACGTAGTGATGACCGTTGCTGGGCCTTTTAGCAACGTGGCGACCGCCAGCACTGTGCTGCCCGCATCCAGAAACAGCGTGGCACCTGCCGGTATTTTTTCCGCTACCTGCCTGCCAAGTTCAATTTTGACATCGGGAATCAGTGCGCTGCGCTGGTGGCGATTCATCACTGACAGATCCAGTGCCACGGCTCCACCATGGTTTTTTTGCGCCAGACCCTGTTTTTCCAGATCGGCCAGGTCGCGACGCACGGTATCCGCAGAAACCTGCAACTTTTCAACAAGCTGCCCAATTCCCACCTGCCCTTGTTCAAGCAGCAATTCCATCAATAATTTTTGTCTGGCTGTTTTATGCATGCCGATCTCAAAACCGCAAAATATTGCAATATGCAGCAGAATACAGCATGAGGGGTGCAGTGAATACTGCTTTATGCGAGTGGATACAATCAATGCATTAACTGAACTGGCGAACGGTGCTGAGATAGCACCCGAGAGAGGGATTTTATCATTCTGCAAAGGATTCCACTGCCGTGAGAACTGAATAATCCATTAGCCGAGTTACGAGTGACATAATCCGGCTATCGATATTGTGCAGACAAGCGAGCGTGTTTTCGCTTTTCTCAACTAGAGCAGAATGACCTGCTTACCACTGAAATTGCGATGCTGCAGAGCCAGCAGTTGCGCCGGAAGCTGTTCCCATGCGAAGTGCAGCAACGACTCGCTTTGCAGTGTGCCCTGCGCAATCTGCCTCAGCATCTGTTCTCCCTGCTGCGTGAGTCTTTGCCATTGCTGTGCATTACCATGCTGGTGCAGCGCGCCGAGCGCCACTTCATGCAACGACAACGCACGACCAAACGCCGGATTTGGCCACTCTTTCACCCGCCCCTGAATGCATACCAGATGCCCATTCGCCATCAGGTTATTCGCCAGAAGCGCTGCTTTTTCCGGGCTGACAGCATCGATAACAGCAAAATAGCGCTCCTTCACGGCAGAAGCATCATGCTGCTCATCGCTGTAGCAGCGCTTCGCACCCAGCGCGTGCAGACGTGACCAGTGACGTTCACCGCTTAACGTCGTGACCTCAAAGCCACGTGCGTAGGCCAACTGCACAAGAAAATGTCCGACCGATCCCCCCGCTCCCGAAATCAAGAGGGGCGCGCCAGGCTCAAGCGGGATCTTTTCAATTACCTGCCAGGCGGTCAGTGCCGGGCAAGGGAAAGCGGCGGCGGTCGCGAAGTCGAGTCCATCCGGGATAGGCAGCAAAACCTGCGCGGCCAGCACGGTATACTCAGCGAAACTGCCATTGCATTGTAAATTCTGATGGTAGGCAACGCGCCTGCCCAACCAGTGCTGGTCGACATCGGAGCCAACCGCGACCACCGTGCCCGCACCATCGACGCCAGGCACCCGATCCCTCTGGGTGTCGAGCACTTTCCAGTCAACCGGATTCAAACCTATCGCGGCATTCCTTATCAGCACTTCGCCCGGTTGGAGGGGTGATAAACTCAGGTAGCGTTCCTGCAGCGCCAGCGGGTTATCGCCACCCTGCCACACCCACCCTCGCCAGTCGGCGGGAGGGCTAATTCATGCTCAGACATACGCACCTGCAGAATAAGTCAGCTCGTAACTGTGGCTGTAAATCTCGATGATGTTGCCGAACGGATCTTCCATATAGACCATGCGATATGGTTTCTCACCAGGGAAATACTCACGTACCGGCATACGTTGTTTGCCACCCGCAGCGACAATTTTCTCCGCCAGGCCTTCTACATCAGGATCCTGCACGCAGAAATGGAATACGCCGGTTTTCCAGTATTCAAAGTTATTGTCGGGTTTTGCTGCCGCCTTAAATTCAAAGATTTCAACACCGACGCGGTCGCCTGTGGAAAGGTGGGCGATGCGAAACTTCTCCCATCCCTTGCCGAAAACATCACTGCACATCACACCGATGGCGGATTCATCCTCTGCAATCTGCGTAGGCGGCATGATCAGATACCAGCCCATCACTTCGGTGTAAAACTTCACGGCGGCATCAAGGTCTGTCACCGAGAGGCCAATATGGGAAAAGGTGCGCGGATAGGGAGTTGTCATGATCAATCTCATAGGATGAAAAGATCTACAGGCTACGTAACTGTCGTTATAATGAAAACAGACAATCAATTATGAGAAGTATAAAATTTCATTATGATGAACCCGCAATGGCTCAAATCTTTTGCCACGCTGGCCGAACTCGGGAGCTTTACCGACAGCGCTGAGCGATTAGGCATCACCCAGGCGGCGGTGAGTCAGCATATTCGCCATCTGGAACTGCAGTTAGGTCCGGTGATACTGAGGAGTAAGCGCCCACTGGAACTGACGCCCGCTGGCAGCGCCCTGCTGGATTATTGTCAGCAAATTGATCGTGCTCACCATCACTTAATGCTGAGACTGAGTGATGCCGAAGCCACCTGCGGTGAAGTGAGCGTGATTTCGCCCGGCAGCATCGGGCTCCGGCTCTATCCCTTGCTGTTGTCATTACAGGAACAGCATCGCGACCTCACTGTTCGTCACCGCTTTGCGCCGGATAGCGAAGTGATCGACGCGGTTTTGCATAACCGTTACGAAATGGGCCTGGTCACACACAAACCGGATGATAAACGGCTCGAGGCCCATCCTTTTGCTGAAGAACCGCTGGAACTGATCGTACCGGCTAATACGCGAGTGACTGGCTGGAACGATTTGGAAAAGCTGGGTTATATCGACCATCCCGATGGGCAGGCGATGGCGACACGATTATTAAGTCGATTATTTCCGGGCAACCCAGGCATTCGTAACCTCCCCCAACGCGGATTCAGTAATCAGATCGGCCTGATTCTGGAACCGGTCGCGCGCGGGCTCGGTTTTGCGGTTCTGCCACGATATGCGCGACTGGCGTTTACCCGCCCTGAAACCATTGAGGTTGCCGCTGAGGGTAATGCGCTGGTTGACACCATCTGGTTAGTGCACCGGGCTGAATGGCCACTCTCTGCCCGCGCCCAATTAGCCTTAGCCTGGCTACAACGTCACCTCTAATCTTGTGGCGGATGCTACAAAACGTCCGCCACACGCCTTCACAATCTTTCCATGATTGCTCACTTTACAACCTCTTTTGCAATACCTGAGGCAAGACATGTAAACAGGCACCATCAGACATGTCTAAATGTGTCAAAAATATCAATATTGAGAATGATTATGATT
>AEWW01036733.1_pt1 | contig 15713 bp, 17 predicted proteins | sample 267848 | NCBI WGS metagenome assembly AEWW01 (sample SAMN00713649, study PRJNA62039) | ant fungus garden metagenome | place: Panama: Gamboa | collected Apr-2009 | depth 0.5 m m | reverse complement strand
CGCGACTTACATGCGCGTAATATTCCCATCATCACGCTGTGTAGCGGCGCCTTTGTCGCTGGCAACGCAGGCCTGCTGGATGGGCGGCATTGCGCCATTCATTTCACCACGCGTGATGAATTTCGTCTGCGATTCCCGAAAGCGATTCCGGTTATCGACAAGACCTATATCAAGGATGGCGGCATCATTTCCTGCCCCGGCGGTACGGCGATCGATCTCGCTGCCGATCTGATCCGCCAGCATTGTGGGCTAGTGCGTTCACAAAAAGTCTTAAAGTATTTGCTGGTGGAAGAACCCGCTGCACCGGTCAAAAAGACACAGCAAAAGAACACGCTTAACGAGCCGGATGTGTATGAAAACGAGCTGGTGAATAAGGTGATCGAATTTATGAAACATCATCTCGATTCACCGGTTCCACTGGCCGATGTGGCTGAATTTGCAGGCGTTACCTTCCGTCAGCTCAACTTGATTTTCACTAAATGCACCGGTTACTCGGCGGCTGTCTACTGGCGACGTATGCGGCTGGAGCTGGCGCGCAAGTTGATGGCGGACTCCAGCAACAGCATCAATGCGATTGCCACTGCGACAGGATTTGCCGATGCTTCACATTTGATTGCCTGGTTCCGTAAGCAGTATGGCGAAACGCCCAGCTCGTTTCGTAAACGGCGGCGTGTGGTGGAGAGATTGGTTAAGGAGTAGGGGCCGAAATGGCCCCTTTTTACTTAGTGCGAATGCTTAGAGAGTTTGCCAGAAACGGATGGCGCGGGGCTTTCTTCCTCCAGTGAGGCCGCATCATCCAGATTGCGCGATGCGGTTTCCGGTGCCAGGAACCACGACACGATCAGACCGATAAATGTAATGCCTGCAGCAATGTACATGGTGGAACCAATGCCGATGGTTTGCAGTGAGATCGGTACCAGATATGTCCCAACCGCCGCGCCAATACGCGACATTGAGGTGCCTATGCCGACGGCTCCGGCGCGAATTTCAGTCGGGAAGATCTCATTTGGATAGACCAGCTGCAGCACCTGCGCGCCGCCGATAAACAGGGCGTAAGCACCAAACATTAGCAGGATGATCATTGAAGGGCCATCACGCAAGGCACCGAGTAACAGCAGCGCCAGACCTGACCACAAGAAACTGTGCAACAGCAACTTACGGCGTCCCAGTGAGTTCACCAGGCGCGTGCCGATCATGCAGCCCACCACGAACAGCAAGGTAATGGCGATGGAACCGTAAGATGCCCAATCACCACTGAGATGTAGCGCCTGCAAAACTTTGGGTGCAAAGGCGTATACGGCGAACACCGGAATAACCGAGCAGGTCCAGAAAATAGTCACAAACGCCATGCGTTTGCCATAGCCAGAATGCAGCAAGCTACCGAATGACAGGTGATTGTTTTCAGGTTGTGCGGGCAGGTTCTTTAGACTAAAGCGGTCGCCATAGACGCGGCGGATAACGGCTTCTGCTTCCTGATGTCGTCCTTTGCTAATCAGCCAGCGCGGTGATTCAGGTGTGCCCATTCTTACAATGAAGAGCAGCGCGCCGATGACTGCCGTGCTCGCCAGCGTATAGCGCCATGCTTCTACACCGCCAAAATTCAGCAAAGCTTCACCCACCAGATACGCGGTGGCCGCCCCGGCAAACCACAGAATGGTGAGCGTGGCGAGGCAGGGGCCGCGCGACTTCTTCGGCATAAACTCAACCAGAAAAGCGGTAGCAACCGGGTATTCAATACCCACGGCGACGCCCGTCATAAAGCGTAAGGCAAAGAGCGTTTCTCCGCTTTGTACCCAGAACTGCGCCAGCGAACAGACAATAAAGAGGGTGGGGCCGACGAAGTAGATCATGCGGCGACCCAGGCGATCGGTCAGTACGCCACCCATGAAGCCACCAAAGAAAATCCCGATCAGGGCAGAAGCCGCAATCAGACCTTCCCATAATGGGCTGAGACCCAAGGCCGGCGACACTTTCGTCATGGCTATACCAATAATACTGAGCACATAGCCATCGACGAAAGAGCCGCCGCCTGAGCGCACCGTTAATAAGCGGTGGAAACGGCTGATAGGAACATCTTCAACAGACATGTTATTTGACATGTTTTACTCCTGTTTCTTTTCGGCGTGAGGGAACTTCACTACGCCAATGCGACTGAATTAAGCACAATCTGCGATGGGTGCTTAACATCATCAGGACGCCAGATAAATATAAACCTGTAGCGGTGATTAAAATGTTATTCAGAACAGAAATTAAAAAAGAAGTGCATCGATAACGCTAGCGGGATTGTTTCATATATCATTTCCTCCGGTGCAGGATAGTCGGATAAATACAACTGAGAGCTTTATCATTTTGATGTGGCTTTTTTGCGGGAGGCGACCATGCCTCCCGAAGCATTATTCAGAAATCTTACTGCTGACACTTTTGGTGGCAACGGTACGTGTTGACCACCAGCAGACTAATGACCCAAGACTGACCATTGCCGTGCCTTGCCAAAACGAAAGGGTAAGGTGCGAACTGAGAATAAAGGCCGCTAAAATCGACGAAATGATCGGGATAAAGTAAGACGCGGCGGCTAATACCGTTACATTGCCATGCAAAATGCCGACGTTCCACGCCGCGTAACCGAATCCCATCGCCATCGCCGCCAGCGCCAGTGAAATCCACGTATTAAAAGAGGGTGCAAATTCGGGTTGCGGCGAAATAAGGTATTTAACCCATAATGTTAATGCTGTTAAAACAAAGAACAGCGTAATACCGTTATTACCGTTGGCAATTCTTTTGGTAACCACACAATAAATGGCCCAAATGATGGCGCCGGTAAATGCCAGGCCATAGCTTAACGGGTTTTCCATTATATTGTTCGTCATTTCACTGAGCGAAAACCCTTGATCACCACCCAGTACGCGGCATATTCCTGCCACGGCTAAAATCACGCCAGGAATAATCAATGGGCTGACTTTTTGCCGGTTAACAATCACCGCCAGCACAATCGTCATACTTGGCCATAGATAATTCACCATGCCCACTTCAATTGCCTGCCGTCCGCTATGGGTAAATCCGAGTGAGAGCGAAAGGCAAAGTTCGTAGCAGACAAACAGCACGCTGCCGATAATCACATAACGGCGGGGGAATTTTTTCAGGTTGGGAAATCCCACGCTGAAGAGCAGCAATATGGCACTACAGCTGTAGATCAACGCCGCCCCAGCGATCGGACCGAAGCCTTCGCTGACACTTTTGATCAATCCAACAATCGCGCTCCATAACAGGATGGCAATCAAACCTATGAGCGTCGCTTTCTTTTGGGGCATCACCCGCTACCTCTTCTACACAATGTTCACCTGAAATGCCGGTGCAAGCTTACCTGTTAAATTCAGGTTAAAACCAGCATAAAACTATGCCGCCTGACGCACAGTGTAAATACGTCAAAGGGGACGATAGTTGTGGAATGTGATCGTTATCTGAATTCATTTAGAAAATTATTACGTCACTAAAAATAATTTAAATTGTTGATTAATAGTGAATATAAGTTAATTCCTGGTAGGAATGTTCCATCTGATAGTATTTCCTTTGTATTTTTCACGTATACAAAAAACTTATCCCGATTGACCTCTCTCCATGCGATATGCAAATTGTTAACAAACGCAACCATACGGCGTTGCATTTGGTCCTGAATTCACCTGGAGATTTCGTGATGACATTTGAAGGTATCTACACCCCGGCAATTACCCCTTACGCAGCAGATGGCAGCATTGATTTCGCGGCGTTCGCCAACGTCCTCGAATCGCTGATCGAAGCGCGCGTGCACGGCATTATCATCGGTGGATCAACCGGTGAGTATTATGCACAAAGCGCAGAAGAGCGTCTGTCTCTGGTTGAACATGCACGTAAAGTGATTGGCAATCGTCTGCCACTGATTGTGGGTACCGGCGCGATTCGCACTGAAGACGCGGTGGCTTTGGCTACCCACGCTCGTGAGCATAAAGCCGATGCCATTCTGGTGACGTCACCGCCGTATGCGCTGCCAACCGAACTGGAAAACGCCCACCATGCGCTGACCGTCGACAAGGCCGCTCAACTGCCGATCATGCTGTACAACTATCCGGGCCGTATGGGCATCTCCATGGGAGAAACTTACTTCCGCGAAGTGAGCCGTTCGAAAAATGTGGTGGCGATTAAAGAGAGTTCAGGCGACTTCAACAATCTGCATCTGCTGGCCTGTCAATTCCCGAACATCGCGCTTTCTTGTGGTTGGGATGATCAAGCGCTGGAGTTCTTCGCCTGGGGCGCGCGTAGCTGGGTGTGTGCGGGCTCTAACTTCATTCCACGTGAGCACGTCGCGTTGTACAACGCCTGCGTCGTGGAAAAAGATTTCGATAAAGGACGTAAGATCATGGCTGCGATGATGCCACTGATGAACTTCCTTGATGGCGGCAAATTTGTGCAGTCGATTAAATACGGTTCTGAACTGGCAGGCCTGAAAGCAGGCCCGGTGCGCGCACCGCTGCAGGCACTGGAAGAAGAAGAGAAAGCGCAGTTGCAGGCCGTGATCGACGGTGTGAAACGCAATGTGGCAGCCGTTGCAGTGCTTTAAGGAGTGCGCATGAAACAGGTACAAACGATGAGCGATGTGGTGAACGTGGCGCGAGAACTGCGGTTCCCGGATCAGGCGTTCATTAACGGACGTTTTACTGAGGCGGTCTCCGGCAAAACACTGGAAACCACCAATCCTGCGACGGGTGAGATTCTGACGCACATCGCTGCTTGTGAAAGCGCGGATGTGAACCTGGCGGTACAGGGCGCACGTAGCGCGTTTGAGTCAGGCAGCTGGAGCCAGCTTCATCCCGGCGAGCGCAAAGCCGTATTACTCAAGCTGGCTGACTTGCTGGAAAACGAAGTCACGCAACTGGCGGTAATGGAAAGTCTCGACAGCGGCAAACCGGTTAGCGAATGCCTGGCAGTGGATGTGCCAGAGACGATTCACGTGATTCGCTGGCATGCGGAAGCCATCGACAAGCTGTACGACCAGACCGCGCCGACCGGCAACGGGGCGATGGCGATGATCGTTCGTGAGCCGATTGGTGTGGTGGGCTGCGTGCTGCCATGGAATTTCCCGCTGCTGATGCTGGCGTGGAAAATCGGCCCAGCGCTGGCTGCTGGCTGCTCGGTGATTGTGAAGCCTGCGGAGCAAACTTCGCTAACGGCATTGCGCGTGGCTGAACTGGCGCATGAAGCGGGTATTCCAGCCGGCGTGCTCAACATCGTCACCGGTACCGGGAAAGAGGTGGGGGAACCCATCGGTCTGCATCCTGATATTGATATGGTGAGCTTCACCGGTTCAACGGCGACCGGACGTCGTTTCCTGCACTATTCCGCGGAATCGAATCTGAAGAAGATTGTGCTGGAATGCGGCGGGAAAAACCCGGCGCTGGTGTTCGATGATGCCGAAGATCTGGCCAGCGTTGCCGCCAATGTGCTAAACGGCGCATTCTGGAATATGGGTGAAAACTGTTCTGCAACTTCCCGACTGCTGGTGCAGGAAGGTGTGAAGGATAAACTGCTCGCTCAGATCGCGGAGCAGATCGGTGAATGGCGCATGGGCAATCCGCTGGATCCAGAGAATCGTCTGGGCACCATGATCACCACCGATCATTTCTGCAAAGTCAGTGACTATCTGAAAACCGCGCGCAAAGAAGGATTACGCATCATTCAGGGCGGATTCACCGATCGCGGTATTTACGTGCAGCCGACCATTGTGGATGGCGTGACGCCGAAAAGCGCACTGTTCCGCGAGGAGATCTTCGGGCCGGTGCTGTGTGTCACCACCTTTAAAACGGAAGCCGAAGCCATTGCACTGGCAAATGACACTGATTACGGTCTGGCGGCATCGGTTTACACTGGCAAACTAAGCCGTGCAATTCGCGTATCACGTGCAGTGCGTGCGGGAACGGTGACGGTTAACTGTTTCGGTGAAGGTGATGCAACCACGCCATTTGGTGGTTATAAACAGTCTGGTTTTGGTGGACGCGATAAATCGGTGTACGCACTTGATCAGTACACCGAGCTGAAAACCATCTGGATTGATGTGCCTGCTGAGTAAGCTTAATGCCCGCCACGGATGGTGGGTATGCCCTGGAAATAGGATAATTCTCTGCAGATGCTGACTCGTTTTTTTCTTCTGTAACTCCTTGTAATATCATCATTCCCTTTTCTGTGATCCACCGCAGAATGCAAAAAATATCCCATAATTATTTTTGCTGTATACACACTTTTTCTGTAGGTTAAGCAGGAATCGCATGCGGAATGTCATCACAGGAGGTCACTTTGAGATCGGGAAAAGCAGCGTTATACGAAGATTTAAAACGCCTAATTTTGACCATGGAACTGGACCCAGACGAGCTGCTGGATGAAGCCAGCCTGACGGGACAATACGGTTTATCTCGCACGCCTGTGCGTGAAGTTTTCCAGCGACTGGCAGGAGAGGGTTACTTAGAAATCGTCGAAAAACGCGGCGTGCGCGTCATCCCGATGAGCCATTCCACACTGCGCAATTTCTTCCTCGTCGCACCGATGATCTACGCCGCAACTGGTCGCCTGGCGGTACAGAATTTTAAACCTTACCAGCTTAAATCGCTGAAAGAGACGCAAAAGCGCTTCCGTAAAGCGGTGCAAACGCGCGATGCCGAAGCGCTGGCACTGGAGAACAATCGCTTCCATGAGATCATGGGCGAGATGGCGGGTAATCCTTATTTGCAACCCAGCCTGGGCCGCTTACTGATCGACCATTGCCGCATCGGCCACACCTTCTTCCGCCCGCAAAATGAAGACATGGAACGCCGCCTGCAGCTAGCCGCCGAGCATCATGATGCCTTTATCAGCGCGATTGAAGCGCGAGATGAGCAGAAGGTGGTGGATCTGGTGTTCGAACATTGGGAACTGTCACGCGAAAATATGGAAATCTTTATCGCGCCGCAGGGATTAAAAGCGGACGATCTGGTGCAGTCACCGGAAGGGGATAAGCTGTAGTTTCAGGGTTGTCGATTTTGATACGATAAGGCGGCCTTATGGCCGCCTTGAAATGCGCAGAGTATTTTTAAACAACAGGGCTTACTCGTTGCCCCATTCATTCAAAAAATTGGCAATCTCATCGATTCGCACCGCTTGAATACCCGCCTCACGGGCCATCTCTTGCTGTGACTCCTCGCTAATCTCTTCATTATTGCTAAGACGAGTCAGTAACAGCTGGAAGTAGTGCGCCAGTGCATCGAGTTCTGCTTCGCTCACATCGTGTTCAGATTCCGACGCGTATTCTTCAGCAATGTCATAATACTTCAGTGGAATATTGTTATTCATTATCAGCTCCCCTTTAAACTTTGAGCATTTTCACTGCGGCATCAATGTCGATCTCATCTTCAGTAAAGATCAGCGTCGTCCCCTGGAAAGTGGTCACCGCCAGTTTTTTTACTGAGCGCATTTCATCAGGCTTAACGTCTGTCTTGGGTTTGATGTTGTTCATCAGAAGGCCCACCGACAGAACGGTGTTTTCTTTATCAATGCGGGTATCAACCGGCTCTTCTTCACTGTAAACCACGAAGGATTTAATCGATGTGAGCTTCAGACGCTCACCGGCGATAAAGATGTATTTGCTTTCCGGTATTACTTTCACCGAAAAGGCCGATAAACCTTTGTTATTGGTGGTCGGTTCGAACGTCACTGCCGCGTCTTTTTTAATCAGATCAGGGTTGGCGACCTTAATCACATGGAAATAACGGTTGTCTCCGTTTTCATCTTTGATAAATCCAAAACCTTTGTCTTCAAACCAGGTTGTGATCGTTCCGTTCATCGCCATTACCGCCTACTTAATCGTTAATCTAATCAGTTTTTTGCAGCGCGCAGTGTAAAGCACATTGCCTGCGCAGACTACGCCTTTGCTGTAAGTCTGGACGATAAATTTCTGCTGTGCGAGCGTGAGCCTGTGAGAAGAGAGCAAAATTCGTCAGCTCGCTGAAAATTGGTTATCATCCGCACCCACTTCCCAGCCTGGCAGTCCGATGTTCACCATTATCGATACTTTTATAGCTCCGCCGTGTTCTGAAGAGATCTCGATTCTCTATCAGGATGAGCATCTGGTATTGATCGATAAACCCACGGGGCTGCTCAGCCTTTCAGGTAAAAATCCGCAAAATCTGGATTCCGTGCATCACCGGTTGGTGAAGTTATTCCCCGGCTGCACCTTAGTGCATCGCCTCGATTTCGGGACATCCGGATTAATGGTGGTGGCGCGCAACAAAGCGATCAACGCCTTGTTGTGCCAGCAGTTTAGCCAGCGCAGCGTGACTAAAATTTACACGGCGCTATTGTGCGGACATCTCAACCATAATGAAGGGTTGATTGACGCCGCGATAGCAAAAGACCCGGCGCTGTTTCCGTTGATGTCGATTTGTGCCGAGACGGGGAAACCTGCGCGTTCGTGCTATCAGGTAATAGAACGCTTAACTCGTGAAGGGGATAATGGCGTGATATTGCCGGTTACGCGGGTGCAGCTATTGCCAGAGACGGGCCGCACCCATCAATTGCGTATCCATTGCCAGCAATTGGGCCATCCGATTCTTGGTTGTGATCTGTATGGAGGATTGCTGCAGCCGGGTACGGAAAAAACACCCCGGCTGATGCTGCACGCCAGTGAATTGCATTTTGTCCATCCCATTAGCGGGGAGAACATCACTGCGCGTCATGCCAGCCCGTTTTGACACGGGCGGCATTCATTACCACATCAAATCATCCGGCACTTTGAAGTCCGCGTACGGATCGTCTTCATCCTGCTCTTCCTGACTCAATGCACTGTTCAATACAATGCTATCTGCATCACGCTGCGCAATTTTATCAGCCACGCTGGCGGGAATAATCGCGTATTTGCTTTCGCCACTGCTATCCGCCGCCAGGCGCGCAATCGCCAGACGGCCATTGATCAACTGTGTTTGCGTGGTCTTATCCACACTGATCTTTTTAATTAGGTTGCTATCGGTGAAGTTGAAATCAATCGTCCCTTTGGCAACGGTGATCGCGTTCATTTCGATCAGTTGCTTAACCTGTGCTTTGTACTCTTTGGACAAAGTGGCTTGCTTCTGCTGCTCACTTAGCTGCTTATCACGCTCAATTTGCGCTTTTTTATTCTCTTCCACCGCTTCGCGAGCTTCACGTGCTTGCACACGAGACTTTTTGGCAGTGCGCTGCACTTTGGCCATTTTCTTAGTGGAAACTAATCCAGCTTTGAGCATCTGCTCTTGTAAGGTGAGTTTTGTCATCTTCGTCTCTAAAATCCGTTAAAACCTGGCCGGATTATACCTGTAATGCGAAGGCTGATCACGGCGAGGTTTGAGATCCTGATGAATCGACCTATTAGCGCAGGAGTAATGCCAGCAAGGCAATCAGAGCGGGAAGGGCCTGCACATAGAGAATTTTTCGACTGGCGGTCATCGCGCCGAAGATTCCGGCAATCAACACACAGATGAGGAAAAACAGAGTGACAGACACACCGTTTTCTCCCAGCCATAACCCCCAGAGTAAACCCGCCGCCAGAAAACCGTTATAAAGGCCCTGATTGGCCGCCAGCACACGGGTTTCGCGCGCAAAGTCAACGCTGAGTTTGAAGGCTTTCCGGCCCGTTTTTGTCTCCCACAGAAACATTTCCAGCACCAGAATGTAGATATGAATCACGGCGACGAGAGCAACAAGGATATTGGCTAACACGGAATTCCTTAATTGAGTGTTCTTTAGATGTATAGAAAGTTTAAGCCAGATTAGCGCCGGTTATTTTTTGCGGAAAAAAAGGCTAGTGATGGCGGTTAAAACCCCAATGAACGGCATCGTTATAGCCCCCGCCCGAAAATTGTGCTGGTCTATGCGTTTTTCTTTACGGATGTCATCAAAGCGAGAAAGTGCTGCCTTTTCATCGGCCGCGCTGACTTCTTCAAACTGTTTTTCGAATCCCTGACGGGTTAACAGAGTTGCCCTCACATTATCTGACTTTTGCAGCGCCGCGATCTGGTTTCTTTTTTTATAAAAACAATATTCAGGCATTCGATATTCCTTATCAAAGGAGGTAACGGCAATTTATCAGCAGGAACGAAAAGGTACCAAGGTGTCAGAGGTTTTTTTCATGAATATGTGACTTGCGTTATTAGGCAAGTAATACCATGCGACGAGGAGGTACATTTGTTATTGAATCCGCGAAGTTCAGCGCAGATGTTTTGACGCATTCCCAGACGTGTCAGAGCAGTCGCTGACCATCTAATCGCACTGTTCGAGGTTAATCAGCATTCACTGCAGCAGCCCTGAAACAGCACGGCGAAATCAGCACACGCCTGGCGAAGGTTTTGCGCTATATTGGCAGCACTAACACCCGAATATCTCTGCGAAACAGGTAACATTGGCAATGGCACTAATCCCGAAAAACTATGCACGGCTGGAAAGCGGCTACCGTGAGAAAGCATTAAAAATCTATCCATGGGTTTGTGGACGCTGCTCACGTGAATTTGTTTACTCCAACCTGCGTGAACTCACCGTGCATCATATCGATCACGATCATACTAACAACCCGGAAGATGGCAGTAACTGGGAGTTGTTGTGTCTCTTTTGTCACGATCATGAGCACTCTAAGTACACCGAAGCTGACATGTACGGCACCAGAGTGGTGGCCGGGGAAGATGCGCAGAACGATGTAGAAGCAGCAACCTATAATCCCTTTGCTGATTTAAAATCGATGTTAAATAAGAAGAAATAATCGGCACTGATCATTGATGCTGCCAGCATGACGAACAGAGGCTGGCAGCCTTTACCGTTTGATTTACTGGCGTAACTTCTCTAAAAGTTGCTCAGCCCCTTTATCAATTCCTGTCTCTGCTGCGCTAAGTGAACCAAAAGTCGCACCCACGTTCATCGCATTTGGATATTGTTCCGCTACGTACGCCAGTAAGAGTTCGTTTGATGCCGCATCTTTCACCTCCACGGCGAAATTCACGTAGCCACTCATCAAGCCACGTCCTCCACGTACCGACTGAACGATATTGTAAGGGCCTCCGGCTAAATCAAACTTTGTGAATGTGCCGATCACTTGCGGCGTGGTATCGGCGCCGGTCAGCGTCAGTTTCAATTTGAGCGCAGGAGCCGCCCCGGCAGGGGGATTGGTGATGAATTTCTCCGCTAGCACGTCCTCAAATTTCTTACGCATATATTCAGCCAGTTGACGACGTTCATCCACAGACAAGTCATTGAATTGCGCATCATTGCCGCTGTAAATGTCGACCGGTTCAATGCTGATGCTGCGATATTTGCTCCAGTCCACGGGAGCGGCATAACGGAAGGGAATGCGATCGCTGTCGTCAGCCGTATTCGGCGACATGCGTGATGCTGACGCGATACCAGCATATTTCACCGGGCTGGTAGAGGAACAACCGACAGCGGTAAATACGGCCGCTAATGCAAGGCTACGACACAACGGGCTGAACAAACGACTCATGTTAAAGCTCTCCGATAGAAGTTATAAATGAACTGTACGGTTTAGTTAATATCAGTTAGCATAAATCTGTCAAGAAGAGGTTTCAGGGTGTGACATCGTGATGCGGGGGCTGAGAGGTGAATGAAAGACGTTCGTTAGTGTCGAGTGAAAGGTTTACCGGAGACCTGGTGGAATGATGGCCGGATTAGCGGCAATTTTGCTATTGCTCTTCCGCGCCATCCGCAATTTAGGCGAGATATTTCATCTCTGGCAATTAGGTATAAAACGAGGCGGGTTTTATGCCGTCAGGGTTTGGGGAGCGCGCCGCAAACCCTTATTGATGCTGCTGGTTATCGACACCATTGTGGTGGTGGCGCTTATTTTCATTCTGTCAGCCAGAATTCAGATGTTGTGACCAGCACCTTTGAGGAACAACGAAACGGCGTTTTGCACCATAATCGTCACCTCACTTTTGGTATAGCTCGGCAACGTTCGCTGCAGGAATAGTTCATCGACTTCAGCTTTTACTAATGCTGAAAATTGTTTGGCGCGTAAGGCTGGGCTGCCGCCGATCAATTCCCCGCTGGCGATGTGATGCTCCATTACCGCCGTCAGGGCGTTCATACTCTCACGTACCCCGGACTCATGAAAAAGCGCGCCGATATCGGAATGGCCCGCTTCACCGACCACCATTCTGTACAACTGCAGAGCCTTCCAGTCTGATGTCAGCGCGCCCAGCATACCTTCACCAAAACGCTGTAACTTCTCACTTAACAACAGGGATTGAGTCTCCGGGTGGTTAAGTTCATCAGCCGCACGCATCAGAAAATTTGTACTAAAACATCTGACAACGGCTTCAAACAGGCTCTCTTTAGAAGCGAAGTAATTATAGAGTGTCGCCTTCGAGCAACCGGCCTGCTTTGCTACGCCATCCATTGAGGCTCGCTCATATCCTTGTTCCAGGAACACGGCTGAAGCGGCGTTGATAATGTCAGTTCTCTTTTGTTCGGTTAGCGTGCGCATCACTCTCTCCTCTGTCGGCGATAAATATTAACAAAACCGGCTGGTTCATTAAAGGAGAGAGGATGGTGGATTCGACGTCTGGAAAATGTCGAGTGAAACCTTAATTGCCACGAAGGGATGTGCGCTGCACAAGCAACACGCTGATTAAAACGATGATCAGTCCGACAAAAGCCGTACCGCTCATCACCTGAGATAACACTACCCAGCCGAGCAGCACGGCGGTGATCGGGCTGAGCAAACCGAGCGATGCCACCGCAACGCTGGGCAGGCGGCTAATTCCCCTGAACCACAACGCGTATGCCACAAATGCACCGGCCAGGGAGAGATAGGCATAAGCGGCCCATTGTGGCAGGGTCAGTGTGGGCAGTGGGGCGTCAATCAGCCACGCTGCGGGTAGCAACATTATTCCACCCAGTATCAGCTGCCAGCCGGTGAGAGCCATCACCGGCAAATCCATTTTCCAGCGGCGAGTCAGCCATACGCCTGTGGCCATACAGGTCGCGCCCAACAACGCTGCCACAATGCCGACCGGTTCGAACACCGTTTGCGGAGAGAGTAATAGCAAGGCCATACCGACAACCCCGGCCAGCGCTGCCCATAAAGTGATTCTCGCTGGCGCCCGATGTTCAACTCCCCATGCCAGTAACATCACCAGCAGCGGTTGTATCGCGCCCAATACGGCAGCAAGCCCGCCGGGCAGTCGATAGGCAGCAACAAATAACAGTGCCTGGAAAACACCGATATTCAGCGCACTAAGAATAATGAGCCGTCCAATATCGCGGCTGGCGGGCAGGCGACGAGTGAACAGCAACAATAATACCCCTGCCGGAAGAACCCGAATCAGCGCCGCCGTAAAAGGGCGATCGGGTGGCAGAAATTGTGTTGTGACGATGTAGGTCGATCCCCAGATAGCCGGGGCCAGAGCAGTCAATATCACGTCACGCCAGTACGAAAGAGAGAAAGAGGATTGCATCATTTTGCCTTTATCTTCAATTCAAGGTAAAATCAGTGTGTCCACCAATTACCTTGAAGTCAAGATAAATGAATGATCAATCTGAAACCCGATCTGATGCCGTCGATCTCATCCTTCAGCAGTGGCAGCGCGAGCGGCCAGATTTAGACTGCAGCCCGATGGGGCCGATTGGACGTCTCAAGCGTTGCACGGCGCTGATTGAACAGCGACTTGAAGAGGCCTTTGCCGAGTTTGAATTGAGCATGTGGGAGTTTGATATGCTGGCAACACTGCGCCGTGCCGGAGCACCTTATAGTTTAAGTCCTACCGAGTTGTTTTCGACGCTAATGGTCACCTCGGGCACCATGACGCATCGCTTAAAACGCCTTGAATCCAGAGGGCTGATTACCCGACAGGTAAATGCAGAGGACGCGCGAAGCATGCTGGTGCAATTAAGTCCGGACGGGCTGGCGGTAATCGACCGTGCGGTAGAAAAACACGTGGATAACGAAAGAAAGATTCTCTCTGGGCTCTCTCCTGAAGTGCTGATGGCACTGGATAGCCACCTGTCGGGCTTACTGCAATCGCTTGAAGGATCCCACCAGCGCTAGTCGCCCCATTCCCACGCGTCAGCGTTGTGACGGTGTATTGGAGATTCCCCTTTCAGTCCACCGAAATTTAATTCAGGTCCGGTGCTGTGGCGTAAGTTGAGCACACCGGATCCCTCTAACACATTCTTGCTAATCCCCGCGCCTGAACCCCCGATTTTTTGCGATCCATAACACAATCGTATCGTGATCATATTGACAACATTTCATGAGATTCAGTAAAACTTTATACATCAGGTATACATGATAAATACCCGTGAAATGCATTAAGTACTTACGCTTTACACCGCTAAAAAACCCTACGTTGTACGGGCAATCCGCCAGTACAAACAATGAAAACGTGTATTGGAGTAACGGAATTGCAAAAGATCACCTCACTGCCTGCCGATGATTCGATGCCGGGTTGGTTTCATACCAGTGCCGCTCGTACGCCACGCCCGGCGCATATTGGTCAGAAAAAAACACGCTTCGCGATTGTGGGGGCGGGCTTAACGGGTCTGGCAGCTGCGCGACAATTAGCGCTGAATTTCCCCAATGATGAAGTGGTGCTAATCGAGGCGCAGGAAGTGGGATATGGATCGGCAGGACGTAACGCTGGTTTTGCCATTGACGTACCCCATGATATCGGCGCGAAGGATTACATTGGCGATGTCACCATTGCGAATAAAGTCCTCAAGCTGAATACATTAGGGCAAAACTATCTGCGTCAGATTGTGCAGGAACACGGCATCGAATGTCAGATGACCGAATCCGGTAAATATCAGGCATCAGTCGGTGAGCAGGGCACGGCGATTCTTGAAGCCTATCGCAGCGGATTGGCAAAGATCGGGCGCGAATCCGAGATGATCTCGGGTAAAGATCTGTCGGATCATATTGGCACTTCTTATTACAAGCAGGCGCTGTTTATTCCCGGCACCATCTTGTTGCAGCCTTCAGCATTGGTAAAAGGTCTGGCGGATAATCTGCCTGCTAACGTCACGCTGTACGAGTACACGCCCATTACATCGATTGATTATGGTGACAAAGTGACGCTGGTGCATGACAAAGGGAGCATCACCGCTGATACGTTGATCCTGGCTAATAACGGTTTTGCGTCGCACTTTGGTTTCCTGCAGCGCCGTTTGCTACCGACTTTCCTTTACGGCAGCCTGTCACGTCAGTTGACTGAAGAAGAGCAGGCACGATTGGGTGGCAAAGCGGTGTGGGGGGTGATTCCGGCGCATCCGTTTGGCAGCACCATTCGTCGTACAGTGGATAATCGTATTCTGGTGCGCAATAGTTTTAGTTTCCACCCGGATGGACGACCGCGCGAGAAATACCTTAAGCAGTATCTGGAAAACCATCGCAAATCGTTTGAACGCCGTTTCCCAATGCTGCCGCAGGTGGATTTTGAATATACCTGGAGCGGAGCGATCTGCCTGTCAGAAAACCACGAAGGCTTCTTTGGCAAACTGGCACCGAATGTTTATGGTGCGCTGTGCTGTAACGGATTGGGCATAACGCGTGGCACGGCAACCGGCAAATTGATTGCCGATATGATCGCAGGTGAGAAAAACGAGCTGATCGATTTCCTCACCCAATCACCGGGTCCTAACCGTACGCCAGCTGAGCCTTTCCTGTCGATTGGCGTGAACTC
>AEWW01042638.1_pt1 | contig 15738 bp, 15 predicted proteins | sample 267848 | NCBI WGS metagenome assembly AEWW01 (sample SAMN00713649, study PRJNA62039) | ant fungus garden metagenome | place: Panama: Gamboa | collected Apr-2009 | depth 0.5 m m | reverse complement strand
GCACCTCTCTTTAAGTCATCATAAATGACTCAGAGGTGTCTGTTAAACCCGTGGCTATTCACATCAACCTCGGATTGATAACCATTGAAATAAGTGATTATACACAAAGGAGGAGATTCCATTGCAATCATTGCCAATCTGATCTCATTACATTTTGTATTATTCATACAGCCATAAAGCATTCGAACCTCCCAACGTCTACTAACCGCAGAGTAACACACTGTGTGGTTAGGAATGTCCGATCCTAGCACACTGCAGACTTTCATGGATCAGCGTCCACGCTGTATCTGTCTGGACTAAACTTAGTAAATTAACCTCACGATACCTCTGTAAAGTTGGCGTAGTTCTGTTTCATGATCGCCACCGGCGATCCTCTGGTAGCTTATTGAGCCACCAGAGGTGAGATCAACTTTCTTCGTGAAACTTCTAATTAATGTTCCAGCCAGATAAATTCAGGCGGGGAGTGCATCAGGAAGTTCTGGTGTGAAATGTTCCATGCATAAGCCCCTGCGAGTTCAAAGACCAGCCAGTCACCGGGTGCCAGTGCGGATATAACTTGCTGACGTGCCAGTACATCTTTGGGTGTACAAAGCTGTCCGACCAGTGTGATCCGTTGATCGTTTATCCATGATGCGTTTTGTTCACGCCTTAGCACACTAAAAGGATGGTTGTGGCTTTGCGCGGCAGGGGTGCGGAAGTGGTGAGTACCGCCACGACCTATTGCAAACCATTCGCCCAGATTCTTTTTGACGTCCAGCACCTCCATCACGTAATAGCCGCAGGCTGCAGCGATATAGCGACCGCACTCAAATCGAAGCGTCCAGCCCTGAGACTGGCTGAATTGCGTTAAGTCTGGCAGACGCTGACAAAATGATGTCCAGTCAAAGTGATGCTGTGGTTCAAGGTAGTTAATACCGATCCCGCCGCCGACATTGATCAGGTCTATCTCAAGCGACCAGCTTTTGCACCAGCCTTGAACCTTGTCCAGATACATACGGATCAAAGTCAGATGATTATCTACATCCAGCTGGTGGGACATAAGATGGAAGTGAAAACCCCTGAGCTGTATCTGCGGAGAGGTGGCGATCTCGCGCAGGGCTGCGGGTAACTCCTGCTCATCCAGGCCAAATGGTGTCGGCTTGCCTCCCATCATCAGTCGCGTGCCGGTAAGCCCTTCCAGCGCAATATTTATCCGCAGCAGCACAGAGATAGTTTTATTCTGTTCAAGCGCAATAGCCTGTATACGACGCAATTCCGTTAAACTTTCGACATGCAAAACTTCCACGCCGAGTTGCACTGCATGTTGCAACTCACTCTGTAATTTACCAGGCCCGCCGAAAATAAGCGGCTTGCCGGGCACCTGCTCACGTAACCAGGTGAGTTCGCCACCTGATGCCGCTTCAAAGCCATCAACATGGTCGTAAAGGGTATGGAGTATCGGCGCTTCAGGGTTGGCTTTCGCGGCGTAGTAAAGTTCACAACCTGATGGCAATGCATCATGTATGTGGCGGATGTGCTGACGCAGCGCATCGAGGTCATAAACATATGCACAGAACGGCTCTGCGCGTTGCTGCTGCAAGAGCTGCAATGTTTCTTTGACTTTCGGAGTCACTGGGCGCTCCTCATTGGATGCTGCATCATGGTGTAATCTGCGTGCTTATCGGCTTTCTGTAGCAGTCGGGTTTTCAGGTTGTTTTTTGATGGAATAGCACCTCCAGCGAGAACAGCGGCGATCTCCGGCTGGTGATGCCAGCGACTCAGCTGCACAGCCAGTGCATCCCAAAGCTGTTGTTCCAGTATCTGATCGCCATCTGCGAGACGGAACAGCACCTCAGATAGATGATTGATAAGCAGGCAGTAGGCCACACGGCGCCAGCCCTGTTCACGGCTATACCAGACGGACTGCCGGGCACGCTCGGACATCATCGCCAGGTCATTGGCCGACCAACGTTCAGTCGTGAGTTTGGTGCCCTCAAGATCGCGTACCCAGATTTGATTTGGCAGATGATTTTCAAAGGAAACCAGCACATTTTGCAGGTGTGGCTCAAACACTAATCCTTCGGTGAAAAAGGCGTCCAGCACGCCGGGCAGCAGCACTGACAGGTAGCTATTGATCCACAGTAAACTGGCCTGCTGTGTTGAAATTCCCTGTGTGGCGCTGAGCTGGTGGATCAACGGTTGCAACGGGCTGTTGCCATGATGGTCCAGTGCAAACAGTGATGCGGCCAGCCACGGCTGTTCGTCAGTCAGGTTTTCGCGGTAGAGAATGCCAAAGCACTCCTGTAAATGGCGCACTTCGTCCATTTCACTGGACTCTGCTACAGATGAGAAATCCAGGCTGCTGGCAGCGGGCTCGCGCATGATGTGGAAGCCCGGCACCTGTTGTTCAAGACGCGAAAAGTGACTTTCCAGCAGGGTATTGAGTGCCACAGCGCTTTCCAGTTCATACCAGGCATTCTTTCGGACACAGTTGGTTAGTCGGACATGAATGGAGCACTTTAGGTAGTAGGGTAGATCGGCTCGATACAGTGTACGCACTGAAGAGGTTGCCGCAAATTCTGCACCTGTCAGTCCCAGAGGGGTAATGATTCCTGCTTTTACTGCCCTTGAATAAAGTGGTGACTGCATGATGTGACGGGCTTCCCAAGGATGACAGGGATAACTTTGCTCGCCGTTAATGGTATCCAGCATCGCCTTAACCGGGGCGATGCCCCGTACCTGCAACAGTGAGGGATCAATGCGGAACCAGAACAGCGGAAAGCGCGCGGCCACCTCCGGTGAGCAGGCCAGTAGCGCATCAGGCGCGACACCCTGACGACTTTTCGGGCTGGGATGCATCGGATGGCCCCAGAGCAGGCTCTCTTCACTTTGAATGTAGCTATGTTCCCTGGTACGTTGCGGAAGGCGCTCCAGGAAAGAGGCCGCCACCTGGACGCTGTTTTCAATCTGGTCGAGTAATTCCAGATCCGGCATCTGACCGGTCTGATTCACCATGTCACTGACGAGCAGTGCCATTGCTTCGCTGCAGCGGACGGCTCGCCACGGACGACCAAACTGTTTGATGAACGGCGTGCCGATATAATCGCCTCGGTCCAGCAAACTCCAGCGTGAAGCACGGATAGCGAATAGCGTGCTGCCATCGCTACCCATCTCCAGCAAAATGACGTTCCCGGTGACCATGCGGCTGGCGAGCGACAGAGGAATATTACCCTGCTGTACTTGCTTAACACGTCCAGCCGGACGGGCAAATTCCCGGATATAGCAGTTCAGCAGAGCAGTCAGGCCTGCAAATTCTGCCTGCTCTCTTTCGAGGCTGACTTTGGGGGCCAGTAAGGGATTTTTACGAACGGCGAGTGATACGGACATAACCTGATCCTCGTAATGGAGAGAAAACAAAAAGCGCGATGGCGCCGGAGGCTGCCAGCGCAGACGCCAGGAATGGCGCCTGTAGTGAGAAATGCGTAACCAGCCAGCCAGCGGCAACGCCGGCCGCAACGCCAGCCCATTTGCCCGCGGCATCAATCTGCCCAAACTGCTTGCCGGCGTTGTGCTGGCGAATGCTGTCGCTCAGCATCTGATTGGCGCCGCTGTATGCCAGCAGCATGCCGCAACCAAACAAAGTGCGGGCCACCAGCAGCGCGGGTGTTGCGTTAAGTTGCATATGCCACAATGCCGCCAGTGCCATCAGCAACATGCCGGGAACAAAATAGACACTGCGCCCTGTGAGCCGATGCCAGAGAGGCAACAGCAGCAGGTAGATCAGATGCGGCCAGCTGTATAACACGCCAATGAGGACGTCCGAATGCAGCCAGTGTGCGGCATAGGGCAGGAAGTAGGGGAACGTCACCACCATCGCGAAATTAAACAGGAACTGAATCACCCACAGATGGGGAAAAGTAGTTTTCACTTGCCTGTGCTTTGTCTCAGGCGCTGGAGATTCAGTAACGGGGTCGGGGGGTAATCGCAGGCTGACCACTAAACCGCACATCGGCAAAACAGCCAGGCCCAGCCACAAGTGCTGTCCAATGTCAGGCTGCCACATCAGTATTGCGCCCATGAGTGGCGGTGCGCTCAGGAGCGCCAGTCTTGCAGATGACTGCGTCCAGTTGAGTGCTTTGGCCAGATCCTCGCCACGCAGGTGGAGAGAAAGATAACCATTGGCTGCTGCCAGCGTTCCCCCCGCGACTCCCTGCAATGCCAGTGCGACAATCAGCCAGGGCAATGAGGGCGAGACTCCCGCCAGGACAAAGGCTAGAGTCAGTCCTGTTAGAGCCCGCTGTAATGATAACCGCAGGCCAAAGCGATCGGCAAAGCGGCCCCACCAGGCGGAGGAGAGCGCCGTCATCACCGCCGGCAGGCTGAACAGCACCCCGGCCCACAGACTGCGCTCAGAGAGACCGAATGAGGTCAGCAGCCGTGGCAGATAGAGTGGAACACCCAGTACGGTGAAAGCCGCCAGAAAGTGGCATGCCAGAACAACCGGCAAAGTACTGCGCATCAGCTTTCGCCTCTTTGCAGGAAGTTGGGGCCACTCTGACCGTAGAACTTGTTGATGTCTGCAGCACCGGAAGCCTGTTTGCTGAGCAGGCTGCCGCTCAGGAGCAGGTATTTAACGGGCTGCGTGGGGGAATCAAACAGCTGCTGGCGCGCAAAGCCGGTATCCACACCTTCGTTTTCAAGGCGGCTCAGACTCTGCTCAAGCGCATCGCGTAAAGTCTGATAGCTGGCTTTACGCTCAATAAGCCCACCTGCGGCAAGGCTCTCCAGCACCGCCGCCAGACAAAGCTGCAGGGTGATGGTAATAAACATCTGGGCCAGCGCGGTTTCCTCCGCCACACAGATGCGCGGATCGCGCAGAGCAGAAAGTCGTTCTGCCAGTGGAGGACAGGCCGCTTTGAACCGTTCAGGTAAAATGCGTGCGGCATCGTTGTCTTTCATCACCAGCGTCAATTTCTCGCCGGGCGTCAGGCTGAGCACTGCATTCTGCTGATTTGATTCCAGAGCAACGCCATAGCGCAGCCACAGGGTCAGGTGAACATCCGCCATCAGCTGACAGTATTCGTGCCACCAGCCGGCCGCATCAGGCATGCCGGGTTGTTCAAGAAGTGAAGCCAGATAGAAGCGACCATCCGGCAGCTTGCTGCCCAAAGCCGCAACGGGTAGCAGGGTTTCACCTGGACGGGGTGCGGCGTAGCGGCGTAACAAAAAGGCCAGCTGCTTATTTTCCGCGACGTGACCACAGAAGCTCTCATCGACATGCCGGTATTTACCGCGCAGCACGCTGTCCGCTTCCCCCACCGTGGCAAGCACCTCGGCAAACCACTGACCGTCATACAGAGTTGAAGGTTTGATCAGGCGGACATTTTTCTGCCCTAACGTGCGCATGGTAAGGGGAACTTTAAGATGCTGGTCCGGGTAATCGGCGAGCTGTACGGTACGTACTGATAAAGTGGGATACACCCTGAGCCAGGCCCCAGGTGCAACGGCTGTCCCCTGAGGAAGATCTTTAAGCTGGCTCAGCGTGAGCGGATGTACCGGGATTAATTCATGTTGGTGGTACTGGTCATCGTTCAGGCCCACCTGTGACGGCAACGGCCACCAGACAGGCCGTGCTTGCGGGGCGGTCAGCGTCAGGGTCTGTCGCGGCACGGCAAGCCAGCGTAGTCGAAACGGCTGGCAAAATTCCGGCGCGTACTGGCGCAGGTCAGCTTCGCTGAAGCCAAACTTGGCGCGTGCCGTTGGGTAATAGGGATGATCCAGGAAACTCGCCAGCTGGTCGGCGTGACGCAGGCGCTCGCCCCAGTTCATTTGACCTGGAGTTCGCAGCAGTGACGTCCGCTGCTGTGTAAAGGCGCTTGCGCAGAGTTCACCCTGTATAACTGCGCTGTCTGCTTCTTCCTTATAAGTGGCAAAAAGTTCGCGGGTTTCCGGATCCTGGTCAGGCATCAGCGCTGCCAGCCAGACTTCATATCCTGACTGGGGCTGCCATCCCTGTGCCGTCTTAACCTGCCATACCGGGGAGAAGGCCTGCCACGGCTGCATGTAATCACTGGGGTGAATTTCCAGACGCAATAGCTGATGAGGCGACTGCCAGTTCAGCCAGTGTTGATTATTTTCCAGGGATATGTGGCCCTGGTTGAGCAAGCCGCTGACGTTTTCTCGCAGGCACGCGTTGATGATGCGAAGAGTAATGTAGTCATGCTGATTCATCAGACGATCTCCCACTTCAGCGCTGCGAGCGTGCGGTCAGTGAGCTGCGTGAGCTGTGCATCGTTGCTGGCTTCCAGGTACAGCACACCAAGATAATCTTTATTGGAGTGCGTCAACTCAATGCGGTCACCGGTGGTTTTGAGCGGGCGGTACTGCATGCCCGGTGCACTCGCGGGTTGCGGCGCCGACTGCAGGGTGCCGCTCTGGCCTGCCACCAGATAATGAATGAGTGCCTCGCCCTGTGCGGGTTTCACCGGGGGAAGGGGTTCACCAAGATGCAGGCGCAGAATAGGCGTAAACCACCCTTCCGGCAGCAAACGATTTAGCAGGAACTCACGGCCATCGCCGATGCTGCGGTAATTAATTTCGACAAGGATGGGGCCGCTTTCGGTGACAATAAACTCGCTGTGACACACACCAAAACCCACGCCAAACTCTTGCAGTTGCGCCAGAGCCTGCTGTTTCCAGCGGGTGCTGTGTTCTCCTCCCCAACGCGCATTCATTTCCACAAAATGGGGTGGCGCGGACAGCTCAACATCGAAACCACCAATCGCCACCAGTTCAGTACCGTCGCCGAGCGTTTCCAGCGTAAACAGCGGACCCTGCATAAACGCTTCAACCAGTAACGTCTGGCGAACGGGCAGGGAGGCGAGATAGTGCTGGCAACTGCTGTGATCTTCGATTAACCGTACATCCATCGATGCCACGCCCTGACCGGGCTTAATGACGACCGGCCATGGCCAGTTGGAGCCCGCCTCTGCATCAGGCAGCAGCTGAGAAGACCAGACCGAGGGCTGCCCCTTTGATGCCAGGCGCTGTCGCATGCGCCATTTTTCTTTAGCGGCATAGCAGATTTCCCAGTTCTTCGCAGGCAGGCCAAGTGCGGTAGCGGCAATGGCGGTGGCGGTTTGCAGATGATCGCTGTTGGAGAACAGCGCAGCAGGGGTAATACCCCATTCGGTGAGGGTGTCGAGAATCGACAGGGGGTTGAATACCTCGCATTCGATCACCCGGACACTCTCATCAACAACGCCGTTGTGCGCCATGGCATGGTCTGTCAGCAGGATGACCTGATATCCAAGCTGCTGCGCTGCAGGGATAAAACCTTCGGTCACGGCCGCGTTAACGACGTGACTGACTATCACATAGGGCTTGTGGTTAAGCATGTGTTTACCTGTTTGGTTTGGAGTTGGATACGTTAAAGAGACTGGATGTCTGTCAGCCGCTGTTTCAGCGTACGGAAAAAGAAGCCACGATCTTCACCACACAGCCAGTGTGTTATGTCATGGCTTTGCCAGTATTGCTGTTGCTCGGGTGTACGGGGATTCGCACAGAAGGGAATCCCTGCGTTCCTGCAGCGATCGGCTAGGTGGCGGATTTCTGATTCAACCCTGGGGTGTGCGGGTTCTGGACCAAGCTGCATGCTCATGGCCAGATCCAGCGCGCCTTCCATCACCATAGTGACTTCTGGCACGCGTAGCATGGCATCAATGGCCTGGATACCCGACGGTGTTTCAATCATGGGCACCAGCCATAACTTTTCATTGGCCTGGCGTATGTAGTCTCCGAGTGACAGCGTCCCGAAGCCGGTTACGCTGCCGCCGGTGATGCCTCGCGTACCCACCGGAGGGAAAAACATTGCATTGCGCAGCGAGATGATTTGCTCTGCACTTTCTGCGCGTGGCAGGACGATGCCGTGAGCCCCCATATCCAGAATGCGTCCGGCCCGTGGAATATCATCGCAGGTGAGGCGTACGAGCGGCGTGCAACCATTCAACTGAGCCAGTTGCATGCACTGACAGAGCAGCGTTTCGTTGTGAGGGAGATGCTCCAGATCGAGGATCACAAAGTCATAACCTGCGATAGCGATCATCTCCACCAGGGTGGGGTGGGGAACGGAATTCAGGATGCCAAAAAGTCCATTTCCTGACCTGGAACGCTCAGCGGGTAGTGCAAGCGAAATCATAGCCAATACCTGTATTAGTAATACTTATCATTTACATTATCATTACGTTTGGCCTTAAGTTTTTCAAATGATTTAAACAAGATGGTTAAATATATTCACTGAGTGATAGTTATGAAATGGAAGTAACCTAAATGCTTTTCACAAATCATATCCATGATATATCTTTGATATTGTGATCAATTTAGTAATATTCTGTGTCAGGTGTCGTATTTTTTAGCTGTAATGCATCCCAGTTAATACTTAACTTGGATTTAGCAATCAGACGTTTCTGTAAGGAAATCGATAAGATGAAAGACCAGTGGATACTGGGTTTAACTGCCTTAATGTGTTCGTGGGCGGCTTTCGCTCAATCTGTCACCGTGACCGATCTCGCCGGTCGGCAGGTCACGGTTAACGCACCGGCAACGCGCATCATCCTGGCGGACAGTCGCATGCTGTTACCAATGAGTCTGCTGCATCCAGGGAATGCGCTTAAGGGGATCGCTGGCTGGGATGATTCGCTTCAGACCCGCGCGCCGGATATGGGGCGGTATTTTTCGCAGCAATACCCGTCGCTGTCTTCCATTCCTGTATTCATCAATCCTTACCGCAGCAGTTTTAACGTTGAACAAGCGACGATGCTTAAGCCTGACCTGATCGTTTTCGATACGGGAATACTGGCTAAACTGAAAAGCGAGGGGACACTGGATTTGCTTGAGAAAAGCGGCATTCCGGTGGTGTTTATCGACTTCCGTCAGCAGCCGCTGACCCACACGCCTGTGAGCATGAAACTGCTGGGGGCGGTAACCGGAGAGCAGCAGAATGCCGGGCGGTTTATTCAGCGCTGGAATCAGCTTCTCGACCAAACACGCCAGCGTGTCGCGACGATCCCGAAGAGTAACTGGCCGGGGGTGGTGTTTGAAAATCATGCCGGGATGACAGGCATGAACTGTTGTTCAGTATTTGGCCGTGACAGTTTTGGAGAATTCATACCCGAAGCGGGCGGGCGTAATCTGATGGCGGACAAGGTGCCGCCGCAGGGAGCCGATATCAGTCCTGAGCTGATGATTGTGGCGCGACCGGATGTGTATCTGATGAGCGGAGCCGACTGGAGCAGGCGCGGAGGCACATCTCAGGCGGTACCTCTGGGATATGAAGCGACACGATCCAGTACCTTACCAAAGCTCGAAAAGCTGATGCAACGGGACAGTATCAGTGTGATGCCCGTGGCAAAATCTGACCGCGTGATGGCGGTTTATCATCAGTTTTACGACAGCCCCTTTAATGTTGTGGCGCTGGAGGCAATGGCTAAGTTGTTTCACCCGCAGCAATTCACTGATGTCGATCCTCAAGCGGATTTAGAATCGCTGTATCGCGATTTTACCGGAATGCCTTACAGCGGGCTTTTTTACGTCCAGCCATGATAAAAAGCCCGCTCTGATGAGCGGGCTCTCTTCAGAACGATCAGAACTTCAGACTGACACCCGCCGTGACAGAACGTCCCGGGGCTGGCTGACGTCCCCACGGGCTGGTATCCACGCCGCGGAACCAGTAATCGCGGTTGAAAATATTATTGACGCCCACGTAGCCGTTGAGCACGGTGCGGCCTGATTTATACAAATCGCGGCTCACCTGCGCATTCCATACCCAGTATGACGGCATCTGGCCAACCGAGCCGGTGCTGTTCTCCTGCACCGTGTTGGCGGCGTCCGCGTAGGACTTACTGAAGTAGTAGCTCGACAGCGAGAAGGTGGTATCGCGCCAGTCGTAGCTGCCATCTAGTGTCAGCTGAGTGCGGGAGGCGTATGGCACGTCTTTACCGCGGTTCACGCCGTTACGCTGCTCTGCCTGCAGGTAGGCATAGCCCGCATGCAGTTTCAGGCCTTCCACCGCTTCCGGGCTCCAGAATCCTTCCAGCTCGACACCCTGATGGCGGGTACGACCAATGTTGAGGTAGCTGTCAGACACGCTGTCGTACGAAATCTGATCTTTATAGTCGATACGATACAGGCCCGCATGCAGGCTGACGTTATCAGTCGGAGTATAACGCACGCCACTTTCATAGTTCCAGGCCAGCTCAGAACTGACGTCGCCGCCTTTAACAATCTGCGTTACCTGCGCCGGACGCAGGCTTTTCTGCATATCCGCATACAGGAACCACTGTGGTGTCAGCTGGTAACCTACGGTCAGACCCGGCAGCCACTGTGTATCAGGCGCGGAGGTGCGTATCCCGGTTTTTTTATCGGTGTATTTTTCACTGACGTTTTCATAACGCATGCCGGGGGTGATGGTTAAAGTGTCACTGAAGAGCTTAACGGCGTTACTGATGTACCCGGCCCAGGCTTTGTCATCGAAGTCCCAGTCACGAGTGACGGCGGTGGTGCCGGTTGCCAGCGTGCGCTGGCGCACCTGATAGTCCACTTTCTCACTGACAAAGCGACCGCCGACAATCCACTGCTGGTTTACGTTGTCACCATTGATGTCCATGCTGATGCGCGGCTCTGTTCCCCAGACCTTAAAGCTGCGCGGGGAGTTCTGCACAATATCGGCGGGCAGGGCCGGATTAAAGTTCTGACCGGCTACTTTGCTCATGCCAACGTGGAAATCACGGTCTGACTCATGACCGAAGAACATCCAGTTGAATTCGGCGTTATCAATAAAGCCCAGTGATCCCAGCTGCTGGTTATAAACTGCACTGTAACGTTTGGTGTGACCGTCGTAGTCATCCCAGGGACGGGTGCTCTGATGACGGTCGTGATTGTAGTCGGCGGTTGAAAGGGCGCCTGCGAGATCCGCGTGGGCGTCGTAATACTGGTAGGAGAGGTTTAATGTGGTGTCTTCATTAATATTCCACAGGCCACGCACGCGGAAGTTCTGAACTTTACTGTCGCTGTGCTCACGGAATGAGCTGCCTTTCACCTGATTGGCTTCGACCTGCAATCCAAAATCATCATTTAACATGCCGCCGGTACGCAGGTAGGTATCCCACTGATTGCGTCCCTTGCCGTAAAACGTCGCGCGCTCAGCAATTTCATTCTCCCACTTCAAAGGGATAGGTTTGCTGATGAGGTTGATGACGCCGCCAACGTTGTTTGGGCCGTATTGCACCGCCGCGCCGCCGCGAACCACGTCAATACGATCGATGGTTGAGAAGGTCACCGGAAACAGCGACATGCCTTCCTGTCCGTAAGGCGCTAACACAAGGGGAATACCGTCCTCAAGAATCTGTGCGCGACCGCTTCGGCTGTCGTATAAACCACGCACCGCAATCTGTGGCAAAACACCGGTGCCGGTTTCATCCTGAATTTTGACACCCGGTACGCGCTGCAGCGCATCATCGAGGGTGCGGTTAGCGCCTTTTTCTAATTGATCGTTGCTGATAACCGTGCGGCTGCCTGCCCAGGTTTTAACCTCTTCAGCGCGGGAATCGCCCAGAATATTTCCGGATACGGTCATCGTCTGATCTGCAGCGTAACTGAACTTCGCGGCCAAAATCACGGCCAAAGCTGTAGCAATCTTAGTGCGTTTCATTTTCAACCCTGAATAAAATGTAAGATTTTAGTAATGATTCTGATAAACATTATCATTATCAATAAAGGCTTAACATTCCTTAATCTGCGTAAATCTATGTCAAGGCATTATTTTCAGGGCAGTTTTGTAAAGAGGTAAGGTTAGTCCCTATGCAAACGTGGAGTAAGAATCCAGAAGGGGAGCGGTGTATAGAGGCGCTGATTGTTCACCGATTGCTGGTATCAAATCAATGTTCGAAATTTATGATAATGATGTTTAATTAAATTGAAGAAATCCTTAGGTGTGATTCTCCATTTTCGCCCTTAAGTTAAAAAATGCTCCAGGTGGTTCGCCTTCGCTTGTAGAGTCAAAAGCTGAATGTGGGAAGAACTATCAGCACCGTTTATCCCTGCAATGGTTGGAGGAGTTGAAGACACGTTTACACTTGAAGTCACCTGAACGGGTCCCCGTTGAATAACACAGACAGTCGTTAATTATTTACTCCCCTGGCACTTAGCTGTCATTCCTTCTAAAGCTTTTTGCCCCCTTCGAATTTCCTGCTATCCAGTCGCCAGCCCGTCTTCGTTAACCGGCAAACCCGGTAAGCTTCGCCGAACCACTAAAGGTGGGTTTCTGGCCCGCCGGCTAGGGTCTGATGGCGAACAGATTTTTAAGGAAGTTCCGCTCTGAGCGATCTGCGGACATCCTGCTGCCCTTAAATTTCTTTGATTGCATGTGATGATTATTTAATTTAGAGTGTTCTAAATTTAGATAAAGCTAAAGTTAAGAGATGAAAGAAACTCATCTGTTCCAGTTACAGGAAAGTGCCCTGCTGGCAACAAAGCTGCTTAAGTCGATGAGCAACAGCAATCGACTGTTGATTCTATGTATTCTGATTGATAAACCCGGTACCTCTTCAGGTGATTTGGGGCATTTGACCGGCTTAACGCCTTCAGCAACCTCTCAGCATTTAGCAAAAATGAAAGAAGACGGTTTAATCGAGTCTGAAAGGGTGGCGCAAAAAGTGAAATATTTCATCAAAGACCACGCGGTAAAAAAGGTTATCTCCACGTTAAAGGAAATTTATTGTCCGGAGGATTTAAAATGACACCAGAATCAGTATCACCGCAAGAAGCAAAAAATCTGATTGATCGAGGGGCTTTGCTGATTGATATTCGAGATCCCGCTGAATATCTGCGCGAGCACATACCCAAGGCGCACTTACTTCCTCTTACCGATATTACAGCAGGTAAAAAATTAGAGGGTACAGATCGTCTACCTGTCATTTTTCATTGCCTGTCAGGAGGACGCACGACTCAAAATGCCAACGCGCTCATAAAAGCAGCAAGCCCTGCGCCGGCTTTCCTTATGTCTGGCGGCATTAACGCCTGGAAGAGCGCCAACCTGCCAACTATTGAAGACAAGAAACAACCGCTGCCTATCATGAGACAAGTTCAGATTGTTGCGGGCACACTGATTCTTGTCGGCGTTGGATTAGGATACACCATAGATAGCAGTTTATTTTTACTGTCAGGCTTTGTAGGTGCAGGCTTACTCTTTGCAGGAGTAAGCGGTTTATGTGGAATGGCAAATTTATTGTTAAAAATGCCATGGAACAGACCTGATAAATAGAATTTTTTGATAGCAGCTATGTCCGCTGTTTGTACTAAACAGACAGCCTAAAGCGCCGCGAGATCTGCTATGAGCGAAGTGCAGAATTTTGAAAACTTAATTATATCGAGGTGCATTGAGTCAAGGTAAGTAGGTCACGGTAATTGGCTTAAAGCATAATAGCGAATCTCATCTATAACTGCTAATTACTAGCTGTTGTGAAATATAAGAACGGATAATGTCAATGTATTACAATAATAAAGAATGGGTCTTCAGGAGTTAGGGATTAAAAATATATGAAATTTTATAGCATAGATTATCTACAAATGCAGTCTAACATTAATGATTTCTTAAAATATATCCTTATATTTAGTGCCTTATTTATTCTGATTGTTGTTTTTAGTCTATATATGCGACATCGTTTGCAAACTAAATATCGCGATTTAACAATCATAGCCTTCTTATTTTTGCTCTTCATTTCTGGTGTTCAGTATGCTGATTACACTGATAGTCAAAACATACATTCTCAATCATCACAAATGGTGAATTTTGTTAGGTTGTTATCACAAAAAAAAGATCTGAATGTTAATAATATTTTTTGCAGTTCAGTGCAACTCTCTGATGGCATTATCGTTAAAATTAACAATCTATTTTATCGCGTAAACTTAAGCCCGGATCAAAAAACATATAATTTAGTAGAGGTTTCGTTAGTAAACCCAGAAATAGAAATCGTAAAAAACTGAGGTGTGGAAATGATAATTTATTTACCTATCGTCATAAAGTTGGGTCTGGGGATACTATGTTTAATTATTCAAATAAATCTTATGGGCAAAGGAAATCTGGCCCCCTCATCAGCAATGGACCAGGTTCAAAACTATGTACTGGGTGGGATTATAGGAGGCGTAATTTACAACGAAGCTATAACGGTACTCCAATTTGTCTTAGTTCTAATCATATGGACTTTTTTGGTATTAATTCTAAAATTTCTAAAAGAAAACAATAGATTAGTTAAAAGAATAATTGATGGAAAACCTATTACTTTAGTACACAATGGCAGCGTCCTTGTTAAGGATTGCTTACGTAATGGTGTTTCTGCAAATGATTTAATGTTTAAATTAAGAGCAAATGGAATCTATGAAATAGAACAGCTAAAACGCGTGATTCTTGAACAAAATGGGCAGTTGACAATTATACAAAGCGGAGATGAAAATATACGATACCCAATTATTGTGGACGGGTTAGCCAACTATGATCTTTTGGAAATACTGAATAAAGATAATCATTGGTTAGAAAATGAAGTTACAAAAAAAGGCTACAGTAAAATCAGTGAAGTATATTTAGGTGAGTACTTGTCGGGTAAGGTTAATTTATACGGATATGAAAAATAAAATAAAAATTGCCATTTAATCACGATGTGGCCATTTGAAATGTATCTCTGGCTGATAACACTGACATCAAAGTTCTATCCTGGTTAGAAGCGGACGAACTGGCTGAGTAAAAGGTCCTCTGAGAGCGTGAAGTAGACGATCTTTACAATGGCTGAGTCTGTTGTTTAATATTATAACGCACGATGGCCTTGCTCATATTCATACCCGTTACTCCAAAACCACTGCTCTCGTATACATGGATAGCACGGGAATTACCTGCAGCTACGCGTAGTCTAATCTTTTTATAACCCTTGTCATTAAGAGCACTTCAAAAGCGCGAAGAGCCTGTTTACCCAATCCCTCTCCTTGGAATAAATTTAAAATATGGAAATTATAGATAAATACTGTGCGCATTGCCGTATCTGATTTGTACCAGAGATAGCCTACGTGCCTCTCAGACACATCTAACTTAGCGAAAATGGACAGTAAAATTTGCCCGTGTGTATTCACTCTTTCCGCAAGCAATTTTGATATTTCCAGCTTGGCCATCGTTAAAGAATCACTTTTGGATATTCCATAATTTGATGCTATCTCTATTGCATAATCTGGAATGAAATATTCAAGGTAAGCAGAGTACTTTTCTTCCGTCATTGAGCGAAACGAGAACATCTTTTAATCCTTATTGCGGAATTCATACAGACAGAAAGGACCATACTAATAGCGCTAAAAGCGACATGACGTCAATATTATTAGTTTATGGGATAGTAACACTCCCGGTCGTTTACGTTAAAGGGATACTCAATGTCCTATATCTGGCACAAAGCGGACCGTAAACAGGCGAATGTCCGATTTGAGCGATCTGTGGAGGTCAAAATCCTGGCGATAAGGATGTTTATCACATTAGACATAACAACCCTGTCGTGAACTGGTTGATGAGTCGCGCCCCATCAGGAATTCATCGTACCCCCACCAAAGCACACCTGCTCCTTCGAACACAGTCAGGCAAGCTCGCACTGACAGCTGAGTGGCGATACCTGACTCGTTAACGCCTAGCTTATCTTTACGATACCGACTAGGTTCGGCTATGTTAAACTT
>AEWW01006159.1_pt1 | contig 15824 bp, 14 predicted proteins | sample 267848 | NCBI WGS metagenome assembly AEWW01 (sample SAMN00713649, study PRJNA62039) | ant fungus garden metagenome | place: Panama: Gamboa | collected Apr-2009 | depth 0.5 m m | reverse complement strand
TTTCCTCGGAAGGCGGGCAGGTGGCTTATCCCAACTTCAGCCTGTATCACGCCAGCAAGTGGGGCATTGAAGGGTTTGTTGAAGCGGTACGCCAGGAAGTTGCCAGCTTTGGCATCGATTTCCTGCTGGTGGAGCCGGGTCCAACCGCCACTAACTTTGGTGCCGGGCTGGATATTGCTGAGGCGCAGGATGTTTATCGGGACACCGCCTCCGGTGAAGTGCGCCGCGCGATTATGTCTGGCGAGTTCGCGATCAAAGGCGATGCCGCGAAATCTGTCACCGCGATGATCGCCACGCTGGATCAACCCGCCATGCCGCTGCGTCTGGCACTGGGCAGCACGGCGTATGACAATATCGAAGCCGCGCTGGAACGACGCCTGGCAGAGCTGCGTTTGCAGAAAGAGATAGCCTATCGTGCGGATGTGTAAAAGCTTTTCGCATAACCGCACGGAGTAACAGGCAGGGAAGCGGCATCGCTGCCAAACTTAGCGCACAAAAGAAGGCATGCACGTTTCGCAGCGGCATGCTTTGTATTGAGCGTTTTGCTAAGGAGAAAGTGGTTATGAAAGCGATGATCCTGAAACAACCCGGCGGTTTAGAGCACTTGCAGCTGGCGGATCTGCCTGATCCCGGTAAACCGGGCGCCGGAGAGATCCGCGTGGCGATCCATGCCACCTCACTTAACTTCCACGATTTGCTGGTGGCTAACGGATCGATCCCCACCGAGCAAGATCGCATTATGATGGCGGACGGTGCGGGCGTGGTCGAAGAGGTCGGTGCAGGCGTCACCGACTTTAATCCCGGCGACCATGTGGTGTCCTGTTTCTTCCCACAGTGGCAGGATGGGCTACCGTTTGCTCAGGTCGGCAATTTCACCCAGACACCCGGCGATGGAACAGACGGCTTTGCCGCCGAAGTGGTGGTGCGTCCTGCGCATCACTTTACCCTCGCACCGCGCGGCTGGCGTCATGCGGAAGCGGCAACGATTACCACATCTGGCCTGACGGCATGGCGTGCACTGGTGGGCGATGCGCAAATCAAAGCGGGCGATACCATCGTCACGTTGGGCACCGGCGGCGTGTCGATTACCGCGCTGCAAATCGCCAAAGCGATGGGCGCACGAGTGATTGTCACCTCCTCGTCGGATGAGAAGCTGGCCAGAGCCAAAGAGCTGGGGGCCGATGCGGGCATCAACTATCGCACCACGCCGGAGTGGGGCAAAGCGGTTCAGCAGCTGACTGAGGGCAAAGGCGCGGATGTGGTGATTGAACTGGGCGGGCCGGGCACCATGGCACAGTCGATTGAAGCGGTGCGCGTGGGCGGTCATATCGCGTTAATTGGTGTGCTGACCGGGTTCGAAGGCGTGATACCCACCTCGCTATTGATGGCAAAGCAGGCGCGTATTCAGGGGTTGATTGTCGGCCATCGTCGTCAGCAGCAGGATTTCGTGCGCGCGTTAGAGCAAACGGGTATTCGCCCGGTGATCAGCGACAGTTACGGTGCGCTGAACGATCTGCCTGCGGCCTTCCAGCATCAGCAGTCGGCGGGACACTTCGGCAAAATCACCGTGGAGTGGTAACTCGAATTAGCCTGTTTCCCATACCAGGAAACAGGCTAGTGACATCAGTAGTAATCGCCGTGACGGTAATCCCAGGACGGGAAGATGTCCGACAGCAACGCCATGATTTTATCGACATCAAGGCCTTTGCGAATCAATACCGGGCACGGGGTGATTTTACGCTCGCCGTTTTGCTGTGGAATCAGACGACCTTCGCTATCGACCATCGACACCATTACGCCTTGTTCGTAGCGCACTTTATTTTCGTCGTTAGGCTGAATGGATTTCACGTAGTCATTGGCTTCAATAATTAAATCGGCACGCGATTCAATACGTTCGCCAATACCCTCAACCAGACCACGGTTTCCCTGACCCGATGGGTTGGCTGAACTGGCGAAAGAGAATTTCCCGTGATCTTCCCACAGCGCTTTCGCAATATTTTCGCCTGGGCGACCAAATTTAATCACGAAGCAACTGGTCTGGCGGCCATCCATCATCAGCTCTTTTGAACCGTCAGCCGGAATACGCGCCAGCGCATCTTCGCGCCACGGTAAAATACAGCCCAGCAAAATATCCTGATCCCAATGCTGCTGATAAAGCTGATCAATTTCCGGTGTCAGTTGTGCCAGAGAACGCAGTTGCTCCAGCGAGCCACACAGCACCACGCCAGGCTTGTTGCGCTTGCGCTGCTTGGCTTCAAACTTACGCTCTAACCCGTCTTTATCGGAGGTCATGATGATGTAACCGACTTTCGTTGGGCTCACAATCATGCCGCCGTCCTGGGACAAAATCTCGATGGCTTCAGGTTGTAACCCGCCATTCCACGTTATTTGCTTACCGCTCATGGATCTACCCTATCTGCGTATCAATAAATGACGTACAGGAATATTACCTGCAATGTAATTAAGGAATTAATTAACCGGATAATTCATCGGGATTAATGGGTTTGTGCAAAACCATGCTGGTGATAATAGTACGATAATTAAAGGTGATGCAACTGATGAAAATAACGATGAAAGGAATAGGGTTGATTTAAAATAACACGCGGGAAATGTAGTGTTATTTAAACAAGGCGCTGAATAAGTCTTTCAGCGCCAGGGTTAATTAAAATATCAGAGCGTGTGCCACACCGCGCAGCGCAATGCCGAGGATGATGCCCGGCACGGCGAAACGGAACAGACGCGGGAAACGACTCGACAGGCCAAGGAAGATACCAATCCCCGGCAAATCAAAGGTCTGAATAAACCAACCCGCCGAGGCGTTGATGTTGTGCGCACTGTATAAACCTTTTTCGACCAGCCCGGCTACCACGCCGTAGTAGGCGGTGCCGCCTGCCAGGCATTTGGTCAGTGCAGGCAGAATATACACTTCAGAGATGTTGAATCTGTCCAGCAGCGGAGAAACCAGCCGGGTAAGCATCTCAATCCCGCCGGACTCTTTCAAAATCCCCACCACCGACAGTGAGAGAATCAGCATCGGCAGCGATCCCAGCGCCAGGCGAATCGCGTCCGCACCCGCGCTGTTGATGATGGCGATCAGTCCCATTTTGCTTTCATTATTCGCAACGGCTTCATCTTCATTGAGCAGCGCTGCATCCGAGAGCTTGCGCCCAAAGAAATGATAAGTGGTGGCTGCCGCCAGCACCCCGCCGCAGATGGAGATGAGTATCGCGGCACTCCAGTTGAGCCCGGCAGGAATCAGCGGATAAAAGGCGTTGGCTTGCCCCATGGCAAACAGCATCGCCAGCGTGGCCGCCATATGGCGATCGGAGGTGCCGCGTTTTTCCATAATCGCTAATGCCGCTAACGGCGCGGCGAAACTGACAAAGTTCAGCTGGATCAGCGCAAATAATGCCAGTCCGGTAATACCTAAAGGTTTTAATAACGGTGTGGAATGACGTACCACAAAATCCAGCACGCCTTTCACTTCCAGATATTTCATGATGAATAACATCACCACCATGATAGGAATAAGCGTGTACAACGCGACATCCACCGAGGCTTTGCCTGCAGACATAATTATGCTGATGATATTCATGCGGTTGCCTGAACCTCGAACCACGGCTTAATACCGGTAAACATGTTGCTCCCCTTGCCTTAAAAAACGCATAAAAATGCCAGCGCGAAGGGCGCTAGCTAAGGGATAAATAGTATCCCGGTGGTGTAAACTTGAGTAGTGAAGAAATTAAATTTTATCTTGCAGGAAATGGCAGGGCAAAATAACCGTGCGCCGACGTTTGTGCGGCGCACGGAAATATTATTCGACGTTTATTCGCTTATCTGACGAATATTACGCGCGGTGCTCTGCAATAATTTAAATGCATCATAACGGTGCTGATGCAGTGGCGAAACCGACGGCTCAGGATGCCAGCGCTTTTCATCGGTGGTCATGTTGGCCATCGCCGAGGTGACGTCGGAATATACGCCACTGGCGGCAGCGGCAAGAATCGCTGAACCCAGTAATACCGGCTCAGGGCAGTGGGTGGATTGCACAGGAAGCTGGCAGCTGTCCGCCAGCAACTGGCGTACCAGCGAGTGTTGCCCGGCACCGCCGCTGATGACAATCGACCGCGTGACGATACCCTTGCTGGTTTGCGCCTCAATGATTTGGCGCAGGCCGTAGCCGAGGCTGCACAAGCCGGCGATATACAGTGCGATCATGCTGGCTTCGTCATTGTCCATACCCAGACCGCAAATCACCGCTCGCGCGTAAGGGTCGCCAAAAGGTGCACGATTACCCGCAAATTCCGGCACGATATGCAGACCTTCGACTAAATCCACCGTTGCTGATTCACTGCGAGATTGCTGCAAAGCCTGTTCCGCAAGGTACACCGGCAGTGAAAGGCCAGCGGCATCGGCAGCCTGCTGTGCCCTTGCAGCCGCTGGATGCATCTCCAGCAGGCGGTCGATGGCGGCGCCCGCCGCGCTTTGTCCGCCTTCGCTCAACCATAAACCCGGCACCATCGCCGAGTAATACGGACCCCACACACCTGGCACAAACGCGGCTTCACGCGTCGGCGTCATGGTGCAGGACGAAGTGCCAAACACATAAGCGAGTTTATCTTCCGGGCTGCCATCTGCGCCCAGCGTACCGACGCCGCCTGCATGGGCATCGATTAACCCGGCGGCCACTGGCGTGCCTGCGGGTAAGCCGAAGTCGGCGGCGGCCTGCGCGGTTAAACCTGTGCCGCACGGTGTGCCTGGCTCGACGATCTGCTGTCCGATACGCGCAAATTTCTCCTGAGCGAATTCCGGCAGGCCAATGGCACTGAAGTAGTCGGCATCCCAGCGCTGCTCATGGGCAAGGTAGTTCCATTTACAGGTGACGGTGCAGGATGAGCGCGCCGTATCGCCTGTCGCGCGCCAGCTGAGGTAATCGGTGAGATCGAAAAAGTGTGCGGCGTTCTGGAACGTTTGCGGGTTGTGGGCTTTCAGCCACAGCAGCTTTGGCATCTCCATCTCCGGTGAGATGCGTCCGCCCACATAGTCGAGCACCGGATGTTTCGTCGCGTTAATGGCATCGGCCTGCTGCGTGGCGCGGTGATCCATCCACACAATAATATTGCGTTCTGCCTCTCCGTTTGGGCTGACGGGCAACGGTTGCCCCTGTTCATCGATCACCACCAGCGAGCAGGTGGCATCGAAGCCAATGCCAGCCACCGCAGCGGGATCGATAGCGGCAGTGGCCACCGCCTCGCGCACGCAGTGACTGACCGCCTGCCAAATCTCATTGGCGGATTGCTCAACCACATGACCGTGGGCACGGAAGGTGGTGATGGACTGTTTTGCATGGCCTAACAGATTTCCTGCGCGGTCAAACACGCCCGCGCGAGCGCTGGCCGAACCTACATCGACACCAATCAGATATTTTTCGTTACTCATGCTGCTGCACCTCGGCTGGTTACAGGTCAACGCTGTTGGGGAGGATAACAATATCGCGCACTGTGACACCCGGCGAACGTGTCACCATAAACAGCACCGATTCCGCCACTTCAATGGGCTGCATCAGGCTGCCATTGGCCAGCGCGTCCTCCAGTTTCTCCTGCGGCCAGTCATCGAGCAGGGCAGTGACCACCGGACCCGGCAGCACCGCACCGACGCGCACACCATGCTGCGCCACCTGACGACGGGTTGAATGCACAAAAGCCTGCACTGCAAATTTGGATGCGGTGTAGATCGGTTCCCAGACCACGGGCACCACGCCCGCAATCGAACTGGTGAAAATGATGTCACCCGATTTCTGCGCGATCAGATGCGGCAGCACCGAACGCACGCAGCGAAAGGCCGCGCTGGTGTTGAGTTTCAGTACGCGATCCCAGATATCGGGATCGCCTTCCGCCACTGGCCCGCCAATGTAGGCACCGGCGTTGGCGTGGAAAATATCGAGGCGGCCCGTGAGCTTGAGAATGTCGTCGAGAATCCCGTCAACCTGTTTGCCGTCCATCAGGTCAATTTGCAATGGCAATGCCTGAGGACCCAGTTCCGCCACCAGCTGCTGCAACTTGTCGCCATCGCGATCGATCAGGACGACTTTAGCCCCGGCCTGCAGCAGCACTTTGCTGCATTCCAGACCGATACCGGAGGCAGCACCAGTAATGGCGGCAACTTTTCTGTTGAGTGGGTTATGCATGGAGAAGAGGTTCGTGTTCATCTTATAATCCTTTATCAATGGCGTTTTAGGTGGTGCTCAATCGATGAAGCACAACTATCACCCCGACTTTTAACCAGCAACAAAAAGAGCAATAAAGGGATGGGTTCTGTGACGGGGATCGGCAAAAACAAGAAAACCACCATTTATGACCTCGCGGAACTCACGGGGGTTTCGGCAAGCGCGGTGAGCGCGATTTTAAGCGGCAACTGGAAGAAGCGGCGCATCAGTGCCAGCACTGCTGAGAAGGTGAGCCGGATTGCGCAAGAGCAGGGTTATGCGCTGAATCGACAGGCCAGCATGCTGCGAACCACGCGCTCGAAAACCATCGGTATGATCGTGCCCAAATACGATAACCGTTATTTTGGCTCAATCGTCGAAAGTTTTGAGCAGATGGCGCGCGATCGTGGCCTGTTCCCGGTCATTACCTGCACACAGCGCGATCCTGATTTGGAACTCGAAGCGGCGCGCACCATGCTCTCCTGGCAGGTGGATTACATGGTGGTGACCGGGGCCACCGATCCAGATCGTATCACTGCACTTTGTCAGGCCGCGGGCGTTCCCTCGCTGAATCTTGATCTGCCCGGTTCGCTGGCGCCTTCAGTGATTTCGGATAACTTCAATGGCGCATTGAGCCTGACGCGTAGCCTGCTGGAGAAGTGCCCGCAGCCGCTGATTTTTATCGGGGGGCGTGCCAGCGATCACAACAGTAAAGAGCGCCTGCGCGGCTTTTTGGCGGCACATCAGGAACAAGGCATTTCTGTGCCGGAGGAAAATCTGCTGCTGTGTGGTTACGAGCCAGAAAAAGCGCAAACGGCGTTGAAAAATCACTTTCAACAGTATGTAACGGGGCAATTTGGCCTGTTTGTGAACTCGACCATTTCGCTGGAAGGGGTGGTGCAGTTTCTGCGTGCTGAGGATCTGTTATCCGATGATAAACACCCGGCGATTGGCTGTTTCGACTGGGACCCGTTCGTCGCACTGTTGTGTAAAGACATCAGCATGGTGAAACAGGATGTGGCAGGCATGATGGAAACGGTGTTCCGCCTGATGGAGAGCGGTGAGCAGGACGTGGCGGTGGTGGAAGTGCCGGTGTTGCTGATGCAGTAAAAAGGGCGGCAAATGCCGCCCCATTGATCAACGCATGGTGACAAACTCTTCCGCCGCCGTCGGATGAATCGCCACGGTGTTGTCGAAGTCTTTCTTGGTGGCGCCCATCTTCAGTGCCACCGCGAAGCCTTGCAGCATCTCATCCATACCGTTGCCGATACCGTGGATACCAACAATCTTCTCGTCTGCACCGACGCACACCAGCTTCATGCGGCACGGCTGGCGATGCTGGGTGACGGCGGTGTACATCGCGGTGAACGAGGATTTGTACACTTTCACCTGATCGTCGCCGTACTGCTCGCGCGCCTGCGGTTCAGTCAAACCAACGGTACCAATCGGTGGATGGCTGAATACCACGGTCGGCACATTGCTGTAATCCAGGTGCTCGTCCGGTTTATTGTTAAACAGGCGCTCAGAGAGGCGACGGCCGGCGGCGACGGCGACGGGGGTCAGTTCCACCGCGCCGGTGTTATCGCCCACCGCATAGATGCCTTTCACGTTGGTGTTCTGGAACTTATCAACGTTGATATAGCCTTTCTCGTTCAGCGCCACGCCGGTCACGGAGAGGTTGAGATTGTCGGTCGCCGGCTCGCGACCAATCGCCCACACCAGGCAATCGACAGTTTGCTCATGGCCATTTTCCAGCTGCAGCGTCAGGCTGCCGTCGGCGTTCTTGATCACCGCTTTCGGGATCGACTCGGTATGCAGCGTTGGGCCTTCGGCCTGCATCACTTCTACCAGCGTATCGACAATCAGCGGATCGAAACTGCGCAGTGGCGCATGCTTACGCACAAACAGATGGGTTTCGGCGCCCAGTGCGTTGACCACACCGGCCAGTTCCACCGCGATATACCCTGCGCCGACCACCGCGACACGCTTCGGCAGCGCATCCAGCTCAAAGAAACCGTCAGAGTCGATGCCGTATTCCGCGCCAGGCACTTTTGGATGGCTTGGACGACCGCCTGTGGCGATCAGGATGTGATCGGCCGTGATGGTCTCGCCGTTCACTTCCACGGTGTTGGCATCGATAAAGCGGGCGAAGCCCTTGATCACTTCCACGTTGTTTTTACCTAACACGTTGTCGTAAGAGGTATGGATGCGATCGATATAGGCGCTGCGGTTTTTCACCAGCACTGACCAGTCAAAATGATTCACGGTAGTATCGAAACCGTAGTCCGGGCCGTACAGGTGGATAGCTTCGGCAATCTGTGCCGCATGCCACATCACTTTTTTTGGTACGCAGCCGACGTTGACACAGGTGCCGCCCAGCTCTTTGGCTTCAATCAGCGCGCACTTCTGGCCATGCATCGCGGCACGGTTAATTGAGGCGATACCGCCGCTGCCGCCGCCGATGGCGAGGTAGTCAAAATGTCTGGTCATCCGTTGTGTCCATCTGTTGGAAGAAAATTGGCATAGAGTGTAACGCTGCTTGCGTAAGAGGCGCAAAGGTTCAGCCTATGTTTGTGATAGGGTTAAATCCAGGTTCCGCTTACATGGAAGACATTATGCATCTGACTTTTCTCGGCACTGGCGCGGGTGCGCCGAGCCTGCAACGTAACGTCACGGCGATTGCACTGACGCTGTCGAAACGGGGCGACACCTGGCTGTTCGACTGCGGTGAAGCGACGCAGCACCAGTTTATGCGCTCCGCACTCAAGCCGAGCAGGCTGGAAAAAATCTTTATTACCCACTTGCACGGTGACCACATCTTCGGTCTGCCGGGCTTGCTCACCAGCCGTTCGATGGCCGGGCTGCTGGATCCGATGACGATATACGGTCCAAAAGGCATCAAACAGTTTGTCGAAACGGCGCTCAGTCTCAGTGGTTCTTACACCGGCTTCCCACTTGAGATCGTCGAAATTGAAGCGGGCGAAGTGCTGGATGATGGCCAGTTCCGCGTGATTGCCTATCCAATGAATCATGTTGTGGAGTGTTATGGCTATCGTATTGAACAGCATGATAAACCGGGCTTCCTCGATGCGCCGCGCCTGAAAGCGGAAGGGGTACCGCGCGGGCCGTGGTATCAGGATTTGAAAGAAGGTAAACGCATCCGGTTGGAGGATGGGCGCGAAATTAACGGCGCGGCGTATCTCGGCCCGGCGACCAGGGGCAAAGTGGTGGCGATATTCGGTGATACCGGCCCGACCGAAGCGGCGCTTGCGCTGGCGGCCAATGTGGATGTGATGGTGCATGAAACCACGCTGGAAGCCGCGATGGCTGAGAAGGCCAACGGTCGCGGCCACTCCACCACAATTCAGGCGGCCGAAGTGGCGAAGCAGGCGGGCGCAAAACGCATGATCGCCACGCACTTCAGTTCGCGTTATTTGTCGAGTGATCGAGAGAGACTGCTGGCGGAGTGCCAGTCGGTGTTTGCAGCGACCGAGCTGGCACGAGATTTCGCGGTGTTCGAAATTTAGTGCTGTAACGCCGGATAGGTAAAGAACAGCAGGTGCGTCATGTTGAACAGGAAATGGACGCCGGTGGCGACCCACACACGCCCGCTCCAGTGCCACGCCAGGCCGTAAATTAACCCGGCCAGAGTGGCGAAGACCACCAGCATCATGCCGCCAGGGAAGTGCGCCAGACCAAACAGCAGTGCGGTGAGCAACAGTGCCGCTACGCCACCGATTTTCTGGCGCAGGCGCTGTTGCACATAGCCACGGAAGAACGCTTCTTCGGCCAGCGAAACAAAGAACAGGTTTGCCAGCATAAAGCTGCCGAGCCAGTCCGGCCAGTGTGGCTCAATCGCCAGTCCACCCAGCAGCACCGCGACGTACAGCAGCAGCGGGATCGCCGCCAGTAACAGCAGCCACAGAATCTTGTGCGGCGCAGGAAACTTCTGCGTACGGAACAGCGTGGGCAAGGCAGCCAGCAGCACAAAGGGAATCAGCGCTTTATCAAAGTTGTAGTAAAAGCTGAACGGCACACTGTTGGGGCCAACCTGCATCTCCTCGATCTGACGCGGGTTGTTAAAGCCAGGCAGCAGATGCAGGAACAGGCCACCGGCGATCAACACCAGCAGCGCTTCGCTGATCAGCAACACGGCACGGTTGGTGGGATTTTCCACCCGCACCCACGCCAGCAAAGCGATGGCACCTAAAATGGCGAGAGCAGGCCAGTCCAGCACATCCTGGAACAGGCCCATTATCGTCGCCAATAACAGCAGAAGTACGGCAAGACGTTTGGCAGGTGACAGCACAGTGAGTGCGCCAGCCAGAATGATCCACATAAAAAGTGTCCTTAGAAGGGCAACGGCAAAGGGCGGCTCAGAAACCGCACCCTATAAGCCCGTTATTCTGGAACGATCTGCGTCACGCTGTAGTGACCGGTACCCGCCGGCACCAGCTTCTGATGCAGCCACGGCAGCAGCTCTTCCATCTGTGCTTTCAGCTTCCACGGCGGGTTAATCACGATCATGCCGGAGGCAGTCATGCCGCGTTGATCGCTATCCGGGCGCACCGCCAGTTCGATCTGCAAGATGTTGCGGATGTTGCTGGCTTCCAGGTCTTTAATCATGTGTTTGATTTGCTGGCGCAGCACCACCGGATACCACAGCGCATACACACCGGTAGCAAAGCGTTTGTAGCCTTCCTGAATGCCTTTCACCACATCCTGATAATCGCTTTTCATTTCGTACGGCGGATCGATCAGAATCAGACCACGACGGCTTAGCGGAGGCAGTTTGGCTTTTAACTGCTGATAGCCGTCGCCACGCGCTACGCGTGCACGGGCATCTTTGCTGAATTCGGAACGTAGCAGCGGATAGTCGCTGGAGTGCAGTTCGGTCAGCTCCAGCTTGTCCTCTTCACGCAGCAGATAGCGGGCGATCAGCGGCGAGCCTGGATAGTAGCGCAAGGTGCCATGCGGGTTGAGGTTGCGAACGGCCGTCAGATAAGGCTTCAGCAGTTCTGGCGCGTCCGGCTGCTGCCAGATGCGCGCAATGCCTTCCAGATATTCACCGGTACGCTCGGCGTGCTCTCCGCTCAGCTGGTAACGTCCGGCACCGGCGTGGGTATCCAGATAGAGAAACGGTTTTTCCTTCTCCATCAGGGCGGTGAGGATCAGGCTTTCAACGGTATGTTTGAGCACGTCGGCATGGTTGCCGGCATGAAAACTGTGGCGATAACTCAGCATAAAAAGAGGGGTCCGCGGTTGGATCAAAGGAGATAAAAACATCGTGTGTGGCGCGATTATAGCCGCGCTGCGTAAAAATTGCTGACGTTTCGGCGCTCGCGCTTTTTTCTTTACGGGTCCATTCTCAGTAGCATTGATTTTCACGTTAACTGACCGCATGTTAGAAAGATTGCGTCGCGCCATTGCGCGCCACCCCCACTCCATGAAGAAAGGACTGCGCTTATGACCAATCCGTTACTCACCCCTTACACGCTACCGCCGTTTTCCGCGATTAAACCTGAGCACGTGGTTCCCGCTGTGACTGAAGCGCTGAACAACTGCCGCGCTGAAGTTGAACGCGTTGTAGCACAGGGTGCACCTTACACTTGGGACAATTTAGTGCAGCCACTGGCAGAAGTGGATGACCGTCTGAGCCGTATTTTCTCGCCGGTGAGCCACCTGAATTCGGTGAAGAACAGCCCGGAACTGCGTGAAGCTTATGAGCAGACGCTGCCGCTGCTGTCAGAATACAGCACCTGGGTGGGACAGAACGAAGGCCTGTATCAGGCTTATCGCGATCTGAAACAGGGCGACAGCTATGCCGCGCTGGATATCGCACAGAAGAAAGCGGTGGATAACGCACTGCGTGATTTCGAACTCTCCGGTATCGGTCTCGATAAAGAGAAGCAGAAACGCTACGGCGAAATCGCCGCGCGCCTGTCTGAGCTGGGTTCGACCTACAGCAACAACGTGCTCGACGCCACCATGGGCTGGAGCAAGTTGATCACCGATGAAGCCGATCTGGCGGGCATGCCAGAAAGCGCGCTGGCTGCGGCCAAAGCGCAGGCCGAAGCTAAAGAACAAGAAGGCTGGCTGCTGACGCTGGATATCCCAAGCTATCTGCCAGTCATGACCTATTGCGATAACGCCGCGCTGCGTGAAGAGATGTACCGCGCCTATTCAACGCGTGCTTCTGAGCAGGGTCCCAACGCCGGTAAATGGGATAACGGCCCGATCATGGCCGAAGAGCTGGCATTGCGTCACGAACTGGCACAGCTGCTGGGCTTTGACTCCTTCGCGCACAAATCACTGGCGACCAAGATGGCCGAGAATCCGGCTCAGGTGATCGACTTCCTGACCGACCTCGCCAAACGTGCGCGTCCGCAGGGTGAGAAAGAGTTAGCTCAGCTGCGCGCCTTCGCCAAAAAAGAGTGTGGCGTTGACGAGATGAATCCGTGGGATCTCACTTACTACGGCGAGAAGCAGAAACAGCATCTCTACACCATCAGCGATGAGCAACTGCGTCCGTACTTCCCGGAAGAGCGTGCGGTGAGCGGCCTGTTTGAAGTGGTGAAACGCATTTACGGCATTACTGCGAAAGAGCGTAAAGACGTGGATGTGTACCATCCAGATGTGCGCTTCTTCGACCTGTTTGATGAAAGCGGCGAGCTGCGCGGCAGTTTCTATCTTGACCTGTATGCGCGTGAACACAAGCGTGGCGGGGCGTGGATGGACGATTGCGTCGGCCAGATGCGTAAAGCCGATGGCAGCCTGCAGAAGCCGGTGGCGTACCTCACCTGTAACTTCAACCGTCCGGTACAGGGCAAGCCCGCGCTGTTTACCCACGATGAAGTCACCACCTTGTTCCACGAGTTTGGTCACGGCCTGCACCACATGCTGACGCGCATCGAAGCGCCGGGTGTGTCGGGTATCAGCGGTGTGCCGTGGGATGCGGTCGAGCTGCCAAGCCAGTTTATGGAAAACTGGTGCTGGGAGCCGGACGCGCTGGCGTTTATCTCCGGCCACTACGAGACCGGCGAACCGCTGCCGAAAGATCTGCTGGATAAAATGCTGGCAGCGAAGAACTATCAGGCGGCGCTGTTTATCCTGCGTCAGCTGGAGTTCGGCCTGTTCGATTTCCGTATGCATACCGAGTTCAATCCGGAAAAAGGTGCGCAAATCCTCGAAACCCTGCGTGAAGTGAAGAAACAGGTTGCCGTGGTGCCAAGCCCGGAGTGGGGCCGCTTCCCGCATGCGTTTAGCCACGTCTTCGCCGGCGGTTATGCCGCAGGTTACTACAGCTATCTGTGGGCCGACGTGCTGGCGGCGGATGCCTATTCGCGCTTCGAAGAAGAGGGCATCTTCAACCGTGAAACCGGCCAGTCGTTCCTCGACAACATCCTGACGCGCGGCGGTTCCGAAGAGCCAATGGAGCTGTTCAAACGCTTCCGTGGCCGTGAACCACAGCTGGATGCGATGCTGGAACACTACGGAATTCAGGGATAAGCCTGCTTGTGAAAATCGGTTTAATCGATGAATCAGGCGCCGGAGACGGCGCCTTATTACATCTGGCGCAGCGCTGGGGCTTACAGCATGACGATCAGGCCGTAATGGCCCTGGTGCTGACGCCGGAGCGCCTTGAGCTGCGCAAACAGGATGAGCCTAAACTGGGTGGCATCTTTGTGGATTTTGTCACTGGAGCTATGGCGCATCGCCGCAAGTTTGGCGGGGGTCGCGGCGAGGCGGTGGCGAAAGCGGTGGGCATCAAAGGTGGCTATTTGCCGGATGTCGTGGATGCGACGGCAGGTCTAGGTCGTGATGCGTTTGTATTAGCCGCACTGGGCTGTCGCGTGCGCATGCTGGAGCGTCATCCTGTGGTCGCAGCATTACTGGATGATGGCTTACGTCGTGGCTATGAAGATGCGGAGATTGGCGGCTGGCTGCGCGAACGTCTGACGCTGCTGCATGTGGTGAGTCAGCAGGCGTTGAGTGATATCACGCCCGCGCCAGATGTGGTGTATCTCGATCCGATGTATCCCCATCGTCAAAAGAGCGCGATGGTGAAGAAGGAGATGCGGGTGTTTCAGTCGCTGGTGGGACCTGATGAGGATGCCGATGCGCTGCTGGAACCCGCTCGTCGTCTGGCGAAGAAGCGCATTGTGGTGAAACGCCCGGATTACGCGCCGCCGTTAGCGGGCGTTGCAACCCAATCGGCCGTGGTCACCAAAAGCCATCGCTTTGATATTTATCCGCCATTGGTATGATTCTGCATAATGGCGTTGCGGCGTGATTTATCGCGCGGGGTTTAAAGACGCGCGATGTATTACGCCGCTACCAAAAAAACAGGGCCATTACTGGCCCTGTTTTTATTCGTCTTCTTCGTCACGCAGCGGCACAATCAGCATATCGATATGCACGGTGTTGATCAGCTGGCGCGCTGATGACATCAGCTTGCTCCAGAAATCCTGATGGTGGCCACAGACCACTAAATCCACATCGTATTTCTTAATCGCATCCACCAGCACCTGGCCGAGATCGCCGCTGCCGCTCAGGGTTTCACTGATCGGATAACCGGCGTTGGTAGAAAGTTCTTTCAGCGCGGTGTGCGTCTCCTCAGAAATGCGTTTCTGCATGTCGCCCAGATTGACGTCAATCAGCCCGGTATAAAGGTCTGAGTAATTCACATCAACGTGGATCAGCGAGATTTTTGCATCATAAGGACGGGCCAGTGAAACGGCTTTATCAACCAGCAACTGGCTTTCCGGGGAAAGGTCTACTGCAATCAGGATGTGTTTATAAGCCATGATAAAACTCCTTCTCAAGATTCTGGGGCTACCTGAATTCCCGCCGCTCGGCGAGCGAAATCCTTTGCGCGAAACAGCGATGAAGCGCCACCAACCACAATTTATGCCCTGCAGGCGTTCTGTTGTTATGACCTGAGTATAGCCAGAGTTGTTAACAAATGCTGCAATCCACGGCTCGCTTGTGAGGAAGATCAAGCGCTATCGCAATTTTCACTCGCGGTGAACGAAAATCATCGCTGGAAAAAAATTGAACAGATCTCCTACACTGAAAATGAGTGCCACTGCCGTCTGGGTAACGCGCTCGGGTTCGCATAACAACAATGCAATTCGATTCATCTGTGGCTGGTTAATTTCCCGTGGGGCGTCTACAGCATTTCCCCGCTGCCTTCGACGTCATTGCGGCTCCAGCTGGGAGGGGAACATGATCAGCACTATCGCGCTTTTTTGGGCTCTGTGTGTGGTTTGTCTGGTGAATATGGCGCGCTACTTCTCTTCTTTGCGCTCGCTATTGGCTGTGCTGCGCGGTTGCGATCCGCTGCTGTATCAATATGTGGATGGGGCAGGTTTCTTCACGTCTCATGGTCAGCCGAGCAAGCAGGTGCGACTGGTGCGTTATATCTGGGATAAACGCTATCGCGATCATCACGACGACGAATTTATTCGCCGCTGCGAGCGCGTACGCAGGCAGTTTGTCCTGACCAGCGGGCTCTGTTTTTTGGTGGTGGTGAGTCTGGTTGGCCTGGCGATCTGGCATTAAATAGCGGCAATAAAAAAGGGCGACCTGTGTTGAACAGTCGCCCTCTTGTTTGCCG
>AEWW01021105.1_pt1 | contig 16248 bp, 13 predicted proteins | sample 267848 | NCBI WGS metagenome assembly AEWW01 (sample SAMN00713649, study PRJNA62039) | ant fungus garden metagenome | place: Panama: Gamboa | collected Apr-2009 | depth 0.5 m m | reverse complement strand
GGCCAGCTCGATCAGGCGATCACCACCCTGAGCAGTGCTAGCGCCCAGGTGCCGCTCGGCAGCCTGAAACAGGCACGTTACGATGCTCGCATCGATCAGTTCCGCGAACTGCAAAAGCGGTTCCGTCAGTATCAGAAAGGATAAAAATAATGGTGAGCATTTATCACAACCCGCGTTGCAGCAAGAGCCGCGAAACCCTGGCGCTGTTGCAGGATAAAGGCATTGAAACTGATGTGGTGCTGTATCTTGAAACACCGCCTGACGTGCAGGCGCTGAAAAACCTGTTGCAACAGCTAGGCATGAGCAGTGCGCGCGAACTGATGCGCCGCAAAGAAGATCTTTATAAGGAGTTGAATCTGGCGGACGGCCAGCTGAGCGAAGATCAACTGCTGCAGGCGATGGTTGAGCATCCGAAACTGATCGAACGCCCCATCGTGATCAACGGTGATCAGGCGCGCATTGGCCGTCCACCGGAAGCGGTGCTGGAGATTGTTTAAAGCCCCAGCGCTTCTTTGACAAAAGGAATGGTGAGTTTACGTTGCGCGCTGATAGAGGCGCGATCCAGGCGATCGAGGGTATCAAACAGCGTACGCATTTCGCGGTCGAGGCGTTTCAGCAGGAAGCGCCCGACATCTTCCGGCAACTCAAAACCACGCAGCCCCGCACGCAACTGCATCGCCTGCAATTTGTCTTCATCAGACAGCGGCTGTAAGCGATAAATCTGGCCCCAGTCGAGACGGGATGCGAGGTCGGGCAGTGCAAGATTGAGCTGACGCGGTGGGCGATCGCCAGTGATCAGCAAGCGCGTTTTGCCAATTTCCAGAATGCGGTTGTAGAGATCAAAGATCGCCATCTCCCACTCGGCATCACCGGCAATGCATTCGATATTATCAATGCAGACCAGTGCCAGGTTCTCCATGCCGTCCAACACTTCCGGCACAAACCAGGTGCGTTTATCCAGCGGAACATATCCCACCGCTTCACCACGGGCCGACATCTCAGCACAGGCTGCATGCAGTAAGTGACTACGGCCGCCGCCTTCACGTGACCAAAAATAGAGATAGCTGCCGTGTTGCTGACGAGAGTGCGCCTTGCAGCGCCGCCAGCAAAGACGGATTTTCCCCCGGCCAGAAACTGGCAAAGGTTTCATCATCGGGTAAATAGAGTGGCAGTGAAAGCTGTGCCGGCGTGTTCAGAAGTACCTCAACAGATGAGCAGGCAGAAAACGGCGCAAGTTTATCACGATCTTTGCAAGAGATGAACCAGGCTTCCCTGCCCGGCAAAGCGCATTAACTTTCGCGCTTTTCTTCGGCATCCAGTACCACTTCCTCGGGCCGTAACAGATTGATTACGCGGAAAATCAGTGCCAGCGCGACGCCAACGATGGTCGCCAGCGCCATGCCTTTCAGTTCTGCTGCACCGATGTGCACTTTCGCACCGCTAACGCCGATGATCAGGATCACCGAAGTCAGGATCAGGTTCTGCGCTTTGTTGTAATCCACTTTAGATTCAATCAATACGCGAATACCGGATGCACCGATCACCCCATACAGCAGCAGAGAAACGCCACCCATGACCGGCACCGGGATCGCCTGAATCGCTGCCGCCAGTTTCCCCACACACGAGAGCAGAATCGCGAAGATCGCCGCCCCGCCAATCACCCAGGTGCTGTATACACGGGTTATCGCCATCACGCCGATGTTCTCACCGTAAGTGGTGTTTGGCGTGGAACCGAAGAAACCAGAGATCATGGTGGACAAGCCGTTAGCAAACATCGAGCGATGCAGGCCGGGATCGCGAATCAGGTCTTTTTTCACGATATTGGCGGTAACGACTAAGTGGCCAACGTGCTCAGCGATCACCACCAGCGCCGCAGGCAGGATGGTCAACATCGCGGCCCATTCGAAGCGCGGCGTGTAGAAGGTTGGCAGTGCAAACCACGGCGCATCAGCCACCGATTGCCAGTTTACGATGCCCATAAAGGAGGAGAGCGCGTAGCCAGCCAGTACGCCGATCAGAATCGGGATAATGGCGAGGAAACCGCGGAACAGCACCGAACCAAACACCGTGACCGCCAGCGTCACCATCGAAATGATGATGGTTTTGCTGTCTGCCGAGGTGCCATCGGCTGGCAACAGACCGGCCATATTGGCTGCCACGCCCGCCAGTTCCAGACCGATCACCGCAACGATTGCGCCCATCGCGGCCGGTGGGAACATCACATCCAGCCAGCCGGTACCGGCTTTTTTGACGATCAGCGCCACCACGCAGAACAGGAAGCCGCACAGGATAAAGCCGCCCAGCGCCACTTCATAACCCAGCGGCAACAGCAGCAGCACCGGTGAAATAAACGCAAAGCTAGAACCCAAATACGCCGGGATTTTGCCTTTACAGATAAACAGATACAGCAACGTACCGACGCCATTGAACAGCAATACGGTGGCCGGGTTGATGTGGAACAGAATTGGCACCAGCACTGTGGCACCAAACATGGCGAACAGGTGTTGCAGGCTGAGTGGAATGGTTTGCAGCAGCGGTGGACGTTCGTCTACCCCGATCGCGCGTCTTGTCATTATCTCTCTATCCCCATTAGTCGTTATGAATGCTGTTTGTTCAGGCCGCGCCATCAAGGAGCGGCGCAATTCATTACGCAATATTCCAACACGCTAAGTGCCATGTCGGGAAAAAGAGCGCGATAAATCGCGCCGCTACCAAAGGTGCTGGTGTTTATGCGGCACTGAACTAAAGGGCATTACTTGAGTTGTTGTGTTTTTGCCAAAAAAAAGCCGACTCTCTGGCCGGCTGGATGCTTTATTTATTTCGTTCCGAAGATCTTATCGCCGGCATCGCCGAGACCTGGAATGATATAGCCCTTCTCGTTCAATCCCTGATCGATTGACGCGGTGTAGAGCTCAACGTCCGGATGCGCTTTATCCAGCGCCGCAATCCCTTCAGGTGCCGCCACCAGCACCAGCACTTTAATGCTGTTGCAGCCCGCTTTTTTCAGCAGGTCAATAGTGGCGATCATCGAACCACCGGTCGCCAGCATCGGGTCAACCACCAGAGCCAGGCGCTCTTCAATGTTTGACACCAACTTCTGGAAATAAGGCACCGGCTCCAGCGTCTCTTCATCACGGTAGACACCGACGACACTGATGCGCGCGCTTGGCACGTGCTCCAGCACACCTTCCATCATGCCGAGGCCCGCACGCAGAATCGGCACCACGGTGATTTTTTTGCCTTTGATTTGATCAACGTCAACCGGGCCGTTCCAGCCTTCGATGGTGACGCGCTCCGTGGCCAGATCGGCAGTGGCTTCATAAGTCAGCAGGCTGCCGACTTCTGAGGCCAGCTCGCGGAAGCGTTTGGTGCTGATATCATGCTCACGCATCAGGCCCAGTTTATGTTTGACCAGCGGGTGTTTGACTTCCACGATCTTCATGATTGTTCTCCCGGAATTGAGTTGAGCTAAAAAAAATCGCCGGATTATACCGCCTTTTTGCCGCTGCGCCACTTGTCATTGGTCAATGGCTTAGCGCGATTCGCGTGATCTTAAGGATTGGCGAAAAATCAGCACTGTGCAAAGCGGCGTGAGATGGCACTCGCAAACGTTTGCCTGCGCTGATAGAATTAGCGCGCTTAATTTTTGCCACCAACCGCAATTCGCGTGGGGATTCCGCAGTGACCGACAAAACCTCTCTCAGCTACAAAGACGCCGGTGTTGATATCGATGCTGGTAACGATCTGGTTGACCGTATTAAAGGCGTAGTAAAGAAAACTCGCCGCCCGGAAGTGATGGGTGGGCTGGGTGGCTTTGGCGCGCTCTGTGCGCTGCCGCAGAAATACCGCGAGCCTGTGCTGGTCTCCGGAACCGATGGCGTCGGCACCAAGCTGCGTCTGGCGATGGATCTCAAACGTCATGACAGCATCGGCATCGATCTGGTTGCGATGTGTGTGAACGACCTGATTGTGCAAGGCGCTGAGCCGCTGTTCTTCCTCGACTACTACGCGACCGGCAAACTGGATGTGGATACCGCTTCTGCGGTGATCACCGGCATCGCCGAAGGTTGCCTGCAGTCTGGTTGTGCGCTGGTTGGCGGTGAAACCGCTGAGATGCCAGGCATGTACCACGGTGAAGACTACGACGTGGCGGGTTTCTGCGTCGGCGTGGTGGAAAAATCAGAAATTATTGATGGTTCGAAAGTGCAGGACGGCGACGTGCTGATCGCACTGGGTTCAAGCGGCCCGCATTCGAACGGTTATTCTCTGGTGCGTAAGATTCTGGAAGTCAGCCAGACTGATCCAGAAACCAAACAGCTGGATGGCAAGCCTTTAGCCGATCACCTGCTGGCACCAACCCGCATCTACGTGAAAAACATCCTCAGCCTGATCGAGCAGGTGGATGTTCACGCGATTTCTCACCTGACCGGTGGTGGCTTCTGGGAAAACATCCCACGCGTGTTGCCAGACAATACTCAGGCGGTGATTGACGAGAAGAGCTGGCAGTGGCCGTCCGTGTTCAGCTGGTTACAGCAGGCAGGCAACGTCAGCCGTCATGAAATGTATCGTACCTTTAACTGCGGCGTGGGCATGATCATCGCGCTGAGCCCGGCCGATGCCGATAAAGCGGTACAGCTGATGACCGACGCTGGCGAACAAGCGTGGAAAATCGGTGTGATTAAAGCTTCTGACTCCGAAGAGCGAGTGGTTATTAATCCATGAAAAAACTGGTTGTACTGATCTCCGGTAACGGAAGCAATCTTCAGTCCATCCTCGACGCCTGCGCAAGCGGGCGTATTAACGGCAGCGTCGCTGCCGTTTTCAGTAATAAAGCCTCGGCATTTGGTTTGACGCGTGCGCAGGAAGCCAGCGTGCCGGGCCATAGTCTCGCCGCCAGTGACTTTGCCGACCGCGATGCGTTTGACCGCCAACTGATGCAGGAAATCGATGCCTATGCGCCGGATTTGGTGGTGCTGGCCGGTTACATGCGCATTCTCAGTCAGGCGTTTGTCGCGCATTATCACGACCGGTTGGTGAACATCCATCCGTCGCTACTGCCGAAATATCCCGGACTGCATACCCATCGTCAGGCGCTAGAGAATGGCGATGAGGAACACGGCACGTCGGTGCACTTTGTTACTGACGAACTGGATGGCGGACCGGTGATTTTGCAGGCGCGCGTTCCGGTATTTGCTGAAGATGATGAAGAAGAGATCACCTCACGTGTACAGCATCAGGAGCATGCGATTTATCCGCTGGTGATCGGCTGGTTTGTCGATGGTCGTTTGCAGATGCGTGATGGAAAAGCCTGGCTGGATGGGCAACCGTTGCCACCTCAGGGTTACGCACACGACTGATTTTCACCTTATTCAGCCTCGTGCAGACACGTTGCCCCGCTTAATTCACCCCAGTCACTGGCTGATGTCAGCGCCTGGGGCTGCTAAAACCTGTTGCCTTTCTACGTCCTGAAAACGTAGAGCAACTTGCTTATCCCTTAACCAAATCTACCCGTAATGTAATCTTCGGTTTTGCGCGCTTTTGGCGAGGTGAAGATGCGGTCGGTTTCATCAAACTCCACCAGTTGTCCGTTATGCATAAACGCCGTGTAATCTGACACGCGCGCCGCCTGCTGCATGTTGTGCGTCACCAGCACCAGCGTGAAATGCTGCTTTAACGTGGTCATCAACTCTTCGATCACTAGCGTGGAAATCGGATCGAGCGCCGACGTCGGCTCATCCAGCAGCAATACTTCCGGCTCAATGGCAATGGCACGCGCAATCACCAAACGCTGCTGCTGACCGCTGGAGAGCGTCAACGCATTCTGTGCCAGCTGATCTTTCACTTCACTCCACAGTGCCGCTGCACGCAGTGCACGTTCACAAGCTTCGTTCAGCACGCGACGATCGCGCACCCCTTGCAGCCGCAAACCGTACACCACGTTCTCGTAGATCGATTTCGGGAATGGATTCGGGCGCTGAAATACCATGCCAATCCGGCGACGCAACGCAGGCAGATCCTGATTCGCCTGCATCACCGCATGCTTATCGAGCAGAATTTCACCTTCAATGCGGCAGCGATCAATTACATCGTTCATGCGATTAAAGCAGCGCAGCAGCGTTGACTTGCCACAACCGGACGGACCAATCAGCGCTGTGATGCGGTTTTTGGGGATGTGCAGATCGATATTGTTCAGCGCCTGGCGCTCACCGTACCACAGCGACAGTTGGTTAACGGTTAACGCGATGTCGTAATCGGGCGTCATCTAAAAACCTTTCTAGTGCGTCATGAGGCGGTAACGCTCGCGCAGCCGATGCCGCAGCGCCATCGCCAACAGATTGAGCGACAGGATGATCACCACCAGCAGCAAGGCGGTGGCGTAAACCAGCGGTCGGTCAGCGTCGATATTCGGGCTCTGGAAGGCCAAATCGTAAATCTGAAAACCGAGGTGCATAAATTTGCGGTCGAGGTGCAAATAGGGGAACACCGCATCCACCGGTAACTCCGGGGCCATTTTCACCACACCCACCAGCATCAGCGGGGCGGTTTCCCCTGCTGCACGCGCTACAGCCAGAATCAGGCCGGTGAGCATCGCCGGGACCGCCAGCGGTAACACCACGCGCCACAGCGTTTCCGCCTGAGTGGCACCCAGCGCCAGCGAGCCCTGACGCAGATTATCCGGGATGCGTGACAGCCCCTCTTCGGTGGCGACAATCACCACCGGCAATGTCAGCAGTGCCAGCGTCAACGCCGCCCATAGCAGGCCCGGCGTGCCATAGGTCGGATTCGGCAACGCGCGCGAGAAGAACAACTGGTCGAGGGTGCCGCCAATGAGCCAGACAAAGAAGCCCAGACCAAACACGCCATACACAATCGACGGCACACCGGCGAGGTTCACCACCGCGATGCGCACCAGCCGCGTTAACGCATGACGTCCGGCATATTCGTGCAGCCACACCGCCGCCACCACCCCCAGCGGCATCACGATGATCGACATCAGCAGTACCATCAGCACGGTGCCAAAAATCGCCGGGAACGCCCCGCTCTCGCCGCCGCCTGATGTCGGGGAATCGCTGACAAACTGCCAGATTTGACTGAAGAAGTGCTGTACTTTCTGCCTAAACGACATCGCATTCGGATACCAGGCATCCACCACCTGCGCCAGCGGAATGATATGATCCTGCCCCTGCACATCGCGGAGCACCAACGTGTCGCGTTCGCTCTCATGTTGCAGATGGGTCAGTTGTTGCGCTAGTGCGCTAAAGCGCCGTTGCAGCGCCACGCTGTTGGCATCGAATTCCGATTGATCCTGCAGGGTGAACGTGCCGCGCTGACGTTGCTCATCAGCTTGCTGCTGCAGGCTTTCCAGCTGTGCGTTGAGGCGCGCCATTTGCACACGACGAATGTGGCTGGCCTGACGTAGCTGCTCATGGACTTGCGCCAACCGCTGATGCAGCAGCGCATCACGATCGCGCGCGGTCAGCACTTCATTGTCTTCCCGCAGTTCAATCAGCCAACCGTAAGCGTTGCCGCCGCTGCGGCGCTGTAAAACCACCGCATCTGCCGGGCGACGCGTTTTCGCCGCGCCCTGGCTATACAGCACACGGAAATCCGGTGCGGCAAAATCGCGATTGCCCGTTTTCACCACATAGCGCCACTGCTCGCCCTGCGGCTGTTTGTGCAGCGTTTCGCCCAGCACCATCACCGCCGAGCCTTCCGGCGGCTGGAACAGATATTGATCCACCGGTTGTGGCCAGAAGGCGCGCATGCCCTGCCATCCCAGCAGGCCAATCAGCAAGGTAAACGCCAGTAAACACACGGCCACCGCACCAGCAGTCAGCCAGCGCCAGCGATCGTTTTGACGCATCGCTTTCATCCCTGTCCCTCATGCTGGCTGTAGCGCTGGCGCAGACGCTGACGAATCAACTCCGCAACGGTGTTGATCACTAAAGTGAATATCAGTAACAACAGCGCACTCAGGAACAGAATTCGGTAATGCGCACTGCCCGCTGCCGCTTCAGGCATCTCAATGGCGATGTTAGCCGAAAGTGCACGTAATCCGGCAAACAAGCCGCCTTCACTGACCGGCGTGTTGCCGGTGGCCATCAGCACAATCATGGTTTCCCCTACCGCGCGGCCAAAACCGATCATCAGGGCAGCAAAAATGCCTGCTGATGCGCCAGGCAGAACCACACGCGTCAGGGTTTGCCACGGCGTGGCACCCAGCGCCAGTGAACCTTGCCCCAGCGCGCCGGGCACGCTGAATAAAGCATCTTCTGACAAGGTGAAAATCAACGGCACCAATGCAAAGCCCATCGCCAGCGCCGCAACCAATAAGTTGCGTTGTTCATAATGTGCCAGGCGTTCGCCGATATCCGGCCACAGCTGCGTGGGCAGCCAAAGCGTCAGGAGTGTGACGGCCAGCAACACCGGCAGCAGCAGAATCACCTCGAAACCTGGGCGTCGCCAACGCGCTGGCAAATGCGGACTGAGCACGCCGCACAGCAATAAAGTCACCGCCAGCACCAGCGGTAGCAGCAACACGCCGACCAGCGCGGTACTCACGTGCGGTGCCAGCCAGACGCCGGCAATCAAGCCAATCACCACGCTTGGCAACGCACCCATCATTTCAATGCCCGGCTTCACCCAGCGGCGTAATCCCGGCGACATAAACCATGCGGTGTACATTGCCGCCGCCAGAGCCAGCGGCGTGGCAAACAGCAGCGCCAGCGAGGCGGCTTTGAGTGTACCCAGCACCATCGGTATCAGACTGAATTTGGCCTGATAGCTGTCGCCAGCCGCAGTGGATTGCCATACCCAATCCGGCTGCGGATAGTTCTCGTACCAGATTTTTTGCCACAGATTGCGCCAGGTGAAATCGGGCCACGGATTATCCAGCGCAAACTGTTGCCACTGCCCTTCCCGTTCAATAATCAGCGCATCGCCGCGGGGTGAAAAGGCCAGCGCCTGGATGCCCGGTGCCAGCTGACGCGTCAAAATCGGCCCCTGCTGCTTGCTGGCGAACAGTTTGACCTCACCCGCTGCATTAAAGGTGGCAAACACACGACGCTGCGCCTCAGGCACAACCTTCAGCGCATCCTGGCTGTGATCAAAGGTATGAATTTCCTGCAACCGCGGCCCTTTATCGCCTGCGATGGCAAACCATTGTTTCACCCCCTGGGTATCCTGAATCAGCAGCGTGCGCCCCCCGGTGAGGATATGCAAGCTTTGCGGACGCTGGTTAAGGGTCTGCGTTTCGCGCAGCTGAGCGCCTTCTGGCGTGATTTGCCATACTCGCAGCAAACGCCCTTCGCTGGCGTACAGCAATGTGCCGTCGGGGGATAACAGCAAATGCTCGGCTTGCTGCTGTGGCAGCAAAATCTGATTAACGGTTTGCTGGTTCTCCAGCGTCATTACGCTGATGCCTGCCGGCGTTTGGGCGGCAATCCGCCATTGGTGATCGCTTAGCGAGGTGAGCGCCATGGTAGTGACCGCGCCTTGCGCCAGATGCAGCGGACGATCGCCAAACGGGAAGAACCATTGACCGTGGTTTTCGTGGATCAGCGGTTGCATCAGCAGCAGTGCGCCCTGCATATTGAGCAATACGCTATTGCTATTGCTGCTGTTGACCGCCGCATCAGGATGCTGTTGCAGCACCAGCGCCTCAGCGGCGGGCTGCCCATCGAGTGGAATAAAGCGCGCCTCGTTGCGGCTGATGCGCCAGCCGAGATGCCCATCGCTGCCCATCGCCAGTACCTGGGCTTTATCCCAAAGCTGCATATTGGTGGTAGCTTGCATGCCTGGCGCGCTGAAAAGGGGTAACACCACCCAGATCAACCAGAAGAATAGCAGCAGCATCAGCAGCAAAATGCCCACGCCGCAGCCTGTCACCACGCGACGAACAAACTGATCGACAGCGCGGCGACGGCGGTCGCTGAAATGGACAGGGATACGATTTATGCTCATGCAGGCCAGGTTACAGGTGAAAACACGTCGCTATGTTGCCCGTAGCTGATTGATAAGACAACCTTTGGCGTTGGACAAGCTTGCCATACTCTCGCCATAATGGTGACGGACACTGAGCGGAGGCGCATTTTTGCGATTTTCCCGCCGGACAATCCGTCCAGCAACAGCCTCACGGAGTCAGAATGGGTCAGGAAAAGCTGTATATAGAAAAAGAAATAAGCTGGTTAAGCTTCAACGAACGTGTATTACAGGAAGCAGCGGACAAAACGAACCCGCTAATCGAGCGCATGCGCTTCCTGGGAATCTATTCCAACAATCTCGAAGAGTTCTATAAAGTGCGCTTCGCCGATCTGAAACGTCGCATTCTGATTGGTGAAGAACAGGGCACCCCAACGACCCTTCGTCATATCTTGAAAAAAATTCAGCTGCGGGTGCAGAAATCGGATCAGGAATTCGATGCGCTGTACAACGACCTGCTGCTGGAGATGGCACGTAATCAGATCTTCCTGATTAACGAACGCCAGCTGTCGCCGAATCAGCAAGAGTGGCTGCGCTATTACTTCAAACATCAATTACGCCAGCACGTCACGCCGATTCTGATTAACCACGACACCGATCTGATTGAGTTCCTCAAAGACGACTACACCTATCTGGCGGTTGAGATTATTCGCGGCGACGATATTCGTTACGCGCTGCTAGAAATCCCTTCTGACAAGGTCCCACGTTTCGTCAATTTACCCGCTGAATCACCGCGTCGTCGCAAGCCGATGATCCTGCTGGATAACATCCTGCGCTATTGCCTGGATGAAATCTTCAAAGGCTTCTTCGATTACGATGCGCTGAATGCCTATTCGATGAAGATGACGCGCGATGCCGAATATGATCTCGTCACTGAGATGGAATCAAGCCTGCTGGAATTGATGTCCTCCAGCCTGAAGCAGCGTCTTAACGCAGAACCGGTGCGCTTTGTGTATCAGCGTGATATGCCGGATGCGATGGTGGAAATGCTGCGCCATAAGCTGTCGATTTCGAACTACGATTCAATTGTGCCGGGTGGTCGCTACCACAACTTTAAAGACTTTATTGGCTTCCCGAACGTCGGCAAAGCCAATCTGGAAAACCGTCCGCTGCCGCAAATCCGTCACATCGGCTTTGATGGTTTCCGTAACGGTTTCGATGCCATCCGTAATCGCGATGTGCTGCTCTACTATCCGTATCACACCTTTGAGCACGTGCTGGAGCTGTTGCGTCAGGCATCGTTCGACCCAAGCGTGCTGGCGATTAAGATCAACATTTATCGTGTAGCTAAAAACTCACGCATCATGGATGCGATGATCCACGCGGCCTACAACGGTAAAAAAGTGACTGTGGTGGTTGAGCTGCAGGCGCGTTTTGATGAAGAAGCCAACATTCGTTGGGCAAAACGCCTGACCGAAGCCGGTGTGCACGTGATCTTCTCCGCGCCGGGTCTGAAAATTCACGCCAAACTGTTCCTGATTTCACGTCGTGAAGGCGATGAGATTGTGCGTTATGCGCATATCGGTACCGGTAACTTCAACGAAAAAACCGCACGCATTTATACTGACTATTCATTGCTGACCGCCGATGCGCGCATCACCAATGAAGTGCGCCGCGTGTTCAACTTTATTGAGAACCCATATCGTCCGGTGACGTTCGAACATTTACTGGTGTCGCCGCAGAACTCGCGCGACATGCTGTATAAGTTGATCGATGCCGAGATCGCCAATGCCCAGCAGAAAAAACCGGCGGGCATTACGCTGAAAATCAACAACCTCGTCGATAACGGCCTGGTGGATCGCCTCTATGCCGCGTCATCTGCGGGCGTGAAGATCAATTTACTGGTGCGCGGCATGTGTTCTCTGATCCCTGATTTACCGGGCATCAGTGAAAATATTCGCATTACCAGCATCGTTGACCGTTATCTTGAGCACGACCGCGTCTATATTTTTGAGAGCGGCGGCGAGAAAAAGGTTTATCTCTCTTCCGCAGACTGGATGACGCGTAATATCGATCACCGTATTGAGGTGGCCGTGGCGATCCTTGATCCCCGCGTGAAGCAGCGCATTCTGGATATCATTGCCATTCTGTTGAGTGATACCGTGAAAGCGCGCATCGTGGACAAAGAACTGAGTAACCGTTATGTTCCGCGCGGCAATCGCAAGAAGGTGCGCTCGCAGCTGGCGATTTACGATTACATCAAGAAACTGGAACAACCCGAATAACGCCTATGCCAATTTCCCATAAAAGTACGCCGAAACCGCAGGAATTTGCTGCCATCGATCTGGGCTCAAACAGTTTCCACATGGTCATTGCCCGTGTGGTCGATGGCGCCATGCAAGTGTTGGGGCGTTTGAAACAGCGCGTGCATCTGGCCGATGGGTTAGATGCGCAAAATCGCCTGAGCGATGAGGCGATGGAGCGTGGCCTGAGCTGCCTGGCGCTGTTTGCGGAGCGTTTACAGGGGTTCAGCCCGGCAAACGTCACTATCGTCGGTACGCACACGCTGCGTATCGCCACCAATGCCGAAGAGTTCCTGCAGCGCGCCGCAGAGGTGATCCCCTATCCGATCGAGATCATCTCTGGCAACGAAGAAGCGCGTCTGATCTTCATGGGCGTGGAGCACACGCAGCCGGAAAAAGGCCGCAAGCTGGTGATCGATATCGGCGGCGGTTCAACCGAGCTGGTGATCGGTGAGGATTTTGAACCGCAGTTGGTGGAAAGCCGCCGCATGGGTTGCGTCAGCTTTGCCAATCTTTATTTCCCGAAAGGGGAAATTTCGCCTGAACACTTCCGTCGCGCGCGTTTGTCCGCAGCGCAGAAGCTGGAAACCATGGCCTGGCAGTATCGTCTGCACGGCTGGCAGTATGCGCTCGGCGCTTCAGGCTCGATCAAAGCGGCCTGCGAAGTGTTGATGGCAATGGGTGAGAAAGAGAAGCTGATCACGCCGGAAACGCTGGAGATGCTGGTTGCCGAAGTGTTCAAGCACAAGTCTTTCAATGCGTTAAGCCTGCCGGGCTTGTCGGAAGAGCGTAAAGCGGTGTTTGTGCCGGGCTTAGCGATTCTGTGTGGCGTGTTTGATGCGCTGGCGATTCGCGAACTGCGCCTGTCTGACGGCGCGCTACGTGAAGGTGTGCTGTATGAGATGGAAGGTCGTTTCCGCCATCAGGATATCCGCAGCCGCACCGCGCAAAGTCTGGCTAACCACTACGCTATCGATAGCGATCAGGCACGCCGCGTGCTGGAAACGACCGAGCAGCTTTATCTGCAGTGGCTGGATCAAAATCCCAAGCTGGCGAATCCACAGCTCTCCGCGCTGCTAAAATGGGCTGCGCTGCTGCATGAAGTCGGATTGACCATCAATCACAGCGGCATGCAGCGCCATTCAGCTTACATCCTGCAGAACTCCAACATGCCTGGTTTTAATCAGGATCAACAGATGCTATTGGCCATGCTGGTACGCTACCACCGTAAAGCGGTGAAGCAGGATGAAATGCCCCGTTTCACCTTATTCAAAAAGAAACAGTTCCTGCCGATGGTGTTCCTGTTACGTCTGGGTACGCTGCTGAATAATCAGCGCCAGGCCACCACCAAGCCGGACTCGCTCAAGCTCAAGGCGGATGACAGCAACTGGACGCTGACCTTCCCGCGTGGCTATCTGAGCCAGAATACGCTGGTACAGTTGGATCTGGAGCGTGAGCAAGCCTACTGGAATGATGTTACCGGCTGGAAACTGACGCTGGAAGAGGAGTAATGCGGGCTGCTGGCCCGCTGTATCACTATGACAACACGCCCCGATAACTATTTCGCGGAAAAATACGGTCTGACGCTCACCCATTCTGAAGTGCTGGCTGCGCTGCCAAAACTGGCCGTGGGGAAAGCGTTAGATCTTGGCTGCGGCCAGGGCCGTAATAGCCTGTTTCTGAATCAGCATGGTTTTGACGTGACGGCCTGGGACAGCAATCCCGTTAGCCTTGAGCGTCTGAATAGTATTATTCAGGAAGAGAATCTGGAGAACATTCGCACGGAACTGTGCGATCTCAACCAGGTGCGTTTCAACGGTGGCTATCAGTTCGTGCTATCAACAGTGGTGATGATGTTCCTGCAACCGGAATCCATCCCACAGCTGATTGCCGATATGCAGGCCAGTACGCTGAAATATGGCTATAACCTGATTGTGGCGGCGATGAGCACGAATGATTATCCCAACTCGCAGAACTTCCCGTTTACGTTCAAATCCGGTGAGCTGAGCCATTACTATCGCAACTGGCACATCGTGAAGTACAACGAGGATATCGGTGAACTGCATCGTCGGGATGAAAACGGCGATCGCATCAAATACCGTTTCGCCACGCTACTGGCGCAAAAAGCCAGCTATTGATGACGAGGCCGCGAAATGCGGCCCCATCTGATTTTGATCAACGCACCCTTAACCATTGCTGCTCATTTTTCACACAGCAATTGACCTGACGATCTAACTGTGACTAAATGTTGCCATCGCCCAGCCGGGCATTTACAGGAACCACCCCGCGTGAACAGCGCCATCCCAGCACGAAGACGTCCCAAAACCGGTACCATGACTCGCATTATTTTGCTGATCAGTTTCTTTATTTTGGTTGGCCGTCTGATTTTCATCATCCCCGGTGCGATTGAGCATCATCAGCAAAAAAAAGCCGCACCTGAGCCGGTCACCACACTGAGCACCAGCGATTCGCGCTAAGGAACTTGCGGGTCATCGTTGCTTGCCGCTTCACATTGCCCGTTTGTGACAATGCTGCTAAATACGCCCTGATTACCCGCAACGCGCTACACTTTGACCTGACTTTACAGACACAAGGGACGCGTTATGTCTGCTCCGTATGCACAACAATTAACTGAAATCCGTCAGCGCATCTTGCATCTGCTCCTCAGCGAGGACGATCTCGTTGATGTGCTGCTGGATAAATCTATCGATCTCAATGCCGCCGAGTTGCGGGAGATCACCGACTGGCGCCATCAGCTGGAAGAAGAGCTGCATCAACTGCACGCAGCTGACTTAGCGGATATCCTCGAAGCGCTACCTGAACAAGAGCGTCTGGCATTATGGCGCCTTGTGCCCTCCGAACAGCGCGGTCGCGTGCTGGTCGAAGCCTCTGAAACCGTCTGGGCCAGCCTGACGGAAGGTATGACTGATCGCGAGATTCTGCACGCTATTGAGCCGCTGGACATCGACGATCAGGTATATCTGGCACGCTATCTGCCGCGCGATTTAACCGGACGTTTACTCACCACGCTGGAGCCAAACCTGCGTGCACGCCTGCTGGAAGTGATCGAGCTTGATCGCGACCGCGTGGGTCAGGTGATGGATTTCAATATTCTGACCGTCCGATCTGATGTGACCCTCGCCACCGTGCAGCGCTTTCTGCGCAAGCGCAAAAGCATGCCGGATGGTACCGATAAAATCTTTATTACTGACGAACAGAATCAGTTGCTGGGTGAGTTAACACTCACCGACATTTTACTCAACAAGCCAAAGACGCTGGTTTCTGACGTGATGAATGCGCGCCCGACCACCTTTCAGCTCGACGACAAAGCCGAAGATGCAGCCAGTGCCTTTGAGCGTTATAACCTGATCTCTGCCGCCGTTATTGATGCGAAAGGCAAGTTGATTGGCCGTATCACCGTGGAAGACGTGATCGATCTGGTTAACGAAGAGAACGAAAGTAACATTCGTAAGATGGGCGGTATCAGCCAGGGTGAGGACGTGTTCGCGCCGGTGCGCAAAGCGGTGGGTAAACGCTGGGCGTGGCTCGCCATTAACCTGTGTACCGCATTTATCGCTTCTCGCGTAATTGGCCTGTTTGAAGAGACCATTTCTCAACTGGTGGCGCTGGCGGCGCTGATGCCTATCGTCGCCGGGATTGGCGGTAACACTGGTAACCAAACCATCACCATGATTGTGCGTGCGCTGGCGCTACATCAGGTGGAACCCGGTAACTTCTCCTTCCTGGTGGTACGTGAACTCGGCGTTGCCCTGATTAACGGGCTGTTCTGGGGCGGAATCATGGGCAGCATCACCTGGTTGATGTACGACAATATGCAACTCGGTGGCGTGATGATGCTGGCGATGGTGCTTAACCTGCTGCTGGCGGCGCTCATGGGCGTACTGATTCCGTTGATCATGACCAAGATGAAACGCGACCCGGCAGTAGGCTCCAGCGTGCTGATCACCGCTATCACCGACACCGGCGGTTTCTTTATTTTCCTCGGTCTGGCAACGGTGTTTTT
>AEWW01039273.1_pt1 | contig 16256 bp, 16 predicted proteins | sample 267848 | NCBI WGS metagenome assembly AEWW01 (sample SAMN00713649, study PRJNA62039) | ant fungus garden metagenome | place: Panama: Gamboa | collected Apr-2009 | depth 0.5 m m | reverse complement strand
CCGTTAGCGGCCATCACCGCGCAGCGTTTGTCACTGTGGCGTTGCTGGAATGTCTGCAGCACCTGCTCCAGCTGTTCTGGCTGATGCAGGGGGACTTCGGCGTTTTCCGCCATCACGCCGGCGTGGGCTTTACAGGTGTCATAGAACGCGCCGAGTCGTTCACGGCGAGTGTTGACGCTACCCAAGGGTTCGCTGAGGAACAGCAGGGCATCGTAACCGTTGTCCAGCAGATGCTGGGTGGCAATTTGCGCGGCTTCGGGGTTATTCAGGCCGACCACATCACAGGCGAAGTCAGGGATTTTGCGGTCGATCAGCACCATCGGCAGCATCGACTGCTGCAGGCGCTTCAGCACCTCTTCGTGCATCCCGACCGCGTTCACCACGATGCCCTCAACCTGATAGCTGCTCAGCAGTTGCAGATAATACTGCTCGCGATCGACTTCGTTGTTGGTGTTACACATCAGCAGCGTAAAGCCCTGCGCACGGCAGGCCGCTTCGATACCGCTCAGCACATCCACGGAATAGGGATTGGTAATATCCGCGATAATCAGGCCAATCAGCCGCGTGCGGCCACGCTTCAGGCCGCGTGCCATCTGGCTGGGACGATAATCGAGGTCGGCAATCGCCTGTTCAATACGGGCTTTGAGATCGGGCGAGAGCAGATTCACTTCGCCATTAAGATAGCGGGAAACGCTGGTTTTACCGGTTTTTGCCGTGCGGGCAACGTCACTGATTGTGGCTCGTGGCGGCCTGGTCTTCATCGCGTACACCTGAATAATAAAATCAGGCGAAGACTATCACAGCGCGGCGCGCACGCAATCATTGTGCATCAGAAGTGAGGCGCAACATCGGTTGCCACAGCGTCTGGAGCTCCTCAAGCGGTGCACCTTCCAGCAGTTGCAGCACCATTTCGGCCACGCGTTCGCCAATGCGCTGCTGCGACAGTTGCAGAATCGCGTTCACCGGATGATCGATAATGGAGTCATGCGGCAAGCCATCATAGACATAAAGTGGGATCGCCCGCGCGCCGCTTAAACGGTCGGCCTGCTGCAACGCGATGGCCGCGCCTTCACCCAGCGGCGCACAATCCGTGATGATGGCTTGAGGCGCGATATCCTGCGCCAGCCAGCGTTGTGTTTGCTGATAACCGGCACGGCGCGTTACCGGCAGCGCGGCCAGCATGGTAGGCGCGATCGGTGGTTGATGCTGTGTGAGGGCATCGATAAAGCCGTGGCGACGATCGAGGATATACGTGCAGGGCTCGTTGCCGCCAAGATAGGCAAGCCTTGTCAGCCCTTGTTGCAGGCAGTGTTCAGCGGCCAGCAAGGTGCCTGCATGATTATCGTAATCAAACCAGGCATAAGGTTGCGGCAGCTGGCTGCGGCCCAGCGTGAGAAAGCGATAGCCTTTCTGCTGCAAACGCTGCAGACGGATATCATGAGGTTGGGTATGGGTGAGAATCAACGCATCCAGCGCGCCACTGCGCAGCAAGCGCATCAGCGTGCGGTGCTTATCCTGCGGTTTATCCGGCAGGATCATCAGATCAATGTCATGCTGAGCAAGGCGTTGATCCAGCGTCAACAGCATTTCACTGTAATAGCTGTCATTCAAAGAGGCGGTGCTGACCGGGAAAACCAGCCCGACGGCATTGGCGCGGCCGGTCTTCAGACGGCGAGCGGCATCATTCGGACGATAGCCGCGGGAAGTGGCTTCTTCTTCAATACGTTTACGCGTGGCGGCCGCAACATCGTCATAGCCATTTAGCGCACGACTCACGGTGGTAACAGAGAGGCCGAGGGCAGCGGCAATGGCTTTGAGCGACATGATGACGTTTTCCACTGATCAAATTTTGATCACGCTAGCATAAAGTATTTCACGGCTCTATTGGTTGACGATTATAGAGCGTTATCTGATACAAAAAGCGTCAATTGCGGTGTAAAAACGTGCGGAAAAGCCGATCTGCAGAAACAGATCGGCGAGCGGGATTAACCCAGTGGACTCAGCGTGATCTCGACGCGGCGGTTTTGTGCTTTACCCGCTTCGGTGCTGTTGCTGGCCACCGGATTATCCGGGCCCATGCCCTGCGTGCGCAGACGGTTCTGGGCTACGCCTTGCAGAATCAGGCCGCTGGCCACACTCTCCGCACGTTGTTGCGACAGGCGCATATTCAGCGCGCGCGTACCGGTGCTGTCGGTGAAGCCCACCACATTGACGGCGGTTTTAGGATACTCTTTCAGCACCATCGCGACACCTGTTAAGGTGTTAGCACCTGCGGGTTTCAGGTTGCTGCTGTTAGAGTCAAAGGTGACGTTATTCGGCATATTCAGCACGATGTTATCGCCCTGACGCGTCACGCTGACGCCAGTACCGCGCATTTTGTCGCGCAGCTTCGCTTCCTGCACATCCATGTAATAGCCGACGCCACCGCCCAGCGCCGCACCGGATGCGGCACCAATCAGCGCGCCTTTGCCGCGATCTTTCTTCGACGATGACAACACGCCAACGCCTGCACCCAGCACGGCACCTAAGCCCGCGCCGATGCCGGATTTCCCGGCCTGCGATTCGCCGGTATAAGGATTGGTGGTACAACCGGACAGCACAACGCTGCCGCTGAGTAACAAGGCCAGCGTCAAACTACGCTTTTTCATTGAAAATCCCTCACAAAGTCACACGGGTAAAATGCCCCAAAACGGCACTATTATGCCGTTCAATAATGGGGAAATGCGTGAGGGTCAGTCTTAAAGTGTAAAGTTTTGCGTTAAAGATTATCGGGATGGCAGAAACAGCTGGTTTGATGATCGTTAATCAGCCCGCACGCCTGCAAAAATGAATGGCATGTTGTTGGACCGACGAATTTAAAACCACGCTTCTTTAACGCCTTAGAGAGCGCGATGGCAGGCTCGGACGTGGTGGGCGCCAGCTTGTAATCGGCGAAACGGTGCAAAATCGGCTGATTATCGACAAATGACCAGACAAAGCGTGAAAAGTCTTCGCCTTCCGCTTCCAGCGCCAGCATGGCTTTGGCGTTATTGATGATCGCCTCCAGCTTGCCGCGATGACGAATTAATCCGCTGTCTTGCAGCAAGCGCAGCATGTCTGCCTCATCCATCAACGCCACGGCCTGAGGATCAAATTCGTGGAACGCGCGACGATAGTTCTCACGTTTCTTGAGCACAGTGATCCACGACAAACCCGCCTGTTGTCCCTCAAGGCAGATCATTTCAAATAAGGCCCGCTTATCAGTTTGCGGCACACCCCACTCATTATCGTGGTACGCCAGATAGAGTGGATCCTGTGTTACCCAGCCACAACGTTGCATATTACTCTCCCTAAGCATGAGGAAAATACAGTTATTCCCTTGACGTATTACAGAATCGATTAATAGTTAATCAATGGGTGCCGATAATCAATAAACCTGAATCTTAACGCCCGTTTCCTTTCTGGCTCGTCAGGAGTCTTTCATGTTGCAGAAAAGTGAGTGGACAGGCCAGCACAATCTCATGCTGGCTTTTGGCAGTGTGTGGCTGTTATTTGCGGCGCTGCCGGCTTACGCCTGGGATGAATCGGGCGCGGATTATGTGCCCGATTACAATGCGATACTTGCTGAAAAGATTTCCAGTAATCACCTGATGTTGACAGAAGATCGTGACATCAGCCTGATGGATGCCGCGCTTAATTCACCGGATGAGAGCGCGATGGTGCTGCACAGTGAAAAAGCCAGCGTGGGGAATGCCCCCTTTGCTAACCGCTATTCGGCAGGCTGGCAGATGCCGATGAGTGCGACGCTGCGCACCGGTCCGGTGGCGCAATTCGCGGTGGATGATTCGCGAGTGAGTTGCCCGAAGTGTGAATTTGTCGATGGCAATCACGCCGGACATATTGCCTCACTGGGCTGGCGCGTTGATTCCACCCTTGACTGGATTTCACCCTGGGCACAGGTTAGCTACAGCCATCAATTGAGTGATGAAAATGCGTCATCGCTGCGCGATCGCCCCGAGGAGATCGGCCATGAAAGCAACTGGGTGGATGTCAGCGTGGGGGCCAATGTGCCGTTTGGGCAAAATATGGCGGCTTTCGCCTCCTTCTCGCAAACCGGGGCGGTGGTCAGCGGTGAGCAGTTTATTTACAGCCTTGGCGTCAGCGCCAGCTTCTAAATCCTGCGCGATCCATCGCATTAAAACAGGTACACTGACCGCTTAGCGCTGAATCTATCGGCGCTCCGGGTTGGTCAACGTCAGGTTTCTTCATGTCAGTTAAAATCTTATCTTCAACGCTGGTGGGGCTGGATGGCTTTTGCCAGGATCCGCTTGCCGTGTTGCAGCAGGCCGAAAACGGCGTGCTGGCGGTGTTGCACAATAATGCGCCCGCTTTTTATGCGCTGACACCGCAGCGTCTGGCACAGTTGCTGGCGTTGGAAGCCGCAGCGCAGCAGCCAAATGATGTCACGCTGGATGACAGCCTGTTCCATAGCGATGCGGCACCGATCGCCACGCCGGTGGGCAAATTTGCCATGTATTCGGGCTGGCAGCCTGATCAGGACTTTCAGCGTCAGGCCGCCATTTGGGGTGTGGCGCTGAATGAACCGGTCACCGCAGCCGAACTGGCCGCCTTTGTGGCTTACTGGCAGGCCGAAGGCCGACTGTTCCATCATGTGCAGTGGCAGCAGAAACTGGCGCGCAGCGTGCAAATGAACCGTGCCGCCAATGGCGGTCAGCCCAAGCGCGATGTCACCCAGATCAGCAATACTCAATATGATATCCCCGATGGATTCCGAGGTGAGTGATGAAAACGCCGAACGATCTTTTCAGTCGCCTGAAAAAATTTATGCCTGCGGATGTGCAGCCGAAATTTAAAAACGGTGAAGAGCTGCTGGCGTGGAATCAGGAGCAGGGCCGTCTGCGCTCTGAAGCCATCGTGCGCGAAAACCGCGCCATGAAAATGCAGCGTATCATGGGGCGTTCCGGTATCCGTGAACTGCACATGAACTGCTCGTTTGATAACTATCGTGTCGAGAATGATGGTCAGCGCAAAGCACTCGCGCTGGCGCGTGAGTATGCCGCCGGGTTCGACAACAGCATCGCCAGCTTCGTGTTTTCTGGCCGCCCTGGCACCGGAAAAAACCATCTGGCCGCCGCCATTGGTAACGACCTCATTCTGCGTGGCAAAAGCGTATTGATTGTCACCGTGGCCGATTTGATGTCGAGCATGAAAGGCACCTTCAGCGGTGGCAGCGACATTACCGAAGAGCGCTTGCTGCAGGATCTCAGCCATGTGGATCTGCTGGTGATCGATGAGATCGGCATGCAGAGCGAATCCCGCTACGAAAAAGTGATCATCAATCAGATTGTCGATCGTCGCTCATCGTCAAAACGCCCAACCGGCATGTTGTCGAATCTGGACCCGGCGGGAATGAACGGCTTATTAGGTGAGCGCGTGATGGATCGTATGCGTCTCGGCACCAGTTTGTGGGTGCGTTTCGATTGGGAAAGCTATCGCAGCCGTGTACGCGGTGATGAGTATTGAGTCAGGTGGGCGCGCGATGAAAGTAGCCGGTAAAGGCCCCGCATTACTTCGATTAAACAACCTTAAGCGCGTGATGACGCAACTGCGTAGCACACGTATTACTTCCCGCCAGGATATCGCGCTGGCGCTGCAGCTGAGTAAAAACACCGTATCCCTGATTGTGGATGATTTGCTGGCGCAGGGCCTGATTCACGAACTCGGCCCGGTGAGCGTGGCAGCGGCTGGACGCCCAAAAATCGAAATTTCGCTACGCGCGGAAAAGCTAAAAAGCGCCGGCATCATGGTGGAGCGCAACGCCATTCACTGGCGCGTCTGTGATTACTTCTCGCAGGTGATTGCGGAACAAACCTGGCAAACGGCGACCGCCGATCCTGAGCAGCTGCTGCGTGAGCTGGAGGAAGTGTGCCAGACCTTGCACGCCGCGCATCCTGAACTGCTGGGCATCGCCGTAGGCTTTCCCGGCATCATCGATCCACAGCGTGGCAGGGTGCACTTTTCCGCTCATCTTGGCTGGCAGGATGTCGATGTTTTGACGCCGCTGGTCAGCGCCTGCCGTTTGCCGCTGCGCATTATGCATAACGTCAAAGCCGCTGCGCTGCTCTCGGTGGAGCAACTCGATCTGGATAGAGCACAAAGCCATTTTTATCTGCGTATCGGTGAAGGGGTTGGCGGTGCGCTGGTGGAACAGGGCGAAGTGTTTGTCGGCAGCAGCTGGACCGCCGGGGAGATTGGTCATTTGCAGGTGCAACCGAAAGGGTTGCGTTGTAGCTGTGGACGTTCAGGCTGCCTGGAAACGCTGATCAGTCAGCCCGCGATTCAACAGCAGTTGGGGCAGCGTAAAGCAGGACTGCGCTGGCAGAATGCCGCCAGTGAACCGCAGATCGTGAGTGAAGTGATGGCGTTAACCGGTCAACTTTTGGGCCACGCCCTGAGCCATGTGATGCAGCTGGTGAACCCGGCGAGCATCATTATTGATGGGCCGTGGAATACGCATCCTGCCTTTATCCAGGCGGTTGAAGAAACGGCGCAGGCCAGCACGCTGGCCTTTACCTTCTCCCACACGCAGCTGCATTTCCTGCCGCAGCGTATTGATCCTGCCAACGGTTTGGCGCTGGCGGTGATTGAGCAATATGAGCGCGCCATCTCTTAGGCGCGCTTCATCACATTAATGCCGTGGAATATCAAATGACTCGCTGGATTGGGTCGTTGAGGTGCTCTGTGGCAAATCAGCCTCAACGTTAAACTTCTCCAGCACCAGCCCATGAATTTTCTCCAGCGACACGCCCGCGGTCTCTGGCAGGTAGCGGAAGGTAAAGAAGTACATTCCCAGAGAGAAAATCGCGAACAGCAGCAGAGGGAAACCACCGTGGAACAGGTCCAGCAGCATCGGGCTGCTGTTCATGATCGGGAAAGTACTGCTGATCACAAAGTTCGCCAGCGACATGGCACAGATGGAAATCCCGACGCAGATAGAACGAATTTCGGTAGGGAAGATTTCGCCCAGCACGGTCCAGACAATCTGGCCCCAGGTCATGCCAAAGAAAATCATATAGGCAAACAGTCCCACCACCGCCAGCATACCCGGCAGGTGATAATAGAACGCGATGAACGAGTAAGCGAGGCAGATGCAGGAGGTGATGGCCCCCAGCAGCAGCAGCTTACGGCGGCCAATTTTATCAATCACCATCATGCCCGCCAGCACGCCAATAAACTGACAAATCGACAGCCAGAAGGTCTGCAGCAACGCCGAATCGGTGCTGCCCGCCACGTTCTTCAGCAGCGTCGGACCGAAGTACTGAATGACGTTAATGCCGCTGATCTGGTTACCGACCGCCAGACCGATACCGATGATCAACAGCGGAATAGTGGTTTTATCCAGGCGCAGGCGCGATTTATGTTGGTGTGCGGTTTTGTCTGAGAACGAGTGTTTGATTTCATTGAACACGCTCTCGGCATGCTCGCGGTTGGAAATTTTGGTCAGCGTATCCAGCGCTTCATCGTATTTGCCCTTGAGCACATTCCAGCGCGGAGATTCCGGGATAAAGGCGATGAAGAAGATGAACAGTGCACAAGGCACCAGTGCAGTAGCCAGAATATAACGCCAGCCCATGTTGATCATCACCTCGGGCAGCGTCGATTTGGTGATGAAGTAGTTGGTCAGTAACACCACCGATTGTCCACCGACACAGCATACCGCATAGAGTGCAGTGGTACGGCCGCGAAACTTCGAGGGCGACAGTTCCGCGAGGTAAATCGGCGAAATCACCGAGGCGAGGCCAATCGCCAATCCACCAATGATACGGAACAGCACAAACACCGTGAAGTTGTGGGCGATGGCGGTGCCGATCACCGAAACGGTGAACAGCAGTGCGGTAATGGCGAGCGATTTTTTGCGTCCGAGTTTGTCGCTCAGGCGGGGGGCAATAAAGCAGCCCACTAAGCTACCTAGCAGAATGTTGGAAACGGCCCAGCCGGTTTCTGCGGGGGTTAACTGGAAATATTCACTTAAAGGTTCGATTGCACCGGAGATAATTGAAGAGTCATAGCCCATTAGCAGTCCGCCAAATGCCGCGACGGTACAGCAGAGTATGACGTACTTCATGTTGTAGCGTTTTTGCCTGGTATCCATTGTTATAGCCCCTTGTCTCTACGGCCTGAACGTTACGTGTTCAGAAAGAGGAGTGGTGTAGGTTATCGATGTTCAGCGTTTTTCACTCAAGGTCATCACGTTGGAATATATGTTCTAAATGATGGTTTTTGGATCATTTTTTCCAGAAAGTGTGAAGGACGTTGCGAAAATTGCTGATGGCAATATTCACGGCAGGGCCATATTTGGCTGAAATGATAGGTTTTTTATCAGGGGCGAGAGGCATGATATGACTATTCTTGTTTTTTCTTGCAACGGTGTGAAATTTTTATTCTGTAATGTGACGCTGATTTCTCTCTCTGAGGGAGGTTAAGCGTAGGTTTCATTTTTTGCCGGGCAACGGGCATAATACGTTGATTGACAGGCCATCTTTGCGGACGTCGCAATGAAAACGCAGCGCATCACTCTGGACGATATTGCTACCCTGGCGGGCGTCACCAAAATGACGGTAAGCCGTTATTTACGTACCCCGGAAAAGGTTAAAACGGAAACGGCGGAGAAAATCGCCAGCGTCATGGCTGAAATCGGCTACGTCCCCGATAGCGACAACACCACCGCAACCAAACAGAGTCAGCCACGCATCGGCGTGCTGGTTCCTTCGTTTAACAACCAAATCTTTGCCGATCTGCTGGCGGGCATTGAGTCGGTCACCAGTGCGCACGGCTATCAGACGCTGGTGGTCAATTACGACTACAACGCCCAGCGTGAAGAGGAGCAGATCGCCACCGTGCTGGCGTTTAACATCAAAGGGCTGATCCTCACCGAATCCGTGCACACGGTGCGCGCCGAGAAATACCTCAATGCCGCCAATATTCCGGTGGCGGAAGTGATGGGGCTGACGGAAGCCAGCGGGCGGATCAACGTCGGTTTTGATAACTATCGCGCCGGTTACGATATGACCTCGATGCTGCTGGCCAGCGGCAAACAGCGCGTCATCTATTTTGGTTCGATGTCCGATCGCCGCGATGAGCAGCGCTATGCGGGTTATCGTGATGCGGTAGAAGCGGCGGGCTTCCCGGCGGGAAGAATTGTGCCGAACAAGGTCTCTTCAGTATCGATTGGTACGGGCATGATGACGCTGGCACGCCAGCTCTATCCGGAAATGGACGCGATTCTCTGCACCAATGATGATTTGGCCGTCGGCGTATTGCAGGAGTGTCAGGCAGCCGGAATTGCCGTGCCACAGACCATGGCGATTGCCGGTTTTCACGGGCTGGAGATTGGCCAGGCCACCACGCCGCGCTTAGCCAGCGTGATCACGCCACGTTTTGAGATGGGTAAAGTCGCCACCGAGATTGTGCTGAAGAAGATTAACCAGCAGCCGACTATTGAACAGGTCAATCTGCATTATCGACTCTCGATGGGAGCGACTATCTAAATACGACAAACCCCCTTCAGGTTGCCCGGATGGGGGTTTTTTAATGGCCTGACTATTCAGTCAAACGGGTCAATCACGCGCGGTGGTGGTTGGTGGCGTAATCGATGGCTGAGCGTGATGCGCTCGTTTCAGGAAACGACTCTCCAGCAAATTCCACGAGGTGTAAGCCAGCGCGAGCGTAATCACGATGGTCAATCCCAGCCCCAGGAAGGCATTGGTATCGAACACGCCGAAATGTTGCAGGACCTGAATGATCGGCCAGTGGTAAAGATACATGCCATAGGAAAGATCGCCGTACTGACTGATTTTGATCTCTTTGCACAGATTGGTGCAGAACAGAATCACCACGGAAGAGAACGCTACTGGCTCGACAATAAAGGCATAATCGGTCGACTTAAACAGCAGGAACACCACCAGAGAAATAATCGTAATCTCTTTCAGGCGATCAAAGGTCGGTTGGTGCACCGCCAACAGGCTACCAAAGAAGAAGTAAGATGAGAGTGCGACAAACTGCTTCGCTAAAGTATCGGCTTTCGGCCCGGTGTACACCGAAGTGAAGTAGAAGAACCAGACGCATGAGATAACGAAGATCGCGCCCCACACTTTAAGAGGGTTTTTCTTCATCATCGGAACAATCAATGGCAGCAGGACATACAGCGTCAACTCAGCTTTGATGGTCCACAGCGATCCATCCATCGGCTGATTCGGGTTGTTGGTGAACACGCCGGGCAACGACGCCTGAATGAAGTTTAGGAAAGAGAAGTTAGCGACGAGATACTTGATAGTTTCTTTATTTTTCAGGAAATCCATCAGCGGTAGCGTCGTAAGGCACATCCCAATCACAAAGCACAGAATGATGACAAATATATAAGCCGGCAAGATACGTTGCGCACGCTTAATAAAATAGGACGTGAGTGATTTGCTTCTTAAGTAACTTTTTGCAATAAGAAAACCACTTATTGCGAAAAACCCTTTTACTGCAAAGTCACTATTTAGGAAGTGATCGAGAAAACGAATATCGACGTTTCTGGTTACTTCTGCGCTATGCACCAGCATCACGATAAAAGCGAGAGAGAATCGGACGATGTCAAAATTGTTTTTTTCGTTCATATTTGCGTTCTTTCATTGAGTGACGTCGCGCCAGAAAATCAGGGGAAAACAGGTATCGCTCTAATAAGAAAACTCCGAACTCTGCTGGCGCAGATATGACCCTATTAGAGGTTTAAAAAAATCAAAAAGCAAGCAATGACCAGGGCCATAAAAACATTCAGACTTTCCTTATGCGTCCATCAGTTTTATCTGAGATTAAAAGAAAAAACGCTAACCAGAGGTTAGCGTTTTGGCGGCTTAGCGGAATATCTTAAAGGTATGCGAAACTTCATAACCGGTAATCGACTGTTTGCTTGAAATGGTATTGTAGTATAGATAATAGAGCACCATTAACACCGTCACGCCAACAGCGAGCAGTTTTTTCAATTTTTTGGTTTCCCAGATACACAGGGAAATAAGCACCGGTTCAACTTGCAGCAGGAAGTTCGCTAAACGACCGCCTGATGCATAATCCTGCAGCGCCATCCTCAGTCCCGCACCAAGCGCGAAGGTAATGACCAGGATGTAATAAGTATTAAACTTTACCGGATCGAAGTTTTTGATTCGGTCACTCAGCAGCATAAAGCTGAAGATAAACACAAAGCCAATATTCTTAAGGTTTGATAGGGTAAAAATCCCCTGATCCTGAGTGGATTCCTGATTAGCATAGCCCATGGCCCTGTCACCTAATCCGCCCAGATGACTGGAAAGCAGTGCGATCAGCGCTGAACTCCCCATAAAGGCGAGAGGTAAACTGGCGACGACAATGATAATAGGAATGTATTTGTTTTTCCTGACAATCATCGCCATCGGAATTAGGAGAGCAACAATCCCTGTGGCGTGACTGATGAAGGAAAGAATAAAGGTGGTTATCATCCCGGATTTACTACGACGGGACATGTGATAAACAAAGCCCATTAAGAAGGCGGAACATAAGCCAAATCGAATCTGGTTCATGTCTTTGTTGATAAATAAGTGCGCGGAGTAGACTGCTAAGGCGACAATTGGCAACGGTGTCAGTTTACGGAAATACCATGCGTTAACGCACACGGCAATCACAGTAAAGACATACATAAAGATATCGGGGTTAGCAGTAAATATACGCGTTAATCCCGCAATCGCATATATCGCCGGTTCGTAACGGAATTCATCCGCGGTGCGCCAGAATCCTTCAATAGTAATTTTATCGACGAAATGAACAAAGAAATCACGATACTGGAAATCATCGAGTCCCGTACCCAGACCACGAATGCCGCCGAAAGTAAAAAGCACTACAACGGCAACAAAATAAACGTATGATCTGATTTGTGCTGTGTTTTCATTTTTACTTAACATGACTTCGACGAGAGCGACAAAAGTCAGGCTAAGACTTATGATCCAGTAAATTCCCATGGTCACAGATTCTTATAGTTTAAAATTTACTTATAACATATGGCCTTGTTGCCGTAAACATGAGAAAAGTCTAATTTTTTCTGGCCCGGTATTATACTGAATGCAGACAGGGGATATTATTTGTTACTTTACTCAGGCTATTCATTTAATTTGGTTCTCTCTGGGGTAAGTGTTGCGCTGCAAAGCTTGAGGTTTTCAATCGGCTTTGCCATTTGTCACTGTTTTTATTCAGGATTTGGAGCCATCGAGATGAAGTTACCTCAATTAACTGCTCTTCTTTTTCTTCTGTATCTTCCAGCTGCGTTTGCCAATAAGGAAATTCCTATCTGGCCAAATGAAGTGTCAGTAAATAATAAATTTATTAATTTCAGTAAAAACCCGGACATCAATAATCGTGCTGTCACAAATGTCGATTCTCCAGAAATGATTTATGTTCCTCCAGCGGGAAAGAATAATCACTCTGCTGTGCTAATCATTCCTGGTGGGGGTTTTTCTTATATAATGCAGGACGCTGAAGGGCTGGATGTCGCAAAAGTGTTGAGCCAGAAAGGTTATTCCTCATTTGTTTTAATTTATCGAATGCCGCACGGTGGTTCAGAGGTTAACCGTAATAATGCATTTTCTGATGCACAACGAGCCATGCGCATGATTCGCGGCAATGCGGCGAATTATCATATCGCTGGCGACCAGATTGGCGTGATGGGCTTTTCAGCTGGTGCCTTCCTTGCTGCCAACCTAAGCAACAATGCGGATGCCACCAATTATTCCGCAGTAGATAAGCTGGATCAGATTCCGGCACGACCAGATTTTAGCGCCCTGATCTATCCGGTGCTGTCGTTAAAAGATGGCGTGACGCATGTCGGTACCCGCACGGCGATGTACGGCAAGGATATCAGCGAGGCGGTGATCGATCAGAATTCACAGGAAAACCGCGTCAGCGACAAAACTCCCCCGACCTTCCTGGCACAGGCGCTGGATGATGGCACCGCCTCCCCCAGAAACTCCTTACTGATGTTCGACGCGCTACGTAAAAACAAGGTGAAGGTCGAGATGCATCTTTTCCAGCAGGGCGGCCATGGTTTTGGTACCGGCGAGAAAAAGAATATCCCCGCCAAAAACTGGCTGACCCTGTTTAGTGACTGGCAGGCGAGTCTGGTGAAGCCATAGCGAAAAGGCGGGATAAATTGTTGCTACCGGGCGGCTTTGCTACAGTGTCGTGAACTTTAGAGGAATGATCCATGCCCCGCGACAACCGAATGTCCCGCTCACTGCACGCCTTAATTCATCTTGATCGGCACGTTAAACGCGCCACTTCGGAAGCGATGGCGAAGATGTTGGGCACCAATCCGGTGGTGGTACGCCGCATGATGTCTGGCCTGCGCGAAAAAGGCTATGTGGTCTCGGAGAAGGGGCACGGCGGCGGTTGGGAGCTGCGGGTGGAACTCAGCGCGATTACGCTGCTGGATGTGTATCAGGCGATTGGGTCGCCTGCGCTGTTCAGTATCGGGCCTGCTGCCGATCCTTCGCCGTGTTTAGTTGAACATGCGGTCGATGAGCGTCTGGATCAGGCACTCCATGAAGCGGAAGTGCTGCTGCTTCAACGCTTTAGCCACATCACCGTGGCTGATATTGCCGATGATTACCTCAAGAAAATGGCAAAACTGGGGCTGGAATCTGAGCCCCATCCGCTATGCAGTGAATAACCTCAATCCTGCTTCTGCAAAGTGATCTGCGCATTGTGCTTCATCACATGCGTGGTGACCGCTGCCTGGAACACTTTGAACATCAACCCGTTGATAAAGGTGGTCAGGGTTAAGGTAATGAACGCTGTCATCACCCAATCAACGAGTGCCATATCGCTGTGCAATAGCGCAGGCCGATAAATCACCATGCCCGCGAGCACCGTCCAATGGCTCATGCAGTAAAAGCAGTGGAACAGATGGCCGAGCAGCGCGTGCTTTTTGGTGGTCCACGCGCGTAAGCCAGCAAACAACTCGGTTTGCGTGAGGGTCATCGCGATACTGGCCGCTGCCAGAGCTATCGCGACACAAGTTCCCACGTCTGAAGTCATCCAACTATTCATACATTCTCCTGTCAGGCATTTATCATGTAACTTACAATATTACATGATGAGGTAAGCTGCAAGCGTCGGGTCAGAACGACAGCCATTAAAGTTTGGCGAGATATAGTTATTTATTGGCTTTAACGCTAAACATAGCCAGCTGAGGCTTTTTTATAATGCTGCTGACTTTTTAATCCGCCATCAGGAGGAAAGATGGATATTCAGGCAGCTTGTATGCATCAACTGATGCTCTGGATCGAAGACAATATTGAACAGCGATTGACGCTGGAGACGGTCGCGCGGCGTGCGGGCTATTCGCAGTGGCATCTGCAACGCATGTTCCGTCACCATATCGGTATCGCGCTGGGCAGCTATATTCGCGAGCGTAAACTCACGGCATCGGCGATTGCGCTGATGAACGGTCACATGCCGCTGATGGAGATTGCGATTAAGTATGGCTTTGAGTCGCAGCAGACATGGTGCCGCACTTTCCGCCGCATGTACGATCTGCCGCCCGGCGCGTTTCGTCGCAAATATCATCACAGCCTGCCAGCGATCGATGGGCCTACGAGTCTTCTGATACTGCAACCGCAGACGCGTCAGGCGGCGTAAAGTATTTGCCGGGCGTGGAACCAAAGGCGCTGCGAAACGCGCTGATGTAACTGCTCACGCTATCAAAACCGACCTGCCACGCTACCTGCTGCACACTTTTGCCGTCGGCCAACCCTTCCAGTGATTTCAATAGCCGCGACACCTGGCGATAGCGCGAGAGGCTCATGCCCACCGCACTGGCCCAATGACGGCTCAGGCTACGTGGACTCAATCCCGCCCACTGTGCCAGTTCGGGGCCGGTGCGGGTGTCCGCCGGATTGTCCATCAGCAGGCGCGCGATCTGCCGCAGGCGTGGCTCTTCGGGGAGTGGCAGCGTCAGCGCATGCTCGGTGGACTCATACAGCTCATCGAGAAACACATCGCATAACCGGTTGTAACGATCGCTGCCCCAGCTATCCGGCGATAAACTTGCCAGCCGCTCAGCCAGCGGTTCCAGCACCGAAGGGCAGGAGAGTAGCACCGGATGTTTTGGCAGCGGTGCCGTCAGCGCTTCATCCACCAATACCGTCCAGCCGAGCACGCGACCTGGCCCGATAATCGCGTGTTCGAAGTGTGGCGGAATCCACCCGACCAGGCGCGGCGGATTGGCGAAGATACTCGAGGGCGTATTGACCGTCATCATCCCTTGCTTCAGACAGTAAAGTTGTCCGGCGGCATGTCTGTGGGTGCGGCTTTCTCGATCAAGCTGTTTCGATAATGACGCCGCAATCACTTTGGGTGCATTGGGTTGCAGCAGTTTTTTGCGCAGCTCATCCGCACGCGGATCGCCGGAGAAGGTGAGGTTGTCGGTGGGATGGATGAGCATGGGTGATTCCGCATTAGCCAGCGTGAAAGACAGTATAGAATCATGAACAAGCTGATTTTTAAACAGAGCTCAGTTGTTCGGTTTTACCGAATAACTGCATTGTGCAGGCGAGGTAAAAAGATTGGAACAAGTGGCGGAGGATAGTGCAGAAGTAAAGTGCCAACCTTGCTCTACATCCTCAGGCTGAAATTTTCCAACTTGTAATGATGACTTACAGGTTGCCTAAGCCAATCATTTAGAAATGAGTAACAGTAAGATGAAGGTGGCGGAAGATCACAGGAGTCGAACCTGCCCGGGACCGCTGGCGGCCCCAACCGGATTTGAAATCCGGCCGCCTCACCGGAGACGACGATCTTCCTTTGAAGATGCCGCGCAATTATAGCGACAACCCAGCGCGAAATCTTGATCTTAGCCGTGCGCTACAGCACGTTCTCACGCTCTGATATGAAGCGTCGCCGCGCAGAGGTGATTAAATTCTCCACCTAAGGCTACAGTTATGATTTCTCACTGCATCAGGAGCTGAACATGGTTATCGGGATTGATTTAGGCACCTCTGGCGTCAAAGTGGTGTTGCTGGATGCGCAGGGGCAGGTGATTGCCGTGGAGACCGCGCCATGCAGGTGTCGCGTCCGCAGCCGTTGTGGAGCGAGCAGGATCCCGAAAGCTGGTGGAGTGCTACAGACAAGGCGATGCAGGCGCTGGCGCAGCAGCACGATCTCAGCGGCGTGAAGGCCATTGGTCTGAGCGG
>AEWW01019372.1_pt1 | contig 16266 bp, 12 predicted proteins | sample 267848 | NCBI WGS metagenome assembly AEWW01 (sample SAMN00713649, study PRJNA62039) | ant fungus garden metagenome | place: Panama: Gamboa | collected Apr-2009 | depth 0.5 m m | reverse complement strand
GCGGCTGGAAGATTTTACCCCACATGTTCAGCAGATAACGCCCTGACACCTGGCCACTCTGCTTAAGGTATTTGCTGTAGTTGTACAGACCGCTAATGGACAGCGCATCCGGATCCAGCGCCACCACGCCAAGCTTGTCAGGCGTCAGGTTGGTTTTCCACTCCCCGCCCAGACTTTGCGAACCGGTAATCTGTTTCGCATCACTCAGGTTGGACTCATCTACCTGCGACAGCTGCCACAACTTCTTGTCCTTGTTCCAGGTCGCACTGGCGGCATAACGCACGCTGAGCAGACGACGCTGATCGGTAAAGGTGTAAATGCTGACGCCATCAATCTCATTGTCGCCTTTGATGCGTTCGATGTAGATAAAGTCATGGCCGTCTTTCGCCCACAGCCCATTCTGCGTCGACATCAGCGAGCCGCCGTACAGCTGCTGCGCACGGTAGTTACGCGCCATCTGCTCGCCCTGCGGTGCCACAAATTCGCCGATAGCCATGGTCAACAGCACCAGCGGAATCGCGGTTTTCATCACCGCCAGCGCCACCTGCATACGGGTAAAGCCCGATGCCTGCATCACCACCAGCTCGCTGCGCTGCGCTAGCGTTCCCAAGCCCAACAATGCACCCAAGAGTGCGGCCATCGGGAAGAAGATCTCAATATCTTTCGGTACGCTGAGCAGCGTGTAGTAACCGGCGTCGAGCGCGGTGTAAGCGCCCTGCCCGGTTTTACGTAGCTGATCGACAAATTTGATGATGCCCGATAGCGACACCAGCATGAACAACGTCAGCATGATGGTGTTGAAGATGGTTTTGCCGATATAGCGGTCAAGGACCTTAAACATTACTGCGATCCTCCACGACTAAAGCGACCACGAATACGTCGCATCGGTACCGTATCCCACAGGTTCAACATCACGGCCAGCGCCAGATAAGCCAGGTTCACTACCCACATCCAAATCGCGGGATCGAACTTGCCTTTCGCTGCGTTAGAACGTAACGAACTCTGCAGCAGGAAGAAGATCAGATACAGCAGCATCGCAGGCAGCATTGACAGCACACGCCCCTGACGAGGGTTGACCACGCTGAGTGGCACCACCATCAACGCCATCACCAGCACCGCAAACACCAGCGTTAGACGCCAGTGGAACTCGGCCTGGAACTGCGGCGTTTTGTTTTGGTACAGCGTGCTAATGCTCGCCTGATCGGCATCATTCGGATCGAGCGTGGCTTCTTTATAGCCCACCAGCGCCTGGTAGTTGGTGAAATCGGTGATGCGGAAATCGCGCAGCATCGCAGTGCCCTCGAAGCGCGTGCCTTTATCCAGCGTCACCACTTGTGAGCCGTCTTTGCGCTGCTCCATATGACCGCTGTCAGCCAGCACGACGGATGGGCGCGCATTACCTTTTGGACGCAGCTGCGCCAGGAACACGTTACCAAACGTGTTGCCTTTGACGTTCTCGACAAACAGCACGGTATTACCGTCGCTGGAGGTCTGGAACTGGCCCGCTGCCAGCGCCGCTGCGCCAGGGTTGGCTTTGGCATTTTGTGTGACTTCATCCTGGTAACGCGATGACCATGGCCCTAACCAAAGGACGTTGACCGCTGCGACCGCTGAAGTCAGCAGCATCAGGATCATCGCGGCCTTGACCAGCACGCTTTTCCCCAGGCCGCAGGCATGCATCACCGTGATCTCACTTTCGGTGTACAGCCGCCCAAGGGTCATTAAAATCGCCAGAAACAAGCTTAGGGGCAGGATAAGTTGTGCCATTTCAGGCACGCCAAGTCCTAACAATGTCAGAACCAGATTTGTTGGGATCTCGCCATCCACCGCTGCACCCAAAATCCTGACTAACTTCTGGCAAAAGAAGATCAGTAGCAGGATGAACAGGATAGCCAGCTGGCTTTTGAGCGTTTCCCGAACCAGATATCTAATGATGATCACGCTTAGTACGCCTGTGATAACTTGTCTTTTTGCAGGAAAATCGCTAGTTTCAACGCTTATCAGCCATTTTTCTTCATCAATGGCCGTCATCGTAGCTAAAATAGTATGACGAACGCGTTAGGGTGGTGAAAAAACAACACATTGCCACCACATCTCATTATGACCGTCGGCGTTAAATTGTCATGGCGCCGCTAAAAATAATGGGTTACGAACGCGCTACATTCTAACGACAGCTAAGGCCGTTGTCTTTAAGATTCAGGAGAGTGCATGGAGTTCAGTGTAAAAAGCGGTAGCCCGGAAAAACAGCGTAGCGCCTGCATTGTTGTGGGCGTTTTCGAACCGCGCCGTTTGTCACCCATTGCTGAACAGCTGGATAAAATCAGCGACGGCTACATCAGCGCCCTGCTGCGCCGCGGTGAACTGGAAGGCAAAGTCGGTCAGACATTGCTGCTGCACCATGTGCCTAACATCCTGTCTGAACGCATCCTGTTGATCGGCTGCGGTAAAGAGCGCGAGCTGGATGAACGCCAGTATAAACAGGTGATTCAGAAGACCATTAATACGCTGAACGACACGGGTTCGATGGAAGCGGTGTGCTTCCTGACCGAACTGCATGTTAAAGGGCGTAACACTTACTGGAAAGTCCGCCAGGCGGTTGAAACCTCAAAAGAAGCGCTCTACAACTTCGATCAACTGAAAAGCAATAAAGTCGAACCGCGCCGTCCGCTGCGCAAGCTGGTGTTCAACGTGCCAACTCGTCGTGAACTCACCAGCGGTGAACGTGCGATTCAGCATGGCTTAGCGGTGGCAGCCGGCGTCAGAGCCGCCAAAGACCTCAGCAATATGCCGCCAAATATTTGTAACGCCGCGTATCTGGCGTCACAGGCGCGTCAGTTGGCGGATGCTTACAGCAAAAATGTCACTACCCGTGTCATCGGCGAACAGCAGATGAAAGAGCTGGGCATGAACGCTTATCTGGCGGTCGGGGCCGGTTCACACAATGAATCGCTGATGTCGGTCATTGAGTACAAAGGCAGCACCGATCCGGAAGCGCGTCCAATTGTGCTGGTGGGTAAAGGCCTGACCTTCGATTCCGGCGGTATCTCGATCAAACCTGCCGATTCGATGGACGAGATGAAATACGACATGTGCGGTGCGGCATCCGTGTACGGCGTAATGCGCATGGTGGCGGAACTCAATCTGCCGCTGAACGTCGTCGGCGTACTTGTGGGCTGCGAGAACATGCCAGATGGTCGCTCGATGCGTCCAGGCGATGTGCTGACCACCATGTCGGGTCAGACCGTTGAAGTGCTGAATACCGATGCGGAAGGCCGTCTGGTGCTGTGCGACGCGTTGACATACGTTGAGCGCTTCGAGCCAGAAGTGGTGATCGATGTTGCAACCCTGACTGGTGCCTGCGTGATTGCGCTCGGCCACCATGTTAGCGGTTTGATGTCGAACCACAATCCGCTGGCGCATGAGCTGATCAGCGCCTCCGAGCAAGCGGGTGACCGCGCCTGGCGTCTGCCGATGGCGGATGAGTATCAGGAGCAGCTGGAGTCCAACTTTGCCGATATGGCAAACATTGGCGGCCGTCCCGGCGGTGCCATCACTGCAGCCTGTTTCCTGGCGCGTTTTGCGCGTAAGTTTAACTGGGCGCACCTGGACATCGCCGGTACCGCATGGCGTTCTGGCAAGGCCAAAGGCGCCACCGGCCGCCCGGTTCCGCTGCTGTCGCAGTTCCTGTTGAACCGCGCAGGATTGAACGGCGACGATTAAAGCCGAGCAAAAAATACACACAAATCATTCGAGGTACAGGAAGGCGGCAAACGAGAAAGTCCCAACAAGCTTACTCAAGTAAGTGATTCGTGTGAACGAGAGCAGCCAACGCATCTGCAGCTCGAAGTATGAAGTGTATAGACGTATGAACTCATGGGGCGCAAAATGCGCCCCACTGTCATTAATGGAAATAAGCTTGCCATGAAAAACGCCACCTTCTATGTGATGGAGTCAGAAAGCGCCAGCGACGGCCTGAGCGCCATCGAAGCACTGGTGTGCGATCTGGCCGAAACACGCTGGCGTGACGGCAAACGCATCCTGATTGCCTGTGAAAACGAAGAGCAGGCCAATCGCCTGGATGAAGCACTCTGGCAGCGCCCGGCCAACGCTTTTGTGCCGCACAATCTGGCGGGTGAAGGCCCGCGATACGGCGCACCGGTGGAATTAGCCTGGCCGCAGCGTCGCGGCAGTTCCCCGCGTGACCTGCTGATTAGCCTGCTGCCACAGTTCGCAGATTTTGCTACTGGTTTCCATGAAGTGATAGACTTCGTACCTTACGAAGAATCCCTAAAACAACTGGCGCGCGACCGCTATAAAGCCTATCGCAGCGTTGGTTTCCAATTGAATACGGCGACGCCACCTCCGCCGCAAACGACAGTGTAGAAATGGAAAAGACATATAACCCGCAAGATATCGAGCAGCCGCTCTACGAGCACTGGGAACAGCAGGGCTACTTTAAACCGAATGGCGACACCAGCCAGGAAAGCTTTTGCATCATGATCCCGCCGCCGAACGTCACCGGCAGCTTGCATATGGGTCACGCTTTCCAGCAGACCATCATGGATACCATGATTCGTTACCAGCGTATGCAGGGTAAAAACACCCTGTGGCAGGCAGGTACTGACCATGCCGGTATCGCGACGCAGATGGTGGTTGAGCGCAAGATCGCCGCTGAAGAGGGCAAAACTCGCCAGGATTACGGCCGTGATGCTTTCATCGACAAAATCTGGCAGTGGAAAGCAGAGTCTGGCGGCACTATTACCCGTCAGATGCGTCGCCTTGGCAACTCCGTGGATTGGGAGCGCGAACGCTTCACCATGGATGAAGGCCTGTCGAATGCGGTGCGTGAAGTCTTCGTGCGCCTGTATAAAGAGAATCTGATTTACCGTGGCAAACGCCTGGTGAACTGGGATCCAAAACTGCGTACCGCTATCTCCGACCTGGAAGTGGAAAACCGCGAGAGCAAAGGCTCAATGTGGCATATCCGCTACCCGCTGGCGGATGGCGTGAAAACCGCAGAAGGCAAAGATTATCTGGTGGTCGCCACCACTCGTCCGGAAACCCTGCTGGGCGATACCGGCGTGGCGGTGAACCCGGAAGATCCGCGCTATAAAGATCTGATCGGTAAAGAACTGATCCTGCCGCTGGTGAACCGTCGCATTCCGATCGTCGGCGATGAGCACGCGGACATGGAAAAAGGCACCGGCTGCGTGAAGATCACCCCAGCGCATGACTTCAACGACTATGAAGTCGGTCGTCGTCACAAGCTGCCAATGATCAACATCCTGACCTTTGATGGCGATATCCGCGAGCGTGCGGAAGTGTTCGACACCAACGGTGAAGTCAGCGACGAATGCGCCGATGAGATCCCAGCGCAGTTCCAGAAAATGGAGCGTTTCGCGGCGCGTAAAGCCATGGTGGCTGCGGTTGATGAACTCGGCCTGCTGGATGAAATCAAGCCACACGATCTGACCGTGCCTTACGGCGACCGTGGCGGCGTGGTGATCGAGCCAATGCTGACCGACCAATGGTATGTGCGCACGGCTCCACTGGCGAAAGTTGCGGTAGAAGCGGTCGAAAACGGCGACATCCAGTTTGTGCCAAAACAGTATGAAAACATGTACTTCTCATGGATGCGTGACATTCAGGATTGGTGCATCTCGCGTCAGCTGTGGTGGGGACATCGCATCCCGGCCTGGTATGACAACGACGGCAACGTCTATGTGGGTCGTACTGAAGCCGAAGTGCGTCAGGAAAATAACCTGGCTGACGTTGTGGTGCTGCGCCAGGACGACGACGTGCTGGACACCTGGTTCTCATCAGGCCTGTGGACCTTCTCGACCCTTGGCTGGCCAGAGAATACCGAAGCGCTGCGTACCTTCCACCCAACCAGCGTGTTGGTGAGCGGCTTCGACATCATCTTCTTCTGGATTGCGCGCATGATCATGCTGACCATGCACTTCATCAAAGATGAAGACGGCAAGCCACAGGTGCCGTTCAAAACCGTGTATATGACCGGTTTGATCCGTGATGAAGAAGGCCAGAAGATGTCTAAGTCGAAAGGCAACGTCATCGATCCACTGGATATGATCGACGGCATTTCGCTGGAAGACCTGCTGGAAAAACGCACCGGTAACATGATGCAGCCGCAGCTGGCTGAGAAGATCCGCAAGCGTACCGAGAAGCAGTTCCCGGACGGCATTGTGGCTTCCGGCACCGATGCCCTGCGCTTCACCCTGGCGGCACTGGCCTCAACCGGTCGTGACATCAACTGGGACATGAAGCGTCTTGAAGGTTATCGCAACTTCTGTAACAAGCTGTGGAACGCCAGCCGCTTCGTGCTGATGAACACCGAAGAGCATGATTGCGGCCAGAATGGCGGCGAACTGAAGCTGTCACTGGCCGATCGCTGGATTCTGACCGAATTCAACAGCACCGTGAAAGCCTATCGTGAAGCGCTGGACAGCTATCGCTTTGATATCGCAGCCAACATCCTGTACGACTTCACCTGGAACCAGTTCTGTGACTGGTATCTGGAGCTGACTAAGCCTGTGATGAGCAACGGCAGCGAAGCGGAGTTGCGCGGCACGCGTAATACGCTGGTTACTGTGCTGGAAGCGGTGCTGCGTCTGGCGCACCCAATCATTCCTTACATCACCGAAACCATCTGGCAGCGTGTCAAAGGTCTGAAGAACATCGATCACGACACCATCATGCTGCAGCCGTTCCCGCAGTTTGACGCGGCAAAAGAAGATGCGGAAGCCAAAGCGGATATCGAGTGGATCAAGCAGGCGATCGTGGCCGTGCGTAACATCCGTGCTGAAATGAACATCGCTCCGGGTAAACCGCTGGATGTGCTGCTGCGTGATTGCTCGCCAACCGCGCAGCGTCGTGTCGATGAGAACCGTAGCTTCCTGTCACGTCTTGCGCGTCTGGAAAGCCTGACCATTCTGCCTGCGGGCGAGAAAGGTCCGGTCTCGGTCACCAAGATCGTCGAAGGCGCTGAGTTGCTGATCCCAATGGCGGATCTGGTCAACAAAGAAGCCGAGCTGGAGCGTCTGGCGAAAGAGCTGACCAAGCTGGATGTCGAGATTGAGAAGATCCAGGTCAAACTGGCGAACGAAGGCTTTGTTGCACGTGCACCGGAAGCGGTGGTGGCGAAAGAGCGCGAGCGCATCGTTGAGCTGGAACAATCAAAAGCAAAACTGATTGAACAGCAGGGCGTGATTGCGGCATTGTAAGCGCATCAGTCCAATTGCTAAATCATAGCCGGGCACTGCCCGGCTTTTTTACACCGGAAGAAAATGATGACCACCGCTACGCCACTGAATTTACAGGTGCGCCCGATTGTTGCGGCCGATAATCCGCTGATTGCGCAAGTGATCCGTGATGTCTCCGCAGAGTTTGGCCTGACCGCCGACAAAGGCTACACCGTGTCCGATCCGAATCTGGATCGCCTGTTCGAGTTGTACAGCGAAGCGAACAGCGCTTACTGGATCGTCGAGCATGAGGGACGTGTTGTGGGCGGCGGCGGCGTGGCACCTTTGGCGTGTAGCGCACCGGACATCTGCGAATTGCAGAAGATGTACTTCCTGCCCCAAGTGCGCGGTTTAGGGCTGGCGCGTGCGCTGGCGTTGCGGGCGATGGCGTATGCGCGTCAGCAGGGTTTCCGTCGCTGCTATCTGGAAACCACCGGCACGCTAACCCGCGCGATTAAGCTGTATGAGTCATTGGGTTTTGAGCTCATCGACAGCGCGATGGGCTGTACCGGGCACGGTGATTGTGAAGTGCGAATGTTGAAAGTGCTGTGATGTAAAAGCGGTGCGCAGATTTGCGCACCCAACTTAGTAAGCGGGCACACCGCTATGGAAACGCAACTCACCATCCGGCTCGCTGATTAATTTCGCTTCCGCTGCACCAAAGGCCTGTACGCGCGGTGCAATATCCTTCGCAGAAATTTGTTCCGCCAGCTTCAGGTAGTCCTGATAGTGGCGCGCTTCAGAACGCAGCAGCGAAATATAGAACTTCTGCAGCTGTTCATCCAGATACGGCGCCAGGCTGGCAAAACGCTCGCAGGATCGCGCTTCGATATAGGCTCCGCAAATCAGCTTATCCACCAGCGCTTCAGGTTCAAACGTACGGATTTCACGAATCAGCCCTTTGGCATAGCGGCTGGCAGTGATTTTGCGATACGGCAAACCCCGCGACTGCATGATTTCCCACACCTGATAAAAATGATGCAGCTCTTCTTTGATCAGCAGAATCATCATCTCGACCAAATCATCCGCCCACGGCAGTTCGTTACGCACAATGATGCTCTTGGTCAGATTTTTATGCGCGTTAATGAAGTTGCTGTCTGGCTCTTCGCGGTAGATGAAATCTTCGTACGGCTTGAGCCACGCCAGAATGGCATCGCCACTGGGTTTATCGGCTACATACTTACGAATGATAAACACCGCGGTTTGTGCCGCTTTTAACTCGCACACCATGTGATCGGTCAACAACAGCGTCAGGTTTTCCGGCTTGCGCGCTTCGTCAATCCACGCTTGTGGCGTGCGGCAGTGCAGGAAGTCATAAATGGGTTCTAACAGGGGAGCGTAATTCATCGGCGTTCTTTATCTGGCGGGGAAGTGGTTCTGGGCGGCGAGCGCCGCCCGTTTAAGACTTAGTGACGCACACCGTCGTCTTCTTCGTCGTCGATGAAATCACCATCGTCGTCTTCATCTTCCGCGTCCGGGTCTTCGAAGTAAGTGCCCCAACCGTCGTAATCAACGTTGAACTTACCGGCCAGATTCACCAGTTGCTCAACTTGTGCATCAATCAGCTCTGGCTTCAATGCGCCTTCGCTCAGGATATCCACACACATCACCGTGCCACCCTCTTCCAGCTCCAGCTCTTCTGGCTCGCTCACCTCAAAGCCCAGTTTGAAAGCCTCAACCGCGACTTTCTCCAGTGAGTCGAAGTTGTTGCAAGAGAGGTGATGCTCGATAGTGTAAAGCGCATCCGGATCGCTGCCGTCTTCCAGCAACTCTTCAATGATCAGGCGGGTTTCTTCGCGCTGTTCTTCCAGCAATGCTTCATATGCCATGTGCGTGTCCTCAAAATGTTCGACGTGAATGCAATTATTTTCCCACACTGCCTCGCGCGCCACTACACAAAACGGAAAGTTTCTTAACGCCGGGGTTGAAAATGCATATTCATACGGTTAGATTGAATTTTAATTCATTATTAGTCCCCATCTGGAGCGCTGTATGAGTCAGCTGTATTCGAGACACTTCCTGAGATTGCTGGATTTCACCCCCGCTGAAATCGCCGACCTGTTAAGTCTGGCAGGTGAATTAAAACACGCTAAGAAAAATGCCCAAGAAACGCAGTACCTGAAAGGCAAGAATATCGCGCTCATCTTCGAAAAAGACTCGACCCGTACCCGATGCTCTTTCGAAGTTGCCGCATACGATCAGGGCGCTAACGTCACTTACCTTGGCCCAAGCGGCAGCCAGATCGGCCATAAAGAGTCAATGAAAGACACCGCGCGCGTATTAGGCCGCATGTATGATGGCATTCAGTATCGTGGCTTCGGCCAGGAATTGGTGGAAACGCTGGCGGAATTTGCCGGTGTGCCGGTGTGGAACGGATTGACCACGGAATTCCACCCGACGCAGTTGCTGGCAGATTTGCTCACCATGCAAGAACATCTGCCAGGTAAACCATTGAGCGACATGACGTTGGTGTACGTCGGTGACGCGCGCAACAACATGGGCAACAGCATGCTGGAAGCGGCAGCTCTGGTAGGGCTGGACCTGCGCCTGGTGGCACCGAAGGGTTGCTGGCCGGAAGAGCAGTTGGTTGAACAGTGTCGCGTTGCAGCACAGAAAACCGGTGGCAAAATCACCCTGACCGAAGAGATTGCCGAGGGCGTACAAGGTGCGGATTTCATCTACACTGATGTGTGGGTGTCGATGGGTGAAGCGAAATCGGTATGGGAAGAGCGTATCGCCCTGCTGCGTCCGTATCAGGTAAACAGCGCGATGCTGGCGCTGACCGGCAATCCACAGGTGAAATTCCTGCACTGCCTGCCCGCCTTCCATGATGATCAAACCACGCTGGGCCGTCAGATGGCTGAACAGTATGGTCTGAAAGACGGCATGGAAGTGAGTAACGAGGTGTTTGAATCGGCGCACAGCATTGTTTTCGATCAGGCCGAAAACCGCATGCACACTATCAAAGCGGTGATGGTCGCCACGCTGGGTAACCCATAAAGCAAACGTTTACCTTTTGGCGATTTCTGCTTGATGCAAATCAGTGAATGCGTATAATGCGCCACAATTTGCCGGAGGAAACATGCAACAGCGCAGCGTACAATTTGCCGCTCTACCCCGCCTGACCACAGGCGATACCGCTGTTTCTTTCCGTCAACCATTGATCGTAAAAAAAGCCCCTTAAGCAGGGGCTTTTTTTTGTCCGCAATCCGGCAGCGCAGAGGAGAACGCTATGGCCAACCCGCTATATCGCAAGCACATTATTTCCATTAACGATCTCAACCGCGAAGAACTGGAGCTGGTGTTACACACCGCTGCCCAGCTCAAGTCTCATCCCCAGCCGGAACTGCTGAAGCACAACGTGATCGCCAGCTGCTTCTTTGAAGCCTCGACGCGCACCCGCCTGTCGTTTGAAACCGCTATGCATCGTTTGGGTGCTTCAGTGGTGGGCTTTGCCGACGGCAGCAATACCTCGCTGGGTAAGAAAGGCGAAACGCTGGCCGACACCATTTCGGTGATCAGCACTTATGTCGATGCGATTGTGATGCGTCATCCGCAGGAAGGCGCCGCGCGCCTGGCGACTGAGTTCTCCAGCGGCATTCCAATTCTCAATGCCGGTGACGGTGCCAACCAGCACCCGACGCAAACTCTGCTGGATCTGTTTACTATCCGTGAAACCCAGAGCCGCCTCGACAACCTGAATGTGGCGATGGTCGGTGACCTGAAATATGGCCGCACCGTACACTCGCTGACCCAGGCGCTGGCGAAATTCATCGGCAACCGTTTCTACTTTATCGCACCGGATGCGCTGGCGATGCCGGCTTATATCACCGATATGCTGGATGAGCAGAATATTGTCTGGACGCGCCACGACACCATCGAAGAAGTGATGCCAGAACTCGATATCCTGTACATGACGCGTGTGCAGAAAGAGCGTCTCGATCCGTCTGAGTACGCCAACGTCAAAGCACAGTTCATCCTGCGCGCGGCCGATTTAGCCGGCGCACGCGACAACATGAAAGTGCTGCATCCGTTGCCGCGTATTGATGAGATCACCACTGACGTCGATAGCACGCCGCACGCCTGGTATTTCCAGCAGGCGGGCAACGGCATCTTCGCCCGCCAGGCTCTACTGGCACTGGTACTGAATAGCGAACTGGCCCTGTAAGGAGAAACCGATGACTCACGATAATAAATTGCAGGTTGAAGCCATCAAGCGTGGCACGGTAATCGACCATATTCCTGCGCAGGTCGGTTTTAAATTGCTGTCACTGTTTCGCCTGACCGAGACTGACCAGCGCATCACCATTGGCCTGAATCTGCCTTCGGGCGAAATGGGGCGCAAGGATTTAATTAAGATCGAGAATACCTTCCTGACCGACGATCAGATCAACCAGCTGGCGGTGTATGCGCCGCACGCCACGGTTAACCGTATTGATGAATACGAAGTGGTAGCGAAAATCGCCCCGACCTTACCGGATCGTGTCGAGCGTGTGCTCACCTGCCCGAACAGCAACTGCATCAGCCGCAGCGAGCCGGTATTCAGCAGCTTCGCGGTGAAACAGCGTGACGATGATGTGCACCTGAAGTGCAAATATTGCGAGAAAGAGTTCGCGCGCCACGTGGTGCTCGGTCACTGGTAATCGTGCTTATCGTCCCTATAATGGGGCGAACCAATACGCGGCTGACAAAGGTCGGCTGCGCACTTTTAAGGAGAAACAATGTCTCGCGAAATCAGCACAGAAAAAGCACCCGCAGCAATTGGCCCTTATGTGCAGGGCGTGGATCTCGGCAGCATGATCATCACTTCAGGCCAGATCCCTGTTGATCCGGCGACTGGTGCCGTGGCAGATGATGTGTCTGCGCAGGCGCGTCAGTCACTGGAGAACGTGAAGGCGATCGTGGAAGCCGCTGGCCTGAAAGTGGGCGACATTGTGAAAACCACCGTGTTCGTGAAAGATTTGAACGACTTCGCCACCGTTAACGCCACTTACGAAGCCTTCTTCACCGAGCACGATGCCAGCTTCCCAGCACGTTCTTGTGTGGAAGTGGCGCGTCTGCCGAAAGATGTGAAGATCGAGATTGAGGCCATTGCCGTACGTCGTTAAGTAAAGCAATGCGCAATAAATTGCGCCGCTACAAATTTGTGCTCAACTGTAGCGGCGCGATGAGTGTGCTAGAACATCACCTTAGCGACATCAATGCATGGCGTGCTCTTCACCCCCGTAGCGACGTAATTCCATGGTGTGCCATCCCCTCGTAGCGGCGTGATTGATCGCGCATCCGTTTATTTAGACGACCTCAGCAGCTTCTCTAGCGGCCTGACCAGCACCAGCACGGTTTCATCCTGCACCTCGGCAGCGGCATCCAGTTTGGCATGCATCTCGGCCACTTCGCTGGCACCGTACGCCTGATTACGCTGCATCGCATTGACCAAATCGATGCCCATGCGGCTCAGTTGCGCCACCTGCTGAACCTGCTGCTGCAGCGGCTTGAGCTGATAGCTGCTCAGAATCAGCGGCATCACCGCGTCACTGTTGTTCTGCCAGCGCTGTAACTGCTGACGAATAACGTTGGCCGCCATGCGATCCTCGCGGTTGGCGATCAGTGCATCGACTTGTTTATCCAGTAACCGCACCGGTTCGCTTTCGGCAGGCAGTACATCCGCCAGACGATTGAGCGGCTCGAAATAGTCATAGTGCCCTGCCTGGAATTTCAGGTGCTGACGCGTGTAATACTGCGCCGGTTCCAGTACCTCCGCCAGCACGCGCAGCGGCGTGATATCGCTGGTGTTGGCCAGTCGCATCATCTGCACCTCCGCCTGCTGATGCTGCTGTAATCCCACCGACACCGTGCCCCAGCGATCCATCGCGTTTAAGCGTTGGTACATGTTGTCGCTGTCGGTGACATCCATCGCCGACCACAGACGCTCAGCCACCACAAAGGCACGCGGCCATAAACGCGTATCAATTACCCGGCTGTTGACGTTTTCCGCCCACAGCGCTGCTTCACCGCCAATCAGGTTGTTTTGCATTTGCTCAGGCGTTGGCACTGAAGGCTGAATACCGGTCGGCACCTGTGCCAGCTTGCTGCCCTCAGCGGGATAGCGCACATTGCCCACCAGCATATAACCGGTCAGTTTGTCCTGCGTCAGAGTGACCATTGGCTGAAACGGCCCCATCCAGGTATCCACGCTAAAGGTCAGCTGCGTGGGCGACAGCCAGCGAATATCACTCACCATACGCCGCGCTTTGCCGCTGAAATCAATAAAGCCACGCCAGCCGTTTTTAGCTTCCACCAGAGTGAAACTGCCTTTGACCGGGCTGCCCTTCAAACGCGGCATGGTGAACTGCCAGCTCTGCGCTTGCTCGTCGGCTTGAATCTGATCCTGACCCTGGAGTCCCTGCGGCCAGGGATCGTTGCGGTAGTGGTAGGCTGCGGTTTGCGGTTGATCGAGATAGAAACCGGTTGAGAGAATGCCACGGAAATCGTGCTTCGCCACCTCACCCAACGCATCCTGTCCCTGCCAGGACTGGATCAAAATGCTTTTCGGCAGATCCGGATGGTAAACCTCATCCCAGCCAATCATGCGACGTTGATGCGCTTCCAGGATCTTCTCCACCCGCTGATTGAACCACGCCTGTAATGCGTGCGTGTCTTTCAGACCATGGTCACGCATAAACTGCTGAATTTTCGGCGAGTCATTCCATTGGGTCGGATCCACTTCATCGCCGCCGATATGGATATAAGGATCGGGGAAGATCGCCGTAACCTCGCCCATTAGCGTATCGATGAAGGTGAAGACCGCTTCGTTGCTGGGATCGAGCAGCGGTTTAAACACGCCCCAGCCGCGTTCCATCTGGTACGGGCCCGGCGCGCTGAGCAGTTCTGGCATCGCCACCGCGATCGCCGAGGCGTGCCCCGGCACATCAATTTCCGGCACCACGCGCACGCCGCGCTGGGTGGCATAACGCACCACATCACGCATCTGTTGCTGCGTGTAGTAAAGACCGTCGCTGGCCTTCTCCTGCAACTGCGGATAGTGGCTGGAGGCAAATCTCCAGCCCTGATCATCGGTCAGATGCCAGTGGAATACGTTCATTCGCGCTGCGGCGATACCGTCAATCTGCCGCTTCACCGTTTCAATCGGCAGGAAGTGGCGTGCCGAATCGATCAGCACCCCGCGCCACGGGAAGCGTGGTTTATCGTCAATGATGACGTAGGGGACCTGCGTTCCCGTCTCATTATTCTCAATCAACTGCAGCAGTGTCTCCATGCCGCGCATCGCACCGAAACGCGTGTTGGCTTTTAGCGTCACGCCGCCGCTGTTGACCTCAAGATGATAGCTCTCATCGCTGTCCGGTTGTGGCAAGGGATCCACTGCCTGGGCAATTTGTACCTGAATGGTGGCCTGATCGCTCGGCGCACTGGCGGGCAGCAGCGGCCAACCGGTTTGACGTGAAATGCGCGCACGCCAGCGCGCTTCAGCCCCCTCCAGATGATCGCCCGTAATATGCAGCGTGAATTGCGGTGTCAGCGTCAATGCGCCGCCGCTGGCAGGCTGCACCACTTTTTGCGGCCAGGGCATTAAAGGCAGATCAGAGGCGGGGGAGGCAACAGCGGAAAAAGTCAGGGATAAACAACAGGCGAGCAGCGTTCGTTGCAGAGGCATGTAAGGCATCCTTGTAATTAAATGACGGGCCAAAAATAGGCAAAAAAAAAATCATTAAACCTGCTTCGCATCGCAAATCAAGTTGTAAAAGTTCGAAGTTTGGTCTGCTTAAAACTTTTGAAGTTTAGTCCGCTTTACCATTGTGCGGCTTTCAATCTTCGTTATGTCTTCTTTGCGGCAGGTCAAAAACAACGCAATTAATTTCAGCCAAAACACCACATATTGCGATTACACTCTGCACAAATATCTACATATAGTTTCACGGAGAGAAAATGGCGGCGGTGGTGATTAAGCGAGACGGCTGTAAAGTGCCGTTTGAAGCGCAGCGTATTGCGCTAGCGGTTCAGGCGGCGGCGCAAGCTGCTCAGATTGATGATGCGAGTTGGTGCACACAAGTCGCAGAGCAAGTGAGCCAGCGACTGTCCGACCGCAATGAGGTCGATATCCGTGACATTCAGTGCGCAGTGGAAGAGACGCTGATGGCCGGACGCTGGCCGCAGCTAGCGCGCGCGTATATCGAATATCGCCATGACCGTGATTTAGCCCGTGAACAGCGTGGCAAACTGCATCACGCGATTCGTGGCCTGGTTGAACAGACCAATGCCGCGTTGCTCAACGAAAACGCCAACAAAGACAGCAAAGTGATCCCCACCCAGCGCGACTTACTGGCAGGCATCGTTGCCAAACATTATGCCCAACAGCAGTTGCTGCCGCGTGATGTGGTATTGGCGCATGAGCGCGGTGAGATCCACTATCACGATCTCGACTATTCGCCATTTTTCCCGATGTTTAACTGCATGTTGATCGATCTTCAGGGCATGTTGAACAATGGCTTTAAGATGGGCAATGCCGAAATCGAGCCGCCGAAATCCATTGCCACCGCGACGGCGGTGACGGCGCAGATCATTGCGCAGGTCGCCAGCCATATTTACGGCGGCACCACGATTAATCGCATTGATGAAGTGCTGGCGCCGTTTGTGAATCTCAGCCTTGAAAAGCATCGCGCGGTGGCAGTGGAATGGCAGATCCCGGATGCGGAAGCCTATGCGCGCGTGCGCACCGAGAAAGAGTGTTATGACGCATTCCAGTCTCTGGAATATGAGGTCAACACGCTGCACACCGCCAACGGGCAGACGCCGTTTGTCACCTTTGGCTTTGGTCTCGGCACCGATTGGGCCGCGCGCCTGATTCAGCAGTCGATTCTGCGTAATCGCATCGCAGGGTTGGGGAAAAACCATAAAACCGCGGTGTTCCCGAAACTGGTGTTTGCTATCCGCGAAGGGGTGAATCGTCGTCCCGGTGATTTTAACTACGACATCAAACAGCTGGCGCTGG
>AEWW01044117.1_pt1 | contig 16395 bp, 12 predicted proteins | sample 267848 | NCBI WGS metagenome assembly AEWW01 (sample SAMN00713649, study PRJNA62039) | ant fungus garden metagenome | place: Panama: Gamboa | collected Apr-2009 | depth 0.5 m m | reverse complement strand
AGGCGGTGGCTTATCTCGAACCTTACATTGAAGCCAGCAAAGAAGCCGGGCGCAGCAACGGCAAAATCGTGCTGGCGACGGTGAAGGGCGATGTGCATGACATCGGCAAAAACATCGTCGGCGTGGTGCTGCAGTGTAATAACTACGAAATCATCGATTTGGGCGTGATGGTGCCGAGTGACAAAATCCTCAAAACTGCGATTGCAGAGAATGCAGATATTATCGGGCTCTCCGGACTGATCACGCCCTCGCTGGATGAAATGGTCAACGTGGCGAAAGAGATGGAGCGTCAGGGCTTCACCATCCCGTTACTGATTGGCGGCGCAACGACGTCGAAAGCGCACACGGCGGTGAAGATCGAGCAGAACTACAGCGGCCCAACGGTGTATGTGCAAAACGCCTCACGCACCGTGGGTGTTGTCTCTTCACTGCTCTCAGAAAGCCTCAAAGAGGAGTTTGTGGCCCGCACGCGCAAAGAGTACGACACGGTGCGCATTCAGCACGCACGTAAGAAGCCACGCACGCCGCCGGTCAGCCTGCAAACCGCACGCGACAACGATTACGCCATCGACTGGGAAAGCTATACGCCGCCGGTCGCGCATCGCCTTGGGGTCAGCGCGGTTGAAGCCAGTATCGACACCCTCCGTAATTACATCGACTGGACGCCGTTCTTTATGACCTGGTCGCTGGCGGGGAAATACCCGCGCATTCTCGAAGATGAAGTGGTGGGTGAAGAGGCTAAACGCCTGTTTGCCGATGCCAACGCCATGTTGGACAGGCTCAGTGAAAACGGCACCCTCAATCCGCGTGGCGTAGTTGGGATTTTCCCGGCAAACCGCGTCGGAGACGATATTGAAGTCTACCGTGATGAAAACCGCGATCAGGTGATAGGTGTGAGCCATCACTTACGTCAGCAGACCGAGAAAACCGACTTCGCCAACTACTGCTTAGCTGACTTTGTCGCACCGAAATCCAGCGGTAAAGCCGATTATCTCGGCGCGTTTGCTGTCACCGGTGGACTGGAAGAGGATGCGCTGGCCGAAGCGTATGAGCAGCAGCATGATGATTACAACAAGATCATGGTCAAGGCGCTGGCAGACCGTCTGGCCGAAGCTTTTGCCGAGTATCTGCACGAACGTGTACGTAAGGTGATCTGGGGCTTCGCCGCCCATGAGAATCTGAGTAACGAAGAGCTCATTCGCGAAAATTATCAGGGCATTCGTCCGGCACCGGGCTATCCGGCCTGTCCGGAGCACACCGAGAAAGCGCAAATCTGGCAGTTGCTGGATGTGGAGACGCACACTGGCATGAAGCTCACGGAGTCCTTTGCTATGTGGCCGGGTGCGGCAGTATCCGGCTGGTATTTCAGCCATCCGGACAGCAAATACTTCGCTGTGGCGCAGATTCAGCGCGATCAGGTGGAAGATTACGCGGCGCGTAAAGGGATGAGTGTCAGCGAGGTTGAGCGCTGGCTGGCACCGAATCTGGGTTATGACGCGGATTGATGGGCTGATGGCGTAAAAGGATACGCAGAGCATTCAGTCGGGGCCCAACCAGGCAAGGCCCCGAAACCTCCAGGAATGCGCCTGGAGGTCAACGCCGTTTCAACCTTCCACACTTGTCGTTAATTAAACCGCGCATCACGATCTGAGGTCATGTCATACAGCTGATATTTACGCCCCAGCATCTGTCCGCCATCACGCGTTAGCGGCACCCAATTCACCTGCGCACGGCCACGGGTTGGCGTCACGGTAAACAGATCCATTGGAATCGAGATATAGAAGCCTTTGGTGAAGTCGCCTTCGCCATAGGCTTCGGCGGACACGTTGGTTTTGGTGGCGTAGAAGCCGACCATCACACCGCTGTCGAAGCGCTTCGACACATCGACCGTCACACCTTTATCTTTCGCCAGATATTCACCGACGCTGGCTTTCACCAGCACGTCCTGCATGAACCATGGGCGCCAGTACGCGGTGAAGTGTCCGGTTGGCGCTTTGTAGTCGGTGAACTGCATCATGTTGTCCCAGTCACGTTGTTTCACGTAGTTGGCATCAACACCAAAAGCCCAGTAGCTGTCTATCGGACGATACAACACTTCACCACCCACGCCGCCGTACATGGTTTCGAGATAACCGCCGTACACCTGGCCATAGAAGCCATTGCCGAGATACCCCATGTAGTTGGCTTGCAGGTCATTAACGTAGACATTGTTCTCGACGTAGTCGCGAATATGGGTACGCACGCGCGGCAGGGTGGAGTCAGCCGGTGCGCCGTTGTAGTTAAATTTGTCGTAGTTATTGGCGAGGTTACCAAACAGGCTGCCGCTAACCAGCAGGTGATCGGTCAGTGCGTAATCAACGCTGCCCATCACGCCCAGTTGGTACATGTAGAAGCTTTCCGGCCCACCAACCGACTGATTGAGCACCGGTGCCAGATTGTAGTGAAGGCGATCTTTGCGGATAAAGAAGCCTTGTTCAGTCTCGCCAGGATCGACCGGGTTCTCACGCGTTTGCTGCAGCGGCTGCTCATGACCCAGCGGGTAACCGCTCAGCGCATTGTGCAGACTGGCGACATCAGTGCGGGTGGTCACCTGCGGCATATTGAGACGCGACTCGGTGACATCTATGGTATCAATGCCGGCCGGCAGGTTGTTCATGATGATGCGATTGGCACGATCGACGCCTTCGCGCGTATCGCGGTATTTCGTCTGTTCGCCAGAGACATACAGCGTACTGCCTTTGGTCTGGATGCGCGGACCGCTTAATCCGGCGTTGTACTTCAGATCGGTCAGCTGGTTGGCTACCACCGTCGGTTGCAACAGATCACCCTGCGGCTGCGGGTTATAAGCCGGTTTGGCACTATCAATGTGCGACTGGCGCAAATCGTTGAAGTTAGTGCGCACGGTCACGCCAAACATAAAGGTGTTGCCACGCTCATAGCTGGCGTTGATATCGGCCCAATCGGTCAGGCGATAAATCGCTCCCACGTTGACCTTGCTGCGCTGTTCCAGACGTCCGGCAAAGTCATCCTGATAGTCATTGCCTTCATATTCCAGCTTCAGACGTAGCGGCTGCCAGGGGGTTTGATACTCCACGCCGCCAAACAGTGCTGCCGGGCCGTGGAACATCTGGGAACCATTGATAGAACCCGCCGAGCCACCGCCGGTACGGCTACAGAAGCTGTCGCTGTAGGAGCAGAACGGGTTTTTGATGCTGCCGCTGTTACCGAGGTAGCCCCAGCCGATGCCCATGGTGAAATCAAACGGTCCCCAGGCTTTGGTTGCCACCAGATATTCACTGTCAAACAGGCCGGTACCGCCCAAATCACGCGATCCGACTGCCACTTCAGGCAGCCAGTAGCTCTCCTGCCACAGACGCAGCTTCACATCGAAGGCTTTGTCTTTATAACTTTGGTCGCCACTGAAGCCTTCAACTGCGCTATAGCGGCGCGTACGCACGTCAGTGTAACGCACGGTGGTTTCCAGCCATGGGAACAGCTGCAGCGAAGCAGAGTAGTAGCGATATTGATCGTTATCGCGGAAGTTCAGGCTGAATTCGCCCTCTTTCGCCATGCGTGCCGTGGGGGTCTGCATCAAACCCACGCCGCCGAAATCCGATTGTGATGGCCCGATGGGTTCCGGCCAGGTTTCCGCGTGCACCTGGCATGCCGCAGAGACAGAAGCAGCCAACAGGCTGAAAAGTAATTGTTTTTTCATCAGTCTGGAATCCGGTGTGTCAGAACAGAAAGCATGCGCGCATTCAAATCAGCTTTTCCCCACGGCAGGCTCCACGAGGTAAAGCCCAGCCAGATGATGCTGCCGGGTGCCACTTCCACGTGACGTTGATTCCAGTAGGCGACCGGCACCTGCTGCATCTGGCCCGAAGGCGAGATCACCGTGGCGAAACTGCGCTCGGCTCCTGACAGGCGATCGTGGGTATCAAGGTAATCACGCACGGTGTGACCGGGTTGCCAGCTTGCTTTGCCGGGATGTTCCAGCGCGCCGAGAATCAGCACCTGGTCAGGCTGAGGCAGCGTGTAGAGGTCGTAGCTGCCCTGTAGCGTGCGATTGGCTTCTGGACGCAGGCGCACCCAATCAGGATCGAGTTCAGTGAACTGGCGTCCGGTGACCTGTATCGTGCTGAGCTGGTGGATCACCGCGCCAATGGTCGCTGCCAGCGCATCGCCGCTTTCGGCCTGCCAGGTGCGTAAATCAGCCAGCAACTGTTGCTGTTGTTGCTGTGCCACTGCCGTTGCGCCACGTTCAGCGATCACCGTACCGGGCCACCAGGTGTGCAGTGCCGGGTTGGTGACCAGCTGCGCCAGATTCTGCGCATGATCGATCTGCAGGCTGTTTTGGTTGTGCAGGTTATGCACCGTTACCTGACTATCAGCCAGCGCATAACCGGCCGTCAGCAGCGCGATGGCCGTTAACAGAGGGGAGATTATTTTCATGATTTCGCCGGCTTCAGAATAGTGGTTTCAACTGGGAAGGCATCAGCGGCGAGCATTTGATTTGCCTGTAAAACGCTGCCATCACGGTTATCGATCCAGAAGGTGTTTTGCCATTCTGCGCCGACATCATCCATTCGCACGGTCTCGGTCCAGATACGGCAGGGCACGCGCTCACCGGCGATGTTCAGCACGGTGTCATCGCCGCGCTGAAAGGTGGAAGTGGCGGTGGCAGCGCGCACTTTCTCTTTCTCGCGCCACTGCACCACGCGGGTCCAGTTGACATTGTTTTGCAGATGCAGCGCATCGGCGAGCGGGTCTTGCGCCAGATTACTCACGTCATCAAGGTTGCTGGCCAGCCCCAGTGTTTTGACGAGCCTGCCATGCTGCATCACCAGCATCGCCTTATCCTGGGTGATCCATTTCTGCTGGCCGTTTTCGTCATACCCAAGTACCACGAAGATACGCGGTCCTTCATTGATGCGCGCATACAGGCTGGCGTAAGGGAGACTGGCAACCTGCTCATCGGTGACGGTGACATCATCCGGGCCGTTCACGGCCAGCATCACGGTTTGTTCAAGGCCTTTTTGTGTTTGTGTGCAGGCCTGCAGCAGCAGGCAGAAAAGTAGCAAGGAGAGTCGGTGCACTGTGTATATCCCTGTCAAAAATTAAAACCAGGCAAAAAATAACCACACGGCTGTGTGGTTATGTTTAAAGGTGCTACATCAACGCGTGGTGCTCGTTGTGGTGGTCGTTGTTGTGCCGGTATTTGCGCCGTCACCACCGCCAGCAGCAGCGATGCCGAGACCGACTAACGCGCCCAGTGCGCCGATACCCACAGCGGTAGTGGCACCGGTCGAGATTGCTCCCGCCTGCGCGCCCGCTGCAGCACCAGCTTCTTCCGGTGCGGCAATCGCAGCGGAAGAAACGGCAACGTAAAGTAAGGCTGCACCGGCAACCATCAGTTTTTTCATAACAACGTTTCCTGCATTTTTAGAAACAAATGAATGAAGGATGTACCCTAATTTCGGGCGCGTTCAGTATAGGGCAACAAATTACCAGAGTTCATTGCCAGTAAAAGAGGGTGAAAAACAGGGGTTATTTTGGTGATAAATACGGCGAATTGGCGATAGCTGCTTTTTTTAAATGAAGATTTTTCAGGTGGCGGGATATTTGAGTGGTTGTGGCTGACACGGCAGCATTTTTCACTTTTGCATTAAAAAATGGTACGGAATAGGATTAATCAGATTTTCCTGAGTGTGCTTTAATTTTAATGATAGATTAATCAAATAGATGCTTATTTTGGGTGGGCGAATTAGATCCATTTATTGATGAGTGTCATGCTATTCATTTTAAACAAACTCCGATTTTCCTTAGCGCATTTTAAGAATTATCTAACCGTAACGGGATCGCTGAATAACAAAATTGCGAGGTTTATTGCATGTTTGATAGAAATAAGGCGGCAATTAAGCCGCCTTATTCAGATTGGCAGGAAAATTATCGCCAGGATTTATAGCGGTTAATTAAGCCATTAGTGGAACTGTCGTGGCTGCTGATCTGCGATTCATTTTCCAGCTCTGGCAGAATACGGTTTGCCAGCTGTTTACCCAATTCAACACCCCATTGGTCAAAGGTGAAGATGTTGAGAATCGCGCCCTGGGTAAAGATCTTGTGCTCGTACAGCGCAATCAGTGCACCCAGGCTGAACGGGGTGATTTCACGCAGCAGGATGGAGTTGGTTGGGCGGTTACCCTCGAACACCTTGAACGGCACGATGTGGGCAACAGACTCAACGGATTTACCGGCATCGGTAAACTCTTTCTCCACCACCTCACGAGATTTGCCAAACGCCAGCGCTTCGGTCTGCGCGAAGAAGTTCGACAGCAGTTTCGGATGGTGATCGGTCAGTGCGTTGTGGGTCTGCGCCGGGGCGATAAAGTCGCAAGGGATCAGTTTGGTGCCCTGATGAATCAGCTGATAAAACGCATGCTGGCCGTTGGTGCCTGGCTCGCCCCAAATAATTGGGCCGGTCTGGTAATCCACCGGGTTACCTTCGCGATCCACGTATTTACCGTTGGACTCCATGTTGCCCTGCTGGAAGTACGCTGCGAAACGGTGCATGTACTGGTCGTAAGGCAGGATGGCTTCGGTTTCGGCACCAAAGAAGTTGTTGTACCAGATACCGATCAGCGCCAGCAGCACCGGAAGGTTCTGCTCGGCTGGCGTGTTGGCGAAGTGGTTGTCCATCGCATGTGCGCCGCTCAGCAGCTGTTCGAAGTTCTCGAAGCCCACTGACAGGATGATCGACAAGCCAATCGCTGACCACAGTGAATAGCGACCGCCGACCCAGTCCCAGAACTCAAACATATTGTCGGTATCGATACCGAACTCGCCCACCGCTTTACCGTTGGTCGACAGCGCAGCAAAGTGTTTGGCGACATGCTGCTGGTCGCCCGCGGTTTTCAGGAACCAGTCGCGCGCGCTGTGGGCGTTGGTCATGGTCTCCTGCGTGGTGAAGGTTTTAGACGCCACGAGGAACAGGGTGGTTTCCGGGCTGAGATCTTTCAGCGTTTCGGCAATGTGCGTGCCATCAACGTTAGAAACAAAGTGCATGTTCAGGTGATTTTTATATGGGCGCAGCGCCTCAGTCACCATGAATGGACCGAGATCCGAACCGCCGATACCGATGTTCACCACGTCGGTGATCGCTTTGCCGGTATAACCTTTCCACTCGCCGCTGATGATGCGCTCAGAGAAGCCTTTCATCTTCGCCAGCACCGCGTTCACTTCTGGCATCACATCTTTGCCATCAACAATGATTGGCGTGTTGCTGCGATTACGCAAAGCAACGTGCAGCACGGCACGCTCTTCGGTGCGGTTGATCTTCTCACCAGAGAACATGGATTTGATGGCGCCCGCCAGATCGGTCTCTTTCGCCAGCGCCTGTAACTTATCGAGGGTTTCCTGGGTGATGCGGTTTTTTGAGAAATCCACCAGCATCTGATCGTCGAAAGTGGCAGAGAATTTCGCAAAACGGTCGGCATCATCTTTAAACAGGTCGGCGATCTGCACCGATTTCATCTGGTCAAAATGCTGCTGCAGCGCTTTCCAGGCTGCGGTTTGTTTCGGATTGATATTTTTCATGGCAACACTCTTGTTGAAATAAGAACCGTCATTCCAGCCGGGCGCGTCCTGCTGGCCCAGCGTGCTAAGCATTTCTTGTGGCTGATACGCTACCGCGAACGGGTTTCAGTATGACCACAGTTGCAAACGAAGGGAAAAAATTTGTGACCGTGGCCGCAAGGTTTCAGGTTAATCCGGCGGCGATTGTCGATGTTCTGGCAAAAAAATTCTCTGTGCCGCATCAGCAAAAAGCCGCGTTTTTGCGCGCCGTTGACTACTTTAGGCGGGTGTGGCTGCCAGCGTTTGTTCTGCGATGCGCTGGCGTAATTCTAAAAAAGAATTTTCAACGTGTTGCAAGGCTGGACAGCAGCAAAATTAATCAGTATTTTGTGCCCGCGACTTGCACCTTTGGGTGCAAGCCAGAAGAGGCGCGTCGCCCAGGCAGTGTGTTTGAGGATCCGTATCCAACGACAACACATCATGGGGTGCGACGCCGAGATGGAACAACACGCGGAGTGTTGTCCTGTCGGCTGCAGGGGCTGAATCCTCTGGGTTGTCACCAGAAGCGTCCGCAGTCGGACGTTTCGCAAGGTGAAGTGCTTTTGGTGACTCATCTCCTGATCTTGTCTGTCCAATTCTGCTCTTCTCTTGTGCCAAGGCTGAAATCACCGCTTCCGTTTAACCACGGGAGAAAGCTAATCTGACACGAGGTTCGTAACATGTCTCAAAACCTGATCGTGGCAAAATTTGGCGGCACCAGCGTTGCCGATTTTGATGCCATGAACCGCAGCGCGGATGTTGTGCTCTCCGATGCCAATACCCGTTTAGTGGTGCTCTCTGCGTCTGCTGGCGTGACTAATCTGCTGGTTTCTCTGGCTGAAGGCCGGGAACTGGAGCAGCGCGCACATCTGCTGGACGAAATTCGCAACATTCAATACGCCATCATTGATCGCCTGCAATCCCCTGAAGTGATTCGCCAGGAGATTGATCGCATGCTGGAAAACATCCTGATGCTGGCGGAAGCCACTGCGCTGGCGACCTCACATGCGCTGACCGATGAGTTAGTAAGCCACGGTGAGCTGATGTCGACCCTGCTGTTCGTGGAAGTGCTGCGTGAGCGTCAGGTCAATGCCGAATGGTTTGATGTGCGTAAAGTGATGCGCACCAGCGACCGTTTTGGTCGTGCTGAGCCTGATGTTGCCACGCTGAAAGAGCTGTCCACCGCGCAACTGGCTCCACGTGTTGCAGAAGCACTGGTCGTTACTCAGGGCTTTATTGGTAGCGAAGGCAAAGGGCGCACCACCACGTTGGGACGTGGCGGCAGCGACTATACCGCAGCACTGTTGGGAGAAGCCCTGCAGGCGTCGCGTGTGGATATCTGGACTGACGTGGCCGGTATCTACACCACCGACCCGCGCGTGGTGCCCACCGCGAAACGCATCGAAGAAATTACCTTCGAAGAAGCGGCTGAAATGGCAATCTTCGGCGCGAAAGTGCTGCATCCGGCGACCTTGCTGCCAGCTGTGCGCAGTGACATTCCGGTGTTCGTGGGTTCGAGCAAAGATCCGGCTGCCGGTGGCACGCGCGTGTGCAATGAAACCCAGAATCCACCGCTGTTCCGTGCGCTGGCACTGCGTCGTAAGCAAACCCTGATGACGCTGCACAGCCTGAACATGCTGCACGCGCACGGCTTCCTGGCTGAAGTGTTCGCGATTCTGGCTCGCCATAACATCTCCGTCGATCTGGTCACCACGTCAGAAGTGAGCGTGGCGCTGACGCTGGATACCACCGGTTCTTCGACCACCGGTGAAAGCTTGTTGACGCAAGCACTGCTGACCGAACTCTCTTCACTGTGCCGCGTGGAAGTGGAAGAGAACCTGGCGCTGGTGGCGATTATCGGCAACAACCTGTCGAAAGCCTGCGGTGTCGGTAAAGAGGTGTTTGGTGCCCTTGAGCCGTTTAATCTGCGCATGATTTGCTACGGTGCCAGCAGCTATAACCTGTGCTTCCTGGTGCCAACGCCAGATGCAGAAGAAGTGGTGCGCGCGCTGCATAAGAATCTTTTTGGTTCTTAAGGCAAATTTTTAGCGCAATCCATCAAGCCGGACCTGGTCCGGCTTTTTTATTTTATAAATTTCGTTAAACAATAAATTAAGCCAAACGGCAGCCCGCTTTCCGCACCAGTGATTTCTTGATAACCCCATGATTCATAGCTATTTACTTCGTTTTTCTTACTGGAATTGTCTCCATATCCCACTACGCTGCTAATCAGCGGTTACGTTTTAATCGCCCTTATCGATTGTCCCAACGAGAAAACATTCAATTTTTGAGGGAATGGCTATGCAAAGATTGGTTGCTGAAGGGGTAGGCACGTTTGTTCTGGTGTTAGGCGGGTGTGGCAGCGCGGTATTAGCCGCTACCTTCCCACAAGTGGGGATTGGTTTTGCCGGCGTGGCGCTGGCATTTGGTTTAACGGTGCTGGTGATGGCATTCGCCGTGGGGCACATTTCCGGTGGGCATTTTAATCCGGCCGTCACCATAAGGTTGACGGTGGGAGGGCGTTTCCCGGCCGCTCAGGTGATCCCTTACATCATCGTGCAGTTAATCGGCGCCGTAGCCGCAGGCGGCGTGTTGTATCTGATTGCCAGCGGTAAACCCGGCTTTGATGCCGCTGCCAGCGGGTTCGCTTCGAATGGCTATGGTGAGCATTCACCGGGCGGATTTAGCCTGCATGCCGGGATGATCTGTGAAACGGTGATGACGGCAATCTTCCTGGTGGTGATCATGGGCGCGACCGATAAACGCGCACCGGCCGGTTTCGCACCGATTGCCATTGGGCTGGCGTTAACGCTGATCCACCTGGTGAGCATTCCGGTGACCAATACCTCCGTCAATCCAGCACGCAGCACCGGTGTGGCGATTTTCCAGGGCGGTTGGGCATTGCAGCAACTCTGGATGTTCTGGCTGATGCCGATCATCGGTGCGGCAATCGGTGGTGTGATCTACCGCGTTTTACTGGAAAAAGCAGAGTAATTTCTCTACAAAGCGCGGATCGACCGCAGACGATCCGCATTTTATCCTGCCAGCGACTTCCCGCCTTACGTCACGATAATGAAATGTTATGATCCCGCGTCCGTCGCTGTGGTCGTTCCCCGCGCGGCACTTCATCTGTGGCATATGAAATAAATTAAAAAATATCTAAGGAAGTCTCTCCATGCTCGCCAAATTAACCCGCCTGTTCCCGCTCTGGGCCGTGCTGCTCTCGGTCGCGGCGTATTACTCACCCTCGACATTCCTCGGCATTGGGCCATGGGTCACTTACCTGCTAATGCTGATCATGTTCGGCATGGGTGTGACGCTGAATATTGATGATTTCAAACGTGTGCTGACACGTCCGGCACCGGTTATCGCCGGCACCTTTTTGCACTATCTGGTGATGCCACTGGCCGCCTGGGGCCTGGCTAAGCTATTCCACATGCCGCCGGACCTTTCAGCCGGGATGATCCTGGTGGGCAGCGTGGCCAGCGGTACCGCCTCCAACGTGATGATCTATCTGGCGAAGGGTGATGTGGCCCTGTCCGTGACCATCTCTTCAGTGTCTGCGCTGGTGGGTGTTTTCGCCACGCCGCTACTGACGCGCTTCTATGTCGATACTCACATTCAGGTCGATGTGATCGGCATGCTGCTCAGCATTATTAAAATCGTGGTTATCCCGATTGGTCTGGGTCTGATCATCCACCACTCAATGAACAGCGTGGTGCGCCGTGTTGAGCCCTATCTGCCGGCATTTTCCATGGTCTGCATTCTGCTGATTATCAGCGCAGTGGTAGCGGGTTCTCAGGGCTTTATCGGTTCTGTCGGCCTGGTGGTGATTGCGGCGGTGATCCTGCATAACGCCATCGGCCTGCTGGGCGGTTACTGGGGCGGCAAGCTGTTTGGCTTTGACGAATCTACCTGCCGCACGCTGGCGCTGGAAGTGGGCATGCAGAACTCCGGTCTGGCGGCAACGCTGGGCAAACTCTACTTCTCGCCGCTGGCCGCCTTGCCAGGTGCGCTGTTCTCGGTGTGGCACAACCTGTCAGGTTCACTGCTGGCCGGTTACTGGTCGGGCAAACCGATTGAGAAGAAGCAGAAGTAATCCTGCGAGCGGGCGGCCAAAGTGCCGCCCGCTGTCTATTTATTTACGCGCTACCGAAGCAGGGAATGCCAGGAAAGGGAACAGCAGATAAGGCGCGATGAGCAAGAGAATAAAAACACCTCGCGAATAACCCGCATCATTAATCCTTCGACTGCCACAGGCCAGCAACGGCAGGATAAACAGCAGCAGCGGCACGAAAGCAATTTCGCCACTCTTCATTGCAAACAGCTGCAGGTAAAGGCAAAACCAGATCACCTGAAACACGACGAACACCACGTAGCCTGCACGTCTTTCCAGCCCACTAAAGTTAAACGTCTTGAGAAAGCCATCTTTGATAATCGTAAAAAATCGGGTTAACAGCATCTGCCCTTCCTATGGCTACAGTTTCAGATAAGCGCGGATCCCATCCAGGAACATCTGCGTTGCCAGCATAATCAAAATCAAGCCCATCAAGCGCTCCAGCGCGTTAACGCCTTTGTCGCCCAACAGGCGTAAAAACAGCCCTGACATCAGTAGAATGACCACGGTAACGCCCCAGGCAATCAGCAATGCGCCAACCAAATGTGACATCTGATTGGGATATTGATGTGACAGCAGCATCAGCGTGGCTAACAGTGACGGACCTGCGACCAGCGGAATCGCCAGCGGCACCAGAAATGGCTCTTCACCTGCAGGTAATCCGCTGGTGCTGGTTTCGCCAGAGGGAAAAATCATGCGAATGGCGATCAGGAACAGAATGATTCCGCCGGAGATCGAGACGGTTTCAGTGCGCAAATTCAGGAACGCCAGAATACGTTCGCCGGTAAACAGGAACAGCAGCATGATGATCAGCGCGATCAGCATTTCACGTATCAGCACCGCACGCCGGCGCTTGGGTTCGAGATGCTTGAGCACCGACATAAAAATCGGCAGGTTGCCTAGCGGGTCCATAATCAACAGCAGCAATATGGTCGCAGATATCATTTCAGTCATAGGTAAAAGCCATCCCTTGTTCCCGTCATTCTTCAACTAAGGTGCGTTGGCGGCGATGGGCTTGCGGAGCGCTGACTCGCGTAGCCGATCGAGATACTCCGAATTTCCGCCTGCCCGTACCTCGATTCATTGAGGGGAGTATTAGTTGTACTGCTGAAAAAGTTGGCGCAATCGAATTAATTCACTTGCCAGAAAGCCTGCATTTTGTAGAGTTGGAGGTCGCAGGTAAACCTGATTATTACGCAGATCAACTGGATATTCCGCTTGGTCTTTTCCTCGCACCACGAAGGGCACAGTGAAAACGCCCCGGACGGACAGAAAATGAAGAATGTAGGCTTTATTGGTTGGCGTGGCATGGTCGGCTCTGTGCTGATGTCACGCATGAGTGAAGAACGCGATTTTGATGTGATCAATCCGGTCTTCTTCTCCACGTCTCAGCTTGGTCAGGCAGCACCGACATTCGGCGGCAAGTCGACCGGTGCGCTGCAGGATGCTTTTGATATCGAGGCGCTGAAGGCGCTGGATATTATTATCACCTGCCAGGGCGGTGACTACACCAGTGAAGTTTACCCTAAGCTGCGTGAAAGCGGCTGGCAGGGTTACTGGATTGATGCGGCCTCGACGCTGCGCACGAAAGATGACGCCATCATCATTCTCGATCCGGTTAACCACAATGTGATTCGTCAGGGCCTCGACAACGGTATCAAAACCTTCGTCGGCGGTAACTGTACCGTCAGCCTGATGCTGATGTCACTCGGCGGCCTGTTCGCTAACGATCTGGTGGAGTGGGCCTCTGTCGCTACCTATCAGGCGGCATCCGGCGGCGGCGCACGTCACATGCGTGAGCTGCTAACCCAAATGGGCATGTTGCACGACCACGTGGCGAAATCCCTGCAGGATCCGGCTTCGGCGATTCTGGATATCGAACGCAGCGTCACCGATTTCACCCGTTCAGGCACTTTGCCGACCGACAACTTCGGCGTACCGCTGGCGGGCAGCCTGATTCCATGGATCGATAAGCAGCTGGATAATGGCCAGAGCCGCGAAGAGTGGAAAGGCCAGGCAGAAACCAACAAGATTCTGCGCACCAGCAGCGTGATCCCAGTGGATGGTCTGTGTGTGCGCGTCGGTGCACTGCGCTGCCACAGCCAGGCATTCACCCTGAAGCTGAAAAAAGATATCCCGCTGAATGAAATCGAGCAGCTGCTGGCTTCTCATAACGAATGGGTGAAAGTGGTGCCAAATGACCGCGAAATCACCATGCGTGAACTGACGCCAGCGGCCGTCACCGGCACGTTGACCACGCCGGTTGGTCGTCTGCGCAAACTGAACATGGGGCCGGAATACCTTTCCGCCTTTACCGTGGGCGATCAGCTGCTGTGGGGCGCGGCTGAACCGCTGCGCCGCATGTTGCGTTTGCTGATCGACTAAGCGCAGCGACAAACCAGACAGGCCGGGATTTCCCGGCCTTTTTTATGCCAACCAGGTTGCAAAACTTAACCCAAATTGCGCCTGACAAGTGATCCGCTTCCCCTTTTTGCTTGCCCGACAAGATTTTTTTGCTTTCCCCCCTGGCTTCTGCCAGCCCCAAGCTATGATTTAACAGTGATGTGCCGGTTGTTAACTGTTTTTGCTTTCCGAACTGAATGGTTGTTGTACACGGCAAAGATCTTCTCCCATGGACGGTGTCCTCTCTTGCTGGTGTACGTATGGCTCAATGAAAAGCAGCGCACCAGAGGCGGCATTGTTGTCCACTCCGGTCGCCTGCGCAAAATCATAGGAAGAAAGTCATGTCAGAGCTTCCCGATCGCCAGGCGATCAATGCCCTTTTTGCCGGGAATTATGCCGATCCCTTCTCTATTTTGGGGATGCACCAAACTATCGAAGGCCTTGAAGTGCGCGCGCTGCTGCCCGATGCCTCCGAAGTCTGGGTGATTGAAACCAACACCGGACGCAAATGCGCGCAGCTTAAATGTCTCGATTCACGCGGCTTCTTCTGCGGTGTGATCCCACGCCGTAAAAACCTGTTTCGCTATCAGTTGGCGGTCACCTGGCACGGCCAGCAAAACCTGATCGATGATGCCTATCGCTTCGGTCCTCTATTGGCCGAAATGGATGCCTGGCTGCTCGGCGAAGGCACGCATCTGCGCCCGTATGAAACGCTAGGTGCTCATAACGCGACCATCGATGGCGTCAGCGGCACCCGCTTCTCGGTGTGGGCACCGAACGCACGTCGCGTCTCCGTGGTGGGCGAATTCAATTTCTGGGACGGTCGTCGTCATCCGATGCGCTTCCGCCGTGAGCTGGGTATCTGGGAGCTGTTTGTGCCGGGCGCGGTGAATGGCCAGCTGTACAAATATGAAATTATTGATGCGTCAGGGCAGATGCGCATCAAAGCCGACCCGTTTGCCTTTGAAGCACAGATGCGCCCGCAAACCGCCTCGATGATCTGCGGCCTGCCGCCGAAAGTGGAGATGCAGCCGCAGCGCAAAGCCGCCAATGCTTTTGATCAGCCGATCTCGATTTACGAAGTGCATCTGGGGTCGTGGCGCCGCCACACCGACAACAACTTTTGGCTGAGCTACAAAGAGCTGGCCGAACAGCTGGTGCCTTACGTCAAAGAGATGGGCTTCACCCACATTGAACTGCTGCCGATCAACGAACATCCGTTTGACGGTAGCTGGGGCTATCAGCCTCTCGGCATGTATGCGCCCACGCGCCGCTTTGGTACCCGCGATGAGTTCCGCCACTTTATCGCCGCAGCGCACGATGCAGGCCTCAACGTGTTACTCGATTGGGTGCCGGGCCACTTTCCCAGTGACGATTTCGGATTGGCGAAATTTGATGGCACCGAACTGTATGAGCACAGCGATCCGCGTGAAGGCTACCATCAGGACTGGAACACACTGATCTATAACTTTGGCCGCCGCGAAGTCAGTAACTATCTCTCCGGCAACGCGCTGTATTGGATGGAGCGCTTTGGCATTGATGGCCTGCGTGTGGACGCCGTGGCATCGATGATCTACCGCGATTACAGCCGCAAAGAGGGCGAATGGGTGCCTAACCACTTTGGCGGTCGCGAGAATCTTGAAGCCATCTCATTCCTGCGTCACACCAACCGCACGTTGGGCCGTGCTGCGCCGGGCACCATCAGCGTGGCAGAAGAGTCCACCGATTATCCGGGTGTGACACGCCCTTCTGAAGATGGCGGACTCGGTTTCTGGTTTAAGTGGAACCTCGGCTGGATGCACGACACGCTGGACTATATGAAGCTTGACCCGGTGCATCGTCGTTATCATCACAACCTGATGACGTTTGGCATGCTTTATAACTACACCGAAAACTTCGTGCTGCCGCTGTCGCACGATGAAGTGGTGCACGGTAAACGCTCGATTCTTGATCGCATGCCCGGCGATGCGTGGCAAAAGTTTGCCAACCTGCGTGCCTATTACGGCTGGATGTGGGGCTTCCCCGGTAAAAAGCTGCAGTTTATGGGCAACGAGTTTGCTCAAGGCCGCGAGTGGAATCACGATTCGAGCCTCGACTGGCATCTGCTGGAGGGCGAAGACAACTGGCACAACGGCGTACAGCGTCTGGTGCGCGACCTCAACCACAGCTACAAACACTTCACGCCATTACATCAACTTGATTTCGATGCGCAGGGCTTTGAATGGCTGGTGGTCGACGATCATGAAAACTCGGTGTTTGTGTTT
>AEWW01037913.1_pt1 | contig 16430 bp, 15 predicted proteins | sample 267848 | NCBI WGS metagenome assembly AEWW01 (sample SAMN00713649, study PRJNA62039) | ant fungus garden metagenome | place: Panama: Gamboa | collected Apr-2009 | depth 0.5 m m | reverse complement strand
GACCCGTTGAGGGTCGCCTTTCTGTTTTTTATGCCCGACGTTATTCGTGGGCTACAGCACTTTCAATGGTCAGACGGACATCACTGGTCACCAGCTCTGCCAGCATCTGCCACATAATGTGGGTGCGTTCCGCATCGGCATCGCCTGAATCACTGATGTAGCCTTCATCACGCAGTGACAGCACCAGCGCGGTAAACACCGCTTTGTCGAAAAACTCTGGCGCGTTAATGCCATGCAACACCGACAAACGCTGCGCCAGCGTGCGGCTCTCTTTCTCCAGCGTGCCGCGGTTAATCGTCGGCTTGGCACTCAGAATGGCGAAGGTGATGGCAAAACGCTGCAGCGTTTCACGGATACCGGCAGCCAGCAGTTGCAATGAACGATGGCGGGCCGGATTCATGCGTAACTGCCCATCATGCTCGGTAATCAGGCCTTGTCGCGCCATCTCAGCACAGAGGGCATTCAGCACGCCTGGCAGCTCTGCGTTATCCCAGCGCAGGAACAGCTCACTCTTCAGCATCGGGTAAACCAGACTCACCTGACGCAGCAGCTCCGCCTCACTGATCTCACGATGCTGCTGCACAATAGCGGCAATCAGCGATGGCATGACCAGCATGTGGTGGATGTTGTTGCGGTAGTAGGTCATCAGGACGGCCTGCTCGCGCGGCAGAATGATGATATCGCCAATGCTGTCTTGTTCCGTCTCGAACTTGTTCATGCCCATGGCGTGATCAAGCAGCGCTTCAGCACTCATCTCCGGCACAGTCGCTTCCGGTGAATAAGGCACGTTACGCAGCAGCTGGGTGTAGCATTCCAGTTGCTCAATCAACTGCTCACGCGTCAGGGAACGCTGACGAGAAGCCAGCAGCGCGGTGACGCACAGGTTCATGGCGTTGGCGGCACCGGCTTCGTTAATACGCACCATCAGACGTGCCGCAATATCATTTACGGTCGGCGTCATCCATGCCGGGCGTTGTGGTTCAATCGGATCGATCGCATCACGCCATTCCGGCACGTTTTTGTTCAGATAGTTCATCAACGGCAGGGGTTCGCCGAAGTTAACGTAGCCCTGGCCAAGATTGCGCAGTTTACGTAACCCGCGCACCATCTGCAGGAAACTCTCTTTCTCTTTGGCCGCGCCACGTAACTCTTTGGCGTAAGTACCCACTTCCATGACGTGTTCATAGCCGATGTAGATCGGAACAAACGTAATCGGACGGCTACCGCCGCGCAACATGGCTTGCAAGGTCATCGACAGCGTGCCGGTTTTAGGATCCAGCAGTCGGCCCGTGCGCGAGCGCCCGCCTTCAACGAAATACTCGACTGAATATCCGCGGCTGAACAACTCGCCCAGATATTCACGGAACACCGTGGAATAGAGTTTGTTGCCCTTGAAGGTACGGCGAATAAAGAAAGCACCCAGACGACGGAAAATCGGACCTGCTGGCCAGAAGTTCAGGTTGATCCCGGCCGCGATGTGTGGCGGCACCAGCCCCTGATGGTAGAGCACGTAAGAGAGCAGCAGATAGTCCATGTGACTGCGATGGCAGGGCACATACACAATCTCATGGCCATCTTGCGCCAGCTGACGGACTCGCTCGCCACCGTTGACATTGATACCCTGATAAAGGCGGCTCCACAGCCAGCCCATCACGCGGTCTGTGACGCGAATGGCCTCATACGAGAAGTTGGCCGCGACTTCTTCCATCATCTCAACAGCATTCTGCTGGGCTTTCTCGTGCGAGATTTTTTTGCTACGCGCTTCATCTTCAACCGCTTTTTCAATCGCTTTGGATTGCAGCAGCTTGTTGAACAGATCCTGACGCGCAGGCAGTCGTGGGCCTACAGCAGCCAGGCGCTGACGCGCGAAGTGAATGCGAGCCACGCGTGCCAGCTTCTGGGCAATCGACTTATCCGTACCGTGCTCCGTCGCCATCTGGCGCAGGGAGACGGTCGGTGAGAAGCGCACAAAGCTGTCACGCCCGTGCCACAGAATGGCGAAGAATTTCTCTACACCATTAAGGATGCGCAGATGTGGCGTATCTTCTCCCTGGATTTCGCGTCCCGGCGCACGACCAAACATCACCGCAACCGGTAACATCTGAACGTCGAGATCCGGGTTACTGCGGTGCAAATCGAGGTAGTCGTGGAATAGCTTCACGGATTCAGGATTGGCAACGAAATAGGGGAATACGCGTGGGCCATCATGAATAAACACGTGACGCGGCAGTAGCGTGCCGTCGATCTCCAGCGGAGCCAGCGGATCGGGCAGATCATGTTTCAGGCACTGTGCCCGAAGAGTGAGCAGGTCAGCCTTTGAATCATAAGGCAAAACATACATCACTGGACGAGTCGGATCGATCCCGTGTTCTGAGACAGGATCGGTCGGAATGACCTTACTCTTTACCAAAAAAGAGAGTGGTAAATTCAATAGTTTGTAATAAAGTTTACGCCAACCTGACATAGACAACTTAAAGCCTCTTGTTAGCAAAGCGCGGCAAGCATACCAGAAAGTGCAACGAAGATCTGTGGCTTACACGACCTCAGATAGCCCACATATTGACGCCAAATCACATCAAGGGTTCCAAAGCATGGCAAATAACGTCACCGGTATTCAAAGAATAGTGAATGCAGCCGGTTATTCCTGGCAGGGCTTGCGCGCCGCCTGGAAACATGAAGCCGCATTTCGTCAGGAAGCCATTGCTGCACTGGTGGCGATTGTGGTGGCCTGCTGGCTGGATGTTGATGCGATTTCCCGTGTGCTGATGATTGGCTCCGTGGTGTTGGTAATCATCGTTGAAATCCTGAATAGCGCCATTGAAGCGGTGGTGGACCGCATTGGGCAAGAGCGCCATCCTTTAGCCGGACGAGCAAAAGATATGGGCTCAGCGGCGGTGTTGCTGGCTATCTTACTGGCTCTGTTTGTCTGGATCGCACTGCTCTGGTCGCATTTGCGATAGGTATTCCAGAATCTTCAAACCGCTGATTTTTCCCTCTGTTTTGGTTTTCATTTCGCCAATACCTGTATATACTCACAGCGACTGTATAAACAACCAGGGGGCGGGATGAAAGCGTTAACCACCAGGCAGCAACAGGTCTATGATCTGATTCGCGACCACATTAACCAGACCGGCATGCCGCCAACGCGTGCGGAAATTGCTGCGCAACTGGGTTTTCGCTCGCCCAATGCTGCGGAAGAACATCTGAAAGCACTGGCGCGTAAAGGCGTCATCGAGATTGTATCTGGCGCATCTCGCGGCATCCGCCTGCTAATGGAAGAGGAAGTCTCCGAAGGGTTACCGCTGATCGGTCGCGTGGCCGCCGGTGAGCCGCTGCTGGCGCAAGAGCACATCGAAGCGCACTATCAGGTTGATGCCAATCTGTTTAAACCTACCGCCGATTTTCTGCTACGGGTGAGTGGTATGTCGATGAAAGACATCGGGATTATGGATGGCGACTTGCTTGCCGTGCATAAAACCCAGGAAGTCCGTAATGGTCAGGTTGTGGTGGCACGCATTGATGATGAAGTGACCGTCAAACGCTGGAAAAAGCAGGGTGCCATTGTGCATTTGCTGCCAGAAAACACCGAATTCCAGCCGATTGTGGTCGATACCCGTGAGCAGGCTCTGACCGTTGAAGGTTTGGCTGTCGGCATCGTACGTAACGGCGAATGGCTTTAATCTCTCGTTGAATTCCCCCGCTGCGGTTGGTCACTGCACTGACCGCAGTCTGATACATTGATTTTCCTCCTCAGGCCGATTGTCGGTTAATGGTCCTATTGACCAGCGCAACAATGGAACGGGCGAATGCGGCTGTTTTCCTCTTCAGATAAAGCATTGTGGCGGCTGGCGCTGCCGATGATTCTCTCCAATATTACCGTTCCTCTGCTCGGTGTCGTCGATACGGCAGTGATTGGCCATCTCGATAGCCCCATTTACCTCGGTGGCGTGGCGGTAGGTGCAACGGCGACCAGTTTCATCTTTATGTTGCTGTTGTTCCTGCGCATGAGCACCACGGGTTTGACTGCGCAGGCGTTTGGCGCGAACGATAAAACCGCCTTAGCGCGGGCGTTGACGCAACCTCTGCTGATCGCCCTGGTGGCGGGCGTGCTGTTTTTATTACTGCGCGCGCCCTTTAGTTTGATCGCAGCTTCATTAATGGGCGGCAGCCCGGAAGTGCAACACCAGGCACAAATTTTTATCAACATTCGCTGGCTTAGCGCACCGGCGACCTTAGCCAATCTGGTGATTTTGGGCTGGTTGCTTGGCGTGCAATATGCGCGAGCGCCGATGGTGCTGCTCATTGTCGGTAACCTGGTGAATATCCTGCTCGATCTCCTGTTTGTGCTGAAGCTTCACTGGGGCGTTGCAGGTGCGGCGGCGGCAACGGCGGTGGCAGAGTACGTCACGCTGGGTGTGGGGTTATGGATGGTGGTACGTGTGCTTAAGTTGCGCAGCATTTCTTTCAATCTGCTAAAACAGAGCTGGCGCGGTGATGCGGCACGCCTGTTCCGGCTCAACCGCGACATCATGCTGCGTTCGCTGATGGTGCAAATCTGTTTTGCGTCACTCACCTTGCTGGGCGCGCGTTTAGGGCCAGATGTTGTTGCGGTGAATGCCGTACTGCTGATGTTCCTGACGTTTACGGCCTATGCGCTGGATGGTTTTGCCTATGCCGTGGAGGCCTGCTCCGGTGAAGCGGTGGGGGCGCGAGATCGCAGTCGCTTATTACTGATTTGGCATGCTGCCTGCCGTCAGGCTGGTATCGTTGCCCTGGCGTTCGCAGCCATCTATGCGATAACCGGCCCCCAAATTGTGGCGTTGCTCACCTCGCTTGAACCACTGCGAGAGATGGCCGATCGCTATCTTGGCTGGCAGGTGATTCTGCCGCTGATCGGTGTCTGGTGTTATCTGCTGGACGGTATGTTTATCGGCGCCACGCGCGGGCGCGAAATGCGCAACAGCATGGTGATGGCGGCAGTGGGTTATGGGCTTGCCTTACTGACACTCCCGTGGCTCGGCAATCACGGCTTATGGCTGGCGGTGACGGTGTTTCTTGCCTTGCGTGGCTTGACGCTCTGGTGGATGTGGCGACGTCACTGGCGACACGACAGCTGGTTCACTGTTTGAATAAGCGAAGCGTAACCTACAGATTATTCTGTATTTTTTTGCGTAATCCTATCTGGCTACTATAATTATCTCAAACGGCGCAATTGAGTAGCGCGTTGTGTGGGTGATTACCTGATTTATCAGGAGATCATCGCATCTCACTCAGGATGATGTGGAGGATTATGATGAACAAAGACGAAGCGAGCGGTAACTGGAAGCAGTTTAAAGGGAAAATGAAAGAGAAGTGGGGCAAGCTGACGGATGACGATATGACGGTCATCGAAGGTAAGCGCGATCAGCTTGTCGGTAAAATTCAGGAACGCTACGGCTACGCGAAAGACCAGGCCGAAAGCGAAGTGAAAGACTGGGAAAGTCACAATAAAGATTACCGCTGGTAACCGGAATTAAGGAAGATGCTCCTACCCCGCCGATCACCCGTCGGCAAGGCACAAGGAAGTGCCACTCACCCTTTTCTCACTCTCTTTTTCGTATCAATCTCATGATCGTGATCGCAGCTATCGTGATGATTGCATGCTGCGACTTCTGCGCAGTTCTCGCACAAACCATGGGCTTCAATAACCGTGTGGCGCAATGAGAAACCGGCCTGATCGGCCAATCCCGAAATAATCTTTTCTACGCCGTGTGCGTGTTTTTCACTGACTGCCGCACAACCATCACACACCAGCATCACCGAAGTATGTGCAGGCTCGTCGAAATGGTGGCAAACCACATAACTGTTATTTGATTCGACACGATGAATAAAACCCTGCTCCAGCAGAAAATCCAACGCGCGGTAAATGGTCGGAGGTTTAGCCTGCGGCTCGCTGATGCGAAGTTGATCCAGCAGATCGTAAGCACTGATCGAACCATTCTGCTCAGCCATTAAGCGCAACACTTCAGCGCGTTGAGTGGTCAGGCGCACGCCGCGGTCAAGGCAAAGGGATTCTGCCTGAGTAAGCAGTTGTGCGGGCGTGAGGTTTGACATAAGTGTTCTCCAGGTTGCAGGCGATGTTATTTTATCACACAAACTTTTACCCTGCTGTGATTGCTTTTTACCCGGTTAAAGACCTGGAAAAATCCCGCTAATCAATAAATTAACTTAACCTTCCTGTTGTGCTGATAAAACTGCTCATTTCAGACCCTCTATGAGATCAGTCATATAGCGTAATTATCACGCTATTTTTGCTTTGCAACTCACCGGGTTAGCGTCTAAGGTTCAAAAGGTCTTAAGTAATATCTGGCATCAATTTAGGCTTTGTTCATTTTTCTGCATAACTAAACAGCAGAATGGTGTGGTTGCATCCAATTCTGCGAACAGCAGTGCTATTTCCTTTTAATTCACAGCAATGATGCGTTAGCCAGGGTTCAGAATAGCGGCTAACTAAACTGTTTCGTTTCTGAGTTATTCAGCGACATTTCAAAGGTGATGGCAGGCTCATGGTGAAGACATTATTCAGGCACAAAAAAGTAGCTTATCTTGTTGGTTTGAATGCAGTATTTCTTTCTTCTTCAGCTCTGGCAGCAGGTACATGGTATGACGCGCGTAACGATGCCATGGGTGGCACCGGCGTCGCTTCGTCAACCTGGAGTTCAGCGGTGCTGGCTAACCCGGCATTGATGACCAAAGCCAAACCTGAAGATAACGTCAGCGTCATATTCCCTTCAGCCGGTGTGCAGGTTACCGACAAAGACAAATTAATTAACAAAGTTGATGACATCACGGACAGTGTTGATCGCTACAAAAACGTGATCGACAACCTGACGTTTGCCGACTATTTAAGAGGTTATCCGGAGTTAAAGGCTGCGGCTGGTGATATGGCTAATCAGCTGGATGACTTAAAGGGTGATAAAGCACACGGTACTGCGGGTGTCGCTTTTGCTGTTACTGTACCGAATGAAACACTGCCTTTTGCCTTTATTACCAAAGCCTACGGCACGGCCAGTGTGCAGGCTAACGTTGTGGACAGCGATATTACCTATCTGCGCGGTGTGGCTAACGGCACGGTGATCCCCGTGCCAGGTGATCAGGATAAACTGAGTTCGAGCGGTCATGGTCTGGCAGCACTAGTCACGGACTATGGTGTGGCACTGGCACATGAATTTGATGTCGCTGGCCATCCGGTTTCTGTGGGCGTGACACCAAAGCTGCAAAAAACCTGGCTGTATAACTACACCGCCAGTATTTATAACTTTGATAAAAGTAATATCAACAACAGCCAATACCGCAGTTCCGACACCGGCTTCAACATTGATGCAGGCATCGCGACCGACTTTGGTGAGCATTGGACGTTGGGTGTGACAGGGCAGAACCTGATCTCACGCGACATCGACACCAAAACAGTGGAAGGCTACCGCGATACCTATCAAATCCGTCCGCTGGTCACGTCAGGTCTGGCCTGGAACTACGGCGCGTTCACCCTGGCAGGCGATGTTGATTTGACGCAAACCAAGCGTTTCAAATCGGAAGAAAGCAGCCAATATGCGGGAGTGGGTGCCGAGTATCGCGTGCTGGATTGGTTAGCACTGCGCGCGGGTTATCGTGCGGATATGAAATCAAACGATACCAATGTGTTTACCGCAGGTCTGGGCGTTTCACCGTTTAACAACACGGTGCATCTGGATCTTGCTGGTTCAGTGGGTGACGATAATACCTGGGGCGGCATGCTGCAGCTCGGATTTAACTTCTGATTGCGTCATTTCACATCACGCTAACATTCACCCTGAAATGGCGTGAACATGCTCACAAAAACAGGTCGCCATTGGCGGCCTGTTTCATTCCTGGACGCAGAATTTGTGATCGTTATCAATCAGCGAAGCTGTGCCAGATTCAACTGGGAAAGTAGCCAATCTTTAAAGCTATCTAGCGCGAAGTGGCGATGCTGATGCCGTGGGAACACCAGGTAATGGCCGATATAGTGAATCTCCTGAGTGGTCTCAATCAGCGGACAAACTAAGCGCCCACTGGCAAGCTCTCGTTCTGCTAATAATTTGGATTCCAGCACTACCCCCAGACCATCAACGGCAGCGGCAATCGCCATAAAACTGCGATCAAAGCGCAAACCATAATGGCGCGGAGGCGTCAGGTGATTGGCTTCAAACCAGCCCTTCCATTGGTAGAGTTGCACATCGCACTGAATCAACGATTGGTGATAGAGGTCCTCCGGGCAGCGAATGCGTGCGGCAATCTCTGGTGAGCAAAGCGGTGTTAATTCCTCCACGGCCAGCGGGATTTTCTCGTAAGGCGAAGGACGCGGCTCGCCATAAACAATATCTAAATCATAGTCATCCTGCTCAAAGCGCGCATATTCGGTGCTGGCTGAAAGACGCAGATCAATATGTGGGTGTGCGGCAATAAAGCTTCCCAGGCGGGGTAATAGCCACTGATGGGCAAAGCTTGGCGCGGTGTGCAGACGCAGTGGCCGCGATTCATCAGCGGTGACGAGCGAAAGTCCACGCTGCATCTCATCAAATCCCCGCTGGATATGTTCCAGCAAGATTGCCCCTTCTTTGGTTAGCATTATTTCGCGCGTACTGCGCTGAAACAGGCGCGTGTCGAGCGTCTCTTCCAGCTTACGAATCGCATGACTAATGGCGCTAGGCGACAAATCCAACTCTTGCGCTGCGGCGGTAAATGCCCCTGTGCGGCCTGCGGCTTCAAACGCGCGCAACAGCGACAGTGGGGCTTTTTTTAATAATGTCATTTGTGAATCCCATTCAACAGTTGATGCATTTTTTGCTTTTGTCGGCAGGCGCCAAGGCTGAGTAATCTGCTGCTAAACGGCAAGCAGGTGAAAATGGCACGTGAATCCGCTGCAGCTTTCACCATGACAGATCGCTCTTCTGCTTGCCAACTCTGCTGATTTTCTCTTCTTTCAGGAACAGATATGACGACTCTTGCAGAACCGGAATTGAGCCTTACACAGCGGCTGTCACAGCACGCTTATCGTATTCGTCGCTACGCGTTGCAAATGGGCGAAGTACAGGGGCAAGGCTATATCGGCCAGGCTCTGGGACTGGCTGATATGCTGGCCGTGGCATGGTGCCATGCGATGAATTACCGCGCGGAAGAACCCGAATGGGAAGGCCGCGACCGTTTTCTGCTTTCCCACGGCCACTATGCGATTGCACTTTATGCGGCGTTGATTGAAGCGGGCGTGATTCCTGTGGAGGAGCTGGAAACGTATGGATCTGATGATAGTCGCTTACCGATGTCGGGCATGGCGACCTACACGCCAGGCATGGAAATTTCAGGCGGATCGCTCGGACAGGGGCTGACGATTGGTGTCGGTATGGCATTGGCATTGCGTCATAAAGGAAATCCGGCTTTTGTTTACAACTCAATGTCAGATGGCGAACTGGATGAAGGGGCAACCTGGGAAGCTGCGATGGGAGCGGCACATCATCAACTGAGTAATTTGATCGTCATGGTGGATATCAACCAGCAGCAGGCAGATGGCCCCTCTGGCAAAGTCATGGGATTTGAACCGCTGGCAGATAAGTGGCAGGCATTTGGCTGGCATGTACAGCGTGTGGATGGCAATGACATTGCTGCTGTGAAGCAGGCATTTGATCGGGCACGCGCGTTAGACGAACCCAAGCCGCGCGTCATTCTGCTGGACACGCTAATGGGTAAAGGCGTGCCATTCCTGGAAGCGCGTGAAAAGAATCATTTTATTCGTGTGGATGCTGACGAGTGGCAGCAGGCCATCGCTATCCTCGATCAGGCGCAGGAGAACGCAAAATGAGCAGCATTACTACAGAGAAAAAACCGCGCCTGACAACGTCGGCGATGATTGCCTCAATTGCCGCAGAAGGACAAGCCACGGTTGCTGCGCCCTTTGGTCATGCGCTGGTCAAAGCCGCTGCGACCCGGCCGTCGATCGTTGGGTTGACTGCCGACCTGTCAAAATACACCGATTTGCATATCTTCGCCCAGGCCTATCCAGAACGTCATTTCCAGATGGGCATGGCAGAGCAGCTGTTGATGGGCGCAGCCGGTGGCATGGCGAAGGAGGGCATGACGCCATTTGCGACCACCTATGCGGTTTTTGCCACGCGTCGTGCCTACGACTTTATCCATCAGGTGATCGCGGAAGAGCAGCTGAATGTGAAAATCTGCGCTGCGCTGCCGGGGTTAACCACCGGCTACGGCCCAAGCCATCAGGCCACTGAAGATATCGCGCTGATGCGGGGTATTCCGGGCATGACCATTGTTGATCCTTGTGATGCGCTGGACACGGAGCAAGCCGTTGCCGCTATCGCTGACCATCAGGGGCCGGTTTATATGCGTCTGTTGCGCGGTAAGGTGCCGCTGGTGCTGAACGAATACGATTATCAATTCGAACTGGGCAAAGCCAAATTGCTGCGCGATGGCCGTGATGTGCTGCTGATTTCCAGTGGGATTATGACAATGCGAGCACTGGAGACAGCAAAAGCGCTGGCAGCAGATAACGTCGATTTTGCGGTATTGCACGTACCGACCATCAAGCCTCTGGACACTGAAACCATTATCACCCAGTGCCGCCGTGCCGGGCGTTTAGTGGTGGTGGTTGAGAACCATAGCCTGGTCGGCGGTTTGGGTGAGGCGGTGGCGACCACGTTAATGCATGCGCAGGTCATGCCCGTGTTTCGTCAAATCGGCTTGCCCGATCAGTTCCTGGATGCGGGTGCGCTGCCCACTTTGCACGACCGCTACGGCATTTCCACAGAAGCGATGGTCAGCGCGATTCGCGTCTGGCTGGCATAACGGCGCGAAAGGAGAACAGCATGAAGGTGATATTTGTCGGCACCGGGGCAATTGGTGTTCCTATGGCTTGCCAGATTCAGCGTGCAGGGCATGCGGTAATCGGAGTGGATGTGTTTGAAGCATCGCGCCAGCGTGCTCAGGCGCAGGGGATTGAAGCGGTTAGCCGCATTGCAGAAGCACCTGAAGCGGATGTAGTGGTGGTGATGGTCGCCACGCCACAACAGCTGCAGGCGCTGGTGGCGGAAGCGCTGCCGCAGGTGGCTGGTCAGCACTGGGTCATCATGTCCACTGTCGGGCCGCAGGCGGTACGTGAGGCGGCTTCTTCACTGATTGCTGCCGGTGCGCAGGTCGTGGATGCACCGGTCACGGGCGGAACCGCCCGCGCCAGCACCGGTGAGTTAGTGATTTTTGCCTCCGGCGCACCTGCCGCCATTGCCTTTGTTGAGCCGGTACTCAAAACCATGGGATCGGTGTCGATCGTGGGTGACGAGGTTGGCGAGGGGCAGGGGATCAAGGTGATCAATCAGCACCTTTGCTCGGTGCATATTGTGGCAGCCGCGGAGGCGCTAAGTCTGGCAAAGTCGCTGGGGTTAGCACCCGCTCAGGTATTGAAACTGGTCGAGCGCGGCGCGGCGGGATCGTGGATGTTGTCAGATCGTGGTCCGCGCATGCTAGAGGGGACAGATGTCTCGGTCTCCAGCGCCATCAACATCTTTGTCAAAGATAGCGGGTTAGTGGCAGAGGCGGCGACCGCCTGCCACGCTGAGGTTCCGCTGTTACAGGTCGCTCATGCTCGTTATCTGGCGGCAGCAGAAGCCGGATTGGGGCAACGTGATGACAGCAGAGTGATCGAGACCTGGAGCAAACCTGCAAATTAACCGCTCCATCACTGCTGCCCGAAAAATACGATAATACCGGGGTAACACATGAACACGACTTCTGTACCTGCAAACACCCGCGACAATGCGGCGAAAGTCTCTTTCGCCTCAATGATTGGCTCAGCGGTGGAGAGCTATGATTTCTTTATCTATGGCACCGCCGCTGCAGCCTGGTTCGGCAAAATCTTTTTCCACACGCAAGAGCCTATCGTCGGCATTCTGGCGGCATTCGCCACCCTAGCGGTCGGCTTCCTGATGCGCCCGTTTGGCGGTTACCTCGCCGGTCATTTCGGCGATCGCTATGGCCGAAAAACCGTGCTGTTCTGGTCATTACTGGCCATGGGCGGTGCCACCGTATTGATCGGTGCGTTGCCAACCTATGAGCAGGCTGGCGTGCTGGCACCGATCTTGTTGATCTTATTACGCATGATCCAGGGGATCGGATTCGGCGCAGAGTGGGGCGGCGCGGTGTTAATGGCCTTCGAACATGCACCCGTGAAAAAGCGCGGTTTCTATGGTGCAGTACCGCAACTCGGGATACCGCTCGGCCTGCTGCTGGCGAATGGTTCTTTCCTGCTCTCTGCGGCACTGTTTGAAGGTGATTGGGTGTGGCGCATGCCGTTCCTGATCTCGTTTGTGATGGTGGCCATCGGCATCTTTATTCGAATGCAGGTCGCGGAATCGCCGGAATTCGAGAAAGCCAAAGCAGATAAGCAGATTGTGCAACAGCCCGCGCTGGAAGTGATTCGTCGCGACTGGCGCACCATCGTCAAAATTATGGGGCTACGCCTGGCAGAGACGGGTGGCTACTACATCACGACCAGTTTTATGTTGTCCTATGTGGTGCTGGCGGAAATCACAGATACGCGCCATGTATTATGGGGCACGTTGATTGGTTCTGCGCTGGGGCTCGGCAGCCATCTGCTGTATGGCGCGCTAAGTGATAAGGTGGGACGTCGCCCAATATTCCTGATTGGCGCCATCTTCACCATTCTGTTTGGCATTCCTATGTTTATGCTGATCAACACCGGTGCAGTGATGATGGTGATTGTCGCTGTCGCTATGTCTCTGCTCTTTAGCCATGACCCGATTTTTGCGGTGGAGTCGAGTTGGTTTTCCGAGCAGTTTCCGGCTAACGTCCGCTCCTCGGGTATTTCATTGGGCTACAACGGCGCGTCCGTAGTGGCGGGGCTGTTACCGTTCATCGCAACAGGCGTGTACGGCATGGTCGGCTGGATCGGACCGGCGGTGATGTTCTCGTTACTGGGTGTCATTTCAACCTGGGTCGCCTTCAACACACGGGAAACCGCGCCGGTGAAAGTGGGCGAGCCCTCTCTGCCAGCCTCATCAACCTCAACAGCCCCGACGGTGTGAGTGAAATAACGGGCGGCTGTGTCGCCCGTTATTGCTGTGGTATCATTGCGCAGTTTCTCGTCACTCACTAACTCCGGATTTGCTGCGTTTCATGACCGATACTTTCTCTTCGCAACGTTTTTCTATCGCTCCGATGCTGGACTGGACCGATCGCCACTGCCGTTATTTTCACCGTAAGCTGAGCGGCGATACGCTGCTGTATACCGAAATGGTGACCACGGGCGCCATTATTCACGGCAAAGGCGATTATCTGGCTTACAGCGAAGAGGAGCATCCGCTGGCGCTGCAGTTGGGCGGCAGCGATCCGGCAGCCCTGGCGCAATGTGCGAAGCTGGCGGAAGCGCGCGGTTACGACGAGATTAACCTTAATGTCGGTTGCCCATCCGATCGCGTGCAGAATGGGCGCTTTGGTGCCTGTCTGATGGCTGACGCCGCGCTGGTCGCAGATTGCATTAAAGCGATGCGCGATGTGGTCAGTATTCCGGTGACGGTGAAAACCCGTATCGGAATTGATGAGCAGGACAGCTACGCATTTCTGTGTGATTTCATTGGTACGGTGGCCAATAAGGGCAACTGCGATACCTTTATTATCCATGCGCGTAAGGCATGGCTTTCTGGTTTAAGCCCGAAAGAGAACCGTGAGATTCCGCCGCTGGATTATCCGCGTGTCTATCAGCTGAAGCGTGATTTTCCGGCGCTGAACATGGCGATTAACGGCGGCATCAAGACGCTGGAAGAGGCGAAAACGCATTTGCAGCATATGGATGGTGTGATGATGGGCCGTGAAGCGTATCAGAACCCCGGCATCCTGGCGCAAGTGGATAGTGAACTGTTCGGCCGCGATACGCCGTCTGTCGATCCGGTCGCGGTGGTGCGTGCTATGTACCCTTACATCGAAGCGGAGCTGAGCAAAGGCACCTATCTGGGGCACGTTACACGCCATATGCTGGGCCTGTTCCAGGGCATTCCTGGTGCGCGCCAGTGGCGTCGTCATTTAAGTGAGAATGCCCATAAGCCGGGTGCTGATGTACGTGTGCTGGAAGCGGCACTGGCGCTGGTCGCGGATAAGATTCCACAGGAAGCCTGATTGTAGGTGAGTCGCGGTGGGCCGGTGTGCCCGGCCATAAAAGGGCAGTCCGAACGTCAGGGAAAGCACCTCTGTGCCGATCTGCCGCGCGAACATTCGCCCCATTTTTGGGAAACGGCCCGATGCTGCGCATGGCTGAAAACGCTCTCAGCGTATTTATCTCTGGCGCGGAAGCTTTGCTTTTCTGACGGGCCATTTCTGTCCCTTCAGAGGAGCATCCCTGCCGTTAATACGGTTTAAAATGCACCAATAATTAGTGAATTTCATCACTGCTGAAATACCTCTTCTGAATATAACATCTTATTTTTCAATGTATTAACCGTATGCTTATATTGGCACGTATCTTGTAATGCACTCTGTGTTACTTACACAGGAGAGCCTTCGTGGAAATTTTATTTGTTATCGGCTTTTTTCTGATGCTGTTGCTGACTGGCGTTTCACTGCTGGGCGTTATCGCTGCATTGGTTGTTGCCACCGTTGTGATGTTCCTCGGCGGGTTATTCGCGATTGTTATCAAGTTGTTACCGTGGCTGGTGTTGGCGGTGGTAGCCGTGTGGCTTTATCGCGCCTTTACGACACCGAGCGGTGAAGTGAAATTGAACAGACTGAAAAGAAAAATCAGTAAGTTAGAGCGGCGTGGTTGGCGCTAAATGCGGGAGCGATCACAGAGTCGATAATTGCTTAGTACGAATCTGCAATTAAACATATTTTTTACTTATGTTTTCTGTCAGGATGCGTAAAGTAATTCAAAACGAATTCATCGCCGCTGACCCTACACCAGCGCGAACTATAAAAAGAAAGAAAAAAGGGCTTCCTTCGGGAAGCCCTTAACTTTTTAGGGAATCAGCAAGCTGGAACCTTGCGTGGCGCGGCTCTCAAGAACCTGATGCGCGCGCACCGCATCGCTCAAGGCAAATTTCTGCTCTTCTGGTACCTTCAGCTGAATCGCACGACTGGCAATTAACGAGAACAACTCGTTGCTGGCATTATCCAGTTCCTGACGATTGGTAATGTAACCAAACAGCGAAGGGCGTGTGACAAACAGCGAACCTTTCTTGTTCAGAATCCCAAGATCAACGCCGGTGACGGGGCCCGAGGCATTACCAAAACTCACCATTAAGCCATGACGACGCAGGCTATCGAGAGAAGGCTCCCAGGTATCTTTCCCCACCGAGTCATACACCACCGCGACCTTTTCACCGTCAGTCAATTCACTGACGCGCTGAGCGATATTCTCCTCGCGATAGTTAATGGTCGCCCAGGCACCGGCATTTTTTGCAATCTGCGCTTTTTCGGCGGAACCCACAGTACCAATAAGATGTGCGCCCAGCGCTTTAGCCCATTGGCAGGCAATCAAACCCACGCCGCCCGCTGCAGCATGGAACAGGAAGATCTCGTCGGCTTTCACTTTATAGGTCTGGCGCAGTAAATACTGCACGGTCAACCCTTTCAAAAACGATGCCGCGCCTTGTTCAAAGCTGATGCTCTCCGGCAGGATCACCAGACGATCTTCTGCTACGTTATGCACTTCGCTATAGGCACCCAGCGCAGCCTGACAATAGACCACGCGGTCGCCGGGCTTAAAGCGCGTCACGCCTGAGCCAACGCGTTTCACCACGCCAGCGGCTTCAGTGCCCAGCCCGGACGGGAAAGCTGCCACCGGATAGAGCCCGCTACGCACATAGGTGTCGATATAGTTGATGCCAATCGCCTTGTTTTCGACCTGAACCTCATGTTCGGCGGGATCGGCCAGCTCAAAATCGACCCATTGCAGTACCTCCGGGCCACCGTGTTGGTTGAACTGAATACGCTTTGCCATTCTGACTCCTGTGATTGTTCATCCTGGGACGGTATACTTGCGCGTCCCTTTCACGATCGGTAATGCATTCACTATGGCAGGAAATAAACCCACCAACAAATCCAACGAACCCCGCGATCGTCAGCTAGAAGGCGTGAAAATGCCGCCGCACTCTATTGAAGCGGAGCAGTCGGTGCTCGGTGGGTTGATGCTGGATAATGAACGCTGGGATAACGTCTCCGAGCGCGTGGTGGCGGATGATTTCTTCAACCGTTCGCACCGCATGATCTTCTCTGAGATGCAGCGTCTGCTGGAAATGGGCCAGCCGATTGACCTTATTACGCTCTCTGAATCGCTGGAAACACTGGGCGAGCTGGAGATGGCCGGTGGCTTTGCTTATCTGGCAGAGCTGGCGAAAAACACGCCAAGTGCGGCGAAC
>AEWW01011965.1_pt1 | contig 16700 bp, 16 predicted proteins | sample 267848 | NCBI WGS metagenome assembly AEWW01 (sample SAMN00713649, study PRJNA62039) | ant fungus garden metagenome | place: Panama: Gamboa | collected Apr-2009 | depth 0.5 m m | reverse complement strand
GAAACGCATTACACCACGCATGATGACATTCGCCAGGCCATTTTGTCGCTCGGTGCACCTGGCACGTTTATGTCGCAAAACGTGGACATCATCCAGCAACAGATTGAGCGTTTACCCTGGATTAAACAGGTCAGTGTGCGTAAGCAGTGGCCTGATGAGCTGAAGATTAACCTGGTGGAGTATGTTCCGGTGGCACGCTGGAATGACTCACACATGGTAGACGCCGATGGCGTCTCCTTCAGCGTCCCGGCCAGTCATATCGGTAAAGAAACATTGCCGATGTTATATGGCCCGGAAGGCAGTGAAACAGAGGTGTTGGCGGGCTATCACACCATGAGTGATGTGCTCAAAGCCGGCAAGTTTACCCTGAAGGTCGCGTCGATGACGGCGCGGCGCTCGTGGCAGTTAGTGACCAGCGACGATGTGCGCATCGAACTGGGACGCAGCGACACCATGAAGCGTCTGAACCGTTTTATTGAGCTCTATCCGGAGCTGCTGCAGCAGGGCCAGAGTCAGAACAAGCGCATTACCTATGTCGATTTGCGCTACGACTCCGGTGCCGCAGTAGGCTGGGCAGCGGCCCCGCTGGAGCCACAGGACAGTAATCAGCAACAAAACCAGGCACAGGCTAAACCACAATGATCAAGGCAACGGACAGAAAACTGGTAGTAGGACTTGAAATCGGCACCGCAAAGGTTGCCGCCCTGGTTGGGGAAATTCTGCCTGATGGTATGGTCAACATTATTGGGGTGGGCAGCTGCCCGTCTCGTGGTATGGATAAAGGCGGCGTAAATGACCTTGAGTCGGTGGTGAAATGCGTTCAACGCGCCATCGACCAGGCTGAACTGATGGCTGATTGTCAGATTTCGTCGGTTTACCTTGCTTTATCGGGCAAACATATCAGTTGTCAGAACGAAATCGGGATGGTTCCGATTTCGGAAGAGGAAGTGACTCAGGATGATGTAGAGAACGTGGTACATACGGCGAAATCCGTACGCGTACGCGATGAACATCGTATCCTGCATGTTATTCCTCAGGAATATGCCATTGATTATCAGGAAGGCATCAAGAATCCGGTGGGACTTTCCGGCGTGCGTATGCAGGCGAAAGTGCACTTGATCACCTGCCACAATGATATGGCGAAAAATATTGTTAAAGCCGTTGAACGTTGCGGCCTGAAAGTTGACCAACTGATTTTTGCCGGACTGGCATCCAGTTTCTCGGTTCTGACTGAAGATGAACGTGAGCTGGGCGTCTGTGTTGTTGACATCGGTGGCGGTACAATGGATATCGCGGTTTACACCGGCGGCGCACTGCGTCACACCAAAGTGATCCCTTATGCAGGGAATGTGGTGACCAGTGATATCGCCTATGCCTTCGGCACACCGCCAACCGATGCGGAAGCGATCAAAGTACGCCATGGTTGTGCGCTGGGTTCGATTGTTGGCAAAGATGAAAACGTCGAAGTGCCAAGTGTCGGTGGACGTCCACCGCGCAGCCTGCAACGTCAAACGCTGGCAGAAGTGATTGAGCCGCGTTACACCGAACTGCTGAATCTGGTGAATGACGAGATTCTGCAACTGCAGGAGCAACTGCGTCAGCAGGGCGTGAAACACCACCTGGCGGCGGGCATCGTGCTGACCGGTGGCGCAGCACAGATTGAAGGTTTGGCCGCTTGCGCCCAGCGTGTGTTCCACACACAGGTGCGAATTGGTCAGCCCCTTAACATCACCGGCCTGACGGATTATGCGCAGGAGCCGTATTACTCAACTGCAGTCGGTCTGCTGCATTACGGCAAAGAGTCACATATGAACGGTGATGCAGAAACGGAAAAACGTGCTTCAGTGGGCAATTGGTTTAAACGTATCAATAGCTGGCTGAAGAAAGAGTTTTAATTTTTGAAAAAAGGAGATCATGCAGGCAATGTTTATGATCTCCAGGCGACAGGCACATAACGGAGAGAAATCATGTTTGAACCTATGGAATTAACCAATGACGCGGTGATTAAAGTCATCGGCGTCGGCGGCGGCGGTGGCAACGCCGTAGAGCACATGGTACGCGAGCGTATCGAAGGTGTAGAATTCTTCGCTGTAAACACCGACGCGCAAGCGTTACGTAAGACAGCGGTTGGCCAGACGATCCAGATCGGGACCGGCATCACCAAGGGTCTCGGTGCGGGTGCAAACCCGGAAGTGGGTCGTACCTCAGCTGAGGAAGATCGTGAAGCACTGCGTTCTGCGCTGGAAGGGGCAGACATGGTGTTTATCGCTGCTGGCATGGGCGGCGGTACCGGTACCGGTGCAGCGCCAGTCGTGGCAGAAGTAGCAAAAGATTTGGGTATCCTGACCGTTGCGGTGGTGACCAAGCCCTTCAACTTCGAAGGCAAAAAGCGTATGGCTTTTGCTGAACAGGGTATCGCTGAGCTGTCTAAGCATGTCGATTCACTGATCACCATCCCGAACGACAAGCTGTTAAAAGTGCTGGGTCGCGGTATCTCTCTGCTGGATGCCTTTGGTGCAGCCAACGACGTACTGAAAGGTGCGGTGCAGGGTATCGCCGAGCTGATTACTCGCCCAGGCTTGATGAACGTTGACTTCGCGGACGTGCGTACCGTGATGTCAGAAATGGGTTACGCCATGATGGGCTCCGGCGTGGCGTGCGGTGAAGACCGTGCCGAAGAAGCAGCCGAAATGGCGATCTCCAGCCCACTGCTGGAAGATATCGATCTGTCTGGTGCGCGCGGCGTGCTGGTCAACATCACGGCGGGCTTCGACCTGCGTCTGGATGAGTTCGAAACCGTGGGTAACACTATCCGCGCCTTCGCCTCTGACAACGCGACCGTGGTCATCGGTACTTCTCTGGACCCAGAGATGAACGACGAACTGCGCGTGACCGTCGTTGCAACCGGTATTGGCATGGACAAGCGTCCAGAAATTACGCTGGTGACCAACAAACCGGCTTCGCAGCCAGTGATGGATCATCGCTACCAGCAGCACGGCATGGCGCCGTTGCCGCAGGAGCAGAAGCCGGCAGCGAAAGTGGTCAACGACCAGCCAGCATCGTCCAATAAAGAGCCAGATTATCTTGATATTCCAGCCTTCCTGCGTAAGCAGGCAGACTAAGAATATCCTGAGAATTGGGATTCTCCGCTCTTTGTGCTAAAGTATTCGCCCGCTGGTAATTTATACTGGCGGTCGGATGGGTAATATTGCGAGATAATGCGATGATCAAACAAAGGACATTAAAACGTATTGTTCAGGCGACAGGTGTCGGTTTACATACCGGCAAGAAAGTCACGCTGACCTTACGCCCTGCGTCGGCTAATACCGGGGTCATCTATCGTCGCACTGACTTGAATCCACCGGTTGATTTCCCGGCTGATGCAAAATACGTGCGCGACACCATGCTGAGTACCTGCCTGGTGAATGATGAAGGCGTGCGTATATCGACGGTTGAACACCTGAATGCTGCATTGGCTGGCTTGGGTATCGACAACATTATTGTTGAAGTCGATGCGCCCGAAATCCCAATTATGGATGGCAGTGCCGCGCCTTTTGTCTACTTGCTGATGGATGCAGGCGTCGAAGAGCTGAACAGTGCGAAGAAATTCGTACGCGTTAAGCAGACGGTGCGTGTTGAAGATGGCGATAAGTGGGCCGAGATCAAACCTTACAACGGTTTCTCACTCGACTTTACTATCGACTTCAAACATCCGGCAATTGACTCAAGCTCGCAGCGTTACCAGTTAAACTTCTCGGCTGAGGCGTTTGTTCGCCAAATCAGTCGTGCGCGCACCTTTGGTTTTATGCGTGAAATCGAATATCTGCAGTCTAAAGGCCTGTGCCTGGGCGGTAGCTTAGATTGTGCGATTGGTCTTGATGATTTCCGCGTACTCAACGAAGACGGTCTGCGCTTTGAAGATGAGTTCGTTCGTCACAAAATGCTGGACGCGATCGGCGATCTGTTTATGTGTGGCCACAACGTGATTGGCGCATTTTCTGCGTTTAAATCAGGCCATGCGTTAAACAATAAATTGTTGCAAGCGGTACTGGCGAAGCAGGAAGCCTGGGAATGGGCGACCTTCGAAGACGAAGCTGAACTGCCACTGGCATTCAAAGCTCCAAATTTAGTTCTGGCGTAAGTCAGTCATAAAAACGGCAGTTTCCCTGACACCCTCTCCGGTCAGTGGAAGCTGCCGTTTTTTATTGCCTGTTTTTTATTCCTGCAAGACCGCTCTCAATTCTCTGCTATCACTGGCGAAAGCCTGTACAAATAAACGTGAAATCCCCCGTAAGCCCTTTAATCACTGGTGTCCTGGCCCCACATAAGTGCTATTATCTGGCGCTCATATGAGCAGGTTCGCGGATAACCGCAACGGCTTCATTACTTTATTTAACTGTGGACAGGTTGTGATCGGGATTTTCTCACGCTGGCGACAATTAGGCAGACGCTACTTCTGGCCTCATCTCTTGTTAGGGATGGTGGCGGCCAGTTTGGGCTTGCCTGCCTGTGCGCAAAGTGCGGAGTCCACGGCGACAGACTCGCCCATCAGCAGCCTGTTTGTTGGCAATGTTGTTCATTTCGATCATTTAATCCGTCTGCAGGAAAGTGCGCGTCGACCTAATTTCAATGTCGATTACTGGCATCAGCATGCCATTCGCACGGTCATTCGCCACCTCTCATTTAGCATGACGCCACCAGCAGAAGCGGAAGAGAGTCATACAGTCCCGCTGGCGGCACAAAAGCTGGCGTTAATCGATTCGCTGCAGGCGCTACTCACATCGCCAGCTCAACCCGCTATTGCATTAGAGCCGCAGGAAACGCTGCGTCATCGCGAACTTCAAATTCACACTTCTGCTGACTGGCAGGCTGCTATTCATGGCATCCGCGCCGGGCCTGCCAATGCTTAACAGTAACGATTTTCCACATCCTGTTTTAGATTTTCCAGTCCGCATGAATGCGGCTGAATTGAGATAAATTTATCATGTTAATCAAATTGTTAACCAAAGTCTTTGGCAGCAGTAACGATCGTACCCTGCGTCGTATGCGCAAAATTGTCGATGTCATCAATAAGATGGAGCCGGATTTCGTCAAGCTCTCGGATGACGAACTGAAAGCCAAGACCGACCTGTTCCGTGAACGCCTGAAGAAAGGTGAAAGCCTTGAAAGCCTGATTCCTGAAGCCTTTGCCACGGTGCGTGAAGCCAGTAAACGTGTGTTTGGTATGCGCCACTTCGATGTACAGCTGATTGGCGGCATGGTGCTGAATGAGCGTTGCATCGCCGAGATGCGTACCGGTGAAGGTAAAACCCTTACGGCAACACTGCCGGCTTACCTGAACGCATTGAGCGGTAAAGGCGTGCACGTGGTCACGGTGAACGATTACCTGGCTCAGCGTGATGCCGAAAACAACCGTGCACTGTTCGAGTTCCTGGGTCTGTCTATCGGTATCAACCTGCCAAACATGCCTGCGGTGGCGAAACGCGCTGCCTATGCTGCGGATATCACCTACGGTACTAACAACGAATACGGCTTCGACTACCTGCGCGACAACATGGCATTCAGCCCGGAAGAGCGTGTACAGCGTAAACTGCACTACGCGTTGGTGGATGAGGTGGACTCCATCCTGATCGATGAAGCGCGTACGCCGTTAATCATCTCCGGTCCTGCTGAAGACAGCTCCGAGCTGTACACCAAAGTGAATAAAATCATTCCTCACCTGGTACGCCAGGAGAAGGAAGACTCAGAAACCTTCCAGGGTGAAGGCGATTTCTGGGTCGATGAGAAAGCACGTCAGGCTCACATGAGCGAGCGTGGTCTGGTAAAAGTTGAAGAGCTGCTGGTGAGCCAGGGCATTATGGAAGAAGGTGAGTCACTTTACTCGCCAACCAACATCATGCTGATGCACCACGTGACGGCTGCACTGCGTGCGCATGCGCTGTTTACCCGCGATGTCGATTACATCGTAAAAGATGGCGAAGTGATCATCGTTGATGAGCACACTGGCCGTACCATGCAGGGTCGTCGCTGGTCTGATGGTTTGCATCAGGCTGTTGAAGCCAAAGAAGGCGTGGAAATCCAGAACGAGAACCAAACGCTGGCTTCCATCACCTTCCAGAACTACTTCCGTATTTACGAAAAACTGGCCGGTATGACCGGTACTGCTGATACCGAAGCATTTGAATTCAGCTCGATCTATAAACTCGATACTATCGTGGTGCCAACTAACCGTCCGATGGTGCGTAAAGATATGGCTGACCTGGTCTATATGACCGAGAAAGAGAAGATCGACGCGATCATCGAAGACATTCGTACTTGCACTGCGAAAGGCCAGCCGGTGCTGGTCGGTACCATTTCGATTGAGAAATCAGAGGTGGTCTCTAACGAACTGACGCGCGCGGGTATCAAACACAGCGTACTGAACGCCAAATTCCACGCCAGCGAAGCGGATATCGTGGCACAGGCAGGTCAACCAGCTGCAGTCACCATCGCAACCAACATGGCAGGTCGTGGTACCGATATCGTGTTGGGCGGCAGCTGGCAGGCCGAAGTGGCAGCGCTGGATGAACCTTCAGAAGCGCAGATTCAGGCCATCAAAGAAGCCTGGAAACTGCGCCATGATGCAGTTCTGGCTTCGGGCGGTCTGCACATCATTGGTACTGAACGCCACGAATCTCGTCGTATCGATAACCAGTTGCGCGGCCGTGCGGGTCGTCAGGGTGATGCCGGTTCATCACGCTTCTACCTGTCAATGGAAGATGCGTTGATGCGTATCTTTGCTTCGGATCGTGTGTCTAACATGATGCGTAAACTGGGCATGAAACCAGGCGAAGCGATTGAGCATCCCTGGGTCACCAAAGCGATTGCCAATGCACAGCGTAAAGTGGAAAGCCGTAACTTCGACATCCGTAAGCAGCTGCTGGAATACGATGATGTGGCCAACGATCAGCGCCGCGCCATCTACAGCCAGCGTAATGAACTGCTGGACGTGTCTGATGTGTCTGAAACCATCAACAGCATCCGTGAAGATGTGTTCAAAGCCACCATCGACACCTACATTCCGCCGCAGTCGCTCGAAGAAATGTGGGATGTTCCTGGTCTGGAAGAACGCCTGCGTAACGATTTTGATCTGGATCTGCCGATTGCAGAATGGCTGGATAAAGAGCCGGACCTGCACGAAGAAACGCTGCGTGAACGTATCATGAGCCGCGCGCATGAAAACTATGCGTCGAAAGAAGAAGTGGTTGGCGCTGAAATGATGCGTAACTTCGAAAAAGGCGTGATGCTGCAAACCCTGGATTCACTGTGGAAAGAGCATCTGGCGGCGATGGATTATCTGCGTCAGGGCATCCATCTGCGTGGCTATGCGCAGAAAGATCCGAAGCAGGAATACAAGCGCGAGTCCTTCTCGATGTTCGCCGCCATGCTGGAGTCACTGAAGTATGAGGTGATCAGCACCCTGAGCAAAGTACAGGTGCGCATGCCGGAGGAGGTCGAAGCGATGGAACAGCAACGCCGTGAAGAGGCTGAGCGTCTGGCACAGCAGCAACAGCTGAGCCACGTTGATGACGAAACCGCTGCGGCCGCCGCGCTGGCTGCGCAGGGTGGGGAGCGCAAAGTAGGGCGCAACGATTTGTGCCCATGCGGTTCCGGTAAGAAATACAAACAGTGTCATGGCCGCCTGGCCTGATAAACGAGGAGCCTTCGGGCTCCTTTTTCTTTTGGCCGTCGCCACAGAGTTAACATTGCCTGGCGACTGCATTACTATCAGCGCTCATTAATTAAAAGCGGAATTCAGCTTATGAAACACCTGCAAGTCGCAGTGGGCATCATTCGCAATGCCAGCCGTCAGATCTTCCTTGCCCAGCGTGCGGCGAGCTCCTACATGGCGAATAAATGGGAGTTTCCTGGCGGAAAAATTGAACAGGATGAAACCGCTGAACAAGCGTTAAAACGCGAACTGATGGAAGAGACCGGCATTGAGGTGACAGCCGCGAAGGCGATTGGTTTGGCCGATCATAGCTATGACGATCTGCGCGTCACATTGCACTTCTTCCTGGTGGAAGGTTGGAACGGTGAGCCGTACGGCCGTGAAGGGCAGCCACAGCGTTGGGTGGAACAGCGTGATTTAGTCGCGGAAGAGTTTCCTCCTGCCAACCACGAACTTATCGCTCGCCTGGTCGCTGACGAAATTTAAGCAAAGGGGCGTAAGCCCCTTATCTCTTATTAATGCTGTTCTTCGCTCCAGTCATCGCTGTCGGTCAGATCGCTATCGCTGGGAATGCGCTTCTCTTCGGCGGCCCATTCGCCCAAATCAATCAGCTGGCAGCGCTTGCTGCAAAACGGGCGCCAAGGACTCAGCTCATCCCACATCACATCTTTACCGCAGTTGGGACAAGGTACGGTAATCATCTCTTCCTGCATAACAACCTCAACAACACGCTAATTCAAAATTCAATCGGGCTGGCACTTCACCACGCTCGCTGTCCAGTGGCAGGAATCGAATGGCATAACGGCTTTTATGGCCTGAAACCTGCGGGTACAGCGCATCTTCGAGGGTGAGCTGGAGGCGCAACAAATCCGAGCCTTCGGCATTATCCTGATAAAAACCGTTCAGGCTGGTTTGATGGCGAAATACGCCTGACTGACGCACCAGATCAAGGATCATGGTCAGACTATTGCGCAGAGGGACCAGTGACGCCAGCCAGCCGTTAACCTGCGAATCACGCTGTGACTGCTGCTGGTGCAGCCAGATATGCAGGCTCGGCAAATCAAAACTGCAGCAGCCACCAGGAATGCTCAATCGCTGGCGTACCAATCCAATCAACCGATCTTCGCGCAATTGCTGGCCCATACGCGGTGCCGCATTCAGCTCGCTGGATTGCTGTTTCAATCGGTCACGCAGGCTACTGACGGTGTGCTCGTCCACACCTGGCACATCAAGCCAGGCGCGAAGTTTCTGCTGCTGGCGCTCCAGCTCTTTCAATAGCTCGGTACGCATATCACCGCGCTCAAAGATATCTAACAGATCACCAATGATGCGAAATACCCCTAATGCAGAGACGGAATTCACCACGGGCACCGTTTCATGCAGTTGGTTGAGTAATGACTCCACGCGCAGCCAGGTGCGCATCTTCTCATTCAGCGGGTGTTCAAACAGAACGACTGTACTCATGATGTTAATCCTGTCCGGTTGCTGCCAGGCGTAAATAACGCTGGTGAAGTTCAGCAACGCGCGGCAACGCCTGCTCGGGCGTACCACTGTTATCGATGATGTCATCCGCAGAGGCCAGACGCTGCTCGCGGCTGGCCTGTGCGGCAAGAATATTTTTTGCCTGGCTAAGTGTGATGCCATCACGCTGCTGAGTACGCCGCAACTGCGTAGCTTCATCCACATCAACCACCAGAACCCGGTCAGCCTGATGCTGTAACCCGTTTTCAACCAATAGCGGCACCACCCATAACACATAGGGTGACGTTGCCAATAATTTTAGCTGCTGTGTACGGGCATTAATAAGAGGATGAAGCAGCTGATTTAGCCAGTTTTTTTCTTTCGGCTGCTGAAAAATAATCTCGCGCAGCCGCGCCCGATACAACGCTCCTTCGGCGGTCAATATTGACTCACCATGGCGTTTAACGATCGCCTGCAGGGCGGGTGAACCAGGTTCAACCACTTCTCGCGCAATCACATCAGCATCAATAATATCAACGCCTAGCGCGGTGAAAGCGTTGGCAATGGTGCTTTTACCACTGCCAATTCCTCCGGTGAGCGCAACGGTAAAAGGCATAGCGTTCTCTCAAAATTGTCTTCATTGGGCGACCATCAGCCGCAATAAGATGAGAGCATGATCACAATCAATTTTCTCAGCTAAATTTAAGGGATTGTAGCTTAAATAAAGTGAAATTCGCAGTCTTGTCGCGGAACGAATGGCGCGTATGATAACGACACTGGAGCCGTGAGCGCTACCCGAACTGCGGTTCGTCGTCACTAACCAGGACACTCAGCTATGCGTATTGAAGAAGATTTAAAACTGGGCTTTAAAGATGTTTTGATCCGCCCCAAACGCTCCACCCTGAAAAGCCGTTCTGAGGTTGAACTCGAACGCACCTACACTTTCAAGCATTCAGGTCTGAACTGGACCGGCGTTCCGGTGATTGCCGCCAATATGGACACCGTGGGCACATTCACCATGGCCGAAGCACTGGCGGGCTTCAATGTCCTGACGGCAGTGCATAAACATTACAGCGTGGAAGCCTGGCAGGCATTTATCCAGCGCGTACCGGCCGCAGTGCTCGGGCATGTGATGGTGTCATCCGGAACCTCCGAAGCCGATTTCAGTAAACTCACCGCGATTCTCGCCCTATCGCCACAGCTCAATTTCATCTGCATTGATGTTGCCAACGGTTACTCCGAGCACTTTGTTGAATTCCTGCAGCGAGTGCGTGAAAGTTTCCCAGGCAAAACCATCTGTGCGGGTAATGTGGTCACCGGTGAGATGGTCGAGGAGTTGATTCTCTCTGGCGCGGATATCGTCAAAGTCGGCATTGGCCCCGGTTCTGTCTGCACCACGCGTGTAAAAACCGGCGTCGGTTACCCGCAACTGTCTGCGGTGATTGAGTGTGCCGATGCGGCGCACGGCCTTGGCGGCCAGATTGTCAGCGATGGCGGTTGTTCAGTACCGGGGGATATCGCGAAAGCTTTCGGCGGCGGTGCAGATTTTGTCATGCTCGGCGGCATGCTGGCGGCGCACGATGAGTGCGAAGGAACATCGTCGAAGAGCAGGGCGAGCAGTTTATGTTGTTTTATGGCATGAGCTCAGAATCCGCCATGAAACGTCATGTCGGTGGGGTCGCCCAGTATCGTGCAGCAGAAGGGAAGACCGTTCGCCTGCCGCTGCGTGGCCCGGTGGAAGAGACCGTGAAGGATATCCTCGGCGGACTGCGTTCGGCCTGCACCTATGTGGGTGCAGCACGCCTTAAAGAACTGACAAAGCGCACCACGTTTATTCGTGTGGCGGAACAGGAAAATCGGGTATTCACGCGCTGATGGCTGATGGCTGATGGCTGATGGCTGATGGCTGATGGCTGATGGCTGATGGCTGATGGCTGATGGCTGATGGCTGATGTCTGAAAGTCGATTATCGGTGGTTGAAGGTTGAAGGTTGAAGGTTGAAGGTTGAAGGCTGAAGGTTGAAGGTTGAAGGTTGAAGGTTGAAGACAGGTGCGCACCGTGCGCATCTGTCAACGAATCGCATCCCCTAAGCCAAATACCGGCAGATACATGGCAATCACTAACGTCCCGACAATTCCACCGATCACGATCATCATCAAGGGTTCGAGCGAAGCCGCCAGTGCATCAGCCCGCATCAGCGTTTGTGCTTCATGCCACTCCGCTAATCGTGCCAGCATGACATCCAGCGCCCCCGCTTCCTCACCGACACGGATCAGTTGTGCACAGAGCGCGGTGAAAAGCAGATGATGCTGCATAGCCTGATGCAGTGGTAAGCCGCCAGCGATATGCCGCTGTAACGCGATAATCGCTTCACGCCACAGTGGCGATCCCAGCGTGACCTCAACGGCTTGCAGACTTTGTAATAACGTGAGTCCAGCCTGCTGCGTTAATTGCAGGATGGCGTAAATCTGGCTGAGCTGACCACCGCGCCAGAGTGTTGAAAGCAACGGCAGACGCAATAGCCAGCGATGAACACGTATTTGCCAGTGCACAGAACCACGGTAAACCCGCCTTGCGCCGAACAATAAGCACATTATCGTTATCGCCAGGGGGAGCGCTGCCTGTTGTAAAAACGCTGAAAGACTCATCACAGCGGCGGTGAAGGCGGGAAGGGGTGCATCAAAACTGGCATACACCGAGACAAATTCGGGCAGTACAAACAGCAACATGCCCGCACTCACCGCCAGCGCCACCAGCAAGATAAACAATGGATAGCGCAGAGCTTTAACCACTTTCTGTCTCAAGTGCTGTTGCTTGCTTTGCTGTAACGCCAGCTGGCGACAGCATTCATCAAGCTGACCGGTGAGTTCACCCACTTCCATTAATGCCGGAAACAGCGCGGGGAAGATCTGCGGCCAGGCGCGAAGTGCAGATGAAAATGCCTCTCCGGCCATTACCCGACATTGCAATTCATTAAGCAGTTCGCGCCAGCCAGCATGGGGGTGCCCCTCAGCCAGCAACGTCAGACTCTCCGCCAGCGGCAATCCTGCCTTGAGCAAGGTCGCCAACTGGCGAACAAGGTCAATTTTGTGCTGCCACTTCCAGTCACGCGCGCGCCAGCATTGCCCACGCTGCCAGCTAACCGTCAGCATACCGCGATCTGAGAGTTGCTGCAGGAGCACTTCCTGACTGGCAACTAATGCGGTTCCTTGTCGTAACGCGCCCAGCGTGTCCAGCGCCTGCCAGCGATAATGGTAAAGATTAGCCATCCTCCAATCCCACAACCCGCTGAACTTCTTCAAAGGAGGTGTCACCGCGACTCACAGCCTCCAACCCGGCGGCGAGCAGGGTTTTCATCCCGCCTTCATTGGCCAGTGAGATGATGTGCTCCAGCGGCATATCGGCTGAAATCGCGTTCTGTAACTTGCTACTCATCGGCAGCACCTCAAATAACGCCAGGCGTCCGTAATAGCCCGAGAAGCAGTGGTCACAGCCTGGGGCACGCCAGGTTTGTAAGGTGCCAGGCCAAATGCTGTGTGGCAGATGTGCCAGGGCTTGTGCTGGCTGGCGGCAGTGCTCGCAGAGCCGTCGTACCAGACGCTGCGCGATGACTAACTGTAATGCCGGGCCGAGCAGGTAACCGGGAATATCCATCTGTCGCAGACGCGTGAGCGTTTCCGCCGTCGAATTGGTGTGCAATGTTGATAGCACCAGATGTCCGGTCTGCGCCGCTTTAACGGCAATGCTGGCCGTTTCGGCATCGCGGATTTCGCCCACCATAATCACATCCGGATCCTGTCGCAGCAGAGCCCGCAGTACACGGTTAAAATCGAGCCCGCTCCGCGGTTGGATTTGCGTCTGGTTAATGCCCTCTAATGGAATTTCAACGGGATCCTCTACACTGCAGACATTTTTATCCGGCACATTCAGAGCGCTTAATCCGCTGTAGAGAGTGAAGGTTTTACCGCTGCCGGTAGGCCCGGTGACCAGTATCAGTCCCTGAGGTTTAGCCAGCGCGTGCTTCAGTAACCGGAGTTGGGTAACCGGCATGCCGAGTTTATCCAATGCGATCGCGCTGTTTTCACTTTGCAGCAGTCTCACCACGGCTTTCTCACCGTGACTAATGGGTAAAGTAGAAAGGCGAAATGCGGCCTGTTGATCGTCAAGGTTCAGTGTGAATTGCCCATCTTGTGGCAAGCGACGCTCGGCGATATCCAGCCCGCCGAGGATTTTCAGTCTGGCAAGCACCGCAGCCGTAGGTGCATCTGGCAAATGTGACAGTTTGTGCAAGACGCCATCAATGCGTAATCGGACGCGTAACCCCTGCTGCTGAGGTTCAAAATGCACGTCAGAAGCACGGCGTTGGATCGCCTGGCGCAAAATCTGTTCAACGGCATGAGTTGCTGTTTCGGTGGCGGCCGGTTCGTGCAACGTCGCCGAGTCATCAGGGTTGTGCAGGAGTTGCTCCAGTCGTGCCGCAGGCCAGCACTCGACTTCCACTTTGCACTGACTGGCGAATTGCAGGGCTTCCAGCAGCAGCGGATCGGGCGTCTCGGCTACTGCGACGCGCAGTGATGTGGCGTCATGCTGAAGCATCACCGCCTGGTAACGTGCGCATAAGGTCTGGATCGGGGTATTGGGCTGTGCCATCAGTGAGTGTCCTTATCGGTGAAGCGGAACTGTTCAAGACAGCTGTCGCGCAGACTGGCATTGGTGCTGGTGCAACTGCGTTGCCAGTCCAGCGTGCCTTCCGTGGTGTTCCAGATAGGTGTCATTTCTACACTCAACCCGGTAAGACTCTCCTGACCCGTTATGGTGATGGCGCCATTCACGACGCTTAGCGAGGCCACATAGCGTGAACCTTTGGCAGCAGGAATGCCGCCTGCACCCGCCTGGCACTGAGTGGGGCCGCCACGTTCAATTGCGCAGAGTTCCACGGCGGTTTTATAAGGCACCATGGTTTGCAGCATGTCAGTCAGCGCGGCGCGTTGTAGATAATTTTGGTAGCTGGGCAGGCCAATAGCACTAAGAATGGCCACAATGCCAATCACTATCATCAATTCGATGAGGGTAAAACCTTGTTGTCTATCCATTATTCAGCTCCTTGTTGTGGAGCGGCTAAGGTAGAAAACGGCGTTTGAAAGCGATAGTGAGACGGTTTAACGCTGGAAGGCAGGATGTAATGAATCGCCGCGTTTGCAGAAGAAGTATCAATAAACAGGAAGGCGACTCACAAACCGCCGCGCAATTGCGGCGGTAAGAGGGAGGATTTAGTTGTCGCGAAAGCGCATGGAGAGATCCATGGCGCGTACGTGCTTGGTCAATGCCCCCACGGATACGAAGTCGACGCCGGTTTTGGCAATTTGCGGCAGCGTGGCTTCCGTGACGTTACCGGAGACTTCCAGCAGGGCACGTTTGTCGGTGAGAAGGACGGCTTCATGCATCATCTCGAAGCTAAAGTTATCTAGCATGATAATGTCGGCACCGGCATCAATCGCATCCTGCAATTCTTGCAGGCTCTCTACCTCTACTTCAACCGGCACATCGGGATCCAGGCACAGCGCTTTCTCAACGGCTTTGCGTACCGAACCGCTGGCAATAATATGGTTTTCTTTGATCAGGAAGGCATCGGAAAGACCCAGCCGATGGTTACTGCCGCCGCCACACAATACGGCATATTTCAGCGCTGTACGCAGGCCTGGCAAGGTTTTGCGTGTATCCAGCAATTGCGTTTCGCTGCCGTCGAGCAAGTCGACATAATGACTGACTTCTGTGGCCACCCCGGAAAGCGTTTGGACGAAATTTAATGCAGTTCGCTCAGCGGTTAACAGCAGCCGAGCCGGGCCTTTTAACTCGAATAGCAGCTGGTCAGCTGCGACGTTTTGGCCATCTTCGACATGCCAGACAATCGTGACTTTATTGCCAAGCTGGATAAACACTTCCTGCACCCAGCGTTTACCACAAAAAACACCGGCTTCACGTGTGATGATTTGTGCTTCGGCCTGTTTCTCTTCCGGTAAGAGCAGGGCTGTGATGTCACGGTCGGCATCCACTTTACCGCCTAAATCCTCCTGAAGCGCGCGGGCAACGGCTTCGGGGATGTCCTGCTCAATACGCTTAATCAGTTCCTGACGACGATGATCGGGATCGTAACGACGCGATGCCATGCTTATGCCACTCCATTATTAGGATTTAACTGCGCTCACCTTAGCCTGATTTATAGCCTATTGCCAGTCGTGATAGCTGAAATGTTTAGTATCCTTAACATCGATCGCCTTTCGCATTAAGTCACAAGCCGAAAAGGGGAAACATGTTATTCTCAGCCTGATTTTGCTTAGGATTTTAGAGCATGAAACTGGAAGATGGCTGGATCACCAGCGCGCGTAAAGTGCCCTCGCCGCACTTTAACCAACGACCGGAAAATGAAATTCCCTCGTTGCTGATCATTCATAATATCAGTTTGCCGCCGGGTGAATTTGGTGGCCCGTGGATTGATCAACTGTTTACCGGGACCTTACCACCCGATGCTCACCCCTATTTTGCCGATATCGCGCAGCTGCGCGTGGCGGCGCACTGCCTGATTCGTCGTGATGGTGAGTTGGTGCAGTATGTTTCGTTTGATCAGCGTGCATGGCATGCCGGTGTGTCGCAATTTGCCGGGCGAGAAAACTGTAATGATTTCTCGATGGGCATTGAGCTGGAAGGCACGGATACGTTGCCGTATACCGACGCGCAGTATAAGACCTTAAAAAAGGTCACGGCCTTGTTGCTTAAGCACTATCCGCTGACGCTGGAACGCATCACCGGACACAGCGATATCGCGCCACAGCGCAAAACCGATCCAGGCCCCGCATTTGACTGGATACGCTATAAAGAGTCTATCAGGCAGGAGAATCCCTGAAACAGCAGGAGCAGGTATGACGTTGTTTAGCTTGTTATTAGTGTTAGGTTGGGAACGCCTGTTTAAATTGGGTGAGCATTGGCAACTGGATCATCGTCTGGAGCCGCTGTTTCGCGGACGCCAGCGATTTTCACTGCTGCGCACGTTGGTGATGACCCTCATCGCGATGCTGATTGTCTGGCTGCTGGTGTGGAGTCTGAAAGGCATTCTGTTTGGCGTGGCACAACTGGCATTCTGGATTGTGGTGGGCTTGTTGTGCATCGGCGCAGGCTCGGTGCGTCTGCACTATCATCGCTACCTGAAAGCCGCCAGCCACGATGATGAAGCGGCGCATCAGGCCATGGCAGCGGAACTGACACTGATTCATGGTGTACCCGTTGAGTGCAGTGAGCGTGAGTTTTTACGTGAGCTACAAAATGCGCTGATTTGGATTAACTTCCGCTTTTACCTCGCGCCACTGTTCTGGTTTGTGGTCGGTGGCCCTTACGGACCGGTGCTGCTGGTGGGTTATGCCTTCTTGCGTGCCTGGCAAAGTTGGCTGGCAAAACACCATTCTCCACTGGAGCGCGCGCAGTCAGGTGTAGACAGCATACTGCACGTGCTGGACTGGATACCGGTGCGTCTGGC
>AEWW01004897.1_pt1 | contig 16998 bp, 19 predicted proteins | sample 267848 | NCBI WGS metagenome assembly AEWW01 (sample SAMN00713649, study PRJNA62039) | ant fungus garden metagenome | place: Panama: Gamboa | collected Apr-2009 | depth 0.5 m m | reverse complement strand
ATCTGTGCTTTTTGCGGCGTCACATGAATCTGCTGACGATAAAGGTAATAGCCGTCCTTCACCTTCCAGCTCAGTGTGAGTTGGTTGCCCTGCTGGCTGAAATCGAAGCCAAATGCCTGATCCACCGGCACAAAGCGGCTGTTATTATTAGGTGAGAAGATATTGGCCTGTGCTGAAAAGCAAAACAGCAATGCGAGGCAAAGGCCCATCAGGCGAGAAAGTCGTGCAGCCATGAGGATGTAATCAGCTCCGGTGGCGAATGAGCCGCGATGATAGCACGGCCGCCTCGCCACGAGGTTTTCAGGATGTAACGGCGCTACAGAATCAGGCTACCAAACAGGAAGCCAAACGCCACGGAGAAGGCAATCGCCAACACGCCGGGAATGATAAAGGAGTGATTAAACACAAACTTGCCGATTCGGGTCGAACCGGTGTCATCCATTTCTACTGCTGCCAATAAGGTGGGATAGGTCGGCAACACGAACAGGGCTGAGACGGCGGCAAAGGAGGCAACGGCGGCGAGAGGGGATACGCCAAGCATGAGGGCGGCAGGCATCAACGCCTTGGTGGTCGCTGCCTGTGAATAGAGCAGGGTAGCAGCGAAGAATAATATCAACGCCAGCATCCACGGGTAGCTATGCAACATATCGCCAGCCGCAGTCTGGATGTCCGCCAGGTGGGCTTTGACAAAGGTATCGCCTAGCCATGCCACGCCCATCACGCAGATACAGGCACTCATACCGGATTTGAACGTACTGGCGCTGAGGATTTCGCCGGTATCGACTTTGCAGGTTAGGCAAATCAGTGTGGCAACGGTGAGCATAAACACCACAATCGCTTCGTTACGAGGCAGCACTGGGTTGCTGATTAATCCAACGCTGTCGCTGATCGCCGTGGCGTAGAGAACAACTGCCGCTATGCCGATCAGGAACAGCAGCACGGCACGTTTGGCGCCAGGCTTAATGTCATAGACGCGTTCTCCGCGCAGTGTGACTTCACCTTTGGCTAAGCGCGCCTGATACACCTCGTCTTCTTTTAACTCTTTACCAAGAAAGCTGGTGATCACGGCGGCACAGAATATCGCGGCCATCGTGGCTGGGATCGATACGCCCAGCAGCGCCAGATAGCTGACACCGCGCGGTTCCAGAATCGACGCGAAGAACACCACTGCAGCAGAGAGCGGCGAGGCGGTAATGGCAATTTGCGAGGCGACCACCGCAATCGACAGGGGGCGTGAAGGGCGTACACCTTGCTCTTTGGCCACTTCAGCGATGACGGGTAGCGTCGAGAACGCAGTGTGTCCGGTGCCTGCCAGCAGCGTCATTACATAGGTGACGAGTGGGGCGAGGAAGGTGACGTAACGCGGATGACGGCGCAGCAGGCGCTCGGCCAAACCGACCATGTAATCGAGTCCGCCTGCAATCTGCATCGCGGCAATTGCGGCAATCACTGCCATGATAATTTCGATCACATCGAAAGGAATCGCGCCCGGCTTCATGCCGCAGAACAGCGTCAACACCAGTACGCCCAATCCGCCGGCAAATCCAATCCCGATGCCGCCTAGACGTGCACCCAGCCAGATCGCCAGCAGGACAATCAATAATTCCACTAACACCATTCATTCCGCTCCTGAGCCGTGGGGGAAATCTCGACTCTTAAAGTTGTAGCCGCCAATAAGAAAAAAGCACGCCGTATTGTATACAGGCGTGCTTTTGGCAACTTGATCCGGAACGGATTACTGTTCGTTTTCGTCGGTGTAGCGTTTGGCTTTGTAGGTCGGATGCATCAGGTTCTGAATCGAGAAGATGTCATCCAGTTCCGCTTCGGTCAGCAGACCGCGCTCCAATACCACTTCACGTACGCTCTTGCCGGTTTCCGCACAAATCTTGCCGACGATATCGCCATTGTGGTGGCCGATATACGGGTTGAGATAAGTGACGATACCGATGGAGTTGAACACGTAAGCTTCACATACGGCTTTGTTAGCCGTGATGCCGTTGACGCATTTTTCCAGCAGGTTGAAGCAGGCGTTGGTCAGAATGCTGATCGACTCAAACAGTGCCTGGCCAATCACCGGTTCCATCACGTTCAGCTGCAGCTGACCCGCTTCGGACGCCATGGTCACGGTAATGTCGTTGCCGATAACCTTAAAGCACACCTGGTTCACCACTTCAGGCACCACCGGGTTCACTTTGGCTGGCATGATTGATGAACCGGCCTGCAATTCTGGCAAGTTGATTTCGTTCAGACCCGCACGTGGGCCGGAAGAGAGCAGGCGCAGGTCGTTACAGATCTTCGACAGTTTCACCGCCAGACGTTTCAGCGCAGAGTGCACCATCACGTAAGCACCGCAGTCAGAGGTCGCTTCAATCAAGTCTTCTGCCGGGACGACAGGCAGATTACTGACTTCCGCCAGACGCTGAACGGCTAGCTGCTGATAGCCATCCGGGGTGTTGAGGCGAGTCCCGATGGCCGTCGCGCCCAGGTTTACTTCCAGCAGCAGTTCTGCGGTGCGCAGGATGCTGCGGGTTTCTTCATTCAGCAGCACGTTAAACGCGTGGAATTCCTGGCCCAGCGTCATCGGTACGGCATCCTGCAGCTGGGTACGACCCATCTTGAGGATATTTTCGAACTCGACCGCTTTACGCTGGAAGCCTTCACTGAGCTGGCTGATGCCGTCCAGCAGTTTCAGAATTGAAGCGTAAACCGCAATACGGAATCCGGTGGGATAAGCATCGTTGGTCGACTGACACTTATTCACGTGATCGTTAGGGTTGAGGTACTGGTATTCACCTTTTTGGTGGCCCATCAGTTCCAGACCGATGTTTGCCAGCACTTCGTTGGTGTTCATGTTGACCGAGGTGCCCGCGCCGCCCTGATAGACGTCAACCGGGAACTGATCCATGCATTTACCGTTATTCAGCACTTCATCACAGGCCTGAATAATGGTGTTTGCGATGTTGCGAGGGATTGTTTGCAGCTCTTTGTTGGCGAGCGCGGCTGCTTTTTTTACCATCACCATACCGCGGACAAATTCCGGTATGTCACTGATTTTGTTGTTACTAATGTAGAAGTTCTCAATCGCACGCAGAGTATGAACACCGTAGTAAGCGTCTGCCGGAACTTCGCGCATGCCTAACAGGTCTTCTTCGATACGAATGTTGTTCGCCATGATTACCTTCTTATTATTTCTGCGGTGTCACTGCCGGGCGACCGGGATGGTCGGGCGGCAATCACTGTGCAGGTGAAGCAATTATATTGTCGTGGATTACCAGCACCGACATTTTATCCATCTTCGGGCTGGCGGGCACGATCATATTCTGTTGTTACAGAATTGTTTGTGCACAGATCACTTTACGGGCATTTACTGGCCCAGCGGTAATAACGATATGTGATGTAGTTCGCAATTTTAAGTCAGTGGGAAAAATTTGGCAGGATCGGTTGAAATCGCGGGTTGAGATGCCCATCTCTATCAATACGGTCAGACAGACCATCCCTTTCTGCTGCCTGGCAAGAAGCGAGGCAGCCCTACTCACAGGAGATATCGGTGCGCTGGATACCGTTCGTGATTTTTTTTGTTCTGGCCTGGATTGAGATCTCAATTTTCATTCAGGTTGCACATGCCCTCGGCGTGCTGCTCACCATGCTACTGGTGATCTTCACCTCGTGCATCGGTGTGTCACTGGTGAAAAACCAGGGTATGAAGAACTTCCGTCTGATGCAGGAGAAGCTGGCGCGCAATGAAAGCCCAGCGGCGGAGATGACCAAAAGCGTTTCACTGATCATTTCGGGCTTCTTACTGCTGTTGCCGGGCTTCTTTACTGACTTCCTCGGTTTGTTGCTGCTGTTGCCTCCGGTGCAGAAACATCTGACGCTGAAATTAATGCCGCATCTGCGTGTGTGGCGCGGACCCGGCGCCGGGCCTGACAGTGGCTATACCATGGATGGCGAATACGAGCGTAAAGATCAGGATCAAATCGGACACGATAAAGATCGATAAGAAGAGAAGGGCGGCGAGAGTCGCCCTTTTTGCTCTCTTTTTCGTCAATGGTTACAAAAACGAAAATTTTTTATTTTTTGCCCCTTGAAAGCCCTTTTTAGTGACCCTATCTCTCTCTCCACGAGGCCGGAAGCCATGCAGTCCGGTTCAACCCAAAAAACTGAATGATTGGACTTCTCAAAGGAGAGCTACCAAATGAAAATTCGTCCGTTGCACGATCGCGTTATCGTCAAGCGTAAAGAAGTTGAAGCTAAATCTGCTGGCGGTATCGTTCTGACCGGCTCTGCAGCTGGCAAATCAACCCGTGGTGAAGTTCTGGCTGTGGGTAATGGCCGCATCCTGGAAAACGGTGATGTTAAGCCGCTGGACGTGAAAGTTGGCGATCTGGTTATCTTCAGCGAAGGCTACGGTGCCAAAACTGAAAAGATCGATAACGAAGAAGTTCTGATCATCTCTGAAAGCGACATCCTGGCGATTGTCGAAGCGTAATTACGCGTAATTCACTGAACGAAACGAATTTAAGGGATATTTGAAATGGCAGCTAAAGACGTAAAATTCGGTAATGACGCGCGCGTAAAAATGCTGCGTGGCGTGAACGTACTGGCAGATGCAGTAAAAGTTACCCTGGGCCCGAAAGGCCGTAACGTGGTTCTGGATAAATCTTTTGGTGCACCGACCATCACCAAAGATGGCGTTTCTGTAGCACGTGAAATCGAGCTGGAAGACAAGTTCGAGAACATGGGTGCACAGATGGTGAAAGAAGTGGCCTCTAAAGCGAACGACGCTGCGGGCGACGGCACCACCACTGCAACCGTTCTGGCTCAGTCTATCGTGAACGAAGGCCTGAAAGCCGTTGCGGCTGGCATGAACCCAATGGACCTGAAGCGCGGTATCGATAAAGCCGTTGCTGCTGCCGTTGAAGAGCTGAAAGCGCTGTCTGTTCCTTGCCAGGATACTAAAGCCATTGCTCAGGTAGGTACCATCTCTGCTAACTCTGATGAGTCAGTCGGTACCCTGATCGCGAAAGCGATGGATAAAGTGGGCAAAGAAGGTGTTATCACCGTTGAAGAAGGCACCGGCCTGCAAGACGAGCTGGACGTGGTTGAAGGTATGCAGTTCGACCGTGGCTACCTGTCTCCTTACTTCATCAACAAGCCAGAAACCGGCGCAATCGAACTGGATGCACCGTTTATCCTGTTGGCTGACAAGAAGATCTCTAACATCCGTGAACTGCTGCCAGTACTGGAAGCGGTTGCGAAAGCCGGTAAACCACTGCTGATCATCGCTGAAGATGTTGAAGGCGAAGCACTGGCAACTCTGGTGGTTAACACCATGCGCGGTATCGTGAAAGTGGCTGCGGTTAAAGCACCTGGCTTCGGCGACCGTCGTAAAGCAATGCTGCAGGATATCGCAATCCTGACCGGCGGTACCGTCATCTCTGAAGAGATCGGTATGGAGCTGGAAAAAGCGACCCTGGAAGATCTGGGTCAGGCTAAGCGTGTTGTGATCAACAAAGATACTTCTACCATCATCGATGGTGTGGGCGATCAGGGTGCAATCTCTGGCCGTGTGACTCAGATCCGTCAGCAGATCGAAGAAGCAACTTCTGATTACGACAAAGAAAAACTGCAGGAGCGCGTAGCGAAACTGGCAGGCGGCGTGGCCGTTCTGAAAGTGGGTGCAGCCACTGAAGTTGAAATGAAAGAGAAGAAAGCACGCGTTGAAGATGCCCTGCACGCTACCCGTGCTGCGGTAGAAGAAGGCGTGGTTGCTGGTGGTGGTGTTGCACTGGTTCGCGTTGCAGCCAAGATCGCTGCTTCTGGCCTGAAAGGTCAGAACGAAGATCAGAACGTGGGTATCAAAGTTGCGCTGCGCGCAATGGAAGCTCCACTGCGTCAGATCGTTTCTAACGCCGGTGAAGAGCCATCTGTTGTTGCTAACAACGTGAAAGCAGGCGACGGCAACTACGGCTACAACGCTCAGACTGAAGAATACGGCAACATGATCGACTTCGGTATCCTGGACCCAACCAAAGTAACCCGTTCTGCACTGCAGTACGCGTCTTCTGTTGCGGGTCTGATGATCACCACCGAAGCGATGGTAACTGACCTGCCTAAAGGCGATGCTCCTGATTTAGGTGGCGCTGGCGGCATGGGTGGCATGGGCGGAATGGGCGGCATGATGTAATCTGCCCCTGACTGCTTAAGTCATGTGAAAAACCCTCGATCGGAAACGGTCGGGGGTTTTTCTTTTGGCGGCGAACAAGGTATAAGTAAGAGCGCAATACTTCGGCTTTGCGGGTTTAGGGCAATGAATGTTCAGAAAAAAAGTGCGCTTTTCTGCTACGCTGCCGCCCGACACTGATGATAATAAATGGGGATTACAATGCGGATTAACCTCTTGCTCGGACTGGCGGTAGGGACTTTACTGCTGGCGGGCTGCAGCAGCTCCAATCAACTGAGTTCCGGCGGACAGCGTGTCACTTTCGTTGACCAACAGCCTGGAAGCCAATGTCAGCTGCTGGGCAATGTCACCGGCTCACAGAGCAACTGGTTGAGCGGTTCAGGCGGTGAAGGCAGTTCTTTGCGTGGCGCAGCCAATGACCTGCGTAACCGCGCGGCAGAGATGGGTGGCAACGTGATTTACGGTGCAACCAGCCCAACGCAGAACCTGCTTTCAGCTTTCGCACCGCTTGACAGCAAAATGTCTGGTCAGGTGTATAAGTGCCCGTAATGGCATGAAAGAGATGTAAAAAAAGCCGCTGATGCGGCTTTTTTTGTGGGCGCAATGTCTCGCGCGGCGGTTATTCCTGACGTAGCTGTAAATCCAGCGGCGTTTTACTTGGCTCACCACCAATCTCGCGCGCCAGCTTCGGCACCATATAACCCGATACCATGGTTAACAACTGGCGCACTAGCGCACGGGCTTCATCATCCGACACAAAGAAATGCGCCGCGCCCTGTACTTTATCCAGCACGTGCAGGTAATAGGGCAGAATACCGGCATCAAACAACGCGTTGCTCAGATTAGCCAGCGCGTGTGCATCATCATTGATACCGCGCAGCAGCACGCTTTGATTAAGTAAAGTGACGCCCGCACGTTTGAGCATCTGCATGCCGTAGTGCAGCTCATCGTCAATCTCTTGCGCGTGGTTGATATGACTCACCATTAGCACTTGCAGGCGCGTTTCGGCCAGAATCTGGCATAACCCTTCGGTAATGCGTGCCGGGATCACCACCGGGAGGCGGCTATGAATGCGCAGACGCTTCAGGTGGGGGATTTTCTCCAGCGCGCCGACCAGCCACGCCAGCTCATGGTCTTTAGCCATCAGCGGATCGCCACCCGAGAAGATAATCTCATCCAGTTCTGGATGCTCAGCGATGTAATCGATCGCCGCCTGCCAGTTACGCTTATTGCCCTGATTATCCTGATAGGGGAAATGGCGACGGAAGCAGTAGCGGCAGTTAACCGCACAGCCGCCCTTCACCAGCAGCAATGCACGGTTTCTGTACTTATGCAGTAAACCGGGCACCACGCTACTTTGCTCATCCAGCGGGTCAGTGCTGTAGCCTGGCGCATCGACAAATTCCTGACGGCTGGTTAATACCTGCAGCAAAAGGGGGTCGTGCGCATTGCCCGGCGTCATGCGTTGAATGAAGGCACGCGGCACGCGCAGCGCAAAAAGCTTGCGCGCATCGTTGCCTGCGGCCAAATCCGCATGCTGTTCGAGAGATAAAAGTCGCAGTAATTCAGTAGGATCGGTGACAACATCAGCAAGTTGCTGCAACCAATCTTCTCTGATGGGGGGATTTAGGGTTACAATGTTTGCCATTTTTTTGGCTATTACCAGTTCAATATTTACAGAGGGCCTTTATGGCGACTTATCTTAGCAACGATTTCCGTCCCGGTCTTAAAATCATGTTCGAAGGCGAGCCATATGCCATCGAAGCCAGTGAGTTCGTTAAACCGGGTAAAGGCCAGGCATTTGCACGCGTTAAAATGCGTCGTCTGCTGACCGGTTCTCGCGTTGAGAAGACCTTCAAATCTACCGACTCTGCCGAAGGCGCAGACGTTCGTGATATGACGCTGCAGTACTCTTACAACGACGGCGACTTCTACTACTTCATGCACCCAGAGTCTTTCGAGCAGTATCAGATCGAATCTAAAGTGCTGGACGACGTGACCAAATGGTTGCAGGACAATGCGGATTGTATCGTTACCCTGTGGAACGATAAAGCGATCGCTGTTCAGCCACCGAACTTCATCGAAGCAGAAGTCATCGAAACAGATCCAGGTCTGAAAGGTGATACTGCCGGTACCGGCGGCAAGCCAGCGACCCTGTCTACTGGCGCAGTGATCAAAGTTCCACTGTTCGTCCAGATTGGCGAAGTGGTTAAAGTTGACACCCGCTCTGGCGAATACGTTTCTCGCGTAAAATAATTGCCAAATCAGGCGCATCACTCGATGCGCCTTTTTTCTCTATGAGTTCAGAATAATGAAAAAGATGGCGAAATTGGCTGTTTTTGCGTTGCTGGTCTCTTCTGCTTTAAGTGCCTGCAACACTTTCCACGGCTTTGGTGAAGACGTCTCCCATTTGGGCGGTGCCATTTCACGCGCAGCTGATAAATAAATTGCGAGGGCGCCGCCTTTTCTCAGCGGCTTAGCCAGCAAGGTTGTGTATAAGGTCTATGCTTGAATGGCTGTACTTTTACTGCAACCAACAAGGATATGGCTATGTTAAAGAAAAGTATTGTCGCGATTCTTTCTGTTCTGGTGCTTTCCTCTGTGTTGACCGCCTGCAACACCACCCGTGGTGTTGGTGAGGACGTTCAGGCCGGTGGCAAAGCGATTCAGCGCAGCGCACAGTGATCCAAACCGGTGCGAAACCCGATTTCGTACCGGATTCCCTGATTCCCTCTTTCTTTGTCTGAAAAAGCACCGCTAACGCCTTCGATCCCGTCACGCCGTTGTTTGCCGTAGCCAATACGGGTAGACTTCTCCCCCTTATCTGTATAAGGAGTCACCAACATGAGCGAAACGGCAAGCTGGCAGCCGAGCGCACCCATTGCCAATTTGTTGAAACGCGCCGCTATTTTGGCGGAGATTCGTCGTTTCTTTGCCGATCGCGGCGTGCTGGAGGTCGATACCCCGGCGATGAGCCAGGCGACCATCACGGATATCCATCTGGTGCCGTTCCAGACGCGCTTTGTGGGTCCAGGTGCAGCGGAAGGGCGCGATCTGTGGCTGATGACCAGCCCGGAATATCATATGAAGCGTCTGCTGGCGGCGGGCAGTGGCCCAATCTATCAGATGGGACGTTGCTTCCGTAACGAAGAAGCAGGGCGCCACCATAATCCTGAGTTCACCATGCTGGAGTGGTATCGTCCTCACTACGATATGTATCGCCTGATGAATGAAGTCGACGATCTGATGCAGCAGGTGCTGGAGTGCGATAGCGCCGAATCTTTATCGTATCAGCAGGCATTTATTCGCCATCTGGAACTTGATCCTTTGTCAGCGGATAAAACGCAGCTGCGTGAAGCCGCGACGAAGTTGGGTGAGGGTGAACTGGCGAATCGTGAAGAAGACCGCGATACCTTGTTGCAGCTGCTGTTTATGCTGGGTGTTGAGCCGAAGATTGGTAACGAGAAACCGTGCTTCGTATATCACTTCCCGGCCAGTCAGGCGGCATTGGCCGAAATCAGCACTGAGGATCATCGCGTCGCGGAGCGTTTCGAGGTGTATTACAAAGGCGTGGAGTTGGCTAACGGCTTCCGCGAATTGACCGATAGCCGCGAACAGCGTCAGCGCTTTGAGCAGGATAATCGTCGCCGTGCAGCGCGTGGTTTACCGCAGCATCCGATTGATACCAACCTGCTGGATGCGCTGGCACATGGCATGCCTGCATGTTCAGGTGTGGCGTTGGGTGTGGATCGTTTGATTATGCTGGCGTTGAAAGCTAATGCATTAAGCGACGTGATTGCCTTCCCGGTGGATCGCAGCTAATCATTCTTGCTCAGGCAGGGTGTTTCAGACAACAACGGCGCATGTATTGCGCCGTTGTTCATTTAAGGGTTACTGCTGCGTCGTGGGTGCGGCTGGCGCTTCGGGGAACTCCTGAATAGTGACTGGCAGCATCATCTTTTGTTCGTTACGCAGAACCTGCACCTGAATCACCGATCCTGGACGAATCTCGGCGACCTGATCCATGGTTTCCTGCGCCGACAACGCCGGTTTGCCGTTCACCTGTAAAAGCACATCATTGGCTTGAATGCCTGCCCGATCGGCTGGCCCGCCTGGCGTAACCTCACTGACGATAATACCCTGTGCACGATCCAGACTGCTGCCCTGACCGTGTAGCGGCGGCAGCTCACGGCCGGTGATGCCGATATAGCCACGAATGACCCGACCGTCACGAATCAATTTATCCATGATCTTGGTTGCTAACGCGGTTGGAATCGCAAAGCCAATCCCTTCCGGCGTTTCGCCATCATTGCTTTTATCAAATGTCAGGGTGTTAATGCCCATTAGTTCGCCGAGCGAGTTAATCAGCGCACCGCCTGAGTTGCCCTGATTGATGGATGCATCGGTCTGCAGGAAATTTTGACGACCCGATGAGCTCAAGCCCACGCGCCCGGTGGCACTGATAATGCCCTGAGTGACGGTCTGCCCGAGGTTGTAGGGGTTACCAATCGCCATCACCACATCGCCGATATGTGCGATACGGTTAGCGTTAATCGGAATCACCGGCAGGTTAGTGGCGCTGATCTTCAGCACCGCTAAATCGGTCATCGCATCTGAACCCACTAAGGTGGCTTCAAAGAAACGACCATCCTGCAACGCCACAATGATCTGGTCGGCGTTATTAATGACATGCTTGTTCGTGAGAATGTAGCCTTTCACGTTCATGATCACGCCAGAACCCAGCGTGGTGATACCGCGATTATTGTTGCCATGGGCACTGCGGTTGTAGACGTTGACCACCGCAGGCACAGCGCGGCGCACCCCCTGATTGAAGCTCACGGGGGATTCATCATCACTGTTGTCATGATCAAAGGTGACGTTGCTGCTCATACGCAGCGCAGGGATCGCTACCAGCAGCAAACCCGCTACGATCAGGCCCATCACCACAGAACGCAAAAGTTTAAGAAACATGGTGTTATTTCAGGAAAGGTGGGATCGCTGGGCAGAATAACATGAGAAAGGCGGACAAACACCTGCTTGTCCGCCTGTTGCGAGGATTATCGCATAAGTAAGTAAATGCTCTCGTCGCCACGCACCACGTTCAGTGCCAGGATCGCGGGTTTACTTTCCAGCGCTTTACGCATTTCAGCCAGCGAGGTCACGCGATCGCGGTTCACACCGACAATCACATCATCTTTCTGCAAACCTGCCTGCTCAGCTGGCGTGCCTTTTTCGATGGCATCCACTTTCACGCCTTTATCGCCGGCTTTAGAGGCACCATCGCTCAAGGTGGCACCTTGTAACGCCGGAGACATCAGCTGGGCGCTGGCGGTGGTTTGCGCGCTCTGTTCCAGCGTCACGGTCACCGTCACCGGTTTGCCTTCACGCAGCAGACCAATTTTCACCTGCTGACCCGGTGGGGTGGTGCCCACTTTTACGCGCAACTCGGCAAAGCTGGTGATCGCTTTGTCATTGATGGAGGTGATGATGTCGCCCGCTTTAATGCCCGCTTTCTGCGCCGCCGAGTTAGGCAGCACTTCAGAAACAAAGGCACCACGCTGAGCGTCAACGTTAAAGGCTTTGGCGATGTCAGGCGTCATTTCGGTGCCTTTAATGCCCAACTGACCACGCTTCACTTCACCAGACTGAATCAGCTGCTGCGCGAGGTTCATCGCCATATTGCTGGGAATCGCGAAGCCGATACCAATGTTGCCGCCGCTGGAGGCAAGAATCGCGGTGTTGATACCAATTAGCTCGCCATTCAGGTTCACCAGCGCACCGCCGGAGTTCCCCCGGTTAATCGCCGCATCGGTCTGGATGAAGTTTTCCAGGCCTTCAAGGTTCAACCCGCTGCGGCCCAACGCCGAAATAATGCCGGAGGTGGCCGTTTGGCCAAGACCGAAGGGGTTACCGATAGCCACGGCAAAATCGCCCACTTTCAGGGAGTCGGAGTCGGCGATTTTCACCTGCGTCAGATTCTTAGCGCCTTCAACCTGGATCAGCGCGATATCGGTTTGCTCATCATGGCCAATCAGCTTGGCATCATATTCATTGCCATCGCTGAGCTGGACGCTGATTTTATCGGCACCGTTGACCACGTGATTGTTGGTGAGAATGTAACCTTTAGCCGCATCAATGATGACACCTGAACCAAGGCCCTCAAACGGTTGCGGCTGGGATTGTCCCGGTGCCTGGCCAAAGAAGCGCTTCAGCGGTTCAGGAATATCCTGTGCCTGCTGGCCGCTGTCGGTGCCTTCAACATGCACGCTAACGACCGCGGGCAGAACTTTTTCCAGCATGGGTGCCAGACTCGGCAGTGCTTGTCCCTGCACCTGTGCGGGCAGCGTCGCCATCGCGCCAGGCGTTGCCGCCAGACTCATCCCAATACTCAAGGCTAATGCGCTTAACAGTCGTGCTTGTTTTTTCATTGCTACAACGCTCTCGCTGCGAAAGAAGAAAGGGGATAGAAAGTGTGACAGTAGTTTGGCGTAAGTGTTCGAAAAACAAAAAGGGCACAGCTAAGCTGTGCCCCAAAAGGATTATTTACGCGGTGTACGGTCGCTGCCGCGCAGCAAACCGGATGCGCCATCAGAGTAATCACGCGGCATCTGCACCGGTGCCTGATCGTTATCCGCTTCGGCTTCCGTTAACTGATAAGCAAACGGATTTTTTTCGCCCGGCAGATTTGGCAGCAGGTCATTCGAACCCTTTGCCATATGCTGATACAGCTGGCGGTAATCATGTGCCATGTTGTCCAGCAATTCTGCGCTGCGCGCAAAGTGGTTGGTGAGCTCTTCGCGATAATCTGCCAGCTCAGCCTTCGATTTTTCCAGTTCGTACTGCATGCTACGCTGCTCACGCAGCTTCTTGTTGCCAAAACGCATGACAACTGCGCCGACAATAATGCCAATCACTAAACCAATCAGCCCGTATTCCCAGGTCATAATGACTCCCGTGTAATTTCCGTTGCTTCGTAGGGCATTGCTTCTGTTTCCACTTCAATAGCAGTCACTATACCCAATAATCTTATGGAAGTGGAACTCTCGGGCTGCATCGCTTAGTGTAGTGCGGCCTAATTTTCGCCAACCGACCCGTGAATCGGACTTTTTCAGGGATTCTGAGAGAACCATGCAAACCTCATCTCCGCTTGCCCGCTATGAGCAGGCGCTATCACAGGGCGAATTCCGTCCGGATGATGTACAACGTGAAGCCATTACCCGCTTAGATGCTATCCAGCAAGGATTGATCGCCCGCAAGCCCGCGCAGGAACCTGCGGCGAAAGGGCTGTTTGGCCGCCTGTCGAAGCTGATGTCCAAAGAGAAAAGCAGCAACGAAGCGCCGGTGCGCGGGCTGTATATGTGGGGCGGCGTGGGTCGCGGTAAAACCTGGGTGATGGATTTATTTTTTCAGTCTATTCCTGGCGATCGCAAACTCCGCCTGCATTTTCATCGCTTTATGCTGCGCGTCCATGAAGAACTGACGCAGTTACAGGGCCATAGCGATCCGCTGCTGATTGTGGCCGACCGCTTTAAAGCAGAAACCGATATTCTCTGCTTCGACGAATTCTTTGTGTCCGATATTACCGATGCCATGCTGTTGGGCACGCTGATGGAAGCACTGTTCGATCGCGGTATTGCGCTGGTGGCAACGTCCAATATTCCGCCTGACGATCTCTATCGCAATGGCCTGCAGCGCCCGCGTTTTCTGCCCGCAATTGAGCAGATCAAACGTCATTGTGATGTGATGAACGTGGATGCGGGCATCGACTACCGCTTGCGTACACTGACATCCGCGCATCTGTGGAATTTCCCGCTTAACGATGCCACGCATGCTGAAATGGAGCGCATGTTCCGCGCCTTGTCCGGCAAGCCGCGTGAAGATGCGCCGGTGCTGGAAATTAACCACCGTCAGATGCCAACGCTGGGCGTTCATGAAGGCGTGCTGGCGATTGATTTCCTCGCGCTGTGTGGCGAAGGACGTAGCCAGCATGACTACATCGAGCTATCACGCCGCTTCCACAGCGTATTGCTGTATGATGTGCCGGTGATGATTTACAAGACCGAAGATCAGGCACGCCGCTTCCTGGCGCTGGTCGATGAATTCTACGAACGCCACGTGAAACTGGTGGTGGCGGCCGAAACCTCACTGTTTGAAATTTATCAGGGCACGCGCCTGAAGTTTGAGTATCAACGCTGCCTGTCGCGTTTGCAGGAGATGCAAAGCGAAGAGTATTTGCGTCTGCCGCATCTGCCCTGATGGCGTGGGCAAAAATCGCAGGATTTCGATGCAAAAAGGTTCGATCTTTGAGTTCGACTTCTCTATAATCTTGCGACCCCACGTTACAGCATCGGTTTTCTTTCCCAAGAACTCGATGTGATCCGGTAACTCACTTGAAGGGGTGGCTTGCTGGGCAAAATGGTCGTGTGAGCCTCAATCGTTTACTTAGCGTTTGGGATTTCACCAACGTGTAACTTTTTATTTGGGTAAGCTTTTCAATGAAAACTTTTACAGCTAAACCAGAAACCGTACAGCGTGACTGGTATGTTGTTGACGCAACGGGCAAAACCTTGGGTCGCCTGGCGACTGAACTGGCGCGCCGTCTGCGTGGTAAGCACAAAGCGGAATACACTCCGCACGTTGATACCGGTGATTACATCATCGTTCTGAACGCTGAGAAAGTTGCTGTAACCGGCAACAAGCGTACTGACAAGATTTACTATCACCACACTGGCCACATCGGTGGTATCAAGCAAGCGACCTTTGCAGAGATGATCGAGCGCCGTCCTGAGCGTGTGATTGAAATCGCGGTTAAAGGCATGCTGCCGAAAGGCCCACTGGGTCGTGCTATGTACCGTAAACTGAAAGTTTACGCAGGCAACGAGCACACTCACGCGGCGCAGCAACCGCAAGTTCTTGACATTTAATCGGGATTATAGGCAATGGCTGAAACTCAAAACTACGGCACTGGTCGCCGCAAAAGCTCTGCCGCTCGCGTCTTCATCAAGCCGGGTAGCGGTAACATCGTCATTAACCAGCGCTCACTGGAGCAATACTTCGGTCGCGAGACTGCACGCATGGTCGTGCGTCAGCCGCTGGAGCTGGTTGATATGGTTGGTAAATTTGACCTGTACATCACCGTTAAAGGTGGTGGTATTTCTGGTCAGGCTGGTGCGATCCGTCACGGTATCACACGCGCTCTGATGGAATACGACGAGTCTCTGCGTCCTGAACTGCGTAAAGCGGGCTTCGTTACCCGTGACGCACGTGAAGTTGAACGTAAGAAAGTCGGCCTGCGTAAAGCACGTCGTCGTCCGCAGTTCTCTAAGCGTTAATTGTTGCTGCTTCGGCAGACACAATTTGCTCAAAAAACCCGCTTCGGCGGGTTTTTTATTGTCGCCATTCACGATTTTTCACGCTAAAAACGCGAGCTTTACCCGCATTTTGCCCGCAAATCATTATCCCTGCCCCACAAGCTGCTTAAAATCTGGTAAACTCACTGACACTTTGCGCCCGCAAGCCGGAGCGTTGTGCGTGTTATTTCTGTCGGGACGACGGGAAAGCGCCACTGACGTTGGCTGTGTGCGAATCTGATGAGCAGGTGAGTCGCCGCGTGGTTGGCTATTCGCAGTATCTTTTTGTGAACAAACTTGGAGGTTTTCATGGCTGTCGCTGCCAACAAACGTTCGGTAATGACGCTGTTTTCTGGTCCGACTGACATTTTTAGCCATCAAGTACGTATTGTACTGGCTGAAAAGGGCGTCAGCGTGGAGATCGAGCAGGTTGAAACGGATAACCTGCCGCAGGATCTGATTGACCTCAACCCGTATCGCACTGTACCAACGCTGGTCGACCGTGAACTGACGTTGTATGAATCACGCATCATCATGGAATACCTGGATGAGCGTTTCCCGCATCCACCGCTGATGCCTGTTTACCCGGTTGCCCGTGGTGAAAGCCGCCTGATGATGCATCGCATCGAGCAGGACTGGTACACCCTGATGCGTGCAATCGAAACCGGTAACAACGCTGAAGCTGATGCCGCGCGCAAACAACTGCGTGAAGAATTGCTGGCGATTGCGCCATTGTTCTCGCGTACGCCGTTCTTCATGAGCGAAGAGTTCAGCCTGGTCGACTGCTATCTGGCACCGCTGCTGTGGCGTTTGCCGCAGATGGGCGTTGAGCTGGTGGGTGCCGGTTCTAAAGAGCTGAAAGGCTACATGACGCGCGTATTTGAACGTGACTCTTTCCTCGCTTCATTAACGGAAGCGGAACGTGAAATGCGCCTGCAAGCCCGGGGCTAATGTATGGAAATGTCGCAACTAACGGCTCGTCGTCCGTATCTGCTGCGTGCGTTTTATGACTGGCTGCTCGATAACCAGTTGACGCCGCATTTGGTGGTCGACATCAATCTGCCTGGTGTGCAGGTGCCGCTGGAGTATGCGCGTGATGGCCAGATCGTTCTGAACATTGCGCCGCGCGCTGTCGGTAACCTCGACCTCGCCAATGACGAAGTGCGTTTCAATGCGCGCTTCGGCGGCGTGCCGCGCCAGGTTTCTGTGCCAATGGCCGCTGTGCTGGCCATCTACGCACGTGAAAACGGTGCTGGCACCATGTTCGAACCGGAACCGGCTTACGAGCTGGAAACCAACGAACAGGAAGGCCAGGAAGAGACGATGATGTCAGTGATTGATGGCGATCGTCCCGACGATGCGGCTGATAACGATCACTCGCCTGATGATGAACCTCCACCGCGTGGTGGACGTCCTTCATTGCGCGTGGTGAAGTAAATCGCATGCAATAAAAACGGGCCAATT